>Ga0187779_10001274_pt1 | contig 15768 bp, 14 predicted proteins | sample 1015_Q2_SP10_10__FD_132435 | JGI IMG/M metagenome (GOLD analysis project Ga0187779, IMG submission 132435) | Tropical peat soil microbial communities from peatlands in Department of Meta, Colombia - 1015_Q2_SP10_10_MG | ecosystem: Environmental > Terrestrial > Soil > Wetlands > Peat | place... | reverse complement strand
GAGGGTCTCGCTTTCTGCGAGTCCGGTCGAAGAAGTGCGGGTAGCTTATGAAATCCTGAAGTATCTGGGCCTCCGCGAGAAGGGTGCCACGATTGTCTCCTGTCCGACCTGCGGCAGATGCGGAATAGATATCAGAGGGCTCGCAGCAGAGGTTGAAGACCGCCTCAGGGGAGTTGACAGACCGGTGACTGTTGCGGTCATGGGGTGCGTTGTGAACGGTCCCGGTGAGGCGCGGGAGGCAGATGTCGGAATCGCCGGCGGCAAGGGGTTCGGTATCCTTTTTAAGAAAGGCAAAGTCGTAAAAAGAGTTGCAGAGGACAAACTCCTCGACGCACTTCTCGAAGAGATCGGAGACGAAGGCGGGTGAAGGCAATTTGTATGCAGCGCTGAAACCCTTGCCCGCTTAACCTTTAAAGGTCAGAACCCGCCCCCAGAGATCCTTCGTGCCCCAGATGCCCGACCGCAGACATTCGAGCTGGACAATCTGGCTGTGGTCCACAAAGAGGTTCACCTCGGGGCCGTAATTCTTGATGTACCAGCTGAATACCTCAGGTTCTGCCGCTTCAAACATGGTCCTCTCGAGTCCCAATTCCCGGATGAATTTGCTGATCACATCAGTCCGCCAGGTGCGGACGCTTTCGGTGATGCCTTCAGACTCGACCATGATCATGTAGGCGCCGGCATCGAGGTGCCTCTTCGCACGCAGAATCGCCCAGTCAGGGTCGCTCGTTCCTTCAGCCCCCAGCTCTTCTACGGTGCTGGCGCCTCCGGCCCCGAACTGTATTCCTACCTCGACCTTGACCTTTAAGCCCGCCTTCTGAACCTTTTCGGTCAGGCGGATGAGATCGTCTGGAGGTACGCTGATGAATCCGCTCGAAATCTCGACGATATCGAATTCTAGGCGCTTACATTCTTCAATGTACTGCCGGACAGCGGCGGTACCCTGAGTCAGCACATGTTCGATGAACCCACCGGTATCTACCTTCAGACCGTAGCGATGGCAGAGGTCGATGATCTCCTTAACAGCCTTGCTGGGCATAAGGCTGAAAGAGCCCCCGGCAAATTTGAGAATATCGATATAGGCGCCGGTTGTTTCGAGGATGTCCTCAAGATAGCGTTTTCCCATCGGCGTATAGTAAGGTCCTCGCATCTCCGTCACTCCCTGTTTACGGGGTTTGCCTTCACGTCTGTTCATAGGCAAAAAGGAAAAAGCCCGCTCACCCTCTTTCAGCTCCAGTTTCTTACGATCCTTCCTTGCCATTGTAAGCCCCTCCTTTCAGAAGAATTCGGCGTCTCCGCCCGATTTGCGAGACAGCCGTCCGTTTGACAAAGGGATTCTCCTTTAGATAGTTTATAACTGAATGCGATTTTTTGGAATAGTCTGAGAAAAGTCTGCCCGACGGGGGGAGCATGGAGATTATTCGCATACCGCGGATCATGCAGGATACTTCGGGGGGGCATCTCCTGCACGGGAGGACTATCGGTTTGGTCCCGACGATGGGCGCGCTCCACGAGGGACATCTCAGTCTCGTAAGGATGGCCAAGGCGGAAAACAGTATTACCGTCGTGAGCATCTTTGTTAATCCGAGACAGTTCGGTCCCGCTGAAGACTTCTCACGATACCCCAGAGACCCGGAAGGGGATGCCGAGAAACTCTCTAGGGAGGGCATTGACATCCTGTTTTCACCGGACGCATCCTTGATGTATCCGGCAGGATTTTCGACGCAGGTCGATGTGAGGGGCTTGTCAGAGGGACTCTGCGGGATGATGAGGCCTGATCACTTCACGGGGGTAGCCACGATAGTGGCCAAGTTGTTTCATATCGTCCGTCCCACGAGGGCTTATTTCGGGCAGAAGGATTTTCAGCAGACTCTGGTGATAAAGAGAATGGTCCGAGACCTGGATATGGGACTAGATGTTGTTGTTTGTCCGGTTATTCGGGAAGTCGATGGTCTCGCGATGAGCTCGCGAAACGCCTATCTTACGCAGGAAGAACGAAAAGCGGCGAGCGCAATTCATAGGTCTCTCCTGGAAGCGTCTGCTGCGGTTAAGTCTGGTATAATACAAGGGTCAAGCGTAAAGAAGCTCATGATGGATGTACTCGGCGCGGAACCTTTGGTTTCGGAGGTACAATATTGTTCGGTATATGACCCCCGGACGCTTAATGAGGTTGAACGGATAAACGGAGAGGTGTTGCTCGCGCTTGCCGTTAAGATTGGAAATATTCGGCTTATAGACAACATGCTTGTGAGCTCTGGGACGGGTTCGGCATCTCCGGCCAACCCTCTGATCCCCTGAGAGTTTCTTGCGGTGATTGTGGAATTTCCTTTTTTGTGAGGAGGATGATAGATGTTGCAGAGAGTCCACATCCAGATTCTTGATAATCCCTTGCAGGAAGTTATTCTCGATGCTGAGGAATTTGAGCAACCGATAAAAAACAGAATTCTCGCTGATGAATTACGCAAAGAGATGAGTTACAGCTATCCGAATGTCGTGTCGGTGGAATACGTCGATATCTTCCTGCATGACGATCTCTATTTCCCCGAGATCAGGGAATTGCTCAGCCACGGCGCGATAAATACCCCGGTCATTCTCATAAACGGCATTCCCAAAATCCACGGGGGTATACCGAGGACGATCATAAAGGAGGAGGTCGAAAAAATTCTTTCCGCAGGCCCACTCCACTGAGCGAAGACGTCCTGAAGAATTTCTCATAAGAAACGGGCGATTTCAGAGGAAATCTGAGAAGTTCTTTCTTCGAGTTCCGGGAAGATCCCTTCCTGTTTTCTGCTGTGGTCACCGTGGGTTCCCCATGAGTTTCTCCACGGTAGGGAACTGCCCCAAATCCGTATGGGGCAAGAAGAGCGCCGACATATACTCGTCCATGAAACCCCGCGACACGGAGAGTTCCATATACGTCATTTTCGATGCGATCTCCTCCGCCTCTTTCCTCAAGTCATCGGATAGAAGGCAGAGATATGCGCCTGTGATAGAGGCATTTCCGAGAAAGGAAAATTTGTCTTTCGGGATGTCCGGCAGCATGCCGAGTATAATGGCCCGGTCTATATTCAGATAGTTGCCGAAACCACCGGCTATATAAATCCTCTCGATAGCATCGAGGGTGAAGCCGACTTCCTTAAGAAGGAGTGTGACCCCTGCATAAATAGCCGCCTTTGCCCTCAGGATATTCTCTATGTCCGCCTCGGTAAGGACAACGTCTCTATCAGGACCCTGAAAGAGTGCGAACTCAATGCCGTCTTCTCCTCTCCGAATCCTTCCGCTCTTCAGGTCCTGCACGATCTTCCCTTTTTGGTCTATGACGCCAGTAAGGAACATCTCGGATACGGCATCTATCATACCGGAGCCACATACGCCGAGCGGCTTCGTGCCTCCGACGACGCCTATACGCGGTTCATGGGTGCCGGCGTCAATTTTCACCGATTCGATGGCGCCTTCCGTCGCCCGCATGCCATGCTTTATTCCACTTCCTTCAAAGCACGGCCCTGCAGAGCATGCCGCAGTCATGAGCCACTCATTGTTCCCGAGAGCTATCTCGCCGTTTGTCCCGATATCCATAAAAAGGGCGATCTCCTGCTTCCGGTGCAGCTTTGATGCGAGCACGCCGGCAACGATGTCACCACCCACATAGCTTGCGACGCAGGGAAGCGTATAGACCGGAGCCTGAGAATTGACGGCGATTCTGGCTGTCCCCGCCTTCCACTTCGGGAACGAGTTCACCGTCGGGATGTAGGGTTCTTCCCTGATAGAGGAAGGGTCAAGTCCCCAGAAGAGCTGAGACATGGTTGTGTTACCTGCAATCACTACGGATTCAATATCCTCTCTCTCAAGGGCATGTCTTTCGACCAGGGGGGAAAGGAGATCATTGATATCAGACACCACGGAGTCCCGTAATTCAGCAAGGCCACCTCCCTCCGTCGCATGAACTATCCTGGTAATGACATCGTCCCCATATCTCATCTGTGAGTTATACGTCAGCCCCACATCGATGAGCCGCCCGTCAACAAGGTCGACGAGATAAACGACCACGGTCGTTGTACCGATGTCCACGGCGAGCCCGTACTTTTCCTTGCCTTCGGCGGAGGAAATAAAGATTGCTTCAGGACCCTCCGTATATCCAAGGGCTATCTTCCATCCCGCGGATCTCAGTGACCTTTCCATGGAGCTCACAAATCCATGGGAGAATCGCATCCCGCTCAGGCCTTTTTCCTCAAGTGACCTCCTGAGCCGTTCGAGATCGCTTATGTTGTCGTGGATCGTGGGGAGAGGAATGTCGAGGTTTAGTCTCTTTACGATCGGGGATATCTCCACAGTGAATGACTCGAGGAGTTCAAAGAGGTCGCGGGATTTTGAAACCGCTATCTTGTCGCCGACAACGAGCCGTGATTCTTCGGGAATGTCGATGAGGACATCCTGACGGGGAAACGTCTGGCAAGCGAGCACGTAGCCGGCCTCCCTGTCGGTTGGAGCGATCTTGCCGTAGGCGACTACTTCACTCCCGCCTTCAACGACTCTCACCCTGCACTTACCGCATGTGCCTTTCCCCCCGCAAGAAGCAACAAGGTATACTCCCTGGCGTTTCAGGGCATGGTAGAGGCTTTCTCCGTCTTCGATGGATAGAGTCTTCCCTGACGTCAGTCTCATTTCCATGCTCTTGTCGCCTCCTCCAGGTAGTCTGTCAGCTTAGGGTGCCCCGTTTCAGGTCTGTATTATACACCATCGCATGGTTCTGTTCTCTATGAAGGTTTGACTTATCCCCTCTCCATGAGGTAATTTTTACTGTGGATTTCAAGTCAAAATTTCTTCTTGCGGCACTACTTTTTTCGCTGACGATCCTTATCAATCTTCCCTTCGGGTATTTCCGGAGGCGCGAGAGGAAATTTTCATTTAAGTGGTTTCTCTATATACATGTCCCCATACCGTTTATTTTTCTCATGCGGGTGCTATCGCATCTCGATTTCAGGTATATCCCCCTCTTTATTCTTGCCGCTGTCATCGGCCAGGTCCTCGGGAGCAGGATCGATTTCTCCTTCAAATGAGTAGTCACGCCCGGAAGAGAAGCTGCTGCCGGCGAGAATCGTACGAGCATGGCAGAGTACCATATAGAGGATGAATCCTGCCGTTCCGTATATTTTTTTGTGAAAAAGTATTAAAATAAGGACTAAAATTAAGGAGACCCTGGTGGAAAAAGGTAAAGATAAGACACTTGTCGATAGAGTATGGGACACGTTCTCCTCAGTAAAGCTCGCCGTGGTCATCTTTGCGGTATTGTCCCTCACATCCATTGTGGGGACTGTCATCGAACAGAACGCCCAACCGGAAAAAAACATTAAGTTGCTCTCCAAGCTATTCGGGCAGTCTGCTGCCCCGACTCTCTTCAAGGTCTTTGACAGCCTCGGATTTATGGACATGTATCACTCCTGGTGGTTCGTCGCCATCCTCCTTGCCTTTGCGGCTAATCTGATAATCTGTTCCATTGACAGGTTGCCGAGAATCATGAAACTCGTCAAGGAACCGGTAAAACCTTTGCCGGAGGACCGCTTCAAGGGATTCGGAATTAAGAAGGAGGTTGTTCTGAAGGGGAAGCCGGAAAAGACAAGGGAGCTGGTCCTTGATACGGTGAAGAGAGCGGTCGGCTTTCGTCTCGAGGAAGTCAAAGAGGAGCAGGGTTACCAGTTATTTTCACAAAAAGGGAATTATACGCGCCTCGGTGTCTATATAACCCATTTCAGCATCCTCGTGATTCTCATCGGAGCCCTGAGCGGCGTCTTCTGGGGGTTTAAAGGTGTTCTCAATCTGCCGGAAGGCATGATATCAACGGTAGCATACACGCGGGGAGGCCAGGAGAAAGCCCTCGGGTTCGGCATACGGTGTGATGAGTTTGCAGTGGATTTCTACGGCAACAGCGATATGCCGAAGGCATACAAGAGCTGGCTCACGATCATCAAGGATGGGAAAGAGGTCATGAAGAAGGTCATCACGGTGAACGATCCCTTGAAATATGAAGGATTTACCTTCTATCAATCGACTTACGGAATGGTACCGGGCGGAGGAGAAAACGGCATTTTTCGATTCACGGTTAAATCCAGGGATGGTAAAACAGAGCCTGTTGAAGCGAGGTTCGGAGGATCATTCACCATTCCGGGTACAAACATTACGGGCGGGATAGAGGATTTTTCTCCTGCTCTCGGTTTCGATGAAAAGACCGGCAGACCTTTCACCTATGCCCAGCAGATGAACAATCCTGCGGTCTTAGTCAGCTTCTACGAGAACGGCGTCAGGAAGTTCGGCGGATGGATTTTCAAGAGATATCCTGACACCGGGAGATTGCCCGATGGTAATGTTATCGATTTTCTCGGGCTCTGGGGTATGCAGTATACGGGTCTTCAGGTGAGGAAAGACCCTGGAGTCTGGATCGTTTACCTCGGCTGTATCGCCATGGCCGTCGGCCTTTTCATAGCCTTTTTCATGAGTCACCGGAGGTTATGGCTGAGACTCGTAGATGAGAAGAACAACACCCGTGTTATTGTCGGGGCGAGTGCAAACAAGAATAAACAGGCATTTGAGCGAAGGATCGACAGGATGGTAAGCCTTTTACGTAACGCACAGGAAGGAGGGAAATAGCCCATGGATAGCTCCACCTTATTCGGGATCACGACGATAGCGTATATCCTTGCCATGATCATTTATATAACGTATCTTGCGTTCAAGAAGACCGAAATCGGCTTGGCAGCTACGACAGTAACGATTATCGGATTTGTGGCCCAGACACTCGCAATCGCTGCAAGATGGATTGAATTCAAGCATGTCGGGCAGATGGGATGGCTGCGGGCTGCACCGTTTACGAACCTCTATGAGTCGTTGATATTCTTTGTATGGTGCCTTATCCTCGGCTACCTGTTCATCGAATTCAAGTACAAGAACCGGTCTTTCGGGGCCTTTGTCACTCCGATAGCCGGTCTCGCGCTTGCCTTCATAGACCTCACGGGCATGTCAAAGGAGATTCAACCCCTCGTTCCCGCTCTCCAGAGCAACTGGCTCCTTGCGCATGTGATGATGAGCTTCATCGCGTATTCAACCTTTGCCCTTGCCTTCAGCACTGGCCTCATGTATCTCATCCTGACTTCGGAGAAGAAAAGCGATACTTCCTATATTTTCTGGACCGTAGCGCTCGCGATACTCATCCTACTGCTTGCGGCTATGGGGTTAGATTATCTCACTTTCAGGGTAGCGATAAAGAACCCAGAGGGTCTCATCAAGAGTTATTTGTTCAGGGCCTCATTCCTTAATAGTTCGGCCGGGATTTCTCTCCTGAGCTGGGTTGCCTCAATCGTCTTCGTCTTTATCGTCTGGAGATACGGCTATCTCTTTAAGAGAGTTATCTCGGCATTCTCTCTTTCGGCCGAGACCCTCGATGATATTACCTATAAAAGTATAGCCATCGGATTTCCCATATTTACCCTCGGAGGTCTCATATTCGGGGCGATATGGGCAGATCAGGCATGGGGAGTTTATTGGAGCTGGGACCCTAAAGAAACATGGTCATTGATAAGCTGGTTTGTTTATGCCTTCTATCTCCATGCAAGGCTGCTCAGGGGATGGCGAGGCAAAAAGAGTGCTGTTGTTGCCGTTATCGGCTTTGTGGCGGTAGTTTTCACCTATCTGGGGGTGAACCTTCTTCTTTCGGGTCTCCACAGTTACGGCTCCATGGAGTGAATAACGCCGTGAAGCGGGATTTGAATCGGAGCCTTTTCAGCGAGTTTGAACGAAGAGGTGATGTGAGGAGGTAAATACATGAATTCGATAAAAACGTTTGTTCTACTCGTTTTCCTGACCCTTCTCTTTATCTGGGCCGGGGCAGCCTTCGGCGGGAAACAGGGAATGACAATAGCCCTCTTTCTCGCCTTCGGGATGAACATATTCGCTTACTGGTTCAGCGATAAGATTGTCCTCAGGATGTATGGGGCCCGGGAGGTGACGGAGTCCGAAGCACCCGAATTATATGGTATTGTGAGGAGACTCAGCCAGAAGGCACAGATGCCTATGCCGAGGGTCTATATCATTGACGGTGATCAGCCAAACGCCTTTGCCACGGGGAGGAACCCTGACCATGCTGCTGTTGCGGTGACAACCGGCATCCTCCGCATACTGAGCCCCGATGAACTTAGCGGTGTTATTGGCCACGAACTTTCCCATGTCAGACACAGGGACATTCTCATCAGTACTGTTGCAGCCACAATCGCGGGAGCGATAAGCTATGTTGCGCAGATGGCACAGTGGGCGGCTATCTTCGGCCATCGCGGTGAGGATGATGAAGGCGGCAGCCCGATAGCAACCCTCGTCATGATGATTGTAGGACCCATAGCCGCACTTATCATTCAGATGGCCATTTCCCGGTCTCGGGAGTATCTTGCCGATGAAGGGGGTGCAAGACTGGCAGGAAATCCTCGTTATCTCGCAAACGCCCTCCGCAAGTTGGATTATGCATCCCAAAGGATACCGATGGATGCAAATCCCGCCACTTCACACATGTTTATCGTTAATCCCCTTTCAGGAGGAGGGCTTCTGAAACTTTTCAGTACCCATCCCCCGATTCAGGAGAGAATAGCCCGGCTAGAGGCGATGAGTCTTTAGCCTTGACTCTTCCTGCCATGATTGTTCAAAATATGGGCGCTTTATGAAAGCCCTTGTTACGGGTGCAACAGGCTTTATCGGAAGTCATCTCGTGGATGAACTGCTCAAAAGGGGGTACGAGGTTGCCTGTCTTGTCAGAAGGACCTCTGACCTGAGATGGCTTGATGGACTTGGTGCTGCAATCGTATACGGCGACTGCGAGAGTCCGGACTCCCTCCGGGATCTGGCGGTCGACTACGATTATGTATTCCACCTTGCCGGTCTTACGAAAGCGAAGAAAGACGAGGACTTTTTCTCAGCGAATGTGAAGGGCACAGAAAATCTCCTCAGGATTATTGCGGCGGGGGGCACGAAACTGAAACGATTTCTCTACTTGAGCAGCCTTGCTGCGGTGGGACCGGGAAATCACAACGACGCGTCAGGCGAGGTTACGAAGGCGAACCCCGTTTCGAGTTACGGAAAGTCGAAACTGGAGGCTGAAAGAGTGACCCTGAGATACGAAAAAGAGATTCCGGTGACAATTCTGAGACCGCCTGCCGTATACGGTCCGAGAGACAGGGATTTGTTTCTTTTTTTCAAAATGATCGGGAAAGGCTTTTATCCTTACTGGGGAAAGTGTTATTATTCATTCCTTTATGTCGAAGACCTCGTCAAGGGGATGGTCTTGGCGGCGGAGGCCGAAAAGACGAGGGGGAGGGTATATTTCCTATCGGACAGCAAGGTTTATTCGAATGAAGAAATCGTGACCGAGATAGCGGAGGTCCTGCAGACGAAGGCGACGAAATTGATGATACCGAAAGGCCTCATGACACTTTTCGCAGCGATTAGTGCTAAACTCACCAATGGGGCTTCCATTATAAACAGGGACAAAGTGAAGGAACTTAACCAATCTCAATGGGTGTGTCATAATGAGAGAGCAGAAAGGGAGTTTGGCTTCATACCGAAAGTTATGGTAAAGGAAGGAATAAAATGGACAGCAGATTGGTACAGGATTCATCAATGGCTGTAAGAAAGACGACTGACATTTTTGAGAAGTGCTCTAAATTCACGAGGGCGAAGGAATTGATTTCAGTCGGTCTTTATCCCTACTTCAGGGTCGTCGAGAGCGCTCAGGACCCCGAAGTGACCATTAACGGCAGGCGAATGATCATGGTCGGCTCCAACAATTATCTCGGCCTTACGAACCATCCGAAGGTGAAAGAAGCTGCCATACAAGCCGTTAAGAAATATGGCTCCGGATGTGCCGGGTCGAGATTCCTGAACGGCACCTTAACCATTCACGTGGAGCTGGAGGAGAAACTCGCTCGGTTTATCAGGAAGGAGGCCGCGCTCGTTTTTTCTACGGGGTTTCAGGTGAATCTCGGGGTGATCTCGGCCATCGCCGGGAAGGACGATATTGTCATCATAGACAAGATGGACCACGCCAGTATCATCGATGGGTGCAGGCTCTCCTACGGCGAGGTTAAAAAGTTCAGGCATAATGATATGGCTGACCTCGAAAGGCTTCTCGATCACTATAATGGTAGGGGAAAACTTATCGTTGTTGACGGAGTTTTCAGTATGGAGGGTGATATCGTTAACCTTCCGAAGGTCGTGGAGCTGGCAAAGACTTACGGCGCGCGGGTCATGGTTGATGATGCTCACGGCATCGGTGTCCTGGGGAGCATGGGGAGGGGAACTTCCGAGCATTTCGGCCTTGAGGATGAGGTGGATTTGATCATGGGGACCTACAGCAAATCCCTCGCATCTATCGGGGGGTTTATAGCGGGAACCGAAGACGTCATCCATTACATAAAACATATTGCACGCCCCTTGATTTTCAGCGCAAGCCCTCCGCCCGCATCGGTAGCTGCTGTGAGTGCCGCTGTTGATATTATCGAGAGCGAGCCCGAAAGAATTGAACAGCTCTGGAAGAACACGAGAAAGATGCTGAAGGGGTTCAAAAGCCTCGGGTTTGAGGTTGGACCGAGCGCAACACCCATCATCCCTGTAATTGTTGGTGATAATGAGACCGCTTTTAAGATGGCGATGATGCTCCAGGAAGAGGGGGTATTCGCAAATGTTGCGGTCAGCCCCGCCGTCCCTGACGGAAGGGCACTCATAAGGACAAGTTATATGGCTACCCATACGGATGCGCATCTCGATAAGGTGCTCAGTGCCTTTAAGAAAGTCGGCCAGGCGCTCGGGCTGATACCTTGAACCTTTGGAAATCGTTGAGGTCAAGAAAGAAGAAGATCTCCTCCGCTTTATAGATTTTCCCTATTCTCTTTACTCCCGGGATTCCCGGTATGCTCCTCCTCTCAGAGGGGACATGAAGGAGCAGTTTTCGATGAAAAACCCTTTCTTCAGGCATGCAGAGGTGAAGTATTTTATTGCGCGGAAAGAGCGGAAAACGGTGGGGAGGGTAGCCGCTATTCTCAATCAGAGGCACATCGCGTTTCACGGCGAATCAGCCGGTTTCTTTGGTTTCTTTGAATCTCTCAATGACCCCGACATCGCTCAGGGTCTCCTCCTGGCTGCCGGCAGGGAACTGAAGGAGAGGGGAATGACACTCATGAGGGGCCCGATGAACTTCTCTACGAATGAAGAATGCGGGTTTCTCATAGAAGGATTCGATGAGCCTCCCATGCTCATGACGCCATATAATCCGTCATATTACAACGATCTCGTGGAAATGTGCGGAATGAGAAAGGCAAAGGACCTTTATGCGTACATCCATGACGTCCGGGAATCTCTTCCGGAAAAAGTGTTGAGGGTGGCTGCGATAGCCGAAAAACGGGGTGTGAGAGTAAGGCCCATCGACAAGAGACGATTTCGTGAAGAGATGCTGGTATTCAAAGAGGTCTATAACTCAGCCTGGGAGAAGAATTGGGGTTTCATCCCGCTCACCGATGAAGAATTGTATCATCTCGGTGAGAAACTGAAACAGATCGCAGTGCCTGAATTGACCCTGATAGCTGAAGACGATGGAAGACCGGTCGGCTTTATGGGTCTCCTGCCCGATTTCAATTTTGTTCTCAGGCGCATGGGGGGGAAACTTAATCCCGTCACGCTACTGAAGGCCCTGTACTATTCGAGAAAGGTTGCGGACCTGAGGCTTCTCCTCCTCGGGATAAGACCGGAATACAGGAACAAGGGCGTCGATGCCCTGCTCTACAGAGAAGGGTTTAAGGGCATCAAGAATGGCGGGTATAGGCGCCTGGAGTTCTCATGGGTACTTGAAGACAATATCCCCGTACAGAGGATTGTTGAGCTGGTGGGTGGAAGGCTTTACAAGCGATACAGGATTTATGAGAAGGAGCTGTAGAGGCTAGGCCTCGTAAAGTCGCTCTCGAATCTACATCCGCCGCAGTACTAAGACCGCATTCACCCCCCCGAACCCATAAGAGCTTGATAGTGCGAACTCTATTTCTGTCTTCCGTCTTTCAGTCACGATATTTATATCACATGCGGGATCTCTTTCATCGAGGTTGATGGTCGGAGGAATGATCCCGTCCCTCAGTGCCATAAAGGTGAATGCAACCTCCATGGAACCCGATGCGGCAAGCATGTGACCAGTCATGGATTTTGCGGCACTCGTTTGTATCGCTGATGATCTCCTTCCGAAGACTCTCCGCATCGACTGAACTTCCGCCAAATCCCCGACGGGCGTACCCGTCCCATGAGCGTTCACATAACTCACCTCATGAGGAGCGATGCCTGCCTCCTCGATCGCCATGATCATCGCCGCGGCCTCTCCTTCCGGATCGGGCCTGGTCATATGGTAAGCGTCTACCGTGTTTCCATATCCCACGATTTCACCGTAGATTCTTGCGCCCCGTCTTTTGGCATGGGTTAACTCTTCCAAGACAAGGATGCATGCACCCTCTGAAAGCACAAACCCGTCTCTCTTCATATCAAACGGCCTTGGCGTTTCCGGTATCCCGTCGAAGCGGACGGGGCGTCCTGACAACGCCCCTGAACTCCCATATCCGGCAATACAGAGCCGGCACAGAGGCGCCTCGGTGCCGCCGGCCATGAGCAGCGGGATGGAGCCAGATTTGATTATTCTGAACGCCTCGCCAACTGCGCTTGCGCCCGAGGCACAGGCATGAGAAATCCCGAGACAATGCCCTTTGATCCCCAGCTTCTGGGCCACATATGATGCAGCCACGCTTACCGTCGAAGAGGGCATCACATACGGAGAGGTGCGAGAAAGACCTCGTTTGAACTCTCTTTCGAGAGTACTGACACCGCCCCTGCTCGAACCGATGACCACGCCGGCTGTAAGAGGGAGAGGGCGTCGATCACCCGATGCTACGGCGAGGAAGTCCAGCCCCGAATCTTCAACAGCCATTAGGGCAGCCGCTACCGCGTACTGCACAAAGGGATCGAGCCTCCTCGCCTCTTTGGGGGAAAGATACGTTAGGGGGTCGAATCCGCGCAGCTCGCCTGCCGTCTTCCAGGGGAACTCCGAGATATCGATCCGCGTTATCTCTCCGATGCCGGACCGCCCCGCCATGAGGGCATCCCACGACTGCCTGAAGGTATTGCCGAGCGGACTTACAGCACCTATCCCTGTCACAACGACTCTCGTCACGATCACCTATGATACCACAGCGTGGCGAGTAAGCTGCGTGCCATTTTCATGCATTTTATGATAGTATTTATAAACACTTGAGTCCGGCATTGATAGGCGAGATCTTAAAGAAGAAGCGTGAGGCGTTGGGTCTTGACCTCAAGGAGATTGGGGCGAGCCTGAGAATACGGAATGAGTATCTCCAGGCATTGGAAGAAGAGAACTTCGAAAAACTGCCTCCCGAGGTTTATATAAGGGGATATATCAGGGAATACGCAGATCTCCTCGGCATCGATCCGGAACCGCTCATCAGCGCGTATGCGAAACAACAAAGCACGCCGCACGGTGAGATCCAGCCGGAACCTTCGCCTCAAAAAAAGAGTAATCTTTTCCCGCTGATTCTGTTTATCCTGTCCGGGGCAGTCATCGTTTCCGCGATCTTCATGCTTTTTGTGAGAACGAAAGAGGCGCCGGTGGGGGGGAATGCAATCGTCCACATTTCTCCCCCGGTTCAGACGCAACCCGAGCAGAAGTCCGCAGAAATCTCCGACCTACCCTCAGATCGTAAGAATGAGGAGGATAAGCCTTCCGGGGTTACTCCCAAGCAATACGTCCTTCAAGTCTCTGCTACTGATGTTACCTGGTTGCGCATCGAACTGGACGATGGAAAATCTGAGGAAGTACTCTTGAAACCAGGGGAATCAAAAGACTGGACCTCCAAAGAAGGATTCGGACTTAAGATCGGAAACGCGGGAGGGGTCAGACTGATCGTAAACGGAGAAGATATGGGGACCCCCGGCAATAAGGGGGAGGTCGTGAAGCTACGGTTTCCTAAAGGAGAATCTCCGGAAAACGCCGTCGACAGGTGACCGTGGGGCAGAGCATAGCAGTACCACTTCAGATGATTCATGAGAGAAGTGCGATATCGAGACCTACCTGTCTGGAAGGACTATCCGGACAGATGACCTGATCTGACTCGCAAGAGAGAGCCTATGTCGCGGTTTTTCCTCTGCAGCATCAGTAGGCACAGAACCGGAAAGACCGTTTTCAGCCTTCAGCAGCCCCTTATCGTTATAATAGGAGGGCGAGATGAAATCTGTCTTGACGATAGCCGGTTCTGATCCGACGGGAGGAGCAGGACTACAGGCAGACTTGAAGGTCTTCAGGGCCTTCGGTGTGCAGGGGTTTTCCGTCCCTGCGGCCCTTACCGCACAGAATACGACCGGTGTCGAAACTGTTCTGCCCGTTGAGAAAGATTTTTTTATCCTCCAGATGGACGTCCTCCTGCGGGACCTCCGTCCTGACGCATTGAAGACAGGCCTGCTTTACAGCGTCTGGGCGGTCGAGGCGATTGCCGAAAAAATGAGGATCTACTCCCTCAGCAACCTCGTCGTCGACCCTGTCACCGTCTCTTCAACGGGTGCGATTCTTGTTGACGAAGGAACCCTCGACAGGATCAGGGATCTCCTCTTTCCCCTCTCCCGGGTAGTCACCCCGAACATCTACGAGGCTTCCGTGCTCACCGGTATAAATATCGAAAACGAAGGAGACATGGAAAAGGCAGCTGTGAGACTCAAAGAGATGGGCCCCGAGGTAGTGGTAATAACGGGGGGGCATCTCGATGATGTCACCCTCGATCTCTTTTATGACGGAACCGGTTTTTATAAGGTGGAGGCATCCAAGATCAAGGGTGAATACCATGGGACAGGTTGCGCCTTTTCGTCTGCCATTGCTGCCTCTCTTGCCTTGGGACGTGAACCCCTAGAATCTGTGAGAAGGGCAAAGGAATTCGTGACTGAGGCGATTCGAAAATCCTCCCATCCCGGTAAGGGCATGGGGCTGCTCGGCCTGTAATGTCCAAGATAAGGACCTTCTACCAGTGTCAGGCCTGTGGCTATTCCAGTCCGAAGTGGCTCGGCAAGTGTCCTGACTGCGGGGCATGGAATACACTCGTCGAGGAGAAATCCTTCGGGGGTTCATCCCGCTTATCCCGTTCGCAGCCGGCAAGATCCCGTCCGCAACCCCTCAGCGCGATATCAGGAGGAGGCAGTGAAAAAAGGGTTCTGACGGGGATTGCCGAACTGGACAGGGTTCTCGGCGGAGGAGTTGTCGGAGGTTCCGTGATCCTTGTCGGTGGAGACCCGGGGATCGGGAAATCGACGATCCTCTTACAGGCGGCCGCGAAACTTTCTGCCAGGTCGGGCAAAGTTTTTTACGTCTCCGGCGAAGAATCGCCCGAACAGATCAAGCTTCGGGCCGAGCGGATGTCCATTGAGTCGGATAATATTATCCTCCTTGCGGAGACGAACCTTGAAGGGATATTGCATGCTTCTGAAGATTTATCGCCGGGAACTATCGTTATAGATTCAATACAGACTATGTATACGGAAGATCTCGTGTCTGCGCCGGGATCAGTGGGACAGGTGAGAGAATGTGCGGCGAAACTGGTCTCCTTTGCCAAGCGGTCCGGCATCTCTCTGTTCATTATAGGGCATGTCACGAAGGAAGGCGCTATCGCCGGACCGCGGGTCCTTGAACATATTGTCGACACGGTTCTC
>Ga0187779_10001272_pt1 | contig 15778 bp, 15 predicted proteins | sample 1015_Q2_SP10_10__FD_132435 | JGI IMG/M metagenome (GOLD analysis project Ga0187779, IMG submission 132435) | Tropical peat soil microbial communities from peatlands in Department of Meta, Colombia - 1015_Q2_SP10_10_MG | ecosystem: Environmental > Terrestrial > Soil > Wetlands > Peat | place... | reverse complement strand
GTGTCGTTATCCCAGCAACCTTGCAGTACTGGCTGGGGAAATATTTTCTTTGAAAGAAAAGAGCAACATTGACCAATGCAATAAGGGCGGGAACTTCAACAAGGGGTCCTATCACCGCAGCAAATGCCTGTCCCGAGTTGATTCCGAAAACGGAAATCGCCACCGCTATTGCAAGTTCAAAGTTGTTGCTCGCCGCTGTAAAGGAAAGGGTCGTAGTCTTCTCATATCCCGCTCCAAACCTTCTGCCAAGATAGAATGAGACAAGGAACATCAGCACAAAATAAACCAGAAGGGGAATCGCTATTCTCATGACATCCAAAGGCAACTGAACAATGTAATTCCCCTTGAGGGTAAACATTACCAATATGGTAAACAATAGGGCTAGCAGAGTTATAGGGCTTATCCTTGGGATAAACTTCTTCTCATACCACTCTTTCCCTTTTGTCTTCAATAAGGCAAACCGTGACAGCATTCCGGCAATAAAAGGAACTCCGAGGTACACGAACACACTTTTGGCAATTTCCCCGATGGTCACATTGACAACTGCCCCTTTAAGTCCAATCAAGGGGGGCAGGACCGTGATAAAAATGTAGGCATACACGGAAAAGAACAGAACTTGAAAGATTGAATTGAAAGCCACTAATGCGGCTGCATACTCCCTGTCTCCACAAGCCAGGTCGTTCCACACAATCACCATAGCGATGCATCGTGCAAGCCCTATCAGGATAAGTCCTGCCATGTACTCTGGATAACCGCTGAGAAAGATAATGGCAAGGGCAAACATCAGGATAGGACCAATAACCCAGTTCTGGATCAATGACAGAAAAAGAACTTTCCCGTTCTTGAAAATCTCTGCCATCTCCTCGTATCTGACTTTGGCAAGAGGAGGATACATCATCAGTATCAGTCCTATGGCGATAGGGATATTTGTTGTTCCCGCCTGAAATTTATTGATAAACCCCTCAAGCCCAGGAACGAAATAACCGAGAGATACCCCGGTCCCCATCGCAAGGAATATCCATACGGTAAGGAATCTATCGAGAAAAGAAAGTCTCTTTGCTATGCCTTCTGCCATATCACTTGCAGCAATTCTTCCTTTTGGTTTTGAGGAACTTCTTATCCTTAGTGATAATGTCATCATCATTAAGATGCAGAGCCGTGAACTTCATGAAATCTTTGTTATGTTCGCGAGATCTTTCAGCAAGCCGGTAGTATGACCATGTTCCTCCCTTGCGGCTTTCTACCAGACCGGCTATTTTAAGAATATTGAGATGTTTTGATGCCGTGGACTGTACAAGACCTAAAACCTCCATAATCTCACAAACGCACAGTTCACCCCCTTCGAGGAGCTTAAGCATCCTGACTCGGGTCGGGTCTGAAATAGCCTTTGACAGAAGGATGAATGATTCCATTACTATATCACCTTATGGTAATATACTACTGAAGGGGTGTCTTAAATGTCAACGTGCTGTTCGAGAAGGGAGGGGTGCGGTAAGCGCGGTTTGCGATCGGTTGCAAGTTCAGTATCAAACCTATAGAAGGAAGGATTAAGAAGATGAATCAAAAGAGTGTAAAGATTAAACAGCTTGTGGTAAAGAGCTACTCTGCGGTAGCGAAAGGTGGATCATCTTGCCTGCCCTCTGCAAGTTGCTGTGCGCCAGAGATTAATACGGTGAGCCTGCTGGAGACGGGAAAGAGACTCGGGTATTCCGAAGAGGAGTTAAAGGTGGGTCTTGGGGAGGCAAACCTCGGTCTGGGCTGCGGAAATCCACATGCGATTGCCGAACTTACGGCAGGAGAAACCGTTCTTGATCTAGGAAGTGGCGCAGGATTTGACGCCTTCCTAGCCTCCATGAAGGTCGGACCAAATGGAAATGTCATTGGTGTTGACATGACACCTGAAATGGTGGCAAAGGCAACCGCAAACGCGGAAAAGCTGGGAATGAAGAATGTGGAGTTCAGACATGGAGAGATAGAGCATTTGCCCGCGAATGATGCTTCAGTTGACGTGATTATATCAAACTGTGTTATCAACCTTTCGCCCGATAAACAAGCCGTGTTTAACGAGGCCTTCAGAGTATTGAAGCCTGGGGGCAGACTTGCAATATCTGACGTCCTTAAGAAAGGTGAATTTTCAGAGGAAATCAAACAGAATGAAGATGCCTATAGCGGCTGAATTACCGGATCGGTTCCCGTGGAGGAACTGAAAGAATTGCTTTCAGGCGCAGGATTTACCGATATTGTGATTCATGATAAGGATAACAGCGACGAGATTATAAGAAGTTGGAATTTCGGAGAAGGTGTCGAGAAAATGGTCTTCTCCGCATATATAACGTCACTCAAACCGAAGAGATAGTCGTTCTCACCATTCTTCCGGAACCCCGCAAGAGTTACAAAAGCGGATACCTGCGATGCTGTCGGTGAAGTCGAGAGGTCGGGGTTCCTTCCTATAATTTTATTCCATGGTAAACACGATGATCCCGTAAATACATAATAAGGAATCTATGGAATTTACGGCTGATGCCTACGGTTTTTGTCCGCGTCACATTAAAAGCTCTTCTGTTTCCTCTCCAACTTCTCCATGAAAGAGAACATTACCACCGCCATTACAGCCAGAATGAAAAGAACGGTCCAGTGGCTTACTCCCAGTATCATGGGCAGGGTTGCAGTTCCCATTTCGGATGAAAGATAAAAATTCTCTATAGCGGGATAGATCACTGCAAAGACGAGTGACCCGGCAATCATACCGATCACCGTCACAAGGGCGTCGATTCTTCCGCTTGCGAGCCCGGTGACCGCCGTCCCCGGACAATAACCAGCCACAAGAAAGCCGAGACCGAAGAGGAATCCGCCGACAAGCTGCGGCCAAAAGAATGTAGGTATGGTCCAGATCTTGCTCACGTCCAGCACATTCAGGTCTCCCAGTAAATAGAGGCCACCCGAGGCAACGAGCATCGACGTGAACATCACCTTGGGCACAGTAAAATCCTTCAAATAAAAAACGCCCGTCAGCTTATGGGGATTACCCAGGCCGCCCCTTTCCAGAAAAAGGCCGAAGAAGAACCCGAGCAGGATCGCAACGATAAGACTCGTGCCTTCCCCGAACAAACCGTATGCAAAAAGCGGAGAGTTCACGACCAAAGCCTCCTGAAGATCGCGGCAAAGAGAAAACCGCTTAAAAACATAGCACCTACAAATACCCATCCCGCTACAGCCAACTCCGCGCCGCCGGATAACGCAACACCGCTCGTACAGCCCCGGGCAAGCCTGCTGGCAAAACCAATTATGAGCCCGCCGCTAAAAGCCGTGAAGAGCCTTGTGAAGCGACTCATTCCGGAAGCCCTATCGAATTGAAGTCTGAAATTCCGGCTGAGAACTGCCCCGATCAACGCTCCTGAGAAAACGCCAAGAATCTCAAAGACGATCCAGTCCCTCAGTGGCGAGTTAGCAAAATAGTTTCCGAAATATTTCAGATTGGCGGCGTACTCCGGATTCACTTTATGAACAGCCACGGCGGATAAGATTGAAAAGGCTCCCGATGCTCCGAGACCTCTGCCCATAATATAAAAAGTTGCAAGCAGAGTTAATCCGAGCCCTATGCCGGCGGCGTACGGAGACCAATAGTTATTTTTTTCCATATTTATCCGTGTAACTTTGCCCTTTTTGCTGGCCCCAGTGGGGTTCTCACTTATATCATTTCCCACTCTTATTCATACTACCTGTCATGTAACCGAATTCTCAACTGCGAAATATACTAACGAATAGCCCAAAAATCATCCCCTTGATTAAGGTTTCCTTAATAAACCTTTTTTTTGTTTTCCCCCCTCCTTTTCTAAGAGTTTTTTGTCTACATTTGCAGTATTATGATCTCGGACAATCCTCGTACACTGATTGACAAGCCGATGATTTCGTGATAGACGGATATCAGGGAAGTGGCAAAGGACAGTATAGGCCACAAAAATACGCATTCCTTTTCCGGTTTCAGGAAGTTTCAGGGAGGAGGTGAGAGAATGGAGAAAACTAAGAAGATTCTCTTGTTTAGCCTCGTGGTGAGCATCCTTGCGATCGCGGGAATAATACGGGCCGAAGAATTGATGGTACGTCAGCCCATGCAGAACGAAATCGGCAAGACCGCGACCTGTCCCGTCATGAAAGGAACCTTTGAGGTCACAAAGAACACCCCGGTAATCGATTACAAGGGTAAGAGTTATTATTTCTGCTGCGAGCCTTGCGTGGACAAGTTCAAGAAGAACCCCGATAGATACGCAGAGGCCGGGGAATTAATGGTGCGTCAGCCCATGCAGAGCGAAATCGGCAAGACAGCGACTTGTCCTGTCATGGGAGGCAAATTTGAAGTCACGATGAGCACGCCGGTAATCGATTACAAGGGCAAGAGCTATTACTTCTGTTGCGACTCTTGCATCGAGGATTTTAAGAAAAACCCTGACAAATACGCCAAGTAAGTGAACCGCATTGCCAAAACGGATGCCCATCTTTGACGGCATCCGTTTTGGCACGCCGTCTAAGATCCCCTGAAGGTCATCACCATCGCAATTACCTAATGCGCATTTCGTCTGTGAGGCCTCTGGCATCCTTCCCGCTCTGTGGGAGACGTTTGTTCCCCTTGCGTCACCCTCGGCAAAGTCTTTTTGGGGGGGCCGTAATTTTACGAATCGTGTTGACAAGCGAACCATCTCATGATAAGTTCCTCTCATATTGGAGCGCAAATTCCTATCAGCAACGATGAGGTTCAGAGGGAGGGAGAGATGAAACAAGGAAGTGGCATAGACACCGATGCAGTCGAGGCGCCCCTCGACTGCATCGTCATCGGGGCGGGACCGGGGGGCCTGCAGGCCTGCATTCACCTCGGCCGCTACAATTTACGGGTCATGCTTTTCCACCGTCCGGGAGGGCGTACCCACCATGCGAGACAGATCGAGAACTACCTCGGTCACCGTGTCGTCTCAGGCCCTGATCTCCTGGAGACGGGCCTGGCTCAGGTAGCAAGCTTCGGCGTCGCTGTCGAACGCGCCAAGGTGGAGCGCGTCGAATCCCGTGAGAAGTACTTCGAAGTGCATGCTGCGGGGAAGATCTACCGCTCCCGCTTTGTCATAGCCGCATCCGGGGCAAGGGAAAGCATCGCCCCCTTCAAGAACCTCCCGCGCTTTTTCGGCACCTCCTACTTCACCTGCATGATCTGTGACGGGTATCGTACCACCGGCAAGAAGCTGCTCGTCATAGACCGCACCATCAACGGCGTGCGGCTCAGTGTCGGCATGAAGCAGCTGTTCACCAAGGACATAACCTTCCTCGCCCACGGCTTCTCCCTGCGGAAGGAGTATGCCGAGATGCTCGATGAAGAGGGAATTGCCCTGGTCGAGGGGCAACCGGAGGAGCTTCTCGGCCAGAAGTCCCTCGAAGGGGTGCGGCTCGCCGACGGGCGCATCATCCCCTGCGAGGTCATCATGGGATGGGGAGGGATCTCCCTCAATGACGAGTACCTGGAGGGCCTCCCCCTGGAGCGCGACACCGAGGGGTTCAAGATTGTGACAAAGGGCGCAGGCGAATCGAGCATTCCAGGTCTCTTCGTCCTCGGCTCTCTCCGTGAGGGCCATTCCCAGGCGATCATTTCAGCCGGTCAGGGGGCCGAGGCTGCAATCGAGATCAGCACGAGGATCGTCGAGATCTGACAGCCGACTTAGCTGCATTCAGTGGCGCGCGGGGCTCATCATGCATGTCGACAACGACCAGATTCGTGTCGTCGGAGCGTCAGAACGACGGTCCTTAATACTCATCAAAGACTCTGCGGTTGTGCATCCTCTAGCCCTGCCAAACTTCCACTATATCTCATGAGGGAAGAAACGATTGGTGATTCAGATATCAAGAAATAACTCGCGGTCTGATTGACAAGTCTCAATGGTGATTTATAATTGAAATCAGGAGGAGCAGTTCAAGAAAGGAACATCTCGTCGCATATCTCGTCTCCATGAACTCTAGCATTTCTCAAAGCCGGGGGGACAAGAAACATGAAGCATTTAAGAACTGTCTCAATACTGTTTTCGTTTTTGCTTTTGTCCTTGCAAATGGCGGGATGCGCTGCGGTCGTCGTGGGAGGCGCCGCTGGCGCCGGCACGGTCGTCTACCTTAAAGGTCGACTCAATGAGGACATAAATGCACCCGTCTCAAGTGTTTATGACGCCTCCATCTCGGCGCTTAAAGATCTTGAGCTGCCGATAATCGAAGACAGCCATGATACCCTCTCCGCCAAAATCAAGTCCAGGTTCGCTGACGGAGATGATGTCTGGATTCAAATCGAATCGCTCACGGCCGAATCTTCCAAAATAACGATCCGGGTGGGCATCATGGGCGATGAGTATAAATCGAGACAGATAATCAATGGCATTCACAGGCATCTCGGGCTGAAAGAGAGCTACGGACATTAGCGAGAGAGGGAGGCAATCACGATGAAGAAGCCGAAAATCACTCCATGTTTGTGGTTTGACAGCCAGGCTGAAAAGGCGGTGAATTTCTATATCTCGATTTTCAAGAATTCCAAAATTGTCGGCACAGCTCATTATGGTGAGGCAGGGGCAGAGGCCTCGGGAAGGCCGAAGGGAACCGTAATGACCATTCTATTCCTGCTCGAAGGGCAGGAATTCATGGCCTTAAACGGCGGGCCTGTGTTCACGTTCTCGCCGGCAATCTCGCTCGCCGTGAATTGCGGGACACAGAAAGAAGTGGATCTACTCTGGGAGAATCTTTCGGCAGGTGGAGAGAAAGGGCAATGCGGGTGGCTTAAAGATCGATACGGTATATCGTGGCAGATCGTTCCCGCTATTTTGGGGGAGATGCTGAAGGACAAGAACGCCAAGAAATCTGAGAGAGTCATGGAGGCGATGCTTCAGATGAATAAGATCGATATAAAGGCATTGCAACACGCGTATGAGCGAGGATAGCGGAACAGAGACATCAAAGAAGCTTCTAACCTTCATGCGTGTTGCGCATATTACAGCTAAAGCAAGAGCCGGTTTTCCGGCAGAAGGAGGCATTCCATGACAAAAGCGATACCAGAAGGATTTCGCAGCGTTACGCCGATGTTGATGTTCAAGGATGCGCGTAAAGCGATCGAATTCTACAAACGGGCCTTCCGTGCCATCGAGCGGTTCGCGATGCCCGGGCCGGACGGCAAAGGGATTACGCACGCCGAACTCCTGATAGGCGACTCGATCGTCATGATGGGAGAGGAAAATCCGCAGGAGTCCTGCAAAAGCGCAGAAACCACCGGGGGTTCTCCTGTCAGCTTCTACATCTACATCGAAAATGTGGACGAAGCTTTCAAGACCGCACTGGCAGCAGGCGCCGAGGTCCGGATGCCTCTCGATGACATGTTCTGGGGGGACCGTGTCGGTACCGTGAAGGACCCCTTCGGGTACAGCTGGAGCTTGGCCACTCACAGAAAGGATTTAACACCGCAGGAAATTGAGGAGGGTGCCAAGGCCATGTTCACCAAGGCCGCTAAGAAATAGAAGAACAGACGAATGATATCGACCATGGTGATAACACGGAGCACCATATTGATATAGGAGAGCGGGAAAACGTCTGTCGGGAAGTGAATCCTACGCCTCTTCGGCGCGGTCTGAAAAGTTGGCTCCTGGGGAGGGATTCGAACCCCCGACCAAGTGGTTAACAGCCACCCGCTCTGCCGGCTGAGCTACCCAGGAACGAGAGCTATTATATATCAAAGAGAAGTTTCAGGGCAACACTCCGAAAGGTGCAGGAACAAGGCGGAGGGAAGGGTCTACTTCTGTGATTTCTCGATCTTCGCCCATGTGTCTTTCAGCGTGACCGTCCTGTTAAAGACGAGCCTCCCCCCTGAAGAATCGACGGGATCGATAATGAAATAGCCCTGTCTCTCGAACTGGTATCGGCTTCCCGCCGGGGCCGAGGCCAACCCGGGTTCGACACGGCATGATTTCACGACTTCGAGCGAATTCGGATTCAGATACGACTTGAAATCATATCCCTCCCTTTCCTCGGCAGGATCCACCACAGTGAAAAGGGTATCGTACAGGCGGACTTCAGCCTCAATCGCGTGAGCCGCAGAGACCCAATGGAGGGTCGCCTTCACCTTCCGTCCGTCAGGAGAGTCGCCCCCCCGCGTTTTCGGGTCGTACGTGCAGTGCAGTTCGATCACCTCTCCGGTCTTTTCATCCTTGACCACCCGGGTACAGGTGATGAAATAGGCATACCGGAGCCGCACTTCACGCCCCGGCGCGAGGCGGAAGAACCCCTTCGGCGGGTCTTCACGGAAGTCATCCTGCTCGATATAGAGCACACGGGAAAAGAGGACCTTCCGCGTCCCCATGCCGGGATCTTCGGGATTGTTCACCGCCTCCATCTCTTCGACGAGGTCCTCGGGATAATTGTCGATGACGACCTTCAGGGGCCGCAGCACAGCCATGACACGGGGAGCCCGCTTGTTTAAGTCTTCGCGGACGCAGTATTCGAGGAGGGCCATATCGACCACGCTGTCCCTCTTCGCGACGCCGATGCGATCGCAGAAGTTGCGGATCGCCTCGGGCGTGTAGCCCCGCCTCCGGATGCCCGCTATCGTCGGCATACGAGGATCGTCCCATCCAGCGACATGCCCCTCCTGCACGAGCTGAATGAGCTTCCGTTTGCTCAGCACCGTATGGCTGAGATTGAGCCGGGCAAACTCGATCTGCTGCGGGTGATAGACCTTCAGCTCGTCGAGGAACCAGTCATAGAGAGGGCGATGGTCTTCGAATTCGAGCGTGCAGACCGAATGGGTGACCCCCTCTATCGAGTCGCAGAGGCCGTGAGTCCAGTCATACATGGGATAGATGCACCAGGCGCTTCCGGTACGGTGATGTTCCGCGTGCAGGATGCGATACATCACCGGGTCCCGCATATTCATGTTCCCCGAGGTCATGTCGATCTTTGCCCTCAGCGTTCGCGTACCGTCGGGGAATTCACCCCTCTTCATTCGCTCGAAGAGATCAAGATTCTCTTCACCCGAGCGATTCCGGTATGGACTCTCCCTACCGGGAGAGGTCAGCGTTCCCCGATATTCCCTGATCTCGTCCGCGCTGAGGTCACAAACGTAGGCCTTGCCGCCTTTGATTAACTGTACGGCATGCCGGCAGATCTGCTCAAAATAGTCCGACGCGTAATACTCCCGTCCGTCCCAATCGAATCCGAGCCACCGGACATCTTCCTTTATCGACTCGACGTATTCCACTTCCTCTTTCGTCGGATTCGTGTCATCGAATCTGAGGTTACAGAGGCCCCCAAACTCTTCCGCTATGCCGAAATTGAGGCAGATCGATTTCGCGTGCCCGATGTGGAGATACCCGTTCGGTTCGGGCGGAAAGCGCGTATGAACGCGGCCGCCCCATTTGTTCGTCTCCATGTCTCCGGCGATGATCTCCCGGATGAAATCAGACGACCGCGCTGAACTGTCTATCGCCACAAGTGCCTCTCCTTCTTTCTCGATATCTTATATTTTAGCATGGCCGAGCCCCCTAATCGGTTCCTATCGTCTGTATCGCCTTCTCGATCCTTCTCAGGGTCTTCTCTTTTCCGATAATCTCGATCACTTCGAAGATCCCCGGGCTTTCCGTGCCGCCCGTAACAGCGACGCGCACAGGCTGGGCGAGGTTGCCGAGCTTAATGTTGTGCCTTTCGATGATTGACCTGAAGACCTTCTCGATCTCCGCCACGGAAAAGACCGGGAGCACATTCAGCCCTTCCTTCAACTCCGTGAGGAGGGGGAGGCTCTTGGCGTTGAGGAACTTCACCCTCGCCTTCTCCTGATATTCGACTTCTTCGGCCAGGTAGTAACGGAGCATCTCGGCAAGCTCGATGAGGGTCTTTGCCCGCTCCTTCAGGGTCGCGACGGCCTTCCCGAGCCACTCCCTGTCGATCAGCATATTCTCGGGGATGATCCTTCCCCCGGAGAGAAAGGGAAGGACGAGTTCGGCGAGTTTCTCCGACGAGGAGTTCATCATATACTGACTGTTGAGCCATATCAGTTTCTCGGGGTTAAATACGGCAGAAGATTTTCCGAGATTCTCGAAGGAAAAATATTGTATCAGTTCCTCTCTCGTGAATACCTCCTGGTCTCCGTAGGACCACCCGAGGCGGACCAGGTAATTCACGAGGGCCTCGGGGAGATACCCCATCTCCCGGTATGCCATGACCGAAGTCGCGCCGTGTCGCTTGCTGAGCCGCGCCTTGTCCGCGCCGAGTATCATCGGAAGGTGCGCGAAATGAGGGACATCGTACCCCAGGGCCTTATAGATATGGAGCTGTTTCGGCGTGTTGTTCAGATGGTCGTCGCCCCGTATGACATGGGTGATCTTCATATCCACATCATCGACGACGACCACGAAATTATATGTCGGCGTGCCGTCGGACCTCATGATGATCAGGTCGTCAAGCTGGCTGTTCTCGAAGACTACCGTACCCTTGATGAGGTCGTTCACAATAGTCTCGCCCTCCTGAGGCATCCTGAACCTCGTCGCAGGGGTGCGGCCCGGGACCGGCTCCTTCAGGTCACGGCAGCGTCCATCGTACTTTGGCGACCTGCCTTCTGCCAACGCGGCCTGCCTCCTCTCTTCGAGCTCTTCGGGCGTGCAGTAACAATTGTATGCTTTGCCTTCCCCGACGAGTCTCTCCACATAGCTCCGGTAAATATCGAAGCGGTCGGTCTGCCTGAAGGGCCCCTCGTCCCAGTCGAGGCCGAGCCATTTCATGCCCTCTATGATCGCCTCGATATACTCGTCAGTGGAACGGCTCCTGTCGGTGTCTTCGATCCTCAGAATGAAGGTGCCCCCTCATGTCGCGCATAGAGCCAATTGAAGAGGGCCGTCCTCGCCCCTCCGATATGGAGATGGCCCGTAGGGCTCGGGGCAAAACGAACTCGAACCATTATCTATCCTCCTGCAGTCTCAATGAAACAAAAGACGGACACTAAAATGTGGATTACAAGAATTCCGAGAGTCACTCTCCCACGTCTATTTTATGGCAAACCGGCCTTAAATTCCATCCTCAGGAACCTCTTCGTTTCACCGGTCACCCTGAACCGTTCGTCTCCCCTGTGGCCCGCTATCCAGACGATCTCTCTTCCTGATACGACGACCGGCACAGAATCCCTCTCGTCCCTCGGTACCTTCTCATCCACAAAGAAGTCCTGGAGTTTCTTCTTCTTTCCGAATCCGAGGGGGTAGAAGAAATCGCCTCTCTCCCGTGGCCGGACGGTGAGAACCGCTCCGGTCTTGTCCGCATCGAACAGGGCGGTTGTCCTTCCGTCTCCGAAATCTTCGCAACCCTCCAGGATTGCCGCCCGAAGCACCGCCCCGGTCTCATGCAAGACAACCTCGCCCGGTATCGGAAGCGCAACGGTTCCCAACTGCCGAGGGGGTTCCGACGTTATCACGAGAGTCGAGTAATTCTTTATGACCCTCAGCCCCTTCGGGAGATAGAGCCTGTCGCCATGCAGCCCCCGCTTTATCAAATCGATGATAGCTTCGATATGCACGAACTCCATTCCCCGGAGCTCCCTCGTCTCTTCGATCGCCCTTCTCAAGAGCCTCCTGAGGACGACCTTTTCTATCGTCTCCATCGGGGTGAGGAAGAGTTCGATGCGGAAGTCCGTCTTCCTCGATATCAGCCTCATCAGGGTCTTCGTGACGATGATCTCGAGGTACGCCTCTTCCTCCCGAAGGATCTCCATCGTCCTCGCTACGGTCGGGATTACGTGCCGGTTTATCTTTTTTATCTCAGGGATGATCGATAGCCTGATTCTGTTCCTCAGGTAGTCTTCCGTGAGATTCGATGAGTCGACGATGAAACCGATTCCCTGTTCTTCGAGGAACTCCTCTATATCGTTCCGCTCTGTCTCTATGAGCGGCCTGATGATCCTTTTCCTCACCGGTGGTATCCCCGAAAGACCCTTGGTACCCGAGCCACGGAAGACCCTCATGAGAAAGGTTTCGAGCTGATCATCTGCCGTATGGCCCAGGGCTACCCTGCCGGCCCCTACTGCAGAGGCGACCTCATCAAACGTTTTGTATCTCAGGTCACGTGCGGCCTCCTGCTTGCTCAGTCCATGCTCTCTCGCATAGCTCAGCACGTCAATCGATTCTGTCCGAAAGGGAACGGACAGCCGCTGACAGAGGTTCTTGCAGAACAATATCTCATCGGGTGTTTCCGAAGGTCGTAATCCGTGGTCTATATAAAGCGCATAGAGTTTCAGACCGTATTCTTCGTTGATCTCGTGCAGCGCGGTGAGAAGACAGACGGAATCTGGCCCACCCGAGAGGCCGACAAGGATGCTCTCTCCTCCCGAGAGCATACAGTGTTTCCTAATCGTTTCCTTGACCTTATCGAGGAATGTACGGTGTCTCTGTTCCATCACAACAGGTAATATAGCACCAAGTCATCGAATTCTTCAACGATTTCAAGGCATTATCAGCTAACTTCCAAATTCCATTTTGTTGACTAATACTTCAGTACTCTCTATAATCAACGAAAATGGGCCTCGCAGCAGAAAAGATAATGTTCTGAGTCAATAATAAATGAAAACGGAAAATAAGAAAAATTACCTCGTTGCCTTGCTTTGGCTTGGGTCCGGGTATTTGTGCTGGTTATCAGGAACTTATTTATTAAGGTATGAACGATCTAATTTATACTTGCCGCTTTCTGAATATATTCACACAAAATTTAACTCACCTTTTATTTCGAGTATCACTACTTTCATACTTTTATACATGGCAGAGTTCATTCTTATTTTTATTGCAGGTATTTTGCTATCCAAAGCTACAGGGAAAAAATCAATCTGGTTTTTGTTTCTTCTCATTGGGTCTCTGGGCCGAACGCTTTACGGAACAATACAAGGTATCATTTTTCATCTGAATAATTACGGAACTTTGCCGTCAGAAATGACATATTGGCTCTTTGAATCAATCGCCGCCCATTTTATTATTACTCCGCTAGTTGCATGGCTCGGGGTTTTTATAGGACAAAAATGTCGAACGAAGAAGACCAACATAGCAACACTTCAATCCAGCTAAATACAATAAGGACAAAATCAATGAACAGAATTAAGGCCCTCAAAACAATTTCCTCTGGGCGACGCGCGTTAAAGTGCGGTTTTTTGCATTCAAACGTATTGCACCCGCGCCCCTGAGCATTGTCGTTAGACCTCCACAATAGTGAAGGAATAATGATAAAATAGCGCATGAAATTTGAATGGGATCCGACCAAGTCCGAATCCAACCTCAAGAAGCACGGCATCTCTTTCCACGAGGCATCAACTGTGTTCGGTGATCCCCTCGCCATAACCTTCAACGATCCTGACCATTCCGCGGGTGAACATAGATTTTTGACATTCTGATTTTCCAAAATGGGGCAGCTCCTTGTTGTAGTTCACACTGAACGGCACAGAGCAACGCGAATAATTAGCGCAAGGCGCGCAACAAGACAAGAGAGGAAAATATATGAGAACGGCTAAGAAAGAAGAAATGCGTAAAGAGTACAAGCGGGAAGATTTAGGCAAAGGCATAAGAGGAAAATATTTTAGGGAATACAAAAAAGGAACGAACCTTGTTCTTCTCAGTCCGGATGTTGCGAAGGTGTTTCCGGATGACGACTCAGTTAACGAAGCCCTACGAGGCTTAATGAAGATAGCAAAACAAACAACTGGTCTAACAAAGGCATCGAGAGGGACGAGGTAATAGCCGCATTTCCTTTTTCAACTTTCACACAACACCGCGCCCCGAATGCTCATCGTTAGGGCCGTCATGTTTTTGCGTGCATTATTCGCATTTCTTGCCTTGCCTGGAGTAGTGGCATTCATACTGCCGCCGTTCCTGGCGGCAATGGATCCATGGAGCGGAAATATTCTATGGTGGGGCGCGCCCGTAATGCTGCTTGGCGTCATATTACTGTTGTGGTGCGTCCGGGATTTCTCTATTTACGGGAAGGGAACATTGGCGCCGTGGGATCCACCGAAGAAATTGGTTGTGGTCGGTTTGTATCGTCATATGAGAAATCCAATGTACCTCGGGGTTCTCACGCTGGTCTCGGGCTGGTCCATATTTCTCTCTTCACCGGTTCTCTTTCTATACACGCTAGTCCTGGCCATTGCGTTCCACGTTCGCGTCTTGGTGAGTGAGGAACCTCGGCTTCAGTCACGGTTTGGAGGCGAATGGACGAGGTATAGCGCAGAGGTGAGGCGTTGGGTTCCGAGGTTAAAACCATGGAGCGGCGACTCCTAACATAACATCGGCAAGATAGACTAAAATTAACGACGGTATGACAGCGCCTTCAACTCAGACGCGGAACAGAAGGCCGCCCCGGCTGGTTAAGGCCATCGTCAAGCAAAACAACAAACGAAATAACGGGAGGTAGTCACGATGATTCCGGAAGAACTATTGGAGATCTTGAAACAGGATGGGGTTGTTGCCATTGCGACCTTGGGAAAGGATGGTCCGCATATGGTCAACACCTGGAATAGCTATATCAGAATATCAGCAGACGGACGCTTGTTCATTCCTGCCGGGTACATGCATAAGACAGAGGCTAACATTGCCTACAACCCCAATGTGCTCATTACTTTGGGAAGCAGCAAGGTTAAGGGCTTGCACGGGGCCGGCGCCGGTTTCCTGATCAAGGGAAAGGCGGCCTTCATAACATCCGGACCTGATTTTGACTTTATGAAGGCAAAGTTCAGTTGGCTGCGAGCCACATTGGCCGTTACCATCGATTCTGCCAGTCAAACTTGGTAAGGGGGAGGGACATCTCCATGTGGCAGTTTCGTGGCCTTGGCCGGCTTGCGACAATTATTGATTATTACCAACCTACCTAACAAAGAGGCGAAGGGATGCAGGAAACCGCGCCTCAGCTCCATCGTTAAGACAATAGAGCAGTGAACATGTAACAGCGAATTATGTTGTTACTCAGGGTGCATAATTATTCGGAACGACGAAACCAACTCATCTCGCCTCGAGGCCGTTATCCCTGATGAGTCTCAGGTCATCCTCGTAGGCAGTTCCGGTCGTCGTGAGATAATTTCCGGTGAGCAGGGAATCAGCTCCTGCCATGAAGACCAAAGGATTTGAGTCTTTGAGGACCTGCCTCCTCCCGCCGCAGACCCTGATCTCTTTATCGGGCAGGACGAACCGGTAAAGGCTGATGATCTTCAGAGCATCGATGGAACGGAGGGGCCTTCTCCCTTCCATAGTGGTCCCCTTCAGAGCGATCAGGAAATTTATCGGAACCGAGTCGACAGCCATCTCCCTCAGGAGGAACGCCATCTCGATCCTATCGCGCCAGGACTCGCCGAGACCGAAGATGCCTCCCGAACAGAGGGAAAGACCGAGCGACTTTACCGCCTCGATCGTTCTCATCTTATCGGAATAGGTATGCGTGGAACATATCTCAGGAAAAAATCTTTCCGAAGTCTCGAGGTTGTGGTGATATCGCTCTAGCCCGCTGTCTTTGAGAAGAGAGAGCTCGTTACGCTCCAGGAGTCCGAGGGTCGCGCAGGGGAGGAGACCGATTTCCCTCACCTTCCTCACCATCGACGCTATTTCCCGGAGTTCCCCTTTCCCGACCTTTCTTCCGCTCGTCACAATGCAGAAGCGCTTCACTCCTGCTGCTTTTGCCTCCCCCGCTTTTTTCGTAACCACATCATTCTTCATGAGGGGATAGACAGGCGCGGCGGCCTTGCTCTTTGACGATTGAGCGCAGT
>Ga0187779_10001271_pt1 | contig 15786 bp, 18 predicted proteins | sample 1015_Q2_SP10_10__FD_132435 | JGI IMG/M metagenome (GOLD analysis project Ga0187779, IMG submission 132435) | Tropical peat soil microbial communities from peatlands in Department of Meta, Colombia - 1015_Q2_SP10_10_MG | ecosystem: Environmental > Terrestrial > Soil > Wetlands > Peat | place... | reverse complement strand
GGGGGCCCTTGCTGGCGTCTCCAATGTCTCCCCGACCCCTCCATGGGGACGCGGCGGCGCGCGACAATAGGGATCCGACCCCGATGTGTCAAACGATTCCGCCAACTTAGCAAACCGAGTCCGGGGCCGTGACGGGACGCGTCACGCGGACGTCAAAAGCGACGGGAGTTCAACGTGTTCGACCTGGGCCGGAAGAGTCCGCCGCGACACCGGCCCCGCTCGCCGGGACAGGGCCCCCGGCGCGCTGGGCCGCGACCGCGGTCTCGTGCAGGTAGTTGAGAGCCAGTCGAAGGGGCTGGTCGGCCAGCCCGGCGGTGAGCACCCAGTCGCCGGCCGCCAGGACCCGCGGAGCCCGAGCGTCTCCCTTGCCGTCGTTGCGCAGGTGCCGGCGGAGGTCCTTCTCCCGGGGAAGCTTGGCCGCACCGGCCTCGTTCGATTCGGCCACCACCACGTCGGGCTGGATGCCGAGCTCCTGGATGGAGCGCCCCTTGGGCGTGAAGTAGCGGGCGATGGTCATCTTCAGCCCGCTTCCGTCCTCGAGCTCGATGACCGTCTGCACCGAGCCCTTCCCGAAGGTGGGCGTCCCGACGACGAGGGCCCGGCCGTGGTCCTGGAGCGCCCCGGCGACGATCTCCGCCGCCGACGCGCTCCCGCCGTTGACCAGGACCACCAGCGGGTAGGGGCGCTCGGTGTCCCGGTCGTGGCTTCGCTCCTCGGTGACGTTCTTCGGGTCGCGCCCCCGGGTGGAGACGATGGTCAGGTTTCCGGGGAGGAAGCGATCGCTGACCGCCACCGCTTGATCGAGGAGGCCGCCCGGGTTGTTGCGCAGGTCGAGCACCAGCCCGTCCAGCTCACGACCGCCGTTCAGGGTCCGGAGGCGGTCCAGCTCCTTCTTCAGCGAGCCGTCGGTGCGCTCCTGGAAATTCTTCAGACGCACGTAGCCGATGTCGCCGTAGAGCGAGCCCTCGACCGAGACGATGCGTACGTGGTCGCGGAGGATGACGATGTCCTGCGGCTGGGTGAAGCCCGGCCGCATCAGGGTCAGCGTCACCCGCTTCCCGGCCGGACCGCGCATCTTGGCCGCTGCCCGGGCGACGTCCATCGACCGGGTGCTCTCGCCGTCGATGGCCAGGATCTCGTCTCCGGCGCGCACCCCGGCGCGGGCGGCCGGGGTGTCGTCCACCGGAGCCACCACCACCAGCACGTCGCCCCGCTTGGCGATGTCCAGGCCGAGGCCCCCGAACTCCCCGGCGGTGTCGATCTTCATCTCCTTGAAGACGTCCGGGGGCATGAAGACGGTGTGGGGGTCGAGCGTGTCCAGCATGCCCTTGATCGCCCCGTAGATGAGCTGCTTGTCGTCCACCTTCTCCACGTAGTTGTTCTGCACGTAGCTCAGGACGCGGGCGAACAGCTCCAGCTGGCGGTAGGTGCTGGGATCGTCGGCAGCAGGAGCGGGGCGCGGGGGTGGCCCGGCCAGGGCCGGGGGCGAGGCAAGCAGGAGGGCGGCGACGAGGCGAAGCGGGGAGCTCACCAGAGGCATCCTAGTCCAGCGCCGGGCGCCCGGGGCACCCCCGCCCGGGCGATTCCCGTGGTCATTTAGTACGAAATCGTAGTAGACGACGCCTTGGTGAGAGCCCCTCGCCGTCGGCTGTCGCTCGTCCCCGGCGTCCACCGCGCCACGCATCGCATCGGCCTGTGGCTGGAGGGGGCGTCGCCGCCGCTGGGCGTCACGCAAGGGGAGGCGCACCTGCTCGCCCACCTCGCCGAGGAGGGGCCGAGCGCCGTCGGCGCGCTGCACCGGGCCTTCGCCCACAAGCGCTCCTCGCTGACCAGCTTCCTGGACCGGCTCGAGGCGCGGGGCTACGTCGAGCGGGGCCCGAACCCGTCGGACCGCCGCTCCTTCCTGGTCTCGCTCACCGCCGAGGGCGGCGCGGCTGCGGCGCGCGTGCACCGGAGGCTGGAGGCGCTGGAGACCGCAGCCCTCCAGCGGCACGGCGCGCGCGAGCTCCAGGCCTTCCGCGCCGTGCTCCGCGCCCTCGAGCGTGCCGCCGTCGAGCCGGAAGCCCCCGCGGCCCGCCGGAGAAGGAGCCCCCCGCCATGACCGAGACCGCTCCGCTCGAGCGGGTGACCCGCACCGGGAGCCAGACCTGGGAGGCGCCCCCGGGGCGGGTGCTGCCGCTGCTCACCCCGCTCGGGGAGAAGGCCTGGGCCGCGGAGTGGGAGCCGGAGATGCGCTGGCAGGCGCCGGGCAGCGGAGAGGGGACGCTCTTCGTCACCCGCTCCCACGGCCCCCGGGAGACGGTGTGGATCCTCCGGACCTTCGACGCCGCGGCCGGGCGGGTGGCCTACGTGCACGTCACCCCCGGCTACCTGGTGGTGGAGCTGAGCCTGGTCCTCGCCCCGCTCGCTCCGAACCGGACCCGGGCCGAGATCCGCTACACCTTCACCGCGCTCTCCGAGGAGGGGAACGCCCGCATCGCCCGGATGAGCGAGCCGCACTTCGCCGAGTTCATGCGCGCGTGGGAAGCGGAGCTGAACCACTTTCTCGTGACCGGGCAGAAGCTGCGAACCTCGACGGGTTGAGCCCGCCGGCAAAGGCGGCCAGGCGCCGGACCACCTCCCGCGGCCGCTCCATCTGCGGGACGTGGCCCACCCCCTCCACCACCTCGATGCGCGCGCTGGCGGGCAGGTGGCGCCGGTAGTAGGCGAGCATCTCCTCGGGGAGGAGCTTCTCGCTCCCGCCCCAGAGCAGGAGGGTGGGCACCTCGACCCGCGCCAGCTGCTCCGGGGTGAGGTGGGTCTCCGCGGTGGCCCGCGCCCGGATGGCCCGCACCGCCGGGGTGTTGTGCAGCTTGGGCATCTGCGAGGAGAAGAGCAGCGCCGTCACCGGCGCGCGGTGGAAGAGCCGCCGGGTGAAGGCCAGGCCCTCGCGCGGCGTGTTCACCTCCAGCCGCCTCATCAGCTCGGCGAAGCGCTCCTCGGGAACCCGAGCCCCGGCCGGAGCGAGGAGCCCGAGCGCGCAGACGTCCTCCGGGTGCTCCGCGGCCAGGGTCAGGGCCAGGGCGCCGCCGAGCGAGTTGCCGACCACCAGACAGGGCTGCCCCACCTCCTGCCGGCAGAAGGCATGGAGCACCTCCAGGTGCTCGCCCAGCGCCAGGGGCCCGCTTCCGGGCAAGGGCGAGAATCCGTTTCCGGGGAGGTCGAGCGCGAACACCAGCCGGAAGTGGCGGGCCAGCCCGAAGAGGAGGCGGGCGAAGCCGTTGGCGTTGCCGCCCAGGCCATGGACCAGGACCACCGGGGGTCCCTCGCCGCGTCCGGCCAGCCGGTAGAAATGCACCGGGCGTCCGGCCACGGAGGCGACGCGCGATTCCACCCCGCGGGCGACGAGCGCGCGGCGCACCACGTTGTGCAGGGTCTCGAGCAAGTCCATCGGGAGCGGCCTGGCCCGTCTACCTCAGCGGGGCCGCGGGGCTCCAGCCGCTTCGCCGCCGCCGGCGGCCCGGGTGTAGGCGGCCGCTCCCAGCCAGGGGGCCGGGTCCACCGCCAGCCCCTGGCGCCGGAGCTCGAAGTAGAGCACCGGCCCCTGGAGCGAGCCGGTGTCGCCCACCGTGCCCACCACGTCTCCCTCGAAAACGTGCGCGCCCAGCTCGCGCGTCACCTCGGCCAGGTGGGCCATCACCGAGTGGTATCCGTCCCCGTGATCGACGATGACCACGTTGCCGTATCCGCGGAGCCACCCCGTCCAGGCCACTGCGCCCGGGGCGACGGCACGGACGGCGGTGCCGGCCGGCGCGCGGATGTCGATGCCCCGCCGCAGGGTGACGGTGTTGAAGCGCGGTTCGAGGACCTTGCCGAATCCGGACTCGATCCGGCCGGGGACCGGCAGCGGAAGCCTTCCCCGGAGCGCGCCGAAGCCGCTCGTCTCCGGCCGGGCATCGAGCTCGGCCACCAGCTGGTCGAGCCGGGCCTGGGCGCGTGCCAGCTCGGCCACCACCGCGCTGCTCGCCCGGGCCTTGGCCTGCAGGAGGAGCAGGGCCTCGGAGAACTCCGAGCGCTGGGCGGCGGCCTCGGAGCTCTCTTCCTGGAGCGCGTCGATGCGCTCGGCGAGATAGGCCTTGAGCCCGTCCAATTCCAGGAGGGAGGAGCGCTGGACGTCGGCCACCTGGCGCATCTCCTCGAGCGAGGCCAGGTCGCGCTGCACCACCGTGGACAGCGCGCGCGCCCGCCACATCAGGCCGGCCAGGTCCTCGGAGGGGAGGAGCACCTCGAGTGGGCTGCGGCGGGTGAGACGATCCAGCGCCCAGAGCCGGGGCTGCAGGGCGCGCGCGCGCGCCTCGAACACGGCCCGGGCCAGCGCCTCCTCAGCCTCGGCGACGGCGAGCCGGCCCCGCAGCACCCGCACCTGGGCGGCCAGCGTCTCCGCCCGGGCGGCCGCTCCCCGCGCCAGCCGCTCGTAGGCATCGAGCACGGCCAGCGTCCCCCCCCGCTGCGTCTGGAGCAGCGCCAGCGCCGCCTTCTGCGCCGCCAGCCGGTGCTCGACCTGCGTGCGCTCGGTGCGCACGTCCTCGCCCCGGGCCGCTCCCACGAAGAGCAGCGCTCCGGCCCACGCCGCCGCCCTGACCCTCATGCGCGGAGCGCCCGGGTGACTGCGAGAAAGCTGCCCAGGAGCCCGAGCAGCGCGCCGGCCCCGAGGAGCTCGAGCGTGCGAGCGCCCGCCCACAGCGGGGGCGCGCCGCCGGGCAGGCGGAGGAAGCCGAAGAGGCCCTCCACTTGGGGCTCGATCCACTGCCGCACCACCGCCAGCCCGACCAGCGCGAGCACCGCCCCGGCCAGGCCCTGCAGGAGACCCTCGATGAGGAAGGGGGCTCGGACGAAGCGGTCGGTGGCGCCGACCAGCTTCTGGATCTCGACCTCCTCCCGCCGGGCGTAGATGGCCAGCTGAAGCGTGGCGCCGACCACCGCCACCGTCGCTCCGAGCACGACGGCGAAGGCGAACAGGCCGCCCCACCGCAAGAGCCGGGCCAGGGCGCCGAGCCGCTCCACGGCGGCCTCGCCGAAGTCCACGGCGCTGACCTCCGGCTCGGCTCCGAGCTCGGCGCCGAGGCGGCGGAGCGCCTCCGTCGTTCGCCAGGGCGCCGGAACGCGCAGCTCGAGCGAGGCGGGCAGGGCATCGGCGGACATGCCCCGGAGCGATTCGGCCGAGGGGCCGAGGTCATGCACCAGCCGCTCGAGCGCGGCCCGGGGCGTGACCAGCGACACCTCGAATCCCCGTGCGCGCAACGAGGCGCTCAGCCGCTCGATGTCGGCCGGCCGGGCCTCGGCCCGGAGCCAGACCGTCACCTGCACCTCGGCGTCCAGGCCGCGGAGGAGGCCCTGGAGCAGGCCGCCCGCTGCCCGTCCGAGCCCGAGCGCGAACAGGCTGATGGCCAGGATGAGCACGGCCACCGCGTGGGGAAAGGGCTGGTGACGTATGCCCTGGAGGGCCGAACGCCAGAAGACGTCGGACTTGGCCACCGCTCCCATCGGTGGGAGAGAGTACCCGCTCGGCCTACCCCGTGCGCCGGGTGACCTGGACCTGGGCGGTGTCACCCACCACCCGCCCGCGCTCGAGGCGGATGACGCGCTTCTGGTAGCGCTCGAGCAAGGTGGCGTCGTGGGTGGCGACCACCACCGTCGTCCCGCGCACGTTGACCTCGCAGAGCAGGTCCAGGATCTCCACCGTCAGCGCCGGGTCGAGGTTCCCGGTCGGCTCGTCGGCGAGCAGGATGGTCGGGTCGTTGACCAGGGCCCGGGCGATGACCACCCGCTGCTGCTCGCCGCCGGAGAGCTTGAGCGGCAGCGATTCCGCCTTGTGCTGGAGGCCGACCAGCTTGAGCATGCGCAGCACCCGCTCGCGGGACTCGGCCCGCGGCGTCCCGAGCACGTCGAGGGTGAAGGCCACGTTGTCCAGCACCGTCCGGTGGGGGAGCAGCTTGAAGTCCTGGAAGACGACGCCGATGTTGCGGCGGAGGTAGGGGATGGAGGCGTCGCGGATGCGCGCCACGTTGCGGCCGCCGACCAGGATCTGGCCGCGGGTGGGCTGCTCGGCACAGAACACCAGCTTGAGCAGGGTGGTCTTCCCCGCGCCGGACGGTCCGGTGAGGAACACGAACTCGCCCTTGTCCACGGTGAGGTTCACGTCGGTCAGCACCGGGGGGTCCCCGGGGTAGGCCTTGGTGACGTGGAACATCTGGATCATCGCTGCAATCGGATCATGACACAGCGGGCGCCCCGGCCGCGATTCCACTACACTGGGGGCGCGAGAAGCCGCCCGATGCCCGACCTGCTCGATCTCCCCGGGGGCCCTCCGCAGCTGGAGCCGGCCGAGCCCGAGCCCTCCCCCACCCCGCCACGCGGCGGCCTGTCCTCGGCGCTGCCCTGGCTCCTGGCCGGGCTGTCCCTGGCCACGCTCGCCGGGGTGACGCTGTACGGGAAGAAGGTGGTCGACGACCAGGCGGCGCGGGCCATCCAGGCGCAGCGGCTGGCCGAGGAGTACGGGGCGCGTACCGTGCGCCTGGAGCAGGATCGCAAGGATGCCCTCCGACAGACGATGGACCTCTCGCAGAAGCTCGATGAGCTGGGCGCCGCGCGCTCGGCCCTGGCCGACCAGCTGAAGGACAAGGAGGGCGCGCTGGCGGCGATGGGCCAGCGGCACGAGGCGCTGGTCGGCGAGCTGCGCTCGGCGCTGCGGACGGCGAAGAGCAAGAGCGCGCTCCAGAAGCGCGTCGGCCAGGCGCTGGCCCGCGACGCCGCCGCGGACGCCGGTTCGGCGACCGCCGCCCGGCCCCGTCCAGCCCGGAGGTAGCTCAGGATCTCTCGGGAAGGATCTTCTGGAGCTGCCCGTCGAGGAGCGGGCTGTCCGGGGCCACCTTGCTGTCGAAGTGCTCGACGACCGTGCCGTCCGGCGCGACCAGGAACTTGTTGAAGTTCCACGTCACCTGCCCACCCTGCTTGCCGGGGAGCCCGGTGAGGTACTTGTAGAGGGGGTCCGCCGAGTCCCCCTTGACGTCGATCTTGGCGAAGAGGGGAAAGGTGGTCTTGTAGCGGAGCTGGCAGAACTTCTTGATCTCGGCGTTGGTCCCCGGCTCCTGGCCGCCGAAGTCGTTGGAGGGAAAGGCGAGCACCACCAGGCCGCGCTCCCGGTACTTCTCATAGAGAGCCTCCAGCCCGGCGTACTGCGGGGTGTAGCCGCACTCCGAGGCGGTGTTGACGATGAGCAGGGCCTTCCCCCGGTACTCGGCGAGGCTGGTCTCCCTTCCGTCGATGGTCCTGACCTTGAAATCGTAGACCGACACGGACGTTCCTTTCGCGGGCTCGCCGGCGAGCGCGGGCGCCGCGAGCAGGGGAAGCGCGGCGAGGAGACGGAAGACGCTGGCGCGCATCGCGGGATCCTCCAGGGGAACCCTCCTAACCCGTCCCGGCCGACGCCGCCTCCCTTTTGCCGCGGGCGCCGGGCGGCCCGCGTCCGGCGTGTTACGTTCCGGCCGTCCTGCCCGATGACCCCGGCACTCGAAGCGACGGGCCTGCACAAGCGCTACCGCCGCCGGCTCCTGGGTCGAGCGGGGACGGATGCGCTGTCCGGCGTCGACCTGGCGGTGGCGCCCGGAACCGCCTTCGGCCTCATCGGTCCCAACGGCGCCGGAAAGACGACCTTCATCAAGTGCCTCCTCGGCATCGCCTGGCCAGATCGGGGAACCGTGCGGCTCCTCGGCCGCTCGCCCCAGGAACCGGCGGTGCGCGCCAGGGTGGGATACCTCCCCGAGCGGCTCCACCTTCCCGGCGCCTGGCGGCCTCCGGCCTTCCTCCGCGCGGTGGCGCGCCTCAAGGGGCTGGCGCCGGGCGCCTCCGAGCTCCGTGAGATGCTGGCCCGCGTCGGGCTGCTCGACGTGGCCGAGCGCCGCATCGGCGGCTTCAGCAAGGGAATGCGCCAGCGGCTCGCCCTGGCCGCGGCCCTGCTCGGGCGCCCCGAGCTGCTGGTGCTCGACGAGCCGACCGACGGGGTCGATCCGCTCGGCCGGATGGAGGTACGCCGGCTCCTCGAGGCCGAGCTCGCCCGGGGGACGACGCTCTTCGTCAACTCCCACCTGCTCTCGGAGACGGAGCGCCTCTGCCAGCGCATCGGCATCCTGTCCGGCGGTCGCCTCCTGCGCGAGGGACCGCTCGAGGCCCTCTGCCGGGCGGAGGCCTGGTGGGAGGTGCGCTTCGCGCCGGGCGCCCCGGCCGCGGCGCTGGTGGCGGCCGGGTTCCGCCCCGCCGGCGAGGGAACCTTCCGCCTCGACGCGGAGGACGCCGCCGCGGTCAACGCCGCGCTGGACCGGGCGCGCGCCGCCGGCGCGCTGCTCGTCGGGCTGGCCCGGGCCTCGCGCACGCTGGAAGACGTCCTCACCGACGCGCTGAGGTCCCGGGCGTGAGGACCTGGCACGTGGCCGCGGACCTCGTGCGCGAGGCGGCCGCGCGCCGCTGGTTCCTCGGACTCGCGCTCGCCCTCACCCTCCTGCTCCTCGGGCTCGTCGGTGGGCTGCGCCTGGAGGTGGTCGACGGTGCGCTGGCCGCCACGCGACTCTTCGGGCGCTCGCTCTTCACGCCCATCCGGCCGGCAGACGTCGCCCTGCGGCCGGTGTTCGTGGCCGCCAGCTATCTCACCTTCTACGGTGGGATGGCCTTCGGGCTCCTCGCCTGCTCCGACTTCGCCCCCGCCCTCCTCTCGCCGGGCCGCATCGAGCAGCTCCTCGCCCTCCCCGTCCGGCGCTGGGAGCTCCTGGCCGGAACGTTCCTCGGGGTGCTGGTGCTCGGCGTGGCCGGGGCCCTCTACGGCGCGGTGGGGCTGGTGGTCATCCTCGGCTTCAAGACCGGCGCCTGGACCTGGCATCCGCTCCTCGCCGCGCTCCTGGCGTCGGTGGGGTTCGCCACCGTCTATGCGGGGATGCTGGCCGCCGCGGTGTTCGTCCGGAGCGCCCCGCTCTCCGCGGCAGTGGGCGGGCTGCTCCTCCTCTCCGGCATCCTGGCCGGGAACCGGCGGGTCCTGCTGGCGACGATGAGCGAGGGGGCCGGCCGGTGGCTCTTCGCCGGCTGGACCCGGATCATGCCTCCCCTCTCCAGGCTGGCGGACACGGCCGCCGACGTCGCCGCCGGTGCGGCGGTGGTCCCCGCCGAGCTGGGAACGCTGGTCTCGGAGTGTGTCCTCTTCTCCGCCGGGGCGCTGGCGCTCGCCGTCTGGCGCTTCGAGCAAAGGGACTTCTGAAGATGCCCGGCCTCCGCCGCCGTCCCGGCCTCTGGCTCCTGGCCGCCCTGTTCCTGTTCGGCATCGGCGCCCTCGTCGCCGCCCGGGGATGCGGCGCCTCGGAGGAGGGTGTCCGCCGGCCCGCTCCGGCGCTGCCCCGCCACCTGCGCCCGGCCGAGGCCCGGCGGATGGAGCAGCGGCAGGTCCTCCCCCCGGGCCCGATGCCGGAACGGGCCCGTCCCCGCGACCCGGTGCTCTCCGCCCTGGCCGTCCCGGATGCGGGGACGGCGGTGGTCTTCGAGGCCAACGCGCTCAGGAACTCTCCGCTCGGGCAGCTGCTCATCGCCTGTCTCGACGCCTCGCGCGGCCCGGATGGAGGCGCCTCGGCGCTCGACTCCATCCGCGAGCTGGGCGTCGATCCGCTCGAGGACGTCGACCGTGTGGCCATCGGCGACGACGGCGTGGTCGTCTCCGGGAATTTCAGCCGGGCCCGCTGGGACCAGCTCTTCGCCGGGGCCATCCCCACCGCCTACGGCACGAGGGGACAGCTCTTCGCCCTGCCCTCGGCGGACGGCGGCTCCGGGCCGGTGGTGGCCGCCTGGAGCGGGCAGCTCCTGGCGGTGACCCCGGGAGAGGCGGCCGCCCGGGCGACCCTGGACCGCATCGAGGGCAGGCTCCCGGCGGGACAGGTCCTCCGCGACGACCAGGCCTACGGGGACGTGTACGGGGTCGTGAAGGGCGAGCGGCTGGCCGCTCTGGTCGGGCCGGGGGACGGTCCGCTCGCCGGCCCGGTGCTCGACGCGGCGAAGAGCGTGGAGTTCCATCTCGATGCCACCCGGGACGTGGGGCTGGTGGCGAGCGTGAGCGGGGACGACCCGGAGCGCCTCACGGACCTGGGCAAGGCCCTGGGCGGGGCCCTGAGCGCGGCGCGGGCACGCGCCGCGGCCGCCGGCCGGACCGACGAGGCCCAGCTGCTCGAGTTCGCGCGGGTGGTTCCCGGCCGGGAGAGCTTCGGCCTGGAGATGGCCGTGCCCTACGAGGTGCTCCAGGCGCGGCTCGCCCACTGCGGCCGGCCGCCCGGCCCGGACGGAGGGCGGTGATGCCTCCCCGGGAGGGGCTCAGCCTTCCTTCTCCGCCGCCAGGTACCCGAGGATGACCTCGTCGAGCGACTTCTCGGAGACCAGGTCCTCCCCGAAGAGCGTCCCCCCCAGCGATTCGGGAGTGACGGCGCCCGACTCCGGAGCGCCCGGGCGTGGGGCCTCGTTGATGAGCGGGATGGGTCCGGGAGCGGGCCGGGCCGCCGCGCGCTTGGAGGCGGCGTCCTCGGCGAGCTGACCGGGCTGGTAGGCCTTGACCGCCTGGGCCGCCTGGGCGGCTTCCGCGCTGTCGTACTTGCCGGCGACCACGTTCTTCAGCATCTGCTTGTGCTGATCCTCCATCCGCTGCCGGACCAGCTCGGGAAGATTCGGGGAACCGACCAGCTCGGCGTAGGACGTCTTCTTCGAGGCGAGGATGTTCCCACCCACGTAGAGGAGCGTGACGATGGTCGGGTTGTTGACCCCCGAATCCTCGGTCTGGACGTGGAAGACACGCCCCTTGTGGCTGACGTTGTGATTGAAGCCGGAGACGGCTCGATCGAAGGGTCTGGCCATCCGAAGGACCGCGGACCTCGGCGCGGCGCTCGCCCCCGGGACGGTAACGCCGGGCTCGCCGGAGGCGCAAGAAAGCGCCCGCTCACCGGCCGCCCTCCGGTGCGGGGACGACGACGCCCCAGGCTCGAGCGTCCTCGGGCGTGTTGATGCTCACCACCGACCGGCAGCCGGGGTCGACCTCGGCCAGCGCCTGGGAGGACAGGACCCGCGCACGCAAGCCCCGCCACAGGTCGCGGAAGGACGGCTCGTCGGCGAGCGCGGCGGCGAACACCTCCGCCGCCCGTGTGCGGTAACAGGCGAGAAGCGGCTCCAACCTGCCCTGCACCTCGAATCCCACGGCATCGACCTCAGGTCCCCGCTCGGCGAGGAGCCGGTCGACCACCGCCCGGGTGACGAAGGGCATGTCCGCCGCCACCGCCAGGACCCAGGGCGAACGGGCCTCGACCAGCGCGGCGTGCACGCCGCCCGGAGCGCCGCGGCCGGCCACCCGGTCGGCCACCGTCCGGACCGGGAAGCCCTGGTAGGGCGCGGCCTCCGGTGTCACCAGGAGGACCTCGTCGAAGCCCGGCCCGAGCTCGAGCAGGTGCGCGAGCAGCGACCGTCCCTCGCGGAGGAGCAGGCCCTTGGGCACGCCCCCCAGCCGGCGGGCCCGCCCGCCGGCGAGGATGGCCAGGGTCACCCCCTCCTCCGGGAGGCGCATCGGAGGTCAGGAGCGCCCGCCGGCGGGCGGCTCGCTTCCCAGCGTCCGCGCCAGCACCCGGGCGAGCTCGAGCACCTCGACCGGGACGGCGATGACCACCGTGTTCGACGGGGACGACCCGAGCCCGTCCAGCGTCTGCAGGGTGCGCAGCTGCATCGCCCCCGAGCTCCGGGCCATCGTCTCCGCGGCCTGCGCCAGGTTGAGGGCCGCGTCCCGGTCGCCCTCGGCCTTGGTGATGGTGGCCCGCTTCTCCCGCTCGGCCGACGCCTGCCGGGACATCATCCGCTTCAGGTCCTCGGGCATGTTGATGTCCAGGAGACGGATGGAATCGACGTGGATGCCCCAGGCGCCCGCCCGGCTCTCCACCACCTCGGCGATCCGGGCCTGGATCTGATCGCGCTCGCTGAGCAGCTCGTCCAGAGTCATGCTCCCGATGACGTCGCGGAGGGCGGCCTGCGCGTACTGGGAGATGGCGTAGCGGTAGTCCTGGACGGTGATCACCGCTCGCTCCGGGTCCTTGACCAGGAAGAAGATCACCCCGTCCACCTGCACCGGCACGTTGTCGCGGGTGATGACCTGCTGGTGCGGAACGTCCAGCGTCAGGAGCCGGGTGTCGACGAAGCGCACGTTGTCGAACACCGGAAAGACGAGCATCAGCCCGGGGCCCTTGAGCCCGTGGAAGCGGCCGAGGCGAAGGATGACGCCCCGCTCCCACTGGGCGGCGATGCGGACGATGCGGCTCGCCCAGAGCGCCACGAGCAGCGAGGCCACCGAGCCGACGGGGAAGGCCAGGCCGGCGCCGCCGATTCCCCCCGAGGCCAGCCCCGCCGCCAGGGACAGCCCGGTCCCGGCCGCCCAGAGGGCGAGGAAGATGACCGCCCGCAGCGGACGGCCGAGCGAGACGTGCTCGACGCTCGGGTGCGCATAGGCGCGGGTGGCCTGCGCCTCGCGGACCTCCCGCGCCGTGGCGCGGGCCTCCTGGAGCAGCTCGCGTGCGCTGGGAGGGATCGCCGGGGTCATCGCCGGCCGGGGAGCATCGCATGCGGGGCGCTGAGGCGTTAGCCTGGAGAGGTCGATGGCCAGGCCGGGAGTGGCAGAGCGGCCCGCGCGCCGCGTGGTCGGGGGGGCGCTCGCCCCGGTCGCCCAGGACGCGGTGGCGGTGGAGGAGCCGCTGGAGATCCGCGTCGCCGGAGAGGCGGTGGCCATCACCATGCGCACTCCCGGCGCAGATGCCCAGCTGGCGGCTGGATTCCTCTTCGCCGAGGGGATCGTCCGGAGCGTCGACGACCTGGGGACGCTCAGCCACTGCGGCCGGGTGGGCGAGGAGGGCTACGGCAACGTCCTCGACGTCCTTCCCGCGCCCGGAGTGACGCTGGACCTGGAACGGGTCCAGGCCACCCGGCGCGGGACGCTGACCACGGCCGCCTGCGGCGTCTGCGGCCGGCGCAGCGTGGAGGACCTCCTGGCCCGGGTGCCGGAGCTGGCCATCGCCGAGCGCATCCCCCGCGAGCTGGTCGCTCGCGGCCCGGACCTCCTCCGCGCGGCCCAGGGAACGTTCAGCCGGACCGGGGGCACGCACGCCGCCGCCCTCCTCGGCGCCGATGGGGCGGTGCTCGCCGTCCACGAGGACGTGGGCCGTCACAATGCGGTGGACAAGGTGGTCGGGACGCTGCTGCTCGCCTCGCGCCTTGGCCGACCGCGGACGCCGGCCCCCGGCGGCCCTCCGCTCCTCCTGGTGGTGAGCGGACGCTCGAGCTTCGAGATGGTCCAGAAGGCCGCCGTCGCCCGCATCCCGGTGCTGGCCAGCGTCGGTGCGGCGAGCACCCTGGCCATCGACCTCGCCGAGCGCGCCGGCGTCACCTTGGCGGCTTTTGTCCGGAACGGAACGCTCAACGTCTACGCCCACCCGGAACGCTTGCTGTAGCGCTCGGTGCTCCTTTCGGGTTGACTCCACCCAGAGCCATGGATGCGCCTCCCTCCGCTTGCCGCCGAGAGGCCGTGGTCCTCGCCCGCGGTGACACCTCCGCCGTGCGCGCACTGGAGTGGGCCGCCATCGCCCTGTACGGCATCCTCTCCACCTGGCTCGTCCTCCGGCTCTGGCCCGCCGTCCTGACCTCCCCGTGGTGGGCCGTCACCGCGGCGCTCCTCGGCTACCTCGCCGCCGACCTCATCTCCGGGCTGGTCCACTGGGGGGCGGACACCTGGTGCTCGGTCGACCTCCCCGTCCTGGGCAGGACATTTCTCCGGCCCTTTCGCGAGCATCATCTCGACCCCACCGCCATCACCCGCCACGACTTCGTCGAGACCAACGGCAACAACTGCATCGTCTCGCTCCCGGTGCTGGCGCTGGCGCTGGCCCTCGCCCCCTCGGGGCCCGAGGAGCAGAACCCGTTCTGGAGCGCCTTCCTCGGGGCGCTGGTCTTCTGGGTGATGTGCACCAACCAGTTCCACAAGTGGGCGCACGCCGAGTCGCGGCACGCCGCGGTGGCCTGGCTCCAGCGTCTGCACCTCATCCTGCCCCCGGCCCACCACGCCACCCACCACACCTTCCCGTACACCCGGAGCTACTGCATCACCACCGGCTGGATGAACGGCCCGCTCCATCTGTTCCGGGTCTTCCCGGCGCTGGAGCGCGTCCTCACCGGCCTCACCGGCGCCGTGCCGCGCAGCGAGGACCTGGGCATGGTCGGCGCGCGCGCCCCGGCGTCGGCTCCCGGTGCCCCCTCGACGCAGCCCTAGCCGAGCGGCAGATCGACCTGCTCGGCGTGCACGACCCTGGTGCCCAGGAAGCGTGTGCTCACCTCGAGGAACCGGTCGGGCACGTCGGTGACGTAGAACCGGTCCTCGCCCTTGCCGGCGGGTGCCGGCCGGGTGGGGCCGGCGGCCAAGAGCCGGGCCACCGTCTCGGCGGTGGCCTCGGCGGAGTCGACCAGCGTCACCTCCGCGCCGAGCACCTCCGAGAGCACCCCGCGCAGGAGCGGATAGTGGGTACAGCCGAGAACCACCGTGTCCACCCCGGTGCCGCGCCAGGGGAGGAGGTAGCGCTCGGCGACCAGCCGCGGGACGTCCCCGGTGAGCCAGCCCTCCTCGGCCAGGGGAACGAAGAGCGGACAGGCCTGGGCCTGCACGGTGAGGCCGGGCCGCGCCACCGCCAGGATCTGCTGGTAGGCCCCGGACCGGATGGTCCCCGGCGTCCCGAGGACGCCCACCACCCCGGATCGGCTGCGGGCCGCCGCCGCCCGGGCGCCGGGCTCGATGACGCCCACCACCGGGATGCCGGTGGCCGCCCGCAGCGCGGGCAGAGCCACCGCCGAGGCCGTGTTGCAGGCGACGACGAGCAGCTTGATGTCCAGCGAGAGGAGGAAGGCGGCGTTCAGCTCGGCATAGCGGGTCACCACCTCGGCGCTCTTGGTCCCGTAGGGAACCCGGGCGGTGTCCCCGAGGTAGACGGTGGATTCGGCGGGGAGGCGGGCGCGCAGCGCGCGCAGCACGGTGAGGCCTCCCACTCCGGAATCGAAGACGCCCAGGGGTCGAGGGTCGACGGAGCTCATCGCCGCCCTCAGCTAGCACACCGCCTGCGCTTTCAGTTCAAGGGCACGGTGACCAGCGTCGCCGAGGTGCCGTCGTAGAAGACGCCCGGGCGAATGGTCACCGAGGGCACCGAGCCGCTGTAGACGGGCGTGGTGCCGGTGGCGCCGAGGGCGGCGACCCCCAGCGCGTAGCTCGCGCCGCCCGCGCTCGGAGCTGGCAGGCGCTTGAACGGGACCACCGGCGTGGCGCAGGCATTCCCCGCGCTGGCGTATCCGCCCTGCCCGGCGAAGGTGACCGTCACCGAGGCCACGCCGCCGGTGGTGCACGCCGAGCTGCTCGGGTAGGTCCAGGCCACGCCGACGCCGCCCACCAGCCAGTGGAAGGTGAGGGTCTGGGACGTGGGGCCGCTGGCCGCCACCGTGACCTGGACGGGGTCCGTCTGCGCGAAGGCGTCGGGGAGGCCGTCCTGGTACGCCACCAGTTGCAGGGTGTGGTTCCCGGGGGTCAGCGCGGGCAGGGTCACCTGCGCCGTCCCGGTCCCGGCGTTGCAGTCGTAGGCCTGGGCGGCCGTCGACGCCCCGTCGACGTAGACCGCCACCGAATCCATCCGGTCCGGATCGGTGCTGGTCAGGTCGGTGCAGGGC
>Ga0187779_10001269_pt1 | contig 15787 bp, 11 predicted proteins | sample 1015_Q2_SP10_10__FD_132435 | JGI IMG/M metagenome (GOLD analysis project Ga0187779, IMG submission 132435) | Tropical peat soil microbial communities from peatlands in Department of Meta, Colombia - 1015_Q2_SP10_10_MG | ecosystem: Environmental > Terrestrial > Soil > Wetlands > Peat | place... | reverse complement strand
CGCGGCCCGGACCAACCCGGAGCACCTGGCCCAGCTCGAGACGTGGATGCGCTCGTACCGGGCGGAGGAGCTGTTCGACGGTTCGGGCGCGCTGGTGCCCGAGCTGGCCCGGCTCGCGCCGAAGGGCGACCGGCGGATGAGCGCGAACCCGCACGCCAACGGCGGCCTGCTGCTGCGCGACCTGACGCTGCCTGACTTCCGGGACTACGCGGTGGAGGTTCCTGAGCCCGGGGGCGCCGAGGCCGAGGCCACCCGCGTGCTCGGTACCTGGCTGCGCGACGTGATCAAGGCCAACCCGTCGAACTTCCGGCTGATGGGACCGGATGAGACGGCGTCCAACCGGCTGGACGCGGTATTCGACGTGACGAACCGGGCCTTCGACGGGGAGATCATCCCCGGGGACAACCACCTGGCCCGGGACGGCCGGGTGATGGAGGTGCTGTCCGAGCACATGTGCCAGGGCTGGCTGGAGGGCTACCTGCTGACCGGCCGGCACGGCCTGTTCAACTGCTACGAGGCGTTCATCCACATCGTGGACTCCATGTTCAACCAGCACGCCAAGTGGCTGAAGGTCACCCGGGGCATCCCGTGGCGGCGGCGGATCGCCTCGCTGAACTACCTGCTCTCCTCGCTGGTGTGGCGGCAGGACCACAACGGGTTCTCGCATCAGGATCCCGGGTTCATTGATCACGTGGTGAACAAAAAAGCCGAGGTCATCCGGGTCTACCTGCCGCCGGACGCGAACACCCTGCTGTCGGTGGGCGACCACTGCCTGCGGTCGCGCAACTACGTCAACGTCATCGTGGCCGGAAAGCAGCCCAGCCCGCAGTGGCTGGCCATGGACGAGGCGGTCATCCACTGCACCCGAGGCGCGGGGATCTGGGAGTGGGCCTCCAACGACTCCCCCGAGGCGCCGGACGTGGTGATGGCGTGCTGCGGCGACATCCCGACGCTGGAGACGCTGGCCGCGGTCTCGCTGCTGCGGTCGCATCTCCCTGAGCTGAAGGTGCGGGTGGTGAACGTGGTCGACCTGATGAAGCTGCAGCCTCAGTCCGAGCACCCGCACGGCATGTCCGACCCCGAGTTCGACGCGCTGTTCACGACCGACAAGCCGGTGATCTTCGCCTACCACGGGTACCCGACGCTGATCCACCGGCTGACCTACCGGCGGCACGGGCACGCCAACTTCCACGTGCGCGGGTACAAGGAGGAAGGCACCACCACCACGCCGTTCGACATGGTCATGCTCAACGACCTGGACCGCTTCCACCTGGTCATGGACGCCATCGACCGGGTCCCGGGGCTGGCGTCCACGGCCGGGCACGTGCGCCAGCTGATGGTCGACAAGCGGATCACGTGCCGGGCCTACACCCGCCTGGAGGGCCAGGACGCGCCCGAGATCACCGAGTGGCGCTGGCCGTACTGACAGGTCCCGGTGCGACGCGAGCCCGGGCGGGCCGTTACCCGTGTATTCCGGTAACGGAGAACTCCCAGGACTGCACGGGGCAGAAGGTGGTAGCGCTGGCCGTGGTGTAGGGAGACGTGATCACCATGCTGCCGCTCCAGGCCTGCCACCCTCCGTTCTCCACGGCGCCCTTATTCGGGGTCATGCGCAGCGTGACGGTGTTCTTGACGTTGATCGACCCGCACTTGGTGATGTCGGCCTTGGCGCTTCCGGCATACCCGGATCCTGAGCTGGTCAGCGTCATCGTGAACGGCTGCGCGGCGAAGCCGGGCGCCGCGAACTCCGCATGGGTGAGCAGCGTGCACCGGCTCGATGTGCAGTCCGATGAGAACATCCACGTGTCGTTCCACTTCTGCCCCGCCCTGAGGCTGGCGCCCGGTCCCGGCGTGCTGAGCGTCGTGACATGCACCGGCACGCTGCCCTGAAGGGGCGGAGCCAGCGTCGTCGCGGCGAGCGCCGGGGACAGGCTGGATACCTGCCCGCCCCACTTCGCCGCCACCCGGTACTGGTGGGCGGAGGCGGGACTGAGCCCGGTGACGCTGTACGAATCGACGGTGCCGGGAACGGCGGCGATCGAGGTTCCCCCGCTGTAGATCAGGTACTCGTCAGGGACCGGGCCTTTCGGCGACGGCGACCAGTGGAAGTCCACGGTGGTCCAGGTCTCATGGACTATGGCCAGGCCGACCGGGCTGGGGGCGATGGTCGTCACCTTGACCGCGTGCGAGGGGCTGGAACGCTGCGTTCCGTAGGTGGCGACGATCGTGTACCCGTGGGCGGTACCGGGGGCCAGGCCGGTGTCGGTGTAGGACGTCTGGCTGGCCGGGACCGAGCCCACCTGCTTATCGTCCCGCAGGACCAGGTATCGATCGACGGTGGTGCCGCCCTTGGACGGAGCCCAGGAGACCAGCACCGACGTGGCCGTAGGCGACTGCGCGTGGACGACCGCGGGGGCGACGGGCACCTTATGCCACGGAGCCCAGACCACCAGGCCGACGGCCAGGCCGACGACGACGACGGCCGACAGCGAAATGGTCCACGCCTTACGTCTGCGGCCCGGGCGCGCCGACCCGGCTGCCGACCACGACGGCGGCGGCTGCGGCTGCGGCGGTTGCGGTTGCTGCGGCGGCTGCGGTGGCGAAGGGGAAGCGTCCTGATTGGCCATCCGGCCACCTCCATCAAGTCGCCTCCTGAGCCGCCCGCAGAAGCTGGCAAGAGCTGCTGTACCGCTTGCAGATGCCGGGTTCGGCTGGCCCCTCATGCCCATTAAAGGCGGGCATGCTCCGCGCCGCAAGAGGAGGGCGAGCGGTTCTATGCGAAAGTTATGAGCGCGATCATTGAGCCACGAGGTAAACGTTGGCCAATGGCAATCTTCTCGTATGGTGAGAAGCGGGAGCCTTGATCTCCGCTCGCGTACTCTGGCTCTCCGCTCATGCAGAACGAGGTCAGTTGCGCGCAAAACCGCAGCTTAGCCGCCTAACTGCCAGGTCGGGCCCGGCGGAGTGTCCTCCCCGAGGAGATTCCTCTTCCGCATTAGGTCACATTACTAGCCGAACGGAAATGACGGTCGCGCCAGCCAGGACACAATTCTTGTACAGGATCTCGTTACGAGATTCTGGCGCCGGCTTGGACAGTCATATCTCGGCGGGAAACGTGCGCCCTGGCTATGCCGTGGCCGGAGTGAGCCGTTACAGGTTGAACGCGGTGGTCATCGCGGGGTAGGCCGCAGCCATGCCCAGCTCGGGCAGGCCGAGGAGCTGCTCGGCGGTGGCCAGCAGGGAGTAGTGATTAAACAGCGTGCCGGACCGGGTGCCCGGCTTGGTACTCGGGCTAATGACCAGGGTCGCGACGTGGCAGCTCACGTCCGCGGTGTTGGTCGCGCAGGGCTCGCCGCTGGCGTAGCCGCCGCCTTCGCCTTCGTCCCAGGTGATGAAGACCACGGTCGAGCCGCTGCGGTATTCGGTACTGCCGAGTATGGCCGGCAGGTTGCGGGACAGCCACGTGTCGCCGTCGGTGACCGTGCCGTCGTGCATGTCGTTGATCAGGTTCGGCGTGATGAAGGAGAACGCGGGCAGCTGATCGTGCGCCAGGTCGGCGGCCAGCCGGGTATAGGGCACGTCAGAACCGGAACAGCCGCGCAGCGTCGTGTAGTACACGGGCGGATTGTGCCGCACGGCGTAGTCGCCGGAGTTGCCGGGATCGCAGGCCGACGGCATCGACTCCTCGTAGGCCCTCCACGTCTCGCCCTGGCCGAAGATGCTCGGCGCCGACGTGTCACAGCCGACGCCCGGGTCGCAGTCGGGCAGGAAGCCCTGCAGCGCCGAGTACGACAGCCCGGACGTGGCGGCGACGTAGTTCGGCAGGCTGGGATGCGTGATGTTGTGGTAGTTGGCGGCCAGACCGCACGCGCGGGCCAGCTTGCTGAGATAGGGCGCCTGGGATGAGCCGACGATCGTGCCGGAGCTGTGGTTCTCCATCCAGATCCAGATCACGTGCCGGTAGGCACCGGGCGTGGCCTGTGTCCCGCACGGGTGGCTCGCCGACACCACCTCCGCCGCCGGCACCGTGGCTGGCCCGGCCGTCGCTGGTACGGTGGCTGGCCCGGCCGTCGCTGGTACGGTGGCTGACCCAGCCGCCGCCGACGGCGGTCCCGCCGGCGCCGCGGCGACCTGGCTCGAGCACCCCGCCGCGCTCAGGAGCGCGGCGAGCGCACCTGCCGCCAACCTCGTCCGCATGGGCGTCATACCTGTCCAGGTAGGGATCTGCGGCAGGGCGCTGCGGCGGGCGGGGCTCGAACCATGACTGGATTGCGGCTCCCGCGCTACTTCCTTTTCTACGGCCCCTCACCTCTGATGCACAGTGCCGTGGACGCGAACAGCATATGACCTTTGCCGCAGGTCACAAACGGCGCCAGCAGCCGTATCGGGCTCCGGCGCATCATCTTTCTGATAAGGCGTGGACCAGAGCCAGGGCGTAGCCTGGACGTGCCATGAGCACGCCGAGCCAGCCCGGGCGCGATCGCCTCCTGGTCTTTGAGATCTACGGTGAGGCGTGGCATCACGCGCCCCGGCGCGAGCTGATTGCCGACGATCAGGCGGTGGCGGTGGCGGGCCGGGAACGGTGCGAGCCGGCGGAGCAGGTGGGGGCCGGGCAGTCATGACCGCGCAGCAGAACGCCGCAGACGGGCGCTTCCATCCCTGCCCGGGCGGGCGCCACTGGGGTCCGCGCGGCGCGGCAGGCATCCTGCCCTACGCCGTGGCCCGCGACGGCCGGGTGTGGGTTCTGCTGTCCCACCGGTCCCCGCACGTCCAGCGCGGCGACACCTGGTCGACGTTCGGCGGTGCCATCGACGTGGGCGAGACCGCGTGGCGGGCCGCGATCCGCGAGACGCGTGAGGAGATCCGGGGGATCACGCCGGACCGGGCCGCCATCGCGGCTGAGTTCGTCTGGAAGTGCCCGCAGCGGTGCGGGTGGACGTACACGACGTTCGCGGTGCGCATCCCGCTGCACTCCGGCGGGTCCCTGCCGCACGCCCGCGTGGCCCGCGGCCGCGCCGCGTGGGAGACGACCGGGCTGGCCTGGGTGCCGGTGAACCAGGTCCAGGGTGACGGCCGCGATCTTCACCCGTCGTTCGCGGACGCCTGGCCGACGCTCTGTGCGGCCATCTCGGCATAGGTCCCAGGAGGGGACCGGCCTGCAGCCGCGGGCTTGGGCCGCCGCCGAGGGAGGGAATGGGCAGGCTGATGCCGGCACCGGCCCGGGCACCGCCCGAACCGAGTGACCCGCTCTGTCACCGGGCCTGGCGGTTCTGGACGACGGACAGCCGCAACGCCGCGGGTGCGGACGGCGGCACGACCGGACTCAGTGGCTCGATGGGGGCGAGACGCCGATAAGGGACGCCAAGGGCGGGGCGAGGGTCCACCTCACCCCGGTTGGGCCACAGGGCCATCGCGCGTTCGGCCTGGGCCGTGATCGTCAGCGCCGGGTTGACACCCAGGTTGGCGGAGATCGCCGAGCCATCGACTACGTGCAGCCCGGGATGCCCGTACACGCGGTGGTAGGGGTCAACCACGCCGCTGTCCGCGCTGTCGCCGATGACGCAGCCGCCGATGAAGTGCGCGGTCATCGGGATATCGACCGTCTCACCGACGCTGCTCAGGGGAAACCCGCCGATCCTGGCTGCGATCCGGCGCATTGCCTCGTTAGCGACAGGTATCCAGGTCGGGTTCGGAGTGCCGTGCCCCTGCTCCGAGGTCAGCTTTATCCGGCCGAGGCGGGTGCGCCTGGGCTTAACCGTGATCGAGTTGTCCAGCGCCTGCATGGTGAGCCCGATCACCGTCCGTTCCGACCAGTGGTTCATTCCTGCGTAGAGCGATACCAGCTCCCCCGGATGGCGGACCACGTGAGCAAGCCACTTCGCGCCGCGCGGAAACCGACCGCCACCATCGGTCATCAGCGTGCTGAGCAGTCCCATCGCGTTCGAGCCTTTGCCGTAGCGGACGGGTTCGATCTGGGTGTGCTCATCCGGGTGGATGGACGAGGTTATGGCGACCCCGCGGGTGAAATCGTGCTTCCTCCGGTTGCGCATCGTAGTCAGCGCTCCGCCGAGCGCCTCGGAGTTCGTTCGGGTCAAGACGCCGAGCCGGGCAGAGATGCCCGGCAGCACGCCACGGGCCTTCATCCGATGCAGGAGCCGCTGGGTGCCCCACGTTCCAGCAGCGAACACGACATGCTCGGCAGTGAAGGTTCGCGTCGTCCGGCTAGCCCGCCACGCACCGGTTCGCACCGTGTCCACGGCGTACCCGGCGTGCTCCAACGGCCGCACCGCGACCGCAGTGGTTTCGGGATGCACCGTCGCACCGGCCCGTTCGGCCAGATACAGGTAGTTCTTGACGAGCGTGTTCTTCGCATTGTGCCGACAGCCGGTCATACACTCCCCGGCCTCCAGGCAGCCGCGGCGGCTTGGGCCCGCGCCGCCGAAGAACGGATCGCCGACTTCCGTGCCAGGCTCCTTGCGGCCGGCTCGGCCGAAGAACACACCGACAGGGGCCAGGCCGAACGTGTGCCCAACCCCCATCTCCTCGGCAACCTGCTTCATCACCTCATCGGATGGCGTCATCGTGGGGTTGCGCACCACGCCCAGCATGCGTTCCGCCTGGTCGTAGCAGGGCGCGAGCTCGGCTCGCCAGTCGGTGATGTGCGCCCACTGGCGATCGCGGTAGAAGGCGTCCTTCGGCTGGTAGAGCGTGTTGGCGTACACCAGCGAGCCTCCGCCCACCCCTGCGCCGTCGAGGATGATAACGTTCCGCAGCAGGTGGATCCGCTGGATGCCCATGCAGCCGAGCTTCGGCGCCCACAAGAACCTGCGAGCGTTCCAGGATGTCCTGGGGTAGTCGGTGTCCTCGAACCGGCGCCCGGCCTCAAGTACACCTACCCGGTAGCCCTTCTCGGTGAGCCGTAGCGCGGCGACCGACCCCCCGAAACCCGAACCGATCACGAGAACGTCATAGTCGGGCGAGACAGCAGGCTCACGCGCTATCCGCCCGTCTGCGTCAGCCGACATTGGTCCATGGTGCGCGTCCCCTTGCCGTGCCGGCAAGGCCGAAGGTCCCACAGCCGCAGGTCCCCGGTCGCTCCCGCGCTGGAGGGACCGGGCCAGGTATGCCACAGACGGTCCACCGGCGCGAGCCGGGACGGCGGTTACGGCGTTACCGCCCTGCGGCTGCGCTGGGCGAACGGGATACCTCCCGGGAAGAGTTCCCGCTGGAAGTTGAGTAGCATGCGTGCAGTCGTGCAACGGCCGCTACAGGCGTCCTGCCTGCCCCGCGGAACCTTCAGTCCGACGCCACCGGGACCGGATCTTCCGCATAGGAGCCCGATCTCCGGATAGGAGGATGCTCATGCGCGAGATCGCGTACGTGGTGCGGGGATTTCTCACGGTTCGCAAGGATTCGTTGCGCGTACCTTTGAGCGGGTCACTCACGCTCCATGTAGATCCGGACTCGGGCCTGTTCTCGGGGGACCTCGCGCTCCGCCAGTCCGCCATCAGCCGGGCCGTCCTGGGTGCCAAGCTCTTCAGCGCTACTGTTCAGATCGAGGCCGAGCCTCCCCTCATCGGCAAGATCGATCTCGAAGGCCGGATGTTCGCGACGGTCACCGTCCACGCGGTCATAGCCGCTGTCCATGCTGCCGGGCGGGCAGTGATCAGCGATGGTTCATGCCATACGGCCACGCACGCCGTCATACCGCTGCGGTCCAGGCCAGGCTTCGACCTGAAGCGAGGCGGTCGCCTGGTCGGCAGATATCACCGGCCGCCGTTCACCGGGTGCGGGTGGCTCACGCCGTTTGTCAACCTGCTGGTAGCTGGCCCAGGGAACGCTGTCGTCATTGATCTGATGCCGCGCGCACGAGATGAGATCGCCCCGGATTGACCTCGGCGTGTCCATGATCGCGAGCCGGACAGGCCGGTGGGTGACGCGCGACTTCTAGGGGTCGTCAGGACCGAAGGTCCCGGCACGCGGGACGATCGGCCGGGGCCATCCGGGAGCCGCGCGGCCTACCATCCAACCGGAAATGCATTCACGTACGTCCGCCGAGCAGCGGGAGCTGGCGCGTTCAGGAGGGAGGGCGTCATGGACAGGCTGAGCCCACTAGACGCCCTGTTCGTCGACGCCGAGGACGAGGATCCGCACACGTCGATGGCGATCGCGTCGATTGCGGTGTTCGAGGGTCCCCCTCCCACCGACGAGGAGTTTCTGGCTTTCCTGGCCGGGCGTTTGCTGCTGGTGCCGCGCTACCGGCAGAAACTGCGCATGGTGCCGCTCCGGCTCGGACGGCCGGTCTGGGTGGACGACCCGCACTTCGATCTTGGTTACCACGTCCGGCGGATTGCCCTGCCCACCCCAGGAGGAGACCGGCAGCTGGCCGAGTTTATGGCCCGGGTGATGTCCCAGCGATTGGACCGTGATCATCCACTGTGGGAGCACTGGGTCATCGACGGAATCGCCGAGGGCCACTGGGCCCTGATTTCCAAGATGCACCATTGCATGGTCGACGGGATCTCTGCCGCCGACCTGTACCCGGTGATCTTCAGCCTCTCGCCCGCGCCTTCGCTGCCCACCGCTTCCGCTGACCGGGCCCCGGACGCGGAGCCTTCGCCCCTCAAGCTGGCGGCGAAAGCCGTCCCGGACGATGTCCTCCTCCCGGTCCGCGGCGCCGTCGCGTTGGGCAGTTCTGCATCCCATCCGGGCAGGGCCATCCGCCAGGCCGCTAACGTGATGCGTGCCGTCGCGAAGCTGACCCCGGCCGCGTGGCCGGTCACGCGGTCCTCGTTGAGCGGGCCCATCGGCACCGAACGCCGTTTCATCTGGGCCCGGGCGTCGCTGGATGATGTGAAACTGATCAAGCGTGAGCTTGGCGGGACCGTGAACGACGTAGTCCTGGCCGCGATCAGCGGCGGCTTCCGGGCACTCCTGCTCGCCCGGGGCGAGCGGCCCGGATCGCACATGGTCCGCTCGCTGGTACCGGTATCCCTTCGGGCGCCGGGCGAAGACAGCATCGATGAGAATCAGGTCTCAGCGGTACTGGCTGACCTGCCCGTCCACGTGGCCGACCCGGTGGAGCGGCTCGAAGTCGTCCGGGCCAGGCTGCAAGCGCTGAAGGCGAGCAGGGAAGCGATAGTTGGCGAGGCGCTGACCAGTCTGGGCCGTTACAGCCCGTACCCGCTTTGGTCCCGGTGGGTCAGGCTGGTGTTCGGTCTGCCCCAGCGCGAGATCGTCACCGTCACCACTAATGTGCCAGGCCCCCGGCAGCCGTTGTACGGGATGGGCCGCCGTCTCGTCGAAATCATCCCGTACGTTCCGATTGCGTCGACAGTCCGCACCGGGATCGCAATCGTCACCTACTGCGACACTGTCACCTTCGGGATTACCGGTGACTTCGCAGCCAACCCCGACCTGGACGTGCTCGCCCGCGGCATCGAGCGCGGCCTGTCGGAGCTCCTGGTCGCCGCCGAACGCCACCAGTCACGGGCGGCCACCAGGCCGCCGCCATCGGCTGCCTTACGGGGCTCAGGGCCACTGTGTCATCAGGCCCGATGGCTCACCGCTGGTGACGTTCGTCCCTACTGCGTGCCGGTTTTGATCAGGAACGTTGGATATACAAGCTCAGCGCTGACGCGCAAAGCGGTGTGAGTGCGCGGAGGGTTCGGTGGCCGAAATTCGCAGCAAGCAGCCAGATCATTGGCTGGCGCTCGAGTCGCCCGGGTCCGGCGGTTCGTGGGGATGCCGGATCGAGAGCGTGGGCGTGAAGCTGCCGACCCAGCGGCTGACGACCAGGGACCTGATGGACCAGACCAGCCACCCCACCCGCATCCAGTTGGAGCGGCTGACGGGCATCCACGAACGTCATGTTGTCGGACCGGGCGAGAACTCCTTCACCCTGGCCGCCGGGGCGGCTCGCGACTGCCTGGCTCACTCGCAGCATCAGGCGGCGGACATCGAGATGCTGATCAGTACCAGCATCACCCGGTCCAGGGGCCGGTACTCACAATCCTTCGAGCCGCCGCTCAGCCTGCGTATCAAGCAGGCGATCGGCGCATCCCAGGCGGCGAATTTCGATCTCTCGAACGCGTGTGCCGGCATGCTGACGGGGGTCTTCGTCCTCCAGGACCTCATCACCCGGGGTGAGATCAGCTGCGGAATGGTGGTTTCCGGGGAATACATCTCCCATCTGAACTGGAACGCAGCAAAGAAGATCCGCTCCCTGTTCAGCAAGCAGCTCGCATCGCTCACACTCGGTGACGCGGGTGCTGCGGTGATGGTGGAACGCGCGCCTAGCGGTGCTGGCATCGACGTCATCGGTTTCACCACCCTCGCCGAGCACAGCCGGCTGTGCCTCGCCTTCCCCAGCACCGTGGGCCCCGGCGCCCAGATGTACACCAAATCCAGGGCATTGCAGAAAGTGGCGATCGAGGACATGGCGCCGCTGGTCGCCGAGATCATCGGGGCAGCCGGGATCGACCTCGCCGACATCGACTACCTGATCCCTCATCAGACTTCGGCCCGGGCTATCCGCGCGGGCACGCAAGAGTTCGCCCGGCGGCTCGGCGCCAAGCCGAAGCATGTGGTGATCAACCTAGAGGAGTACGGCAACACCTCATCGACCACGTTGTTCGTGGCGCTCCACAAGTACCTCGAAGAGCGGCGGATCCATAAGGGAGACCGCGTGATGCTGCTCGCGCTCGCCTCCGGGATCGAGATCGGCATCGCCGTATTCACCATCGACAGCGAGCTGGATCGCTATGGGCACACGCATTGAAGCCGCCAGCGCGCTGACTAGCCGCGGATTGCGCAAGCCATCCGCGCGGCGCCTGGCTGACGCCGCCGCCCGGACCTGCCTCGCACGTGCGGGCAAGGAGCCCGGCGATGTCGACATGCTGATCAACGCGGGCATCTACCGGGAAGACAACATGGGCGAGCCCGCGCTCGCCGCCCTCGTTCAAGAGGACATCGGGGCCAACCTGGGTCAGCCTCCGATCGGAGGGCACGGCACCTTCTCGTTCGACCTCCTCAACGGCACCTGCGGAGTGATCACCGCCATCCAGATCGAATCAGGCCTGCTTGATTCCGGCGTAATCCGACTCGGTGCGATCGTGACCAGCGATGTCGATCCGGATCACAGGGCTCCAGGAGCCACCCTCCTCCGGCCGGTCGGCGGCGCGCTGCTCCTCGGCCGAGACGACAGTCTCGCCGGCTTCACCGATTTCTACACGGAGACATTTCCTGAATACGAAGACCTATTCGAGAGCGGGCTGGTATGGCATAAGCGCCACGGACGCCACGTCGCGCGGCGGGCAGCCGGAGAGCACGAAATGGCCATCGAAGAGAAGCCTGGCTACGAGGCCCGCCTGGCCGACTGCGCCGAGGAAGCGAGCCGCCGCTTCCTCTGCCGCCTGGGCATGGGCTGGGGCGAAATCGACCTCATCGTGCCTACCCCCTCCTCCCCGCACTTCCTAGACGCCTTGATGAGCAGACTTGGCGTCCCGGGCGACCGGGTCGCTTATATGACAGAGGATCTTGAAGGTGCCTACACCACGGGGTCCATCGCCGCTCTGCAAGCAGCCATCAGATCTGGCCGGCTTGGCGAAGCCCGAACCACTCTCATGCTTGCCGCCGGGGCTGGCATCACGGTCGCCCTCGCCCTATACCGGCAGATACCACCCTGAGTGACAGCCGATGCTAACGGGCCGGGCTGTGCCAGGCTGACGCGCGGCCCCGGGTTACCTGGACCTCTGCCCACCGGCCGGCCGGAAGATCGCGCACCGCCCCGGCCAGGCGAGCCTGGGTCCGCCGGCTGACAGGCGGCTGGACAGCGCGTAGTCTGCGGGCATGTCCGGCCGGTATGCGTTCGCGTGCGTCTACCTGGCGTGTTACCTGGCCGCTGAGGCGGTTTACGTCCTGTTGAGCCGGTCCGCGCAGGCAGCGCTGACTGCATGGGCGAGCACGAGCGTGGCCCATCTGGAACACGAGCCGGCCGGCCCGCTGGTGCTGTCCGCCTTCATCGGGCCGGGATACTTCCTCGTCTGGCCGGTGCTGATCGCGCTGGCGCTGTTCGGCGCCAACCGGGCCCTCGGCAACGTCAGGACGGCGCTGATCTGCGTGGCCGGGCAGGTGGTCGGCACCGTCGTCAGCGAGGGCATCGTCGCCTACCGGGTGCAGGCCGCCCAGTTGCCGGCGGCGGACAGGTACCTGACCGACGTGGGTCCCTCCTACGTGGTCGTGTCGGCCATCGTGATCGCGGTGGTGTGCGGGACCTGGCTGGCGCGAACGGCGGCGGCGCTCGATTTCGCGGTGCTGGTGTTCGGCGGGCACATCTTCAGCGGCCTGAGCAATCTGGACGTGTCCGCCGTCGGCCACCTCACCGCCATGGCCACCGCGGCGGCGGGCGTCACGCTGATCCTGGCCAGAGGCAGCCGGCCCGTGCCCGCGCCGCGGGTCAGCTAAGACGACCTCGCGGCGGGACAAGCCGAGCGCCCGGACCGTGATCAAGTACAAGAGATGTACAGGCACGGATCGTGATCTTGCCTGCAACTGGCCGATCAGCCAAACCGCACGTCACAGCCCTGCTCCGGATTCTTGAGCAGCACAGGCCTGGCTGGGCTAGGCGGTCCTGATGTGGCTGGCTTCCTGCAGGCCGAGCTCGGTGATCGATGTCTGGCGCATCTTGAACTTCTGTATCTTCCCGGTGACCGTCATCGGGAAGTCGGAGGTGAACCTGATGTACCGCGGGACCTTATAGTGCGCGATCTTGCCCTTGCAATACTGCCTGACCTGATCGGCGTCCAGCTGCGTGCCGGGCCGCAGCCGGATCCAGGCGCACAGCTCCTCGCCGTACTTCGGGTCGGGGACGCCGATGACCTGGACGTCTTCGATGTCCGGGTGGCCGTACAGAAACTCCTCGATCTCGCGCGGGTAGATGTTCTCGCCGCCCCTGATCACCATGTCCTTGATTCGGCCCACGATGTTGAGGTAGCCAGCCTCGTCCATGACGGCGAGGTCGCCGGTGTGCATCCAGCGGGCCGCATCGATCGCTTCCGCGGTCTTGGCCGGCTCGTTCCAGTAGCCGAGCATCACCGAGTACCCGCGGGTACACAGCTCGCCCGGCGTGCCGCGGGGAAGCACGCGCCCGGTTTTCGGATCGGTGACCTTCATCTCGACGTGCGGGTGCACCCGCCCGACGGTCGAGACCCGGCGGTCCATGTCGTCGTCTGCCGTGGTCTGGGTCGACACCGGCGACGTCTCTGTCATCCCGTAGCAGATCGTCACCTCGGTCATGTGCATCTCGCTGATGACCCGCTTCATCACCTCTACCGGGCACGGCGATCCGGCCATGATGCCGGTACGCAGCGTTGACAGGTCATAGCCGGCGAAGTCGGGCAGGGCGAGCTCGGCGATGAACATGGTCGGCACGCCGTACAGCGACGTGCATTGCTCGGCCTGGACCGCGGCCAGCGTCCGCGCCGGGTCGAAGCCGGGGGCCGGGATAACGATGCAGGCCCCGTGCGTCGTGCAGGCCAGGTTGCCCAGGACCATGCCGAAGCAGTGGTAGAACGGCACCGGGATGCAGACCCGGTCCTGCTCGGTGTAGCGGCAGCCCTCGCCGATGAACAACGCGTTGTTGAGGATGTTGTGGTGCGACAGGGTCGCGCCCTTCGGAAAGCCGGTCGTCCCGCTGGTGTACTGGATGTTGATCGGGTCGTCGAACGACAGGCCGGTCTCGCGCTCGGCCAGCGGGTCGCCGCCGGCCGCGACCGCGGCCTGGCCGGCCTCGAAGAGCGCGTCCCACTGCGGCGTGCCGATGAAGATCACGTTCTCCAGCGCGGCCAGGTCAGGCCTGACCTCATCGATCGTGGCCCGGTAGTCACTGTTATGGAAGCGCTCGGCGCTGACCAGGATCCGCACTCCCGACTGCCGCAGGGCATAGCTGAGCTCGTGGCTGCGGTACGCCGGGTTAATGTTGACCAGGATGATGCCCGCCTTGGCCGTCGCGTATTGCAGCTGCACCCACTCGGCGCAGTTGGGCGCCCAGATCCCGACCCGATCGCCGGCCGCCAGCCCGGCGGCGATCAGGCCGAGGGCAAGCGTGTCGGTCTCCGCGTCGAACGCGGTGTAGGTCCACCGGCGGCTCGTGGGGACATCCACGAGCGCCTCGTCATCGGGGTGCGCGGCGGCGACGCGCCGCAGGTTGGCGCCGATCGTCTCGCCCAGCAGCGGGGTCGCTGACACGCCGTGGCTGTAAGACAGCCTGACTTCGGAAGACATGACTCATCCCCTTTTTTGTTGATGTTCCCCGTCGTGCCCGTCCGCCCGGGCGGAAGTCCAGCCGAAGGGCCGCGGTTCGGGCTGCAAGCCCAGAGGCGGCACGCAGCCGGCGATCCTCCGCCGAGTGGATCCAGACCGAGCTGCCGAGCTCGGCCCGGTTGCAGGCGCGCTGACACGGGGCGCTAGCAGACCCGGCCGTGCATGGCCGGCAGCGGGTTGCCGACGGCCGGTTGCCGCCAGGCCCGTGCTCGCCGACCCGGGTACTGGCCAGCCAGGCCTGGATGTTCTGCCCGGCCGGGCAGCCTGCGTCGCACGGCGGGAGCAGGTCCTCGTATGCGGGCCTGCGTGTTCGCACCGGGCCGGCCAGCGCAGCATCATGCAGCAGGTCCGGCAGCGGCGACAGATCACGTGGCGGATGGCTCATCGGCACACCTCCGGAATGGGTCTGCAGGCGAAGCGTGAGCCTGTGCGCCCGGGATGGGCTAGAGAACAAAGTCCCTTACTGGCACGCTCGGCAGGTGCGTCCTGCCAGGTGGCTTACCCGCCGGTGGACGTTCCCTGTCGCTCATCTGGGGCTGGTCACACGGCCATCAGCCCGTTCCAGGGGAAGACCGCGTTGCGGCAACTCGGAACGCAACTGGCACATTCGTGATCCAGCGGTGCACGCCTAGATGTCTCGTTCACCCAGAAATGGAATCAAACCACGAATGAAGTCGCGATCCACCGAGGGCGGCGCATCGCGGTACGCGACGTCGAACTCATCCAGCGCCGCCTGGACCATCTGCTGCAAGGTTGCGCGGGCGAAGTCGATGCTGGCGTAACGCTTGAACAACCGAAAGACCCACTCCACGTCCTGCTCCGTGCGCTGCTCGCGTGCAACGGAAAAGACGCGCCCGAGCTGCTCCCGCTCGTCGGCGGTGCACTGGCGCAGGGTGTGGACGAGCATGAGCGTGCGCTTGCCTTCCCAGATGTCGCCTAGGATCTCCTTGCCGTACTGGGTCTGATCGCCAACCAGGTTCAGGATGTCGTCCTGGATCTGGAACGCCGCGCCGAGCAGGAAACCGAACAGGTTGAAGCGGTCGGCGTCGATCGCGCCGGCTGTCCCGATCAGTGCTCCAATGCGGCAGGGATGGATGCACGTGTACCAGCACGTTTTCTTGAGGACCAGCCGCAGATAGTCGTCCTCGGTCAGCTCGAAGATATTGTCGCGCGTCCAACCGAGCTCGAGCGCCTGGCCCTCGACCGACTGCAGGACGAGATGCTGCGCCTCATGGAAGATCCGGTATGCGAGCTCAGCACCCAGGACCGGAATGTTCTCGGTCAACGAGCCAATGCTGATGGCATTCATCGCGTCGCCGACGTTGACCGCGATCGGGACGCCCTGCTCGATATACAGCGTCGCGCGGTTGCGGCGGTACAAGCTTCCATCCTCGATGTCGTCGTGGACGAGGAAGGCGTTGTGCAGCAGCTCGATCGACACCGCCGACGGCAGCGCCTGCTCGAT
>Ga0187779_10001268_pt1 | contig 15803 bp, 16 predicted proteins | sample 1015_Q2_SP10_10__FD_132435 | JGI IMG/M metagenome (GOLD analysis project Ga0187779, IMG submission 132435) | Tropical peat soil microbial communities from peatlands in Department of Meta, Colombia - 1015_Q2_SP10_10_MG | ecosystem: Environmental > Terrestrial > Soil > Wetlands > Peat | place... | reverse complement strand
GCCAATCCCATCGCATTCGCGCCTGGGATTCACCCGACCGCAATTATCGATCCGAGCGCCCAGGTCGGCGCCGGCGTTTCAATACAGCCGCACGTAGTCATCGAGGCTGGAGCGCGCATCGGCGATAACACGCATATCGGCGCCCACAGTTATGTCGGACACGAAACAGTTATCGGCACGGACTGCAAAGTCTATCCGCGTGTGACCATTCGAGAACGGACGCAAATTGGATCACACGTCATCATTCATAGCGGCGCAGTAATTGGCGCGGATGGCTTCGGCTTTGAACTGGTGAATGGCAGGCACCAAAAGATCCCGCAACTCGGTATTGTCCAAATAGATGACGATGTGGAAATCGGAGCTAATACCACGATTGACCGTGCTCGGTTCGGCCGGACTTGGATTCAAGCTGGCGTCAAAATCGATAATCTGGTTCAGATCGCCCACAACGTTGTCGTCGGAAGAAACTCGGTCATTGCTGCGCAAGCCGGAATCTCTGGCAGCACGAAAATCGGCGAAAACGTTATGATCGCCGGACAAGTTGGCGTGGTTGGCCATCTCGAGGTCGGCGACAACACAATGATCGCCGCGCAAAGCGGCATTCCAAAAAGCGTGAGCGGTGGAGTCTGGTTCGGCTCGCCCGCAGTGCCCCTCGACGACGCCAAGCGACAGATTGCCTGGATTCATCGTCTCGGAAAGCTTTTCGCCAGGGTCAAAGCCCTCGAAGAAAAACTCGGGCTTTGACCCTGGCAGTCACGGACGAATTCCAGGCAACACATCGGGTTGGCAAGCTACGTGCTTATGGTAATTATAGTAGATATTAATACTAAAACCATGAGCTCGATCGCTCGCGATTATTGCCAGTTTCTTATTATCGATGACGACCCTGGCATCGCCAAATTCCTGGTCACATACCTTCGCCAACGCGGGCATACCTGCGATTCGCTAACCGATGGCTTCCAAACGGCAACCTGGCTCGCTCATCACGATTGCGATGTCGCGATTGTCGACCTCAAAATGCCAAAAGTTGACGGTATTTCTCTCATTTCCTTCATCCGCGAGATCAACGCCAAGATTCCGATCGTCGTTTTTACCGGCGTCGGTTATGACGAGGAACAAATGCACGCAGCGCTTCGCGCCGGCGCCAATGGTTACGTCAGCAAGAATCTTCCAATCGAGCAGCTTTACTGTGTTCTAGCCCGTGTCCTGTCGACCCGTCAGCAGCGCGTCCGCCGCGAAGCGATAAATAGCCCCGAGCAAGCGCTTGCCGGTGCCGCATAAGTTACTTCGTTCGAGCTTGTGCAATAATCTGGCGCAACATTTCCGGCGAAATCCAGCTTGCGCCGTTGGCGTGGACTATCTGTCGCTCAAGTGAATCTGCCGTTGCGACACTCAAGTCGAATCGTCCCGCATATTTGCCGGTCAGGCGTTCAATAATAGCGTCAGCGGTCTGGCCGCGTTTAGAATAGAAAATGTGCAAGTCGCCTGGGTTGGAAAGTTCCGTCACACGGCTACCGGTTCCGTCGAAAACCGCGGTCACCCGGACTCCGGTCCAATCCTGGTAATCGCGCAGCTGTTTAATCAGCGCGTCACGCGCCAACGAAGGCCGTCGCCGGTGAAATTTGCGCAATTCAGGCCAGGCGAAAATAATGCTGTGGCCATCGACGATTAAGTAACGAGGCCGCATTTTCTCTGCTGAATTCGGCGCGCCGCCTGATTTTAGCCAACGGCCGTTTGCTTTTTCGCTTTCGCCCTTGATGAATCGGCACGCTTGCTCTTCGCTGAGATCCTTTTGCGTTTGAGATAGGCTTTACGACGCTTGCGTTTCGACCGAACACGATGCTGTTGTCCCATGGCGCTGTCCTATAAGTTTAAAGCGCAGTCAAAGCAAGCGTCTCGGCTATTTTGCGAATAAAAACAAATCGAGGATTGCATTTAGCCGTTAAATCCGATTACAAAGCTGCGCAAGCGTGCTTCTGCCACGATGACCTTCTCGGCCACACCCAAAAATTTGATTGGCCTTTCGATTCTGTTTCTGGCGATCGCAGGAATGTTCGGCCTGTTAAACACGACCAAAGTAAAAAGTTTGCGTTCGACAGTGGCGGACGTTAGCGCTGCCCGGGATAGCGCGGAGCGCCGCCGCGCGCAGCGCGAAAAAGAAATCAAAGGCCGCGAAGAAGCGATCGCTGCCGAGCGCGCAAAAATCGCCGACACTGAGAATCGGGTCGCAAGCGCCGAAGCAGAATTAGTCAAAATGCAGACCGAGAAAACCGAACTCCAGAGCAAGTTGCAGGCGAATGACACCGAGATCGCCAATTTACAAAAGCAAGTCGATGAGGCCAAACCCGGTTCGGCGAATCCAGGCGCTCCGTCTTCGGTTGAACTGCAGGCCCAGCTCGATGATGCGCGACGGCAATTAGAGGATGCGGAACGCGAGAAATCTTTTCTCTCGGAGAAATTGCAATCAATCCAAGTCCGCTCCTCGCAATTGGAAGAGGAAAAAAAGCGGCGAATTGCGGCTTCTGGCAAGGTTGGGGTGCGCGGGACCGTGCTTGCCGTCAACCAGGCTTACAACTTCGTCGTTTTAAATCTTGGCGGCCGTCAAGGTGTTGAGCCGAACTCCGAAATGCTGGTTTTGCGAGATGGGAGTTTTATTGGCAAAATTCGCATTTCTTCAGTTGAACCCGCGACCGCCATCGGCGATATAATTACCAGCACTTTGGCGCACGGCGTCCAGGTGCAACCCGGGGACATTGTCATTTATGCTGGCACCAATTCTTAGTTTCAAGAAAGTGGTCGTTGGGGGACTCTTGTTCGTGGCCGCACTCTCGATCATCTCGTGCGCAACCGACAAGAAACAAGTCACATTGGTGAACGATCCGGACGCAAGAGGGGACAGCCCGCTTCCATGGAATAAACAGGAAAGTTGGGAGCAAGGATCGGCGATGGGCGGTATGGTTAACAGCGATCACGCGCACTGATTCTTGGCGAATCATCAAGGCAAATCCGAACCGCCGGAGTCTGTGCTTGGATTTAGTTTATTGGAGCCCCAGCGAGTCGACGAGCGGTGCATCCACGACACCGGTCACCACCAGCCCGGCGTCTTGCTGGTAAGCCGCAATCGCCTGTCGGGTCGCCGGCGAAAGTGACCCTGATAACGCGCCGTCGTAGTACCCAAGATCTTGCAGAGCGCGCTGGACATTGAGGATCACCTGATCGGGCAACAAATTGCCGTAGGTATAAATCGGGCCATCGTAATCGTAGGAAGCGTATCCCGGGTCATAACCCCATGCCGGGTACCAATAACCCGCGTCGAAGTAATAATATCCACCCGCTGCCAGGGCAATCGTTCGATAATGTTGTTTCCACCAGAATCGGTCGTGCCGTTCGTGCCGATATCGCCGAAGCGCCGTTGCATAGCTCATCGTTGGGGGCGGAGTGCTGCGGCGGCGAACAGGGGTTGCCTCCTTTTGGACCGGCCGGCGGGGACGAACAGGCGCGGCCGTCGCGCTTGGAGAACCGCGATTTGGCGGTGGCGAATTGATTTGCGCGCTCGCAGTTTGACCGATGATTAACAGAGCCAGACCAATCGAACAAATTATCGGCAAACTCATGCGTTACAGGTCAGTTATTCAATAAATTGAAACCCTAAACTAGAGGTTCCGTTTTCAAAATTCCGATCTTTTTCGTTCCCAGCTTTTCCTTCGTGTGCCGAAGCCCTATATGGGTAGGCGGCTCCGGTCTTTTTATGAGAACATTTCTCGCTCTCTTCTTGTTCGCGGCGGTCACCCGCGCCAACGACCTCCCGGCTATTTCTCCAGACGAGCTTGTTCGCCGCACTCAAGAACTCTATGACTCCATCCCTGCGGGAAATCAGGCCCCGTGGAAAAAATATTTCGCCGACGATTGCATCTTCAACGACGAGAAAGGCCGGAGCTTCGATAAAAGCAAGCTTGTCGCCGACATCACGCCGATGCCGTCCGGTTACTCCGGTGCGATCAAGCTCGACAAAATCCAGAGTCGGATATTCGGCGATACCGCGGTCTTAAGTTACGACCTAAACGAAACCGAGACGATCTTCGGCCAAAATCTGCGGGCGCGGTATCACGTGACCGACACCTGGCTGCGGCGTGAAGGTGAGTGGAAAATCATCGCCAGCCAGGCCCATCGCTATTATGAAGACCCGGCCATTGGGAAAGCCGATCCGAAGAAGCTCGTCGATTACGCCGGCACTTACGAGCTCGCGCCCGGCCAAACCAGAACCGTGACCGCTGAAACCGGAGATTTATTCGCCGAACGCAATGGCAAGAAAGAGCAGTTGTACCCGGAAGCGTCGGATATTTTCTTCCGCAAAGGCGTCGAAGGCCGGATCCTCTTCCATTACAACACCGATGGAAGAGTCGATGCCCTGATCGACCGTCGTAACAACGAAGACGTGATCTGGCATAAAATAAAATAACAGTCTCGCGCGTTGTCGCAGGCCAGCCCGCCGTCGCCTTGTCCGCGGCCTGGGGTAGCTTCAATCCCTTTTGCGATTTGCGACGCGGAATGCTCGGCAGCGGTTTTCTACTTCCAACTTTCTAATTTCTAATTTAGAAATTCTTCTCGATCGACACCTAACGTAAAGCCAATGAATAAATATATCGCGGAATTTATCGGTACCTTCTTCCTTGTGCTCACGGTCGGCTGCACCGTGATTCCTGGCGCAACCGGTGTCATCGCTCCATTGGCGATCGGCGCTTCGCTGATGGTCATGGTTTTCGCCACCGGCCACATCTCCGGCGGGCACCTTAATCCGGCCGTCACTCTGGCTGTCTTTCTCCGCGGCAGATGCGAGGCGAAAGATGTAATTCCCTATTGGATTGCTCAGGTCGCAGCCGGCGTGTGCGCAGCCTTCGTCGCTGTGTTTCTTTGCGGTAAAAGCGGAACTCCGATGGAGATTACGAATGTCCCGGCGGCACTGGTCGCGGAGTTTGCCTTCACCTTTGCTCTCGCTTTCGTTGTGCTCAATGTCGCCACGGCGAAGGGCACAGCGAACAACTCCTTCTACGGTCTGGCCATCGGGATGACTGTGATGGTTGGCGCATTCGCGGTTGGTGCGATTTCCGGAGGCGCCTTCAACCCGGCTGTGGCCGTGGGCATCGGGGTGATGAAACTGGTCAGCGTCTCTCAAGTCTGGATCCACATCGTTGCGGATCTGGTCGGCGGCGCCGTCGCCGCATTGACTTTTAAGATTGTCAATCCCGGCGACGAATAGCGCCGCCCTTGCTAAACCTCGCGATCCCGTAACCGTGCGCGAAAGACAGCTCGTTCGCCATCACACGATTAATCTTGGCTCTGGATCGACAAATTAATAATCTCGTTCAAGGATGTTCTTGCAACGGGTCAGGGTCACCAAATATCGCAGCATTCGCGATAGCGGCTGGTTCGATGTCGAAAAAGGCAAAACGATTTTGATCGGGCCTAACGAGGCCGGCAAAACCGCCCTGCTGGAAGCAATTCAGCGAATCAATCCGCCTGTTGGAACGCGCGGGTTCGATCCGTTGCGCGACTATCCTCGCTCCGAGTTTCATGAGATCAACAGTGGCAAGATCCTTCCAGGCGATGTCACCGTGGTGGAAGCGCGCTTCGAGCTCGATTCGGGAGATAAGGAGGCGATTCAGCAGGAGTTCCGCGACTGCGAATACATCTTTGGCCGAAGACTCGACAACAGCTCCTGGCACAAGCTCCTTGGCGGTCCACCCGTCACCAAGTTTGGCGACATCAAAAAAGATCTGGCCCGCCTGTGCGCGCACATCGACAGCCGCGTTCCACCTCCGCAGGAAGGGATGTCGCCGCCCGATCTTCCAAGCACATCGATCGTCGCGCTCTCCCGAGAATGGAAAGATGAGTATGAGGTGGCAGGTCAGCCTGCGCGGATGCTCAAACTCGCGCTCGAAAAAGCATTTCCCAACATCGAAGAGGGAAACACCGCCGAAGAAAAACGTTACGACGATTTGATCAAGGCGGTCGAGATGAATGATCGCCGCGCCACCGCGCTTTGGACACTGGAACGCCGTATGCCGCTTTTCATTCGGTTCCGAGATTTCTTTCGCGTCCGTCCTCTGATCCATCTGGATCATCTCGCAACGCGCATCGAACGAAATCTGGTAGACGACGATTACTATGATTACGGCAACAAGTGCCTCCTGAAACTTCTCGGTTTCAGCGCCAGGGAACTTTCCAATCTGGGAAAAACCGATGAACCGCTCCTGGGCGATACCGCCGCGCTTCAGGCGTATCGCGATCGACTCGACCGTCGCGCCTACCAGCTCAACGCCGCCAGTGTTCGTCTGACTGACGAGCTTCGCGCCACCTGGGTGCCCGATTCAAAACGCGACGAAGCGGAACGTTTGCGCATCGTGGCGGATGGCCAATATCTCAAGGTCATTGTCGAGGACGACATTGGGGTCGAGATCGAATTAGACCAACGCTCGGAGGGTTTTCAATGGCTGGTTTCGTTCTTTATCGTGTTCTTTGCCGAGAGTGCGAACAATTACAAGAACGCGATCCTCCTGCTCGACGAACCCGGTTTGAGCCTGCACGCACTCAAGCAGCGTGAATTTCGCACCACCATTTCGCGCCTGGCCGAATCAAACCAGACTCTTTACACTACCCACTCGCCATTTTTGGTCGGACCGGATGAGCTCAATATCGTTCGAGTCGTCGAAATGACCGATCGCGGCGTGGGGACCAAAGTTCATACCAACATTACCGCCGAAGACCCGGTCGCACTTCTGCCGTTGCAGGAAGCGCTCGGTTACGATTTGGCCCAAAGTCTGTTCGCGCAGCAGCGCAATCTCGTTCTCGAAAGCCTGACTGACTACTGGTACCTCGACGCGGTCGCGCAACTGCTTCGGGATGCCGGCATCGCCGATCTTAACGACAAGATTTCGATGCTGCCCGCTAGCGGCGCGGGCAAAGTCGTCTATTACGCCACGATTCTGCATGCCAACAAACTCAAAGTCGCCGCCCTTTTGGATTCCGAGATGTCAACCGATCAAGCGGCACACCAGGAGCGGCTGATCCACGCGCTCGGCAACAAATCGATCCTGCGCACCAAGGATGTCTACGACGGCCCGCTCGAGCGACCGGCAATCGAGGATTTACTGCGGGACACGCTCGTCCATGTCGGGCGGACGACGCTGGGCTGGGATGTGGCGGCCGCTGCCAAGGCGCAACCCGAACGCTCGATCGTCGACATTTTCAAAACCGAAATTAGCAATTTCTCCAAATATCGGTTGGCCAAAGCATTTGTCCGTTGGACCCGCGATCATCAGGCATCCGATCTTTCCGATGACGAACGGACGCGCTGGAAAAAACTGATCGCGTCGATCAATGGCGCGCTGCGATAGATTTGCCGGAACGATTCGCGGTTCGGGTAGACCGTTGTGGGTTTCAACGTGTGAGTTGTGTTCTTTCCTTTATTGCTAGTTCTGCTCGATCACAAACCAGCTTGGTTTGAAACTCGCGAGCGATCCTTTGAGCTTTTCAAGTTCTTTCGCCGGGCCATGAATTTCCAGCCGGATGAGGTCGGAAATCTTGAGCGCTTCGGCCAGAATCGCGCCGACGTTGTCAAGATGCGCTAGGAGACCATCAGCATCGACGTATCCTTCGCGGCAGAAAACCTCATCGCCATTAACGCTGAACTCGTAGAAGAGATTTCCCTTCTCGGTCCTGGTTTTTTCGATGAACACCGGGAACGCCGCTTTGAATTCCTCGAGTTTTCCCGGATGAACTTTCATGTACGGGTGGAGACTAACGAAGTTCGATAAGAAGGCGCCACTGCTCATATTGTTGTTCGCAACCTAACAGCTGATTTCTCAAATCCCAATTTTCTTAATTCGATCCGTTCTTTCTGACAACCCGGATCGCCTCGAGGTCAGCAGCTAGGCTCTTTGCCTGCTCGGCAGTGAGTTCGACCAGTGGCGGGCGCACCTTCGTCCAGGCCGGATCGTTCGCATTGATGGCAATGGCCTGCTTCAACGCGGGTATCATTGGGTACTTTTTGAAAAACAGGTCGCGCACGATATTTAACTTTCTCTGTTGATCGACAGCGTCGGGACCCTTGTATTCAGTGTAGAGTTTGTGAATTGCGACCGGGTTAACGTTGGCAGTCGCGGAAATCGTGCCGACACCGCCATTCTGCATGTTTGCGAGCAGGAAAGATTCGCTGCCGACAAAAACGTCAAATCCCTCGAACGCGTCGAGAAAAGTTTTCGTATTATTCCAATCGCCCGAGCTGTCTTTCATCCCGGCGATAGCGTTCGGATACGACTTGAGCAGGCGCTCGACTAGGCCTTTGCTAATTCCAACCGCCGCAACCGGCGGAATATGGTAGAGATACATTCGTAATTTCGGATCGCCGACACGCTGCACAACCTCGCTAAAGTATCGGTAAAGACCTTCTTCGCTGACATCCTTGTAATAAAAGGGCGGCAGCATCAAGACACCTGCGCAACCATGCTGTACTGCCTGCGCGGTCAGTTTGACCGTTTCGGTGATCGAGCAGCAACCCGTGCCCGGCATTATGCGCGACGGATCGACCCCGGCCGCGACCAAGTCGTCGAGCAGGTTCGAGCGCTCCTCGGCCGCGAGCGAGTTGGCCTCGCTCGTGGTGCCAAACGGGGCAAGCCCGCAGTTCCGCGATCGCAACCATTTGCAATGCGCGATGAATCGTCGGCTATCAGCGGAAAGATCGCTCTTGAACGGGGTGAGAACAGGCGCAAGCACGCCGCGGATGCGCGCATCGGGAATCATGGCTTTGACATTCGCGGAGAGAGAACCCGGACTCTTTTCGCTGCTAGGAAGGTAACCCCTTTCGGGCGATCGTTTCCATCTGTTCGCAAAAACGGTCCAACTCACCGAGCGTGGTGTAAATGTTGGGCGTGATCCGAATGCCCTGAAACTCTTCGTGCATAATTGGCACCGTGAAAATGTGATGTTTGTCGAACAGATATTTCACAACGGCCTCCGGGTTTGTCCCTTCGATCTGAACGTTGGCAATGGCGCATGATTGGTTCGGATCGAACGAGGTATTGAACCGGATCTTGGGCACCTCTTTGAGTCGGTTCATCCAGTAACGTGAAAGGTAACGCAGTCGCGCTTCTTTGCGCTTGCCGCCAATCCCGTTGTGAAACAACAGCGCCTCGCCAATCGCCAGTTTTGGAGCAGCCGAGTGGGTGCCGATCTCTTCGAATTTGCGGATGTCAGACGCTTGCTTTGATTCCGCGGCCATCAACGGCCAGATCTTTTCGATCTTATCGCGTTTGACGTAAAGCATGCCGGTGCCCTTGGGAGCGTACAGCCACTTGTGCAGGCTGGTGCCGAAGTAATCGCACCCGACGTCTTTCTGTTTAAAATCAAACTGCGCAAAGGAATGCGCGCCGTCCACAATCGTCTCGATTCCTTTTCCGCGCGCCAAATCGCAGACTGCCTTCACCGGAGTGATCTGCCCGGTAATGTTAATCTCATGCGAAATCAGAATCAGCCGGGTGCGATCGGTAATTCCTTTCTCAAATGCGGTGGTGATCTCGTCGAGGTTCTTGGGCGGAATCGGGACCTTGATCAGTTTCAGTCTTAGATTTTCGCGTTTCTCGCGCTGCCGCAATGTGGTGAGCATGCGCGGGTAATCCTGGGTGGTGGTGAGAATTTCGTCGCCCGGTTTAAAGTCCATCCCCATCAAAAGGATCTCGAGTGACTCGGAAGCATTGCGCGTAATCGCTATTTCTTCCCGGTCGCAGCCGAACAATTCCGCCAGACCGCTGCGAATCGTTTCCGATTGCGGCTCGAGAATTTGCCACATGGTGTAGGCGGTGGCGTCCTCCTGTTCCCAGATGTAACGCACCAACGCTTCGGTCACGATCCGCGGGCTGGGCGAAACGCCGCCATTGTTCAGATTGATGATGCCACGAGTGACGCTGAAAGAATTTTGAATGATGGCCCAATAATCTTTGTCCATCGCCGCCTCTTCCGGAGTCAATTGGGCCACGGTCTTGGCCGCTGCTTCGACGTTTTTCAGCAATGACGCGATTGCCCCGGAAGAAAGCGCAGCCAGACCGAGACCTTTGCCGGCCAGGGCAAGAAAGTCTCGGCGCGTGCGCTTCGGAATCATGACTATTTCCCAAATCGCCGAATGCTAAACGAAATCGGAAGACCAATGACAACGCTGTGGACAGCTATTCCCAAAAGCAGGTCGTGCAGTTTGAACGGCCCGCGCGCATGAAGGGCAGACAAGGGCAACACGATAAGCGTCATTACCTGATCGACTGCGGCGCCATAGAACAAACCACACACCAGCGGGTGTTCGATTAAGAATCTCAGCCGCCGACTGGCGATGTAATAAATCGTCGCGACTAGAAAGGCGATAAAGAAATGGAGGAATATCCCGAGCGCGTAGGTGCCGGCGCCCCCATTGTGTAAGGCTCCCTTGCCGAGCAAACCGCTGGCAACCAAAAGGGGAACTTTCTTCCCAAAAAGCGTGATGGCCTGGGCAAGGTCCAATGCCCCGACGATCAGGCCGCCAATTCCGATCGCCAGGAGTGCGCTCTTTCTCACACGCTCCGCATATCAAAACTGCTTAGTTTTCGCAATTGGTAACGACTTGAAACGATAAATCTTCGGCCGACTTATTGGGATGGAACTCGATCTTGAAGGTAAACATGCCAACCGCGCGTACGCGATGCTGGTCTCGCTCATCACCCCGCGCCCGATCGCATGGGTGACGACCTTGGATGAAAACGGCGTGGTCAACGCGGCGCCGTTCAGCTTTTTCAATGCCCTCGGTGGAGATCCTCCCATTATCGGTTTCGCTCCAGGCGATCGCGACGACGGATCTCCCAAGGACACGCCACGCAATATCCGCCGGACCCACGAGTTTGTGGTGAACCTGGTCGACGAAGCCACGGCAGAAGCAATGAACAAGACAGCAGCGTCGCTACCATATGGCGTGAGCGAGCTTGAGAGCGCAGGATTAAACGCGATCAAGTCGTCAATTATTGCTCCGCCCCGGATCGCGGAAGCGCCGGCCAGTTTTGAATGCGTCGAATGGGGCACGGTGGAAATTGGCAGGAACCGGGTCGTGATCGGGCTCGTTAGGCGACTGCATGTCCGGGACGAGCTGATCGATCCCGAAAAATTGCGGATTCGGACCGAGCGTTTTCACGTCGTCGGTCGAATGGCGAGTCCAAATTGGTATTGTCGCACGCGTGACCGTTTCGAGATGATCCGGCCGGCGTAACAAGAAGAGAACCGCGCATTGCTTCGGCCTGACAATCGAGCGAGCATACAAACTTATGGGACACAACTACGGCAGAGATAGCGTGAGGAAACGTGCGAGACGCAGAAAAAAAGCGGAGCGTCTGGCACTGGCCAAGCGGCCGTCGCGCGATGTCAGCACTCGCCCCGGACAAAAGGCGGCGAAATAGCAGCAGGTTTTCCGTCAATCTTGCCATGCGGAGAAAAGATAATAGCTCGCAGCCACGGGTCTTGGTCTTAGTGGATGAATCGAATATTGGCAGCTCGGTGCGCACGGCCGGTCGAGGTCTGGATTGGTTGAAACTTCGTGACTTTCTGGCCGGCCCCAACAGCGGACGAGAGTTGATCGAGATGGTGGTTTATGCGGGATTGCCGCCCGCCATGCCGATCTGGCAGGAGGAGCGCGATAAAAAAAACAAGTTCGTGCAATGGTTGCGCTCGAATGGATTTATGGTCGTGACCAAGGATGGGTCGCCGGCCGAGACCGGTCACTACAAAGCGAACGTGGACGTGATGATGGCGATCGACGCGCTCGAGCTCTCGGTCGAGATGCGGCCGGATGTGGTGATTCTTGTAACTGGCGACACCGATTTTGCCTATCTCGCGATCAAGTTGAGACGACGCGGCATTCGGGTGGAAGTAGCCTCGGTCGCGCAGAATCTTGGCAATATCTTGAGATCGGCCGCAAATGAAGTGATCGATCTGGCCGCATTGTTCCGGACGTTTGAAATGATAAAGACCCCGGATTCTCAGGTGCCGGCACCACGTCAGCCACCGCAACAACATCGCCGGAGACGGCCACAGTTTCGCGGGCCTACGACACGAGCGGCAAGTCGAGACAGCTAACATTAACAGATCGCTGCGGCTGAAATCGCGCCGTTCAAGTAGGTCTAGGAGGCGAACGGACCAAGTACCGTCTTTGCGGTTGCGGAAGCGCCTACGCCGCTATAAGCAAACAGATATGATGATACCGCGGGAACTTCGCCTCGCCGAGCGGATGGCACGTCTCGGTACCGAGACCGCATTCGAAGTGCTGGTAAAGGCAAAGGCGCTGGAAGCAAAGGGCCGCGACATCGTTCACCTCGAAATAGGCGAGCCGGATTTCGATACGCCGAAGAACATCGTCGACGCAGGTGCCGATGCCATGCGCAAAGGTTTCACCCACTACGGGCCTTCGGCCGGTTTGCCGCAGCTGCGCGACATCATCGCGAAATACGTGAGTGACACGCGTGGGATAAACGTTTTACCAGAAGAAGTAGTCGTTGTTCCAGGCGGCAAGCCGATCATTTTTTTCTCCATCCTCGCGCTGGCAGATGAAGGCGACGAGGTCATCTACCCGAACCCCGGATTTCCCATTTACGAATCGATGATCAATTACGTCGGCGCGAAAGCAGTGCCGATTCGGTTGCGCGAGGAGATGGATTTTCGGTTGGACGTGGGCGAGCTCGCTGGTTTGATCAATGATCGAACGAAACTGATCATCTTGAATTCGCCGCAAAATCCGACTGGCGGAGTGCTGACAAAAGCAGATATCAGCGATATCGCGGACGCGATTGGCGATCGCAACATCATGGTGTTGACCGACGAAATTTACAGCCGGCTCATCTTTGAGGGTGAGCATCATTCAATTATGTCGATCGACGGGATGAAGGACCGCTGCATCTTGCTCGATGGTTTCTCCAAGACTTACGCGATGACTGGTTGGCGAATGGGTTACGGCGTGATGCGCGTCGACCTGGCCACGCAGGTCGCGCGGCTAATGACTAACTCCAGCTCCTGCACCGCCAGCTTCACCCAAGTCGCCGGCGTCGAAGCGCTGCGCGGGCCACAAGAGTCAGTGAACAGGATGTGCGCAGAGTTCAAGAAACGGCGCGACGTGATGGTGGCCGGCCTTAACGCAATCAAAGGTTTCTCCTGCCGCTTGCCCAAGGGCGCGTTTTACGTTTTCCCCAACATCACGAGAACCGGATGGCCGTCGAAGAAATTGGCCGACACGTTGCTCGACGACGCCGGTGTTGCTGGGCTGTCCGGAACCGCGTTTGGCAATTTCGGAGAAGGCTATCTGCGATTTAGCGTGGCCAACTCGATCGAGAACATTGAAAAAGCGCTCGATCGCGTCGGCGCCTGGGCGACGAAAAACCTGTAAATAATTTCGGATTGCGGAACGTTTGGATCAACATTGCTTCTCCACTATGCCTGATAAGAAACGAATTTTTGCCACATCTCAAATCGGCGATGCGGCGGAGAGTCGGCTGCGGGAGCGCGGTTACCATCTCGAAGTTTTCCAAGGACCCGAGGCACCGCCGAAAAAGCTGATTATTGAGAAGGTCAAAAGTGGCGTCGATGCCTTGATCACTACGCTGCGCGATCCGATCGACGCCGAGATCTTCGCAGCGGGAAAAGGCACGCTCGGGATCGTGGCGCAGATTGCGGTCGGCTTTGACAATATCAACCGCACTGACGCCAACAATTACCAAGTTCCGTTCACGAACACAGCCGATGTCCTGACCGAGGCGACCGCCGAGTTCGCTTTTTTTATGATGGGAATGCTTGCGCGCAAGATGTGGCAGAGCGAGCGCCTTGTCCGCGAACAGAAATGGCCGTCATGGCATCCGTTTCTGCCGTTTCTGGGCGACGAGGTCACAGGCAAGACGATCGCCATTATCGGTACCGGGCGAATCGGCCTGGCAATGATCAAGAAGTGTTCCGGGTTCGATATGAACATACTTTGCTATGACCCGGCGTATCAAAATCACCGATACATCGCATCGATTCAGGAGGTGATGGATCTGCGCAACGCGCGCGGGATTCAAAAAGAGAAGACTTATATTAAGTATGTTGAGTTCGAGGAAGCGTTGCGTGGCGCCGATTACGTGAGCATCCATGTGCCGCTATTACGCGAAGGCGAAACAGACAAGCCAACATATCATCTGTTCAACGAGAGAACCTTCAGGCTAATGAAGCCGACTGCTTATCTGGTGAATAGCTCACGCGGCCCGGTGGTAAAAGAGGAGGCGTTGGCCAAGGCATTGAAAGAAAAAGTGATCGCCGGTGCTGCACTCGACGTGTTTGAAAAGGAGCCCCTCCCACCTGATTCACCGCTCCTCGATCCGGAAATAGCCGATCGCTGCCGAGTGTTCCACCACTTCGCCAGCGGCGCACAGATCACGCGACTGTCAGTCGATCCCGAGAAAGGCATGGCGGGGCGAACGGTCCAGGCGGTGATAGATGTATTGGAAGGGAACTACGGCGGCGACCCAACCAAAATGCCGTATGTGGTAAATAAGGAGGCGTTCCAGAAATAGCGAAGCGCCAATCATACGGAGCTTGGGTCCAAGGCAGAAAATAGAAATGCCGGCAATTGAAATACTGAAAAGCTGATGCGAATTCGGTAGACTGGCAGCAGTGAGTACACGATTGCTCTTGTTTTGTGGCGCGCTGCTGGTGTTCGCGGATGTTGCGCTGGGCGACGGAGTTTATCAACGGACCCGAGACGGAAAAACTTTGGTCTGGAACAATGATCCCAAGCCTGGCGATGAAGCAACATGGTCGGGTGACCGCGATCGCGAAGGATACGCACGTGGGTTTGGCACGCTTATCTGGTACACTCTGGACAGCCAGACAGGATCACCGGATCCAGTGCTTTATGCCCGATACTGGGGAAACATGGTCCGGGGAAAATTGGACGGGCTCGTCAATGTTCATTCCAAGAAAAAAACGCACCACGCCATTTTCGTCGATGGCGCGCGGTTAACGCATTGGGCAGCAGGTCCCGCGTCTTCGCACCTCAGCGCTGAAGCTCGCGCTGCAATTGCCAAGCAGAACATGGCGCGAGAACCGGAAGCCCCAGCAGAAGGCCCGAGTTTGCCAGCGCACGAGCCGGTCCGATCGCCCGAACGGTCCGGCGAACCCAGCTCAACCCGGGAAGAGGTCCAAGTCTCAACCAGGCAGAACGTGGCGCGAGAACCGCAAGCCCCAGTAGAAGGTCCGAGCTCGCCGCAGCAAGAGTCGGTCCGATCGCCGGCACGGTCTGCCGGACCCAGATCAACCGAGGAAGAGCAAGTCCAAGTCTCAATTTTTCCGTCCACTACGATAGAATGGTTGCAATCTGCCTCCGACATTGATGACTCGCTTCGAATGTTAGTTTGGCCGCCGCGGTCTTTGAGCTGGAAGCGGTGATTTACGCATCATAGCAATCGAAACTCAGCCGCAACCAACCTATTGATTGAATGGTTTAACCATTGATACAATCTAACTCAACGAAGTCCTACACCATGAAAACCCACAAAGCTCTCTGTCTTGCCATGATCGTTAGCATGGTCCTGGCATTTTCCGTTCAAGCTGGCAATCACGGCGGCGGCCGGGGTGGCGGGCCGAATTCCGCAGCCGCAGGTGGACGTCCGGGATACGCCTCTAGCGCCGGTTACCGCTACGGCGGGCCGATGGGGATGCATCCGATGCCGGGGTACGGCAATTATTATCGGGGAAGCATCTCGTCATTTGGTCAG
>Ga0187779_10001265_pt1 | contig 15812 bp, 12 predicted proteins | sample 1015_Q2_SP10_10__FD_132435 | JGI IMG/M metagenome (GOLD analysis project Ga0187779, IMG submission 132435) | Tropical peat soil microbial communities from peatlands in Department of Meta, Colombia - 1015_Q2_SP10_10_MG | ecosystem: Environmental > Terrestrial > Soil > Wetlands > Peat | place... | reverse complement strand
CGCCGGCCTTCAGCACCTCCATCGGCCTGTTGCGCTGGGCGTCGAGGGCCATCGACGAGGATCCGGCCCACCGCTATGAATCGGCCCCCGCATACGGCGGCCTCGCCCGTCTCCGAGACTGGGTCCGCGGCCTCTTCCCCTAGGGCGCCTCGGTCGCGGTTGCGGCCGACCCTGACCCGATCGTCGCTAGGACGGCTTCGACGAGCGGGTCGAAGGCCTGGAAGGCGGTGTCTTCCGGGGCCTGGATGAGGATCCGCAGCAGGTGGCCCTCGAAGACGCCGTAAGCGACGCGGTAACGGAGCCCGGCCGGCCAGAACTCGCCCTGATCGTTGCTGTTCCCGCCCCCGATGTTGACGGGCGGGGTGATGCGGAAGGCGGGTGGATTCGTGGTCGCACAGGTCGCCTTCACGACCACCGTGAAGTCGGATTGCTGGGCGGCGAAGGCGCCGAAGTAGCGGTTGAGTGGGGGTGTGACCGAGAGCGCGGGGGTCTGGGCGAGCCAGACCGCGAAGTCGTTGCCGCTCGCGCTCAGGGGCCGTGATGCCTTCGCACAGGCATCGGTCGGCACCTGGGTGGGCCACCCGAAGCCCAGGAAGTCGTCCGGTTCGGTGGTGCGGATCAGGCCGATCGACTCGCCTGCCCGGTCGACCAGGGACCAGCCGGTGCCGAGGGTCATGCTGATGTGCGGCAGGCCGTAGTCCGCCTCCACGTAGCGGCCGGCGGCCAGTTCCACGTTGCCGCCGGCATCGTGCCCGATGACCCCGTCCGCGCTGCCCGCGAAGCCGAAGGCGTAGGTCGTGGCGCCCGGCGACGGCGAACCGCCGGGCGGCCCGCTCGAAGGGGTGGGGCCGCTCGCGGCGACCGCGCCGGGGGTGGGGGAGGCGGTGGCCGCGGGCGCGAGGCTGCGGCTCGGCCCGAAGGCGCCGCCGAGGGCGCCGACGACGAGCACCACGGCGAGGGCCACCCCGGTCGCGCCGGCGGCCGCCGCCACGACCACGCGGCGGGGGTCCCCGAATCCCACGAGGCGGCTCGCCACCGGCGGCCGCCGCGACGGCGGGACGGCCGCGCGCGCGCCGTCGGCCTCGACGGTCGTGGCCGCGTACACGGCGATCGGTTCGACGATGCCCTTGAACTGCTTCCGCCCGCGGGCGGCGAAGGCGGCCTCGCCACTCGTCCGTGTGAGGCCCCGCACGGTGTCGCTGACGAGGACCTCGCCGGCGCCGGCGGCGGCGCACAGGCGCGCGGCCAGATTGACCGCGGAGCCGACGTAGCCCTCGGCGGTGTCGGCCGTCTCGCCGGCATGGACCCCCACGCCCACGCGGATCGGTCGCTCAGGATGCTCGGCCGTGGCGCTCGCCGCGGCGGCCACCAGCGCCAGGCCGCAGCGCACGGCGTCGGACGCCGAGGGGAAGACGACGTAGAAGCTGTCGCCCTCGGTCCGGATCTCGGCGCCGCCGAAACGCCGCACGACATCGCGGACGAGGCGGCGGTAGGCGTCGAGGAGGGCCGCCCCGGCAGCATCGCCGCGGGTCTCGACGTAGGCGGTGTAGCCGCGCAGGTCGGCGAACAGGAAGCCCCGCGTCAGGTGGCGGGCGGCCGCCTCGGGGGCGGCTGCGGCGGCCAGCGCCTCGGCGAGGTCGCCGGTGCTCGGGAAGCGCGCCGCGGGGTCCTTGGCGAGGGCCCGGGCGATGACCGCGTCGATCGCCGCCGGCAGCTCCGGCCGGGCCGCGGCGAGCGATGGCGGCGGCGCGTGGACGTGGGCGTAGAGGGTCGCCATCTCGGTCTCGCGCGGGTACGGCTGGCTGCCGGCGAGGCATTCGTAGAGCACGCAGCCGAGCGAGTAGACGTCCGCGCGGGCGTCGATCGGCCGGTTCTCGATCTGCTCGGGGGCCACGTAGCCCACGCTGCCCATGAGCTGGCCGGAGCGCGTCAGGGCCTCGCTGTACTCGGCGTGCTTGGTCAGCCCGAAGTCGGACAGGTAGGCGTGGTCGGTGCCCGGCGCGGAGCCCGGGGCGACGAGGATGTTGCCGGGCTTCACATCGCGGTGGATGAGGCCGGCGGCGTGGGCCGCGTCGAGGGCGCTGGCGACCTGCGCGATGAGCGCGACGGTGCGATCGAGGGGCAGCGGCCCGTCGCGTTCGATGATCCCCGCCAGGTCGGGACCCGGCACGTAGCGCATGGCGATGAACGGCTCGCCGGCCGCGTCTCCCGCCTCGTAGATGGGCAGGATGTGGGGGTGATCGAGCGACGCGGCGAGGTGGGACTCGCGGACGAAGCGCTCGCGCACCCGCGGCAGCGCCGCCGTGTCCGCGCCCAGCACCTTGAGGGCCACCTTGCGCCCCAGGCGCACGTCGTCGGCGAGGTAGACGGCACCCATCCCGCCCCGCCCGATGAGGCGCACGATGCGGTACCCGCCGAGGGCATCACCCTCCCCGAGTGGCATGCGCGGGAGTATGCACGGCGCACCGACCCGTCGGAAGGCATCCGGCCGCGGTGCCGGAGTGCACCGGCGCCTGAGCGGCTCGTGGGACGAGGGGTGCGCAGCGAGGATGGGCCGTTATACTGGCCCGACGCCCGGGACGTCCGTGCCCCAGTGCCCGCCGACGGCGACCCGGCTCAAAGATGAGCATCTACCGGCCAGCACCGGAGGAGACGTCGATGCCGCTGCGGTCCGATTCCGAGAATTTCGCGCTGATCCGCGTCGTCGGTATCGGCGGCGGCGGCAGCAATGCCGTCAATCGCATGATTCGTGCGGAGCTGATGGGCGTCGAGTTCATCGCCTGCAACACGGACGCGCAGGCGCTCCTGCAGTCGGATGCGCCGCACAAGATCCGCATCGGCGACAAGATCACCAAGGGTCTCGGTGCGGGCGGTGACCCGGGCATCGGCCAGCGCGCCGCGGAAGAGGACCAGGAGAAGATCTACGAGGCCCTCAAGGACTCGGACATGGTCTTCATCACGGCCGGCATGGGCGGCGGCACCGGCTCCGGTGCGGCGCCCGTCATCGCCGAGATCGCCCGCGACCTGGGCGCCCTGACCATCGGCGTCGTCACCAAGCCGTTCTCCTTCGAAGGTGCCAAGCGCCGCCTCAACGCCGAGAAGTCGACCGAGCAGCTGCGCGACAAGGTCGACACCCTCATCACCATCCCCAACGACCGGCTCAAGGACGTGGTCCAGAAGAACACCTCGATCCAGGACGCGTTCCGCGTCGTGGACGACGTGCTGCGCCAGGGCGTGCAGGGCATCAGCGACCTCATCACGGTGCCCGGCCTGATCAACCTGGACTTCGCCGACGTGCGCACGATCATGAAGAGCGCCGGTTCGGCGCTCATGGGCATCGGCCGCGCGAGCGGCGAGAACCGCGCCGTCGAGGCCGCCCAGCAGGCCATCGCCAGCCCGCTCCTGGAGATCAGCATCACCGGCGCCCAGGGCGTCCTGTTCAACGTCACGGGCGGGCCCAACCTGGGCCTCTTCGAGGTCAACGAGGCGGCCGAGATCATCCGCGCCACGACCGACCCCGAGGCGAACATCATCTTCGGCACGGTCATCGACGAGCGCATGGGCGACGACGTGATGATCACCGTCATCGCCACTGGCTTCGACGCCAGCCGCCGGCGCGACATCGGGCGCCTGGACAGCCCGCATGAGGTCGCCTCCGGCCTGCGCGCCGGGCGTGACAACCGCGACTTCCTGGCCGCGCTCGCGGCCGACCGCCCTGCCACCACCGCCGGCACGCCGGTCATGGAGCCGGCGGAGCGGCGTGACCGCAGCTCCGAGCGCACCGAGCGCCCGGAGCGGGTCGAGGCGCCGCGCCGGCCGACCTTCGAGACCGAGGATCTGGACATCCCGGCCTTCCTGCGCCGTAACAAGTAGCCACGGGCCCGACGGTCGAGGGCCGGCCCTCACCAGCGCCGGGGGATCCACTCCAGGCCGCCTACGCGGCTGCCCGGGCGAGCGTCCTGCGGCAGATCGCCGGCGCGTGCGCGCGTGTCGGGCGGGACCCTTCCGCCGTCGAGCTGGTGGCCGTCTCCAAGACGGTGCCGCCTGAGCGCCTGCGCGCGGCGGTCGCGGCCGGCCTGACGACGCTCGGCGAGAACCGGGTGCAGGAGCTGGCGGCGAAGGCGGCGGTCGTGCCCGGGGTGACGTGGCACCTCGTCGGCCACCTCCAGGCCAACAAGGCGCGGGCGGCCCTGGAGGTCGCGGCCGTCATCCAGGCGGTCGATTCCGTCGAGCTCGCGCAGCGCCTGGACCGGCTTCTGGACGGCCGGGACGGCGGGCCGCGGCCGATCTACCTCCAGGTCAATGTCGACGCCGATCCGGCCAAGGCCGGCTTCGCGCCGGGCGCGCTCAAGGCGGTCCTGTCCGGGATCGCCGACCTGCCGCATCTCCGGTTGGCCGGTCTCATGACGGTGGGACGACTCGTGGCCACGCCGGAAGCGGCGCGGCCCACCTTCGTCGCCCTGCGGCGCCTGTCGGACGCGCTCCGCTCACGCGAGGCGCGGCTGGGGGCGGGGCTGTCGATGGGCATGACCGATGACTTCGAGGTCGCGGTGGAGGAGGGGGCCACCCTCGTCCGCGTCGGGCGGGCGATCTTCGGCGAACGTCCGCCGGCCGGCTGAACGGACCGCCGCGCGGCGACCGACACAGCCGCCTCGGCCGGCTCGCGGCCCCTGCCCGCCTCGCCCGGCCGGCCCGGACCGCTGCCGCCTCGGCCGGCCTTGCGCCGGCCGACCCCCGCCTCGGCCGGCCTTGCGCCTGGCGGCGCTATCGACGGACCGGGCAGCGCCGCTCCGTCGAGCCGTGCGGGAGGCGCAAGAGACGACGCCCGGGAAGAGCGGCGGGCGGCCCTCGGATGGCCGATGGGGGCGCTGCTCCGTCCGTAGCGTCGCCTGCAGCAACAGACGACGGCGCCAGCCGCTGGATGCGTCTCCGCGCGGCCGCCTACCCGGAGGCCGGTGGGTCGGCGGCGGCGCTTACTCGGATCCGGCCCGGTCGGCGGGCGGCGCTTACTCGGATCCGGCCCGGTCGGCGGCGGCGCCTACTCGGATCCGGCCCGGTCGGCGGGCGGCACTGTCGGTGAGGCCTGCGCCGGCCACGGCCTCGCGGTCGGGTCGACCGCCCGGACGAAGCGACGCCCATCCAGGATCAGGACCGGCCCGGGCTCCTCCAGCCGGTAGGCCTGCCGCGTCAGCGTGCCGTCATCCTCGCGCACCTCCAGGATGCCCTCCTGCGGCACGCGGTAGTCATGCTCGAGACGCTGGACCCGCCCCTCATCCAGGACGACGAAGCGCAGCCAGCCGGCCGGGCTGATCTCCATGGACGCCCATCGCTCCGCATCTGCCTCCTCCGGGTCGGGGATCCAGGCGCCCGCCAGGCGGTCGTCGATGTGGCGACTCATGGGCCGGGCCGCGGCGGTCGGGGCTCCGTGCGCACCTGTCTATAATCGGCCGCGCGCGACGCGTTCGTGCGGTTGCCGGGGCGATTGGCTCAGTCGGTTAGAGCGCACGGTTCACATCCGTGAGGTCACTGGTTCGAATCCAGTATCGCCCACCACCGCCATGCGCCCGCATGCAGGGCCGGCGGGCCCTGTCTTCGTCGCGGGGGACGAGGTGCGATGGCCAGCCGGGAACTCACCGTCGATGAGATCATGGCCATCCTGCCCGAGACGCCGCGCCGCCTCGCCGGGCTGACAGCGGGCCTCACCTCGGCCCAGCTGCACGCGCCGCCAGGCCCCGACGCGTGGTCCATCAACGATGTCCTGGCGCACCTGCGCGCCTGCCACGACGTGCTGGGCGGCAACGTCCTGCGGATCCTGGCCGAGGACTCGCCGACCTGGAAGGGCATGAACCCGCGTGCCTGGCTCAAGCACACGGACTACCCCACGTGGGCCTTCGCGCCCGCCCTCGAAACCTTCGCGCGACAGCGATCCCGGTTGCTCCAGGTGCTCGAGCCGCTCCCGCTGGCGTCCTGGGACCGCACCGCCACCGTGGTCGGGATGCTCGGCGAGACGTATGCCCGCAGCGCACGCTACTACGCCGCCTGGATGGCCGGCCACGAGCGGGGGCACTGGGCCCACGTCCGCCGCCTCGTCGAGGCGCTCGGGAGCGCGCCGGCCGAGTCGACGGCCCGGACCGACCGGGGGCGCGCTCAGACGGGGTAGCCTAGGGTCACTGTCAAGCCCCCAGACCCGAGGGACCATGTCGCGCCCCGAGCCGCCCGTCCGCACGATCGCGCCGCCGGAGCGCACGATCGTCCACGCCACGGACCTGGGCGGGGTGAGCGTGCTGAAGCACGGCGCCCTCTACCTCCTGACGGATCTCTTCGGCGACATCCATCCCGGCACGCGCGGGCTGGGCCTCTATCACGGCGACACGCGCGTCCTGTCCTGTGCGGCGTTGACCCTGGACGGCCTGCGGCCGGCGCTCCTGCGCGGCGACACCGCAGAGAATTTCCGCAGCACGATCCAGCTCACCAACGCCGATCTCCGCCGCAACCCGGCCGACAAGATGGCCGCTGACAAGGTGCTGGCCCACCAGTCGCTCGGCATCACCCGCCACCGGGTCATCGACGGCGCGCTGCGGGAGCGGCTGGTCATCACCAACTTCACGGAGCACCAGGAGCGACTCACCATCGAGCTGTCCCTCGGGGCTGATGCGGCCGACATCTTCGAGGTGCGCGGCTACGAGCGCGAACGGGTGGGCACGAGCCTGCCGATCGTCGTCACCCCGACCCGTGTCGTCTTCGGCTACCGTGGGCTCGACCACGTCCTGCGGCGCACCCAGGTCGCCTTCAACCGCGGCGATGTCCGGCCGGCCGTCGACGGGGCCGTCGGCGGGGCGGCCCTCGTCGTCCGCTGGCGTCGCAGCATCGAGGCGGGCGGCTCCATCGAGCTGGCGTGGACCGTCTGGGCGGATGCGCTGCCCGATCCGGACGGCACGCGGCCGCTGACCGCGAGCCCGGGAGCCCCGCCTGCGGTGAACGAGGCCGTCCCGGCCGCGGCCTACCGCAGCTGGCGGGAGGGCATGGCGGAGGTGGCCTCCGACCACGAGCCCTTCGACCGGTTGATCGGGCGGAGCGTGGCCGACCTACGGCTCCTGCTCGACGACGGTCCTGGCCCTGGGGAGCACTACGTGGCCGCCGGTGTGCCGTGGTTCACCACGCTGTTCGGCCGCGATGCCCTTATCGCTGCGTACGAGGCCATCGCGGTGCGGCCGACGCTCGCGATGAGCACCCTGGAGGTCCTCGCGGCGCGGCAGGCGACGGCCGACGACCCGGCCAGCGATGCGGATCCGGGCAAGATGCTCCACGAACTGCGGACCGGGGAGATGGCCCACACCGGGGAGTTGCCCTTCGGCCGCTACTACGGCTCGGTCGACGCTACGCCCCTCTGGCTGATCCTCCTCGGCGAGACGTTCGCCTGGACCGGCGACATGGCCCTCCTGGACCGGCTGTGGCCGCACGCCCTGGCCGCCCTCGAGTGGATCGACCGCTATGGCGACCGCAGCGGCGATGGCTTCGTGGAGTACGAGCGCCGCGCACCACTCGGCCTGCTGAACCAGGGGTGGAAGGACTCGCGGGACTCGGTGCGGGATCGGGCCGGCCGGATTGTCGAGGCGCCCATCGCCCTGGCCGAGGTGCAGGGCTACGTCCACGAGGCCAAGCAGCGCATGGCCGAGCTCGCCCGTCGGCGGGGCGAGGATGAGCTTGCGGCGCGGTTGGACCGGGAGGCGGCCGGCCTCCGGGAGCGCTTCGAGGCCGCCTTCTGGGTCGAGGACCTGGGCTACTACGCCATGGCCCTCGGCCGTGACGGACGTCCGGCCGATGCGATCACCTCCAACGTCGGCCAGGCTCTGTGGGGAGGTGTCGTGGCCCCCGGGCATGCCCGGGCGGTCGTGGACCGCCTGACGCAGCGTGACCTGGACTCGGGCTGGGGCATCCGCACCTACGCCGCCGGCCAGCCCGGCTACAACCCGCTGGGCTACCACACGGGATCGGTCTGGCCGCACGACAACGCCCTGATCGTGGCGGGCATGAAGCGCTACGGCTTCGACGACGCGGCCGGCGACCTTGCCTCGCGCATCTTCGAGGCCGCCCGCCACTTCCCCGACGGGCGCATGCCCGAGCTGTTCTGTGGCTTCGCGCGCCGCGAGGTCGACGTGCCGGTGCCCTACCCGGTCGCGTGCTCCCCGCAGGCCTGGTCGGCGGCCGCCCCGCTCCAGCTCATGCGCACGATGCTCGGCATGCGCGCCAGCGCCGCCGACGGCACGCTGGAGCTGTTCCGGCCCTACCTGCCGACCTGGCTGGGCAAGCTGACGGTGACGAACCTGCGCGTCGGTGCGGCGAGCGTGGACCTGCTGTTCCACCGCTGGCGCGGCGCGACGAGCGCGGAGGTCCTGCGCAAGTCGGGCCGCCTGGAGGTGATGATCCGGGTCTAGCGCGCGGCCAGACGACGCCCGTGGTGCGGTGGAGCCGCACCTATGATCGGGGCGTGATCCGTTTCGAGGGAGTCGGCGTCAGCACGCGAGGTGCTGTGCTCCTCGAAGACGTCGATTGGACCGTCCGTACCGGCGAGCGCTGGGTCGTGATCGGGCCCAACGGGGCCGGCAAGACGACGCTGCTGCGGATCGCCGCCGGCTACCTGTACCCGACCCGCGGCCGGGTCGAGCTCTTGGGCAGGACCGTGGGCCGGACCGATGTCCGCGCCCTGCGGCCGCGGATCGGCTTCCTGAGCACCGCGCTGCGTAACCTCGTGCGTGACGATCTGCGGGCGCTCGACGTGGTGACCACCGCCGCGGTCGGGGCCCTGGACCCCTTCTGGACCCACGACCGCGACGATGGGTCGCGAGCCGCGGCCCACCGCCTGCTCCAGCGGTTCGGGGCAGGGGAGCTTGCCGAGCGGACGATGGGCAGCCTCTCCTCCGGCGAGCAGCAGCGCGTGCAACTGGCACGAGCGCTGCTGCCCGACCCCGACCTCCTTTTGCTCGATGAGCCGTTCGCCGGCCTGGACCTGGGCGGGCGGGCGCAACTGCTGGCGGCACTCGGCACGCTGGCCGGGGAAACCCGGCCGGCGGCCATGGTCCTGGTGGCCCATCACCTCGAGGAGATCCCGGCCGGGTTCGACCACGCCGCCGTCCTGGCACGTGGTCGGATGACCGCCCAGGGGCGTCGCGACGATGTCCTGAGCGACGCCATCCTGAGCGATGCGTACGGCCTGCCCTTGCACCTCCACCGTGGCCGTGACGGCGCCCTGCGCGTCAGGAGCCCCTGATCGACCCGGTACCAAGCGCTGCCCCGGCCGGTACGCAAGAGCCGGCTGGCGAGCGCGGCACGGCATGCGATGCTCCGCCGACCACAGGGGTGGACGCGACATGAGCATCGGCCTCGACGGCTACACGATGAGCGGGCTCCTCCACGCGGCGTTCGAGGCCACGGGGCGGCTCAGCGACGCCCTCGAGAGCGAGACGACGCTGCGGCTCGTCAGCGGCCGGCTGGTGCGCCTGGACGCGGGCGTGGCCCAGGATGTGACCGGCACGTCGCTCCCGGTCGACGACATCTGCCTCGCCGTCGCGGCCCCGGAGACGGCCATCCCCGGCCATCTCGCGTGGCACGACCTGGTGCTGACGGCCGGGCCATGGCACATCGAAGGGGCCATGCCGACGATGCCGGGCTTCGATCCGGGACGGGCCCTGGCGCGGCCGCAGGGCACGTTCGTGCTGCTCCGCGACGTGCGCATCGGTCTGGCCGGCCAGCCGGGGGCGGAGGACAGCGTGCCCTACGGCTGGATCAACCGCTACGTCGTCGACCGGGTCGAGGCCGATATCGATCTGGGCTTCTTCTTCCCCGGCGCGGAGGGCGCCGCCAAGCCCGCCGTCGTCCCCGGCTCAGCCACCTGACCGACGTCGCGGGGCCACGACCCCGTACCATGGGCGCGTGGCAGGACGCTCGGGACCACGCGCCGCCGCGCCGCTCGCCCTGACGCTGGCCCTGGCCGCATGCCTCGGCGGCTGTAGTGCCGCCGGCACCCCCTCACCGTCGGTCGCGCCGGCGACGGCCACCCCGGCCCCCACTGCGGCCGCATCCATACCCCTGGACCTGTGCGCCAACACCGGCGCCGACTGTGTCCCGCCTGCCGGCCGCTACCTGGCCCAGCAGTTCCAGCCGCCGATCGGCTTCACCCTCGATGATGGCTGGGCCAACGGCACGTACGTGGAGCGGGCCATCCAGCTCGTGCGTCCCGGCATCGACGACGCGACGCAGAGCCTGTCCATCGTCAGCGGGCAGCTGGATGGCCCGACCGGCGCGGCCGCCGCGGCCGGCACGACCGCGGCCCAGTTCCTGACCTACGTGCGTGCGCTCCCCGGCCTCACCGTCAGCGGGCCGGCCGCCGTGCTCATCGGCGGCCTCGCGGCGAGCCAGTTGGACGTGAAGGTGGACAAGAAGGCCAACGTCACCCTCTTCAACCTGCCCATCAGCGCTTCGCAGGAGGACCCCTTCTACCTGCGGGCGGGCGAGACGGCGCGGCTCGTGGTGGTCGACGCGGCCGGCCAGCGGGTCGTCTTCGTCATCGAGGTCTTCGGCACGGCCAGCATGGCCGACTTCCTGAAGACCGAGATGCAGCCCTTCCTGACCAGTGTGACGTTCCAGCCGACCCCCTGAACCGCCTCGGGTGCTGTCAGCGCCCGGGCACGAGCTGGCGCAGCACGAAGAGCACGTTGGCCGGCCGCTCGGCCAGTCGCCGCAGGTACCACGGGTACCAGGCGGTGCCGTAGGCGATGAGGCAGCGCACCTCGTGCCCTGCCTGCGCCAGGCGGCGCAGGTCGGCCGAGTGGATGCCGTACAGCATGCCGATCTCATAGCTGGCACGGTTGATGCCACTCCGCTCGGCCAGCGCGGCGATCCGCTCCAGCAAGCCGATGTCGTGCGTCGCGAAGGCGGAACGCAGGCCGAGGCGCCCGCGGCTCAGCTCGAGCATCCGCGCGGCCAGGGCCAGGAAGTTGAGGTCGACATCGCGCTTCGCCGGGAAGGCCACGTCCGCCGGCTCGGCGTAGGCGCCCTTGACGAGCCGCACGCCGATGCCGCTGCCGGCGAGCGCCTCCAGGTCCGCCGCCGTCCGATGCAGGTAGGCCTGCAGGCACACGCCGACGGAGGCGCCATCGTTTCGCAGCGTGCGCACGAGGGCCAGCGTGCGGTCGACGTAGGTGTGGTCCTCCATGTCCAGCCAGAACATCCCGCCGGCCTCCGCCTGGCTCGCCGCGAGGCGCCGGCAGTTGGCGAGGGTCGCCGCCGCATCCAGGTCCAGGCCCAGCTGGGTGGGCTTGACGGAGATCTCCGCGCGCAACCCGGCCTGGGCGACCTGCTGCAGCGCGTCGACGTAGTGGTCGGTGACGGCCTGCGCCTCCTCGAGCGAGGTCAGGTTCTCGCCGAGGTGGGTGAGCCACACGCCGATGCCGTCGGCGCGGAAGCGCTCCGCGGCGGCGAGCGCCGCGGCCAGGTCCTCGCCGGGCATGAAGCGCCTGGTCGCGCGCCGCACGAACGGCCAGCGCGGGACGCTCGCGCGCAGCCAGCGGTTCCGGGACGCCCACAGCAGGGCCGAGCGGAGGGGCGTCACGCCTCGGCGGCGAGGCGGCGCAGGACGGCCGGCAGGATGCCCCCCTGGCGGTAGTACTCGACGTCGACAGGGCCGTCCAGGCGGGCCACCGCGGGGAAGGAGCGGCTGGCGCCATCCATCCCGGTGACCCGGACCGTGACCCGCTGGTGGGGCCGCACGCCGTCGGCGAGGCCGAGCAGGTCGTAGCGCTCGCGCCCGGTGAGTCCGTGCGACCCGGCGCTCTCGCCGGGCAGGAACTCGAGGGGCAGGACGCCCATGCCCACCAGGTTGGCGCGATGGATCCGCTCGTAGCTCTGGGCCAGCACGGCCTGCACACCGAGCAGGACCGTGCCCTTGGCGGCCCAGTCGCGCGAGGACCCCGAGCCGTACTCCCGTCCGGCGATCACGAGGAGCGGCACGCCATCGCCCTGGTAGCGCATGGCCGCGTCATACAGGAACATCGCGTCACCGGTCGGCTGGTGCGTCGTGTAGGGGCCCTCCATGCCATCGGCCAGGGCATTGCGCAGGCGGATGTTGCCGAACGTGCCACGCATCATGACCTCGTGGTGGCCGCGGCGGGCGCCGTAGCTGTTGAACTCCACCGGGGCCACGCCGTGCGCCTGGAGCCACGTGCCGGCGGGGCTCCACGGCGGGATGGACCCGGCCGGGCTGATGTGGTCGGTCGTCACCGAGTCGCCGAGCAGGGCCAGCACCCGGGCCCCGGTCAGGTCGCCGCGGGGTGCCGGAGTGCGTTCCAGGCCGGCGAAGAAGGGCGGCCGGGCGATGTACGTGGAGGCCGGATCCCAGGCGTAACGGTCCCCATCGGGGATCGGCAGCGCGCGCCAGCGCTCGTCGCCGTCGAAGACGCTGGCGTAGATGTCGTTGAAGAGCTGGGGCGAGATGGCCTCGCCGATGACGGCCCGGATCTCCGCCGGGCGGGGCCAGATGTCGGCCAGGAAGACCGGGCGGCCGTCGCTGGCGGTGCCCAGGGGCTCGCGGGTCAGGTCGATGTCGACCCGGCCGGCCAGGGCGAAGGCGACGACCAGCGGCGGGCTGGCGAGGTAGCTGGCACGCGCCAGGGGATGGATCCGCCCCTCGAAGTTGCGGTTGCCCGAGAGGACCGCCACGACCACCAGGTCGTCGGCCTCGACGGCCCGCGCGACGGCCTCGTCGAGCGGCCCCGAGTTGCCGATGCAGGTCGTGCACCCGTAGCCGACCAGGTCGAAGCCGAGCGTCTCGAGGGGTGCCATCAGGCCGGCCTTCTGGAGGTAGCCGGTGACGGCGCGTGAACCGGGCGCCAGACTGGTCTTGACGGTCGGCGCGACGGTCAGGCCGCGAGCCACCGCGTTGCGCGCCAGGAGTCCCGCCCCGACCATGACCGTGGGGTTGGACGTGTTGGTGCAGCTGGTGATGGCGGCGATGACGACGGAGCCGTTGCTCAGCGTGAGGTGCTGCCCGCCGACCTCCACGGGGACCTGGCGGTAGCGCCGCGGGTCCAGGGCCACGGATGCCGGGGCCGCACCAGCCTGCAGGTCGGCGGCAACCGCGGCCTGGTCCGGCGGCAGGTCCCGCGTGTCGGCCCCGCCGCCCTCGTCGGTGAAGCGGGCCTCCGCGATCCTGGTATCGGGCGCCTCCTCCAGGCCGTCGGGGAAGGACGCCCGGAAGGAGGTCCGCAGGTCGGCCAGGTCGACCCGGTCCTGCGGCCGTCGTGGGCCGGCCACGGCGGGGTGAACGGTGGTCAGGTCGAGTTCGAGCGTGGCGTCGAAACGTGGCCCCGGTCCTGGTTCGCGCCACAGGCCCTGGGTCTTCGTGTAGCGCTCGACGAGGTCCACGAGCTCGGCCGGACGGCCGGTCAGGCGCAGGTAGGCGAGGGTCTCGTCATCCACCGGGAAGAGCGTGGCGGTGGCCCCAAATTCGGGGCTCATGTTGCTGATGGTGGCCCGGTCGGCCAGCGTCAGGCCGGCCAGGCCGTCGCCCGCGAATTCGACGAACGCGCCGACGACCCCGTGCGCCCGCAGCCGTTCGGTCACCACGAGGACGAGATCGGTGGCCGTGGAGCCCACGGGCAGCTCGCCGCTCAGGCGCACGCCGACCACGCGCGGCATGGGCTGGTAGAGCGGCTGGCCCAGGAGGACCGCCTCAGCCTCGATGCCGCCGACGCCGTAGCCCAGGACGCCCAGGCCGTTGACCATCGTCGTGTGGCTGTCGGTGCCGACAAGGGTGTCGGGGAAGGCCAGCACGGTCCCGTCCGCCGCCGCGCGGCGCGCCACCACGGTGGCCAGGTACTCCAGGTTGACCTGGTGGACGATGCCCGTGCCCGGCGGCACGACCCGCAGGTCGCGGAAGGCCGTCTGCGCCCAGCGCAGCAGCTGGTAACGCTCGCCGTTGCGCTCGTACTCGCGTCCCACGTTGAAGGGGAACGCGTCGCCCGTCGCCCAGCGATCCACCTGGACGGAATGGTCGATGACCAGGTCGGCCGGCACGAGCGGGTTGATGCGGGCGGGATCGCCGCCCAGGTCGGCCATCGCGTCGCGCATGGCCGCCAGGTCGACCACGGCCGGCACGCCGGTGAAGTCCTGCAGGATGACGCGCGCGGGCAGGAACGGCAGCTCGGCCTCGATCGCCGCGCCCGGCTGCCAGGCGGCCAGCGTCGCCACGTCGCTCGCCTCAGCCAGCCCGCCGCCGGCGTGGCGCAGCAGGTCCTCCAGGAGGATCTTGACGGTCATCGGGAGGCGGGCCAGGTCGGGTGCGCCGCTCGACGCGAGGGGCACGTAGGCCACGGTGGAACCGTCGGCGAGGGCCAGGCGCGCGCGCGCGGTGCCGCCGTCGGGTGGGATCGAAGGTGTCATCGTCGGGGCCTCCTCGGATCCCGCGCCACGGCGCGGGCGGGTCGGCGCCTGACGGGTGTGCCCGCCTCGGGTCGAGCGTGCTTGACCAGCCGAGTATACCCCGCGCATGGCAGCATGGACGGATGGCCGGCTTCCCCGCCCACGACCACGGTGACCGCATCCTGGCCGACCTCCATGCCCGGGCCCACGACGAGGGCCGGCCGCACCTGCACGCCCGCGGTGACGACGATCCGGCCGCGCCGCCGCGTCTCGGCATCATCGGTGCCGGCCACGTGGGGTTGGTCCTGGGCCGCGCCTTCACCGCCGCCGGCTGGCCTGTGGTGGCGGTGGCCAGCCGTGATCCCGGCCGGCGGGCGCGCTTCCAGGCAGCGGTGCCGCGCGCGCGAGCCTACCCGGAGGCCGCGCCGGTCCTGGACGACGTGGAGATCGCCTTCCTGACCGTGCCCGACGACGCCATCGCGATGGTGGCGGCGGGGCTGCGGCTCTACGCCGGGCAGGGGCTCGTCCATACCAGCGGCCTCGTGCCGTCGGCCGTGCTGGCGCCGGCGCTGTCGGCCGGCACGCTCGCGGCCTCCTTCCATCCCCTGGTCGCGTTCGCCCAGGAGGACGAGGCCCTCGCGGCTCTGCCCGGGTCCACCGTCGCGCTCGAGGGCGACGAGCCGCTCGTGTCGATGCTGGCCGAGCTGGCCGCGGCCATCGGCGCCCAGCCCGTCCGCGTGCCCGCGGGAGCCAAGGCCGCCTACCATGCCGCGGCTGTCATGGCCGCGGGAGCCGAGATCGCGCTCCTCGACGCGATCGTGTCGCTGGGCCGCGGAGCCGGCCTGGACGAGCCCGCCTCGCTCGCGGTGTACCTGCCCCTCGTGCGGCAGGCCCTGGCCGGGGCGGAGACGCTCGGCGTCCGGGCGGCCCTGACCGGCCCGATCGTGCGGGGCGACGGGGGGACGGTCCGGGCCCACCTGGAGGCCCTGGCCCGCCTCGCCCCGGATACCCTTGACCTGTATCGCGCCACGGCCGAACGGGAGGTGGCGATGGCCCTGGCGGAAGGCCGTCTGACCGCGGATCAGGCAGGCGCGCTGCGCTCGCTGCTCGCGGCCGGGGGCTGATGCTGTCGGCCCGGGTCACGGCGCCCTGGGTCCCCCCGCGCCTGAACATCACGTGTTGCCAACGACCGACGGGGGCGGCCTCCCCGCCTGTTCTGAACCCGTGGCGCACGGTCCGTCGCCGGAGGGGCATAGAACGGTCGTGGATCGACCGTCCGCCGCCGCTTCCGTCGTTGTAGCGAACCCTGCATGTTCAAGGGGGCGAGAAGCCGGGGAGGCGCGCCACCGGGCTGACGGGCAAACACGACAGATCGGCCCGCGCGGACATCGCCGCTG
>Ga0187779_10001264_pt1 | contig 15825 bp, 19 predicted proteins | sample 1015_Q2_SP10_10__FD_132435 | JGI IMG/M metagenome (GOLD analysis project Ga0187779, IMG submission 132435) | Tropical peat soil microbial communities from peatlands in Department of Meta, Colombia - 1015_Q2_SP10_10_MG | ecosystem: Environmental > Terrestrial > Soil > Wetlands > Peat | place... | reverse complement strand
GAAATGGATCGAAGTCAGGTGGCCATTTTTGATGGATCAATGGGGCGAGGGGAAAGCGTTTCAATGCGAGGCGGCGAATTGCGGCGTCCAGCTCAATCTGTATGTCCGCGCCAAAATTGGTTTTTGCAGTAGCACAACGGGCATTGCGGATGACAACGAGCTCGAACGATTGAGTGATTTCGACTTCGTTAAGGGCCCCGCAGTCGCACTGGGTGGCGGTCACGAAATTAGTGTAGCGGGAATGAAGGGCCGTCTTCGCGAGTACGCAACCGCAAATAACCCGGCCGGACATGCGTTCGCAGTTGCGCTAAATAGCAACTCCGATGCTGTGGTGGCCACAGTCGTGTTCAACGGCGGAGATTCGGGAACCATCGAGCCGATCATAATTGAATTTCTGCGCGGAAAAGCAATTCAGCGGTGGGTTGCTCGTACGCTCGGATTGTAAAATTGGGGCTGTGTTGCGGATCGCTATACAGCCCTCGCGCTACGGTATGGTAAGCTAAGGCCCTGTATTGGGACCCAGCTATGAGACGGCGCGAGTTCGTCACGCTGATTGGCGGAGCTGCAGCTGCCTGGCCGCTGGGCGCACTGGCGCAACCTGCGGGGAAAATCCCGCTTGTCGGCTACCTCTGGCACGCCGCCAGTGCAGAAGAAGAGGGGCCGTATTACAACGCGCTGCTCGAGGGCTTCGCAAGATACGGCTATACCCCGGGTCGCAATGTCATCCTCGAACACCGTTTCCCCAATGAGAATCGCGAACAGTTCAAGCGCATGGCCGCTGAGCTTGTCTCACTGAATCCAGATGTTCTGATGGGTGGCGCCATTGGATCGTCCTATCTTAAGCAAGCAACCTCCACGATTCCGATCGTGTTCATGTTCGTTCCGGACCCGGTCGGACTCAAACTGGTTGAAAGTATTGCCAGGCCCGGCGGTAACGCCACAGGTTTAGTGACGTTCGGCCGGGATCTGGTGGGCAAGCGGCTGCAGTTTCTAAAAGAAATTGTGGCCGGCCTTTCGCGTGTTGCGCTGCTCATCAATTCGGATCAGCCGACTTCGCGCGTTTTTGTCGATGAAACCCAGGCTGCCGGAACCGAGCTGGGAATTTCCATTCAGGTGTTCGATGCGCGATCGCAAGATGCGCTGACCCGTGCGTTCGATTCGATGACGCAATCACAAATGCAAGGCGTCATCACCGCGTCGGGAGGAACCATATTTCAGTGGCGTGAGACCATCGCAAAATTGGCCCTCGAGCGCCGGCTGCCATATTGCGCATTCTCTCGCGAAACCTTCGAGGTTGGCGCGCTGATGTCATATGGAGCCGACCAGATCGAGATGTGTCGATATTCGGTGTCTTATGTCGACAAGATATTAAAAGGGGCGAAGCCCAGCGAACTTCCGGTCCAACAGCCAACAAAACTCGAAACGCTCATAAATCTGAAGGTCGCCAAGGCGCTCGGCGTCACCATACCTCCGAAACTGCTCTACACTGCAAACGAAGTCATCGAATAAAGGCAGCCGACCAGCCGGATTCAGAAAAGAAACGGCAGGCGAGAAGCTTACCGCTTCGCGCCTGCCGCTATTCCCCGGAGGGTCAGCTGTCGCAGCTAGATTTGCTCTTTAAGATCCTTGGACGCGCGGAAAGCAACCTTCTTGCTCGCCTTGATCTGGATTTGCTCGCCGGTCGCAGGATTGCGGCCAATGCGCGCTGCGCGCTTGCGCACCTGAAGAATACCGAGACCGCCGATACGGATGCGCTCGCCTTTCTTCAAATGTTTTACGATGTTGCCAACCAGATCGCCGAGCACGGTCTCCGCCTGCTTCTTCGACATCTCGTGCGTTTCCGCGAGTGCGGCGGCGAGATGTTTAATCGTAACGGTCGGTGGTGTCGGAGTTTTTCCAGGAACCATTGCCATCAGTGGGACCCTCCTCTTTGAATCCGCCGGTTTGGCAAAACGCCAAACACCATGCCCGCATAGACGATTCGGGGGCACTCTGACCATCGATTCTTCTAGGTAAATAAGGCTTTTTCGCAATTTGGTAAGCGAGAAACCCTTTACCTTGACTTGCAAAAGGGCCGTCTATAACTCGAACAAACGCCCGCGGGGGCGTAGCTCAGTTGGTTAGAGCGCTGCCCTGTCACGGCAGAGGCCGCGGGTTCGAGTCCCGTCGCTCCCGCCATTTTATCAATGACTTAGGCCCATTTTTATTGGCTATTTTGGCTTCTGAAATAGGGGCCGCGAAGGCGTCATGACCTCCATTCGGGCGATGTTTTTTGACGTGTTCGGAACCCTGGTCGACTGGCGGACGGGGGTCGCCAGGGAGGCCGAACGGCTTCTCAAACAGGCTGGGTATAACTTGGATTGGATGGCCTTCGCCGATGCCTGGAGGGGCGAGTACCAGCCCGGCATGGAGGAGGTGCGGTCGGGCCGCATTCCCTTCAGCAAGCTCGACGTGCTGCACCGGCGCAATCTCGAACGCTTCATGCAGCGTTTTGGCTTGCGCGATCTCTCCGAGAGCCAGCTCAGTGAGCTCACGCTGGCGTGGCACCGGCTCGACGCCTGGCCCGACGTGCCGGTGGCTCTCGCGCGGCTCAAGAAAAAATATCGGCTGGCTCCGGTCTCGAACGGAAACATCTCGCTGATGGTCGATCTCGCGCGCCGCAATGACTTCCCGTGGGACGCCATCCTCGGTGCCGAAGTTACCGGCGATTTCAAGCCGAAGCCGCGTGTCTATCTCGCGGCCTGCGAAGCGTTCGATCTCAAGCCTGAACAATGCATGATGGTCGCTGCGCACAGCAGCGACCTTGAAGCCGCCGCGGCCTGCGGTTTGCGCACCGGCCACATCGCACGGCCCGACGAGCACGGTCCAGGCACGGGCGAAACAGCGCCGACCGTAAGGGTGGATGTGGCGGGAAGAGATCTGGCCGATCTCGCCGATAAACTCGGAGCCTAGCGCGCTTACCCGCGATAGACGGGCGCTGGCTGTGCGAAAAAGCTTGCCAGGATGTGATACACGACCATGTAATTCTTTTGCTGGAAGCTGGCGTGTGAGATGCCGGGCATCACAGTGAACTGCTTGTCGGAATTGGGAAGCTTTTCAAAAAACTTCAACAGGTCCTGTAGTGACGCAATCCCGTCGTGCTGGCCGCGCATGATTAGTGTCGGCGCCGTAATTTTTTGCGGATCAACTACCGGTAGCTTTGAACACATATCGACATAAGTTCCTGTCGGCACAGATGTGTCGAGCGCAACAACCGCGTCGGCAAATTCGTCGATCACCTTGCGCTCGGCAGTATCCGGATGATCGCGGTCAAACACCGAATGAATGAAAGCCTTGTCGATTGGGCGCCGATTTTTCGCGGTGAACTCCGATAATTTCTTGCGTCGTTGCTCCAGCGTCGGAGAGCCTTCACCGGTCCATACCATCGCATCGAGCGCGAGACGTGCAACCATTTCTGGATGACGCTCGGCGAACATTGCCGCACGCAGCGCGCCCGAGGAAATTCCGTAGACAAGGAACGGCCGTTTTCCGCGCAGCTTTTGAATGTAGAGCGCGGCTGCGTAACAATCATCGGCGCCCTGCGAAATCGGCGCGTTATTGTCGCGATCCTTGGTCGACCGGCCGTAGCCCTCCATGTCGACGCACCAGCAGTCGTAGCCGCGGCGCGCGAAGTGATCCATTGCCGATGAATCCGGCCGGCCCGGCACTTGCAGATCAAACGTCGGCTGCGACGCCATGGATGAGCCGTGCACGAACAGGATCGTGCCAATTGTCTTGGCCGGATCGCCGGCACATTTTTCGAACAAAAAAAGCTTCACCCCGCCGTCTTTCGTCGTCCAATGATCTTCGCCTTTGATGGCCGGGGCAGGCTTGCTCATTTCATTCATAGCTTGCTCACGCTGTTTCAGTTGATCGGTGCAATGTGGTTTGCCTTGATGACGTCAGCCCATTTGGCGACCTGAGCGTCCATAAAGGATTTGAACTCAGGCTGCGTCATCACGATTGGTGTCGCGCCGGTTTTTCCCCATGCCTCTTTGATGTCGGGCTGCGCCAGGATCTTGGTGATCTCGCGGCTGAGTTTGTCCACGATCGGCTGCGGCGTGCCCGCGGGGGCCATAAAGCCGACCCAGAGGGTTGCATTGAAACCGGGAACGCCGGCTTCGGCGATTGTCGGCACGTCGGGCAGGATCAAGGAGCGCGTTTTGCCGCTGGTGCCGAGCGGGCGTACGAGCCCGGCCTTGATCATCGGCGCCATGGTTGGCACGGAATCAAACAAGATCTGTATTTGCCCGCTCAGGATGTCATTGCGGGCGCCGGTTGAGCCTTTGTACGGCACATGCACGATGTCGACGCCGGTGAGATTTTTCAGAAGCTCGCCGGCCATGTGATAGTTCGAGCCGGGCCCGGAGGATCCATAATTTATGGTGCCCGGCTTCGCGCGTGCCAGCGCCAGCAGTTCGCCTAACGTCTTGGCTGGGACCAACGGGTGTGCGACCAGCACCAGGTCCGTGTCGATGAGAGGCGCGATCGGGATAAGGTCGCGCATAAGTTGATATTGCTTATGGGCATAGAGCGTTTCGTTGACGGCCTGGGTTCCCGACACCATCAAAAGCGTGTAGCCGTCGGGCGGCGCCTTGGCGACGACTTCGGTGCCAATGGTGGTGCCGGCGCCAGGGCGGTTCTCCATAACGAAGGTCTGATGCAGGGACTTGCGCAGTTCCTCGGCGATGGCACGTGCGTAGACATCGGTCGGTCCGCCGGCGCCAAACGGCACGATGATTTTGACCGGCCTGGAGGGGTATTCGTCTGCTTTCGCAGGCGTCGCGGAGATTGTGACAATGACGGCAAACAACGCTGCGATTTGTCGCGCAAAAGCCATGCAGTTTTTCCCGGTTCCGCAGATTTGCCGTGCGACTATCGATGGCGGTTTGCAACCCTGTCAATCGTCCGGATATTCCGCTCCACCCGAGGTTTTCGTTCGTGGATCCTAGGCAATGTCGGCTTGCCACCCATGGTGCCCTGCGCTAAGCCTCGGGCGACTCCCGTCTTTGTGGCTATTCCAGACAAGACAATTGAGGGCCAATCTGTACGGGGTTAGCCGGCGCCTTTGGGCTGCCGAGCGTCCGGGCGGGGGGACACATCCGGATAGGCGGGGCTGCACGCTTGAGGTTGGCCAATGAGCTCGTTGCTGCTGGATTATCTGCCCTTGGTTGTCTTCATAGCAGTTGCGCTCGTCATCGGGCTTGCACTGCTGATCGCGCCTTTCATTGTCGCTTATAAGCAACCGGACCCAGAAAAGCTTACCGCCTACGAATGCGGTTTTAATGCTTTCAGCGATGCACGGATGAAATTCGACGTGCGCTATTACCTCGTGGCTATTTTGTTCATTATTTTCGATCTCGAAGTGAGTTTTCTGTTCCCGTGGGCGATCGTGTTCAAAAAAATCGGCCTCTACGGCTTTTGGTCGATGATGGTGTTCCTTGGCGTCCTCACCATCGGTTTCATATATGAGTGGAGGAAGGGGGCGCTTGAATGGGATTGAACCCATGACCCTGATCGCACCTGCGCCAAAGGGTATTCGCGACCCTCGCACCGGCAAACCGTTCGGGGCGAACGATCCGTTTTTCTCAGGAATGAATGCCGAGCTTTCCGACAAAGGTTTTCTGGTCACCGCCGCCGACGATCTGATCACATGGGCGCGCACCGGCTCGCTGATGTGGATGACGTTCGGGCTTGCCTGTTGCGCGGTCGAAATGATTCAGATGTCGATGCCCCGTTATGACTGCGAGCGCTTCGGGTTCGCGCCTCGTGCTTCGCCACGCCAGTCGGACGTGATGATCGTCGCCGGTACGCTGACCAACAAAATGGCGCCGGCGCTGCGCAAAGTCTACGACCAGATGCCGGAGCCGCGCTATGTGATCTCGATGGGTTCATGCGCTAACGGCGGCGGCTACTATCATTACTCGTATTCTGTCGTACGCGGCTGCGACCGCATCGTGCCGGTCGACATTTATGTTCCCGGCTGCCCGCCTACCGCCGAAGCGCTGCTCTATGGCGTGATGCTGTTGCAAAAAAAGATCCGCCGCACCGGTACGATTGAGCGCTGACCGGAGGCGCCCCATGGACGACACGCTCGACAGACTTGGGCAAACCATCAAAAGCGCCCTCGGTGCGTCCGTCACCGGCTACGCCGTTGCGCGTGGGGAATTGACGATCGAGGCAAAGGCTGCCGATGTTGTCAAGGTGGCGACCTTCTTGCGCGATGATCCCGCTTGCCAGTTCATCAACATTATCGACGTGACCGCCGTCGATTGGCCTTCGCGCGAACAACGCTTTGACGTCGTTTATCACTTTCTCTCGCCGCGGCTGAATCAGCGCGTGCGGCTGAAGGTTGCGACCGATGAGACGACGTCAGTGCCATCCCTGATCGGCGTTTTTCGCGGAGCTGATTGGTTCGAGCGCGAAACTTACGATCTTTATGGCGTGCTGTTCACCGGCCATCCGGACATGCGGCGCATTCTTACCGACTATGGATTCGAGGGCCACCCGTTGCGCAAGGATTTTCCGCTCACAGGTTTCGTCGAACTGCGTTACGACGACGAGCAAAAGCGCGTGGTCTACGACAAGGTCAGTCTCGCCCAGGAATTCCGCACTTTCGATTTTCTCTCGCCGTGGGAAGGCACAGATTACGTCCTGCCGGGTGATGAAAAGGCGAAAGCCGAAGGCAAGGGGTCGTGATGGCCGAAACGGCGCTCCGAAATTTCACGATCAATTTCGGCCCGCAGCACCCGGCCGCGCATGGCGTATTGCGGCTGGTGCTCGAGCTTGACGGCGAAGTCGTGGAGCGCGTGGACCCTCATATTGGCTTGCTCCATCGCGGCACCGAAAAACTGATCGAGCACAAGACCTATCTGCAGGCGGTGCCATATTTCGACCGGCTCGACTATGTCGCGCCGATGAATCAGGAGCACGCATTTTGCCTTGCAGTCGAAAGGCTTCTCGGAGTCCAGGTTCCCCGGCGCGGACAATTGATCCGTGTGCTCTATTCGGAAATCGGCCGATTGCTGTCGCATCTGCTGAATATCACGACGGGAGCCCTGGACGTCGGTGCGCTCACCCCGCCATTGTGGGGCTTCGAGGAACGCGAAAAGCTGATGATTTTCTATGAACGGGCGTCCGGTTCACGCATGCATGCAGCCTATTTCCGCCCGGGCGGCGTCCACCAGGATCTGCCGCCGAAGCTCATCGATGACATCCATGGGTTCTGCGACCCGTTCCTCAAGGTGGTTGATGATCTTGATGGTCTGCTGACCGGTAATCGCATCTTCAAACAGCGCACTGTCGATATTGCTGTCGTCAAGCTCGCCGATGCCTGGAACCGGGGTTTCTCCGGCGTGATGGTGCGTGGCTCGGGTGCCGCATGGGATCTGCGCAAGGCGCAACCCTACGAGTGCTATGCCGAGATGGACTTCGACATTCCGATTGGCAAAAACGGTGATAGTTACGACCGCTATCTCGTCCGCATGGAAGAAATGCGTCAATCGGTCCGGATCATCAAGCAGTGCGTGGAGAAACTGCGCTCGCCGACCGGGCAGGGGCCGGTGAGTGTCGAAGACCACAAGATCGTGCCGCCGAAGCGTGGCGAGATGAAGAGGTCGATGGAAGCGCTGATCCATCACTTCAAGCTCTACACGGAAGGTTATCACGTGCCGGCGGGTGAGGTTTACGCGGCGGTAGAAGCGCCCAAGGGCGAGTTCGGCGTCTATCTGGTCGCCGACGGGTCCAACAAGCCATATAAGTGCAAGATCCGCGCGCCGGGCTTCGCGCATTTGAGCGCGATGGAATTCCTTTGCCGCGGTCACCTGCTGGCGGACGTTTCCGCCGTCATGGGCACGATCGACGTTGTATTCGGGGAGGTCGATCGATGAGCGTCCGCCGTCTCGCACCTCCTGAAATGCAGCCGAGGGACTTTTCCTTAAGCAAGGACAATCTTGCGTGGGCCAAGGAGCAGACAAAGAAATATCCGGAAGGCCGCCAGCAGTCGGCGATCATTCCGCTGTTATGGCGTGCGCAGGAGCAGCATGGCGGCTGGCTGCCGGAGGCCGCGATACGGCACGTGGCCGACTTCCTTGGCATGGCACATATCCGCGCGCTTGAGGTCGCAACGTTCTACACAATGTTCAATTTGCAGCCGGTCGGAAAACTCCACGTGCAACTCTGCGGCACGACCCCGTGCCGTCTGCGCGGCGCCGATGACCTGGAAAAAGTGTGCCGCAGCCGGATCGGCGATCAGGGCGAAGTCACCTCTGATGGAAAATTTTCATGGGTCGAAGTCGAATGCCTCGGCGCTTGCGTCAACGCGCCCATGGCCCAAATCAACTACGATTACTACGAAGACCTGAGCGCCGACAGTTTCGGCAAGATTCTCGACGATCTCGCCGCCGGCAAAAAAGCAGAGCCTGGTCCGCAAATTGACCGGCAACTCTCGGCACCGATCGGTGGAGCGACCACGCTCAAGGAAAAGGCGTGACCTATGCTGGCTGACAAGGACCGCGTCTTCCGCAATCTCTACGGCCAGCACGATTGGGGGCTGAAAGGCGCACGCGCGCGCGGCGCCTGGGACGGCACCAAAGCGATCTTGGAAAAAGGCCGCGACGCGATTATCGAAGAAATCAAAACCTCAGGACTGCGCGGTCGCGGCGGCGCGGGATTCCCCACCGGCTTGAAGTGGTCGTTCATGCCAAAAAAGTCGGATGGGCGCCCGCATTATCTCGTCGTCAACGCCGACGAATCCGAGCCGGGCACGTGCAAGGACCGCGAAGTCATGCGGCACGACCCGCATTTGCTGGTCGAGGGCTGCATGATTGCCGGTTTCGCGATGGGTGCCAACACCGGTTACATCTATGTGCGCGGCGAATTTATCCGCGAACGGGAGCGGCTGCAGGCTGCGATCGACGAGGCTTATGACGCCAAGCTGATCGGCAAAAACAACGTGCACGGCTGGGACTTCGATCTCTACGTGCATCATGGGGCCGGCGCCTATATCTGCGGCGAAGAAACAGCGCTGCTGGAAAGCCTGGAAGGCAAGAAAGGCCAACCGCGACTGAAGCCGCCGTTCCCGGCGAATGTCGGCCTCTATGGTTGTCCCACCACGGTCAACAATGTTGAGTCGATTGCGGTTGCGCCCGACATCCTGCGGCGCGGCTCATCGTGGTTTGCCAGCATTGGCCGTCCCAATAACACGGGCACCAAACTATTTTGCATCTCTGGCCACGTGCAGAAACCTTGCAACGTTGAAGAGGCCATGGGCATTCCGCTGCGCGAGCTTTTGGAGACTCATGCGGGTGGTGTCCGCGGTGGCTGGGACAATCTGCTTGCGGTCATTCCAGGCGGATCGTCAATGCCGCTAGTCCCGGCCGGCAAGGATTGGGCGGACACACTTGTCATGGATTTCGACGGCTGCCGCGACAAGAAATCGGCGCTCGGCACCGCGGCTGTCATCGTCATGGACAAGTCCACGGATATTGTCCGCGCCATGACGCGCATCTCCTATTTCTACAAACATGAGAGCTGTGGCCAATGCACGCCATGCCGCGAAGGCATGGGCTGGATGTGGCGCGTGCTGACGCGCATGTCGGAAGGTCGGGCACAGCGTCGCGAAATCGACATGCTTATGCAGGTCACGCAACAGATCGAGGGCCACACCATCTGCGCCTTCGGCGACGGCGCGGCCTGGCCGGTGCAGGGCCTGCTGCGACACTTCCGCCCCGAGATCGAGCGCCGCATCGATGAATATTCGCGCAATGCCGACGCGCATGGCGCCGTGCGCGAGGCCGCGGAGTAAACCCATGAAACAGCCGCCAAACACGCATCTTGCGCAATTGAATATCGGGCGCATTCGCCATGAGATAGGCGACCCACGCATGGCGGACTTCACCAACAATCTCGCGCTGGTGAACGGCTTGGCAGAACGCACGGCGGGCTTCATCTGGCGCTATATCGACGACAGCGGAAACTCCACCAGCACGCGGCCTTACGCTGACCCTCGGATCGCCATCAATCTGTCTGTATGGGAAAGCGTCGAAGCGCTAGAGCGTTTCGTTTATCAGACGATCCACAAACGCTTTTATAGCCGACGCGCTGAATGGTTTGAGCATTTCGAGGAACAGTATTTTGTCATGTGGTGGGTACCGGTCGGGCATAGGCCGGGTGTGACGGAAGCAGTCGCCCGACTCGAACACCTGAATCGGCACGGCCCCAGCGATTACGCATTTGGTTGGGCAGACGGATTGGCGCAACTCTGGAAAACGGCGCGCTGCGCGCCAAGCGAGTCTGCGGCATGACGACAAACGTCCGCCATCTCGCTCAATTCAACATAGCGCGGATCCGCTATCCGCTCGACGATCCGCGGATGCGTGAATTCGTCGAGAACGTGGAGCGTGTGAATGGTCTTGCCGATAAAATTCCGGGCTTTGTCCGGCGTTTGCAGGACGAGAGCGGTCACGCCATGAACATGCGGGTTTATGACGATTCAACGATCTTGCCGAACCTGACGGTGTGGGAAAATGTGCAGGCGCTTGAACGTTTTGTTTGGCAGACGTTGCACCAGCGTTTCTACGCCCGCCGCGAGGAATGGTTCGCACCGATCAAGACCACGCTCGTCCTGTGGTGGATCCCGGCCGGGCATCGCCCCACTATGGCAGAGGGCGTTGCGCGCCTCGATCATCTGATCGCGCATGGGCCGAGTGACCATGCGTTTGGCTGGCGCGAAATCACCGATGCTCAACTATGGAAAACGGCGCGTTGCGATGCGCCGAGCGAGCACGCGGCATGACCAAGATTATTGTCGACGGCAAAGAGATCGACGTTCCGCCGGAGTACACGCTGCTCCAGGCTTGCGAGGCTGCGGGCGCAGAAATTCCGCGCTTTTGTTTCCACGAGCGTCTGTCGATCGCCGGCAACTGCCGCATGTGCCTGATCGAAGTGGTGGGCATCCCGAAGCCGCAGGCCTCCTGCGCCATGGGCGTGAAGGACTTGCCGCCGAACAAGGACGGTTCGCCGAAGATCCTCAACACCAATACGCCGATGGTGAAGAAGGCGCGCGAAGGCGTGATGGAATTCCTGCTGATCAATCATCCGCTCGATTGCCCGATCTGCGATCAGGGTGGCGAATGTGATTTGCAGGACCAGACTATGGCCTATGGCGTGGATGCCAGCCGCTACCAAGAGAATAAACGCGCAGTCGAAGACAAATATATCGGGCCTTTGGTCAAAACGATTATGACGCGCTGCATTCACTGCACGCGTTGCATTCGTTTCTCAACCGAGGTCGCCGGCGTGCCGGAACTGGGCGCGATCGGCCGCGGCGAGAACATGGAGATTACGACTTATCTCGAACAGGCGATGACTTCAGAATTGCAAAGTAACGTGGTCGATCTCTGCCCGGTCGGTGCTCTGACTTCTAAACCCTATGCATTCGCCGCGCGTCCGTGGGAGCTCGGCAAGACGCAGTCGATCGACGTGATGGATGCGGTCGGTTCTGCGATCCGTATTGACACGCGCGGCCGCGAAGTCATGCGCATCCTGCCGCGCGCCAACGAGGCCGTGAACGAGGAGTGGATCTCCGACAAGACACGTCATGTGGTCGATGGGCTCCGCACGCAGCGGCTCGACCAGCCCTATGTGCGCGTCAATGGTCGCTTGCAGGCGGCTTCATGGGCGGAGGTGTTCTCCAACATTGTCCGCAAGGTGAGGTCCACCACCGGCAAACGGATCGGCGCAATTGCGGGCGATCTGGCGGGCGCCGAGGAAATGTTCGCGCTCAAGGATCTCATGGGACGCCTCGGCAGTTCCAATATCGACGCGCGCCAGGACGGCTCGGCAATAGATCCGAAATGGGGCCGGGCGTCCTATCTGTTCAACGCAACAATCGCGGGCATCGAGCAGGCCGACGCGCTGCTGATCGTCGGCGCGAACCCACGACGCGAAGCGGCTGTCCTCAACGCCCGTATCCGCAAGCGGTGGCGTGCCGGCAATTTCCCGATCGGGCTGATCGGTGAAAAAGCCGACCTCACGTATACACACGACTATCTGGGCGCGGGCGCCGAAACGCTTGCTAACCTTGCGAGCGGCAAATTCGCCGACGTGCTGAAGGCAGCCGAGCGGCCGCTCATTCTGCTGGGTGCAGGCGTTCTGGCGCGCAAGGACGGCGCAGCCATTGCGGCACTCGCGGCAAAAGCGGCCATCGAGTTCGGCGCCCTTAAAGATGGCTGGAATGGATTTTCGGTATTGCATAGTGCCGCCTCGCGTGTTGCAGCGCTCGACCTTGGCCTGATGCCAGGCGCTGGCGGCCTCAATGCTGCTCAGATGGCGGAGGGCGGGGTCGACCTCCTGTTTCTCCTCGGCGCCGATGAAATCGAAGTTGGGCCAGGCCCGTATGTCGTCTATATCGGCACCCATGGCGACCGCGGCGCTCATCGCGCCGATGTGATCCTTCCGGGCGCGGCCTATCCGGAAAAATCGGCAATCTACGTCAGCACCGAAGGGCGCGTGCAAATGGCGAACCGCGCGGCATTCCCGCCCGGCGATGCGCGCGAGGATTGGGCAATTCTGCGCGCGCTGTCCGACGCGCTTGGGCACAAACTGCCTTATGACTCGCTTATGGCGCTGCGTCAGGCAATGTTCGCAGCGCACCCGCACTTGATGCGCATCGATCAGATTGCCGCTGGTGACGTCGCCGACGTCAAAAAGCTCGCCAAACTTGACAGCGAGATTGACAAGACGCCCTTGCGCTCTTCGGTTGCCGATTTCTATTTCACCAATCCGATCGCACGCGCATCCGCCATCATGGCGGAGTGCTCCGCGCTGGCGCACGCGGCGGCAAGGACGGCGGCGGAGTAGGCGCCATGGTCGACTTCTTTTGGACTTACCTCTGGCCGCTGATCATCATTGTCGCGGAATCAGTGCTTCTGCTGGTGGTCCTGCTGGTTGCGGTCGCCTATGTCTTGTTGGCAGATCGCAAAATCTGGGCTGCGGTACAGATCAGGCGCGGACCGAATGTCGTCGGCCCTTGGGGTTTATTCCAGTCCTTCGCCGACTTGCTGAAATTCGTGGTCAAGGAGCCGGTAATTCCGGCGGGCGCCAACAAAGGCGTTTTTCTGCTGGCGCCGCTCATCTCATGCGTGCTTGCGCTCGCGGCCTGGGCCGTCATTCCGGTCAATCTCGGTTGGGTGATCACCGACATCAATGTCGGCGTGCTGTACATTTTCGCCATCTCCTCGCTGATGGTCTACGGCATCATCATGGCGGGCTGGGCGTCCAACTCGAAATATCCATTCTTGGCTGCGTTGCGGTCAGCGGCGCAAATGGTGTCCTACGAAGTTTCGATCGGTTTTGTAATCATCACCGTGCTGCTGTGCGCCGGTTCGCTCAATCTTACCGCGATCGTGAAGGCGCAGGATGGCCCCTACGGACTGTTCAATTGGTACTGGCTACCGCTGTTCCCGATGTTCGTGGTGTTCTTCATCTCCGCGCTGGCGGAAACCAATCGGCCGCCGTTCGATCTGGTAGAAGCGGAGTCGGAACTCGTCGCCGGTTTTATGGTCGAGTATGGCTCTACGCTCTACATGTTGTTCATGCTTGGCGAGTATGTTGCGATCTGCACCATGTGCGCCATGGCCACCATTTTCTTCATGGGTGGCTGGCTGTCACCAATCCCGTATCCGCCGTTCACCTGGGTTCCGGGCGTGGTCTGGTTCACGCTCAAAGCGCTGATTTTCTTCTTCCTGATCTCTATGGCCAAGGCCATGGTGCCACGCTATCGCTACGACCAACTCATGCGGCTTGGCTGGAAGGTGTTTCTGCCTCTGTCGCTTGCCATGGTGGCGATTGTTGCGGCTGTCATTCAATACGGCTCGGCGGCCGCGGGGCTGATCAAGTGAGGGTGTCATGAGACTTGATCGCGCAGCCAAGGGCCTGTTTTTGATGGAGTTCGTGACCGGCTTCGTGCTGGCCATGCGCTACTTCTTCCAGCCCAAGGCGACGCTGAATTATCCTTTCGAGAAAGGCCCGATCTCTCCGCGTTTCCGCGGCGAGCACGCGTTGCGCCGTTATCCCAACGGGGAAGAACGCTGCATTGCCTGCAAGCTGTGCGAGGCGATTTGTCCCGCTCAGGCAATCACCATCGAGGCTGGACCGCGGCGCAACGACGGCACGCGCCGCACCACGCGCTACGACATCGATATGGTGAAGTGCATCTACTGCGGCCTGTGCCAGGAAGCCTGCCCGGTGGATGCGATCGTGGAAGGTCCAAATTTCGAATTCGCCACCGAAACACGCGAGGAACTTTATTACGACAAGGAGCGCCTGCTCGCGAACGGCGACCGTTGGGAGCGCGAGATCGCGAAGAATATCGCGCTCGATGCGCCGTACAGGTGAGCCGATGATTGTCACGGCGCTGTTCTTTTATCTGTTCGGGGGCATCTGCGTGGCGAGTGCGGTCATGGTGATTGCTGCCCGCAATCCTGTTCATTCGGTCCTCTTTCTCATTCTCGCCTTCGTCAATGCGGCCGGGTTGTTCGTGATGATGGGCGCCGAATTCCTCGCCATGATCCTGATTGTGGTTTATGTCGGCGCTGTTGCGGTGCTGTTCCTGTTCGTTGTGATGATGCTCGACGTTGATTTTGCCGAGCTCAAACAGGGTGCGCTGCAATATCTGCCGATCGGCATATTGGTCGGCGGAATCTTCGTGGGCGAGCTTTTATTTATCGCCCTTACCTGGGCCATAGGCCCGGGCGCCCCAAAACCAGCCATCGCGCCAATTCCGGGTAATGTCTCAAATACCGAAGCGATCGGTTTGGTGCTCTATACCCGCTACGTCTATTTCTTCGAGGCGGCAGGCGTAATTTTGCTGGTTGCAATGATCGGCGCCATCATGCTCACGCTGCATCATCGCGTGCGCGTGCGTCGCCAGGACATTGGCGAGCAGGTTGCGCGTGCTCCGGCCACGTCAATTGAGATTGTGAAAGTTCGGTCAGGGCAGGGGCTGGGGAGCAATACATGACCATCGGCCTTGGCCACTATCTGGCGGTTGCCGCAATTCTCTTCACGCTTGGGATTTTCGGCATCTTCCTCAACCGCAAGAACGTCATCATTATTCTGATGTCGATCGAGCTGATTTTGCTCGCGGTCAACATCAATCTCGTCGCGTTCTCTACCCATCTCGGCGATATCGTCGGGCAGATCTATGCGCTGCTCGTTCTGACGGTGGCGGCGGCGGAAGCGGCGATTGGGCTTGCCATTCTGGTCGTGTTCTACCGCAATCGCGGCTCGATCGCGGTCGAAGACATCAATCTGATGAAGGGCTGAAATGTATCAGGCGATAGTCTTCCTGCCCTTGCTTGGCGCCATTCTTGCCGGATTGATAGCGCTCGCTGGCGCACGCGCGCGTTTTCCGGGCAAAGGCCCGTCGCCGGGTGCGGAAGATACCGCGACCGACCATGGCCCGCATCATGGCGGCCCGAGCGCTCATGGTGGTGGCGTCATCCATTCTTCACACCACGAGGAGGAATCCCATGCTCCGGCGGCCGTGGGATCACGCACATCTGAGCTGGTCACCACGACGTTGCTGATGATCTCAATGATCCTTTCATGGATCGCCTTCGTCGACGTCGGTTTTGCGCATCACGACATGCGTGTTCCGATTTTCACCTGGATGACCGCAGGCGATCTCAAGGTCGAGTGGTCACTGCGCATCGACACGCTGACGGCGGTCATGCTGGTCGTGGTGAACACGGTCTCGGCCTTCGTCCATCTCTATTCGATTGG
>Ga0187779_10001263_pt1 | contig 15830 bp, 15 predicted proteins | sample 1015_Q2_SP10_10__FD_132435 | JGI IMG/M metagenome (GOLD analysis project Ga0187779, IMG submission 132435) | Tropical peat soil microbial communities from peatlands in Department of Meta, Colombia - 1015_Q2_SP10_10_MG | ecosystem: Environmental > Terrestrial > Soil > Wetlands > Peat | place... | reverse complement strand
GGTGGGCGTGCTCCGTTACCGGGAGTTCCGGCTGCTGTTCGCCGGTCAGTCCGTCTCGCTCTTCGGGGACGGGCTCTTCGCGGTGGCGCTCTCGTTCGCCGTCCTCGAGTCGACGCACTCCAACACCGATCTCGCCGTCGTCCTCGCGGCCGGCTCCCTCCCGCTCGTCGCGTTCCTCCTCGTCGGAGGCGTGTGGGCCGACCGGCTGCCGCGCCGGAGGGTGATGCTCGCCGCCGACCTGGCCCGGATGGCGATCCAGGCGCTGCTCGCCGTCCTCGTCCTCACCGGGCACGCGACGCTCGCCGCGTTCATCGTCCTGTACGGGCTCTACGGGGTGGCGATGGCCTTCTTCTCGCCGGCGTCGACCGGTCTCGTGCCCGAGACGCTGCCGGTCCACGAGCTGCCGGGGGCAAACGGGCTGCTCGGGGTGACGCGGAGCTCGACCGCGGTCGCCGGCGCTTCGATCGGCGGAGCGCTCGTCGCAGCGATCGGCGCGGGGAGTGCGATCGCCGTCGACAGCGGCTCCTTCGCCGTGAGCGCGCTCGCGCTCTCCTTCATACGCGTCGGCTCGGTCGGAGCGAGCGCACGAGAGCGCTTCCTCCACGAGCTCGTGGTCGGCTGGCGCGAGGTGAGGGCGCGCCGCTGGGTGTGGATGACGATCCTCAACGTCTCGCTCTTCCTCATGTTCTGCGTCGCCCCGTTCGACGTGATCGGCCCGATCGTGGCGCTCCACTCGCTCGGCGGCGCTCTCGCATGGGGCTTGATCAGCGCGAGCTACGCGGCGGGGATGGCGCTCGGCGGTCTCGCGTCGATGATCGTCCGCTTCCGGCGCCCGGTGCTGTATGCGTCTTGGGTGTTCCTCGTCACGAGCCTCGCGCCGCTCCTGCTCGCCCACGCCGCGCCCGTTGGGCTGATCTGCCTCGCGTACGTGCTCGACGGCTTCGCCGTGGGTGTCTTCGTCGCTGCCTGGGACACGGCGCTCCAGCGCGAGATCCCCCCGCAGGTGCTCTCTCGCGTCAGCGCCTGGGACTGGATGGGCTCGATCGCCGGGATGCCGCTCGGCTTTGCGCTCACGGGGCCCGCCCTGGCGCTGATCGGCGAGCGCCGCACGCTCTACGCGATGGCAGGTTGCGGTCTCGCGCTCGCCGTCTGGATGCTCGCCGCGCCCGAGATCCGTGGCATCGGCGCGATCCGCGAGGCTGTCGCGCTGCCGTCGGAGGCCTGAGCCGTCGAGGAGTGGACCGGGAGGTCCGGCGGGTGCGAGACCGTCGCCAGGCGAGCACGGTGCGGCGTCGACCTACCCGGTCGAGCGGAGGTAGGCCAGCACTGCGCGTACGCGGCGGTGCGACGCCGGGTTCGCGTCCAGCCCGAGCTTGAGGAAGATCTGCTTCACGTGCGCCTCGACCGTGCGCTGCGTCACGAAGAGGCGCATCGCGATCGCAGAGTTCGACAGCCCTTCTGCCACGAGCTCGAGGGTTTCGCGCTCACGTGGCGTCAGCTCGTCGAGAGGATCGTCTTGCCGCTTCCGCCGCACGAGCCGAGCGACGATCGTCGGGTCGACGACCGTCTCGCCGTCGGCGAGCCGACGCAGCGCGTCGACGAGGACGGCGACGTCGAAGACCCGCTCCTTGAGCAGGTAACCGACCTTCTCGGGGTGCTCCTCGAGCAGCCGCAGCGCATACGCCGGCTCGACGTAGTGCGAGAGGACGAGAACCGCCACGTCCGGATGCTCGGCGCGAATGCGCTGTGCGGCGACGATGCCTTCGTCCGTGTGCGTCGGCGGCATCCGGATGTCGACGATCGCTGCGTCGGGATCCGACACGGCGACGTGGCGGATGAGTGAGTCCGCGTCCTCCGCCTCGGCGACGACCTCGACGCTCGCCGCCTGCAGCAGCCGGACGATACCCTCCCGCGTCAGCATGACGTCGTCGGCGACGACTACGCGCACGGGATCACCGCCCGGGCGCTCGTGCCCTTCACCCTGACGGCGCCGCCGAGCGCTCCGACCCGATCGACGACGTGGATGGGAGCCGCTCGCCTGTCCATCCCGTCGTCGCTGACCGAGACGACGAGCTCGTGACCATGATGGCGAAGCCCGACGCTTGCGTGGCTCGCACCGCGTCTCACCGCGTCGTCCACGAGCTCGGCAATCGTGACGTACGTCGCGGTCTCGAGAGTCGCCGAGAAGCGAGCATCCGGGACCTGCCGGATTCCGACGGGGAGCGGCGCCGTGTCGGCGAGCGTCGCGAGCGCTGGTCCGAGCCCTGCCTCGGTGAGGATCGCCGGGTAGATCCCGTGCGCGAGATCGCGCAGCTCGCCGAGCGCGGTGACAGCCTCCTCTACGGCTGCTGCGAGGGTACCGGCGACCCTGTCGTTGCCGTCCCGAACGGCACTCGCGTGGGCCAGCCGGAGATCGTACGAGAGCGCCAACAGGCGCTGCTGCGCGCCGTCGTGGAGGTCGCGCTCGAGCCGTCGCCGCTCGGCGTCGCCCGCCTCGACGATCCGTGCCCGCGACGCTCGGAGGTCGGCGACCTGAGCAAACACCTCGGCCTGCAGTCGCTCGTTGTCGACCGCGAGTCTGGCCGCCCCTCCGATCTCCCGCTCGAGGCTCGACTCGTCGAGTAGAGCCGCGTCGTGGACCACGACGGCGACTTCACGGCCCGCCCTTCTGACCGGAGTCGCTACGCGGCCGGGCGCAGGCGCCCCCGAGGCGGGCATCCCGGCGGCATCGATGTACCGCCCGTCGGGCAGCTGGTAGACGACGGCGAGCTGGGGATCGCCCAGAGCCGCGGCGAGGACGCCGGAGAGCGTCCCCGGTGCGGGCCGCTCGCCCAGCCGCGCGGCGAGACGGGCAACCGCGGTTCGAACGCGACGCTGCCGCGCGACGGCCCAGGTGATCGCGACGGCGGCAGCAGCGAGCGCGATCGAGCGCGCGAAGAACACTGCGAGGAAGGCGGTGTCTCTCGGGTCCTCGACCGGTCTCGCGAGCAGGAGCGCTCCGTACGCGATCTCCGCGCCGCCGAGCGCACATGCCGGCGCAAGAGCGGGCGCCAGCAGGCGACGCGCCGCCGGCGATCCTCCCAGCATGCGAGTCGGCACGACGAGCGCGACCGCTGTGCCGGCAGCTATCCGCATGGCCGCCCAGCCGTCGTCGAGCGCCGACGCCAGTCCCGGATCGCGATGGACGAGAAACGAGTTCGTCAGGCAGTCCCGCCAACAGCCGACGTCGAGGAAGGGGTCGCGCACGAGCGCCTGTCCCAGCGCGATCGTCACGGCCGCCACGTACAGGACGACGGCGATCCATCGGCCCGCTCTCCCGTCGAGCCGACCGGTCGGATAGACGAGCACGAGGTGGGCGAGCAGCGCCGCGAGCAACGGCGCGATGCCGGCTGCCAGGCTCCGGACGATGGAGGGCCCGCCTTCCCATCCCTCCCAGTCGGGAGCGAACCAGAGAGCACCAGCCGCGACCGCCAGCACCCCGAGACGCCTCGTTCTCGGCTCGGCCCAGGCGAGCAGCCCTGCCGCCAGCCCTCCGAGGCCGGCGACGAGATCGGCCGCGTGCGCACCCGCGGAAACGGCTGCGTAGCTCGTCGGTGGGGCGATCCCCCAGGTCGGCACCACGATCGTCGTGATCGCAAACGCGGGCACGGCGGCTGCCGGGAGGAGGAGCAGCATGCTCGTGAGGGGAGCAGGCAGCCGCGTGAGCACGTGGCGATTGTGACAGGGTGTGCGTCCGGGTTCACTGTGGCGAACCGAGGTCCAGGCTCCGAGAATCGTGTGGCACACCACGATGCAAGCGCCCCGCCCCGCTCCTAGCGTCACCCACGAGATGCGTCCGGCGAGGCAGGAGATCACGAAGCGCTCGAGCCGCGTCGCACGGTGCGCCCTTGCGGCGGGGCTTGCGGCTCTGGCAGCCGGCTGCGGCGGCGTCGACGAGCACGGCGCCGACAAGGCCGGCGGCGCGACGGGCCCGGTCGTGCTCAGCCTCGCTGCGGCGTACGGCTCCGACCAGCCCGACGCCCAGTACGTCACGTACTTCGCGAACCAGGTGGCCAAGCTCTCCGGCGGGCGGATGCGGATTCGTGCGACGTTCGACGCCTCGGCCGTCGACGTCGAGGAGCGGATAGCCCGACGCGTCGAGGCCGGCGACTACGACCTCGGCTGGATCGGGGCGCGTGCCTGGGACGAGCTCGGCGTCACGAGCTTCCAGGCGCTGCAGGCGCCGTTCCTCGTCTCGAACTACCCGCTGCTCGAGAGGATCGTCACCGGGCCGCTCGGGTTGCAGATGCTCGCCGGCCTGGAGAGCCGTGGCATGGTCGGGCTCGCGCTCGTGCCAGGCCTGCTCCGCCACCCCGTCGGCCTCACGCGGCCGCTCGTCACGCTCTCCGACTTCGCCGGTGCACGGATCCGGGTCATCCCCTCGAAGGTGTCGGACGCGCTCATCCGGGCGCTCGGCGGAACGCCGGTGCATACGCTGGCCGGTGCGGTTGACGAAAGGCTCGTCGATGGCAACGAGAGCCCGGCCGTGACCGCCCCTGCGAACGGGATCCTGACTGCGAACGTCACCTTGTTCGCGAAAGCGTTGACGCTGTTCGCGGGCAAGCGCTCGTTCGGTGCACTCACCGGCGAGCAGCGCGCGATCCTGCGCCAGGCGGCCATGCGGACGGTGCGACACGCTGCGAGCTTTCCGCTCGCCGAGGCGCTCGCCTTCGAGGGCGTGCTCACGCGGCAGTTCTGCAAGCTCCCGAACCGGCTCGGTCGGGTCGTCTTCGCCTCCCCTGCCGACCTCGCTGCGCTCCTCCGAGCGGCCCAGCCCGTGTACGCCGAGCTCGACCGCACCGTGCAGACGCTGGCGATGATCCGGCAGATTCGCCGGCTGAAGGCGTCGATTCCCGCTCCCCCGCCGATCACCGTCCCGGCCTCCTGCCTGCGCTCGCGAAGTGGGCCGTCGTCGGTCGGGACGCAGAACCCGGCAAGCATCCTCGACGGGACGTACCGGTGGATCCTGACGAAGGCCGGCGCCAAGGCCTTCGGCGAGCCCGCGAACGGCGAGGGGATCGGCAAGGTCAACGTCGCCGTGCTGCGCGACGGCAAGTGGACCTTCCCGGCGGGTGACCCCGGAGTCGACGGCACCTACACAGTGGCCGGTAACCGGGTGCAGTTCGTGTGGCCGCAAGTTTCGAGCGTGCTCGTCTTCACGTTCGTCCGCGGCCGGGACGGGACGCTCCACCTGAAAGCGGTGCCCCCGATGGACCGCGGCGACGCGTTCGTGTGGTCCTCGGCTCCCTGGCGGCGTGTCGGCCCCCCCACTCGAGCGCTGCGATGAGAGGAGCGGCAGGCATCCTCGGCGCAGCGCTCGCCCTCGGGCTGCTCGCCGGTTGCGGCTCGAGCCACGGCACGGCGGACAAGGCAGGCGGTGCGACCGGCCCGGTCGTGCTCCGGCTCGCCGTGGCGGACGCCGTCGACCAGCCGGACACGGGGACGATCCGCGACTTCGCCGCCCGGGTGGCTCGGCTCTCGGGCGGGAAGGTGCACATCCGCGTGACCTTCCAGGCCGCCGGCGACCGGACGCCCGACGCGGAGGTCCGCACGATCCAGCTCGTGCGCTCGGGCCGGTACGACATCGGCTGGTCGGCGCTCGCGCGTGGGACGAGCTCGGCGTGACGAGCCTGCGGGCGCTCCAGGCTCCGTTCCTCGTCACGAGCTACGCACTCCTCGACCGGGTCGTGACGAGCCCGCTCGCAGCCGAGATGCTCGCCGGCCCGGAGCGGCAGGACGCCGTCGGGATCGCCCTCGTGCCGAGCCTCCTGCGGCACCCGGTCGGCTCGGGCGGCCGCTGCTCTCGCTCGTCGACTTCTCCGGCGCACGCATCCGCGACATCCCGTCGAAGACGACCGACGATTGCTGCGGGCGCTCGGGGCGACACCGCTGCACGTCGCCAACGCGGACATCCCCCGTGCGCTCGCGTCTCGCAGCCTCGACGGCGAGGAGCTCTCGCTCGCCAACGCGCCGATCGGCGGGATCGTGACGGGCAACGTCACGTTCTTCGGCAAGGCGATCACGCTCTTCGCGAGCCGCGAGGCCGACGACCGGCTCGGCGCCGACCGGCAGGCCCTCCTGCGCGAGGCTGCGCGGCAGACGGTCAGCCATCTGCTCGCGCAGCGCGTGACCGAGAGCGCGCTCGCGCGCGGGCTCTGCCGCGGCGCCGGGCGGCTCGTGCTCGCGAGCCCGCGCGAGCGTGCGGCGCTCGAGCGGGCCGCACGACCCGTCTACAGGGAGCTCCAACGCGATCCGACGACGAGGTCGCTGATCGGACGGATCCGCTCGCTCGATGCGACGGCGCCGCCGGCACCGAAGCTGATCGTGCCGGCCGACTGCAGCGCCCTCGGCAACCGCGTCGTCGTCGGCAAGCCGCGTCCGGCGAGCATCCTCGATGGCACCTACCACCTCGTCTTCACCAGGGCGGCCGCCCTCGCGTTCGGCCGGCCGGCGACCGATCCGGAGAACGACCGTTACCCCACCGTCGAGACGCGCATCCTCGACAACGGCAAGTCGCTCTGGGGAGGCGGCGACCGCGGCACCTATGCGATCCACGGAAGCACGGTCACGTTCTCGTTCCCGGGGTCGACGGCCGCGGAGTCCTTCACGTTCACGCTCGATCGGCACGGGACGCTTCGGCTCAGGCCTGTGCTGCCGATGGATCCCGGCGACCAGTGGGTGACGGCCGGCGTGCCGTGGCACCGGGTCGGACCACCGACGAAGTCGCTGGGCTAGGCGAGCGGGATCTCGGCGTCGATGCGCGTGCCGCCTCCCGGCGGGCTCGCGATGCGGAGCCGGCCGCCCAGTGCGTCGATCCGGTCGCTCAACCCGCGCAGCCCGCTGCCCCGGGCCGGGTCGGCGCCGCCGACTCCGTCGTCTGCGATCTCGAGGCGGACCGCTCCGTCGGCGACCTCGCAGGAGAGCGTCACGCTGGTCGCCGAGGAGTACTTCGCGACGTTCGCGAGCACCTCGGAGCAGGCGAAGTAGACGGCCGCCTCAACGTCTTCCGGCAGGCGGGCGGCCGAGAGCCTGAGCGCAACGGGCACCGGGCACCGCTCGGCCAGTGATGCGATCGCTCCGGCGAGGCCGCTCTCCGCGAGCACCCGCGGGTGCAGCCCTCGTGCGAGCTCGCGCAACTCGCCGAGCGCTTGGCCGAGTTGATCTTCGGCGCGCGCGACCGCGGTCGCCGTTCCGCTGCCGGGAGCCGTCAGGGATCGCGCGCCGGCGAGCTGACCCTCGAGGTGGAGCAGCCGCTGCTCGGCGCCCTCGCGCAGTCGCTGCTCCAACCGTCGGCGCTCGGCGTCGCGTGACCGGAGCAGCCGCCGGCGCGACGCCTGGAGCTCCCCGACCTGAGCGCGGACCTTGGCCTGCAGGTCTGCGTTCGACGCCGCGAGCCGCGTTGCCGTCGCGACGGCGTCGAGCAGCCGAGGGTCGGCCAGGACAGCTGCGTCGTGGACGAGGACGGCGGCCGGACCCCCCTCGCGGTCGATTCGCGTCGTCGAGCGTCTACCGGTCGGCGGCGAGAGCTCGATCTGCCGCCCCGCCTCGTCCATGTACGCGCTCGCCGCCGGCGACCAGTAGCCCACCTGCAGCGAAGGGTCGCCGAGGGTCCGTGCAAGGGAGGCCCGCAGCGTGTCCGACCGAGCCTCGCCGAGCTCCACCACCAGGTCCGTCACGCGGCCACGCTCCCAAGGCGCTTCGAGGAGGCCCACGAGCGCTGCGATTGCGAGCACACACAGGGCGAGCTGCAGGCCCAGGAGGGTTGCGCGGCCTGCACCCTCCGTCGCGACGCCCAGCCGGAGCGCCGCGCCTGCGGTGAGAACGGCTCCGACGAGGGCTGTCGCCTGCAAGGCGGCCAGGCGCATCGGCCTCCCATGCCCGACGCTGCGGAGATACTCGCCGGAGGCGATGGCGACGAGCGCGGCGGAGAGCGCGATCGTGGCGCTCTCACTCCGCCAGACGGGCGTGACCACGGCAGCGACGTACCCGGCCGTGACGGCAGCCCGCTCGAGACGCCCGACCGCCCGCCCGCGCGGGTACGTCAGTACGAGGTGCACGAGCGGGCCGCGGTAGAGATAGAGCGCGTGCTCGGACAGCCACGGAAGCCATGCGCCTCCCGCTGTGGTGAAGTTCCCCGCGAACCAGACGAGCCCGCTTGCGGCCATCAGCACCCCAGCGCGGCTCTGGGGCCGTCGCCACCACGCGACGACACCGCACGCAACCAGGCTCCAGCCGGCAGCGAGGTCGGGTACCCAGTGGCCGGGGTCGGCCCACCCGTAGAGTGTCCACTCCGCCACCACGCCGAGCGCCGCGCCTGCCGAGAGGACGAGGAACCTCGCCGCCCGCATGGGAGCGCTCAGCTCACGAGCGCGGCGAGGGCCGCACCCGAGAGCTCCGGCTTCGGGATGAAGCCTCGCGCCGGCGCGGCTGCCAGGCGCGGGCCGTAGGCAGCGGCGTCACGACTCGAGATGAGGACGACCGTGGGTGGATCGTGCGCGGCGGCGAGTCGTTCGGCCACGGCGAATCCGTCCACGTCGGGAAGCTGGATGTCGAGCAGGACGACCTCAGGCCGCAGCCGCTCGATCTCCGTCACCGCCGTGCTGCCGTCGGCGGCCTCGCCTACGACAGCGAATCCCTCCGCCTCGAGCAGCGCCGCCGCGGACTCCCGAAAGGCAGTGTGGTCGTCGACGATGAGCACCGTCGTGCGCACGCGCCGATCGTGGCAGAGCTCGGGCCGCCGCGCATTGTGGACAGCCGCAGATCGACGACGTCCCTGATCCGGGCGGGCACGGGGCGAGGTGTGGTGACCGCCCCGTTTCGGCGGTACACGAGCGCTCCTACCGTCGGTCAAGCACACAGCCCATCGGAAGGGAGTCGAAATGAAGCACCGCCTCGGTTACCTCGGAGTGGTTCTCATCTCCGCCGCCACGCTCGCATCGGCGACGGCGCCCACCGCGCTCGCTGCCGCCGGAGCCGACGGCCGAACGCGTCTCGCCGGCCCGTGGTACACGCCGGCCGAGCTCAAGGCGCTGAACGTCTACAGCGCCGCTTGGTTCTCGGAGAAGCAGGCCTTGCTCGCCGGTCGAGGCGAAACCACTCCGCTCGCGGGCCCGTCGTACACGCCGAGCGAGCTCCGTGCCCTCATCGCCTACAGCAACGCGTCGCCCGCCGAGAAGGCTGCGCTCGCGGGGATCGCTCCAGTCGCAACCAGCGGCAGCGGCGAGTTCCACTGGGCCGACGCGGGCGTTGGAGCCGCGGCGGCGGGGGGGTCGATCGCTCTCATCGGCGGGCTCGGCCTGCTCTTCCGCAACCGGCCCCGCCTCGGCCGCTCTGCCTGAGTCGAGCCATCCGATCAGAGGAGACATCATGCGCATGCGGATCGCGCTTGCCCTCGCCGCGCTGTCGCTGGGCACGCTCGCCACGACCGGCGTCGGCGCGCCGCTCAGGATGAAATGCAAGCCGCCCCACGCGTTTCAAGGCCCGGCGGATCTCTGCGATGTCGGCGACCCGGGAGAGACGATCGGGCAGCTCGACGGCGGCGATCTCGCGGCCGGGACGGCGTATCAGGCCTCGATGTTCCCGGTGAAGATCGCGTGTCGGTCGCCGGACGCCTTCTGGGGCGGATCGCAGGCCGAGCGGGGCCGATACCGGTTCATCGACCTGCACCACGTCCGCGACAAGCGGGCGACGTCCGTGCCTGGCTGGGGTGTCGGTGACATGTTCCTCGAGTCGAGCATCGGCGAGACGCCGTCCGTCGCGGCCGTCGCGAAGACGTTGCAGGCGACTCGGCGGATCTCGGCCGGGCCTCTGCGCGCGATTCGCCTCGGCGGCCATCCGGGGCTCGGCTTCGACGCGACGATCACCGGGCACAAGCCGGGCGAGACCGGGGTGCCGTTCATCCCCTTCAGCGGCAACCCGTCCCCTGGGTTCGACGACCACCTGTTCGTCCCCCTCGGCACGATCGTGCGTGTCGCCGTCATCGGAGTCCGCGGCAAGACGGTCGCCGTGTTCATGGAGGGAGCGAACGTCTCGGTCGCCGCGGACTGCGGCGGCTGCGCCAAGCGGCTCCGAACGAAGACGCCGCACCAGTACTTCGCGGAGTTCATCGGCGAAGCGAACAGGCTGCTCTCGACGCTGAGCTTCCCCCGCTGAGCCGCGGCGTGAACCAGCACGGTGGATCGGGAGGCCCCGCCGTGGAGCCTCCCGATTCGTCTCCGGCTCAGCCGTTCGGCTCGAGCGCGGTCGCGGCGTGCATCGCCGCGGCGGGGCCGAGCGCGGGCCGGCCGTGGCCCACGTGGCCGTGCTCGGTGCCGTAGCCGCCCGGGACCGGGATGTAGAGCTCGGGGTAGCCCCACATGCCGTGCTCCGAGACGTCGAGCCCGGCCGACTCCACCTCGGCCTCGGTGCGGATCCCGACCGTCGCCTTCATCACCCAGAGGATGAGGAACGACGCGGTGAACGTGAACGCGCCGACGGCGACAAGGCCGAGAGCCTGGACGCCGAGCTGATGGAGGCCGCCGCCGTAGAGGAGGCCGCCTCGCCCGGTCGCGAGCCTCGACGCCAGGCTCGGCACGGTCAGGAAGCCGAGGGAGAGCGTCCCCCACATCCCCGACATGCCGTGCGCCGCGACCGCGCCGACCGGGTCGTCGAGCCCGAGCCGCTCGACGAACAGCACGCCGAACACGACGATCACGCCGGCGCCGAGCCCGATCACGATCGCCGCCCACGGCGCGACGAACGCGCACGCGGCGGTGATCGCGACGAGCGCGGCGATCGCGCCGTTCAGCATCATCGAGAGGTCGGGCTTCTTGATCACGAGCCACGACGTGACCACCGCCCCGAGCGCACCCGCCGCCGCGGCGATGTTCGTGTTCAGCGCGACGTAGGCGAAGAAGCCGACCCCGCCGAACCGCACCGAGAGCGTCGAGCCGGGATTGAACCCGAACCAGCCGAACCAGAGGATGATCACGCCGAGCGTGACGTAGGCCATGTTGTGGCCGGGGATCGCGTTCGGCTTGCGGTCCGGCCCGAACTTGCCGATCCGCGGGCCGAGCAGGATCGCGCCCGCGAGACCCGCGAGAGCGCCCTGGTAGTGGACGACCGTCGAGCCGGCGAAGTCCTGCATGCCCTTCTGGAACAGCCAGCCCTGCGGGCTCCAGATCCAGTGCGAGACGACGGAGTAGATCAGGGTGAAGAGGACGCCGAACGCGAAGTAGACCCACAGCCGGGTCCGCTCCGCCATCGCGCCCCAGACGATCGCGAGCGAGACGCCGGCGAACGCGACCTCGAACAGGTAGCCGGCCGCTCCGGGGATCTCGCCGAACCAGGAGAACGGCGCCTGCCCGATCGCGAGCAGGGCGTGGACGGACGGCACGAAGCCGGAGCCGCCGACGAGGCCGCTGCCGCCGTCCCCGAACGCCAGGCCGAAGCCGACGAGGTAGTAGACGACGGAGGCGATCGCGAAGATCAGGACGTTCTTCGCGGCCACGTGGCCGACGTTCTTCATCCGGGTGAGGCCCGCCTCGAGGAACGCGAAGCCGGCCTGCATGAAGATCACGAGCACGCCGGTGACGACCACCCAGATCGTGCTCGCCGCGTACAGCAGTTCCTTGTTGCTCATACGAGCTCGACCTCCTCCAACGGCAGTCCCGTGCGGTTGTGGGTGACGCCGAACACGGGCGTCGACCAGCAGATGCCGTCGCCGTTGACGTGCCCGGTGCGGGCCGCGTCGACGATCGCGTGCATCACGGCCTCGGCGATCTCGTCGCGGACGACGAAGATCAGGTACGCCTTCGGCAGAAAGCGGGACTCGAAGATCCGGCCGCGGTACTCGTGCGTGATGCCCTTCTCGCGGCCGTGGCCGACCGCCTCGATCACGGTGATGCCGACGTGCCCGGTCTGCTCCTCGACCGCCTCCATCACGGTCTCGACGCGGTCGCGCACGACGACCGCTTCGATCTTCGTCACTGCTGTGCTCTCACGACTGCTCCTCCTTGCTCGGACCACGAACGTGGCTCGGACCACGAAAAACGCCCCATCGCTCGGGGCGTTCGTGCTTCCCGGCGATGAGGCGTCGGTGCCTTCGGCGCGGCCTTCGTCGTCCGTGCCTGGCCCCACCGTAGCGGACGGCGGCGCCGGAGTGCAAGTCGAGGTGACCGGTCTGACAACGCTGTCGGTCCAGCACGAAAGGGCTGGAAACCTGCCGTTTCCAGCCCTTGGGACGGTTGGAGCGCTAGCTCGCGACGGCTAGGCAGCCTCCATCGCCAGCTCGATCGTGCTCGCGGTCGGGACCGTGGCGATCGTCTCGCTGATGCGCCCTGCGACCCGGTACGGGTCGCCCTGCGAGTTCGGGCGGCGATCCTCGAGGTAGCCGCGGTAGCCGTTCTCGACGAAGCTGTGCGGCACGCGGATCGACGCGCCACGATCGGCGACGCCGTAGGTGAAGGTGTCGATCGACTGCGTCTCGTGGAGGCCGGTCAGCCGGAGGTGGTTGTCCGGCCCGTACACGGCGATGTGACCCACCTTGTGGTCGTCGAACGCCTCCATCAGCGCCGCGAAGTACTCCAGGCCGCCGACCTCGCGCATGAACTTCGTGGAGAAGTTCGTGTGCATGCCGGAGCCGTTCCAGTCGGCCTCGGCGCCGAGCGGCTTGCAGTGGAACTCGACGTCGACCCGGTACCGCTCGCAGAGCCGCAGCAGGAGGTAGCGCGCAAGCCAGACCTCGTCGGCTGCGCGCTTGGAACCCTTGCCGAAGATCTGGAACTCCCACTGGCCCTTCGCGACCTCGGCGTTGACGCCCTGGTGGCCGATCCCGGCAGCGAGGCAGAGGTCGATGTGCGCTTCGACGATCTCACGCGCGACCTCGCCGACGTTCTCGTAGCCGACGCCCGTGTAGTACTCGCCCTGTGGTGGCGGGAAGCCGCCTGCAGCGGGGAAGCCGAGCGGCGCGCCGTCGCGGTAGAGGAAGTACTCCTGCTCGAACCCGAACCACGTGTCGGGGTCGTCGGCGATGGTCGCGCGGCTGTTGCTCGGGTGCGGCGTGCCGTCCGGCAGCAGGACCTCGCACATGACGAGCGCCGCGTTCTCCCGCGCCGGGTCCGGGTAGACCGCGACCGGTCTCAGCGTGCAGTCGGAGTCGCTCCCCTCCGCCTGGCGGGTCGAGCTGCCGTCGAAGCCCCACAGCGGGACCTGGTCGACGGTCGGGAAGCTCGAGAACTCGACGATCCTCGTCTTCGAGCGGAGGTTGGGAACGGGCTCGTAGCCGTCGAGCCAGATGTACTCGAGCTTCAGCTTCGTCATCGGACCTCCCGTCGTATGTTCCGACCAACTCCGGCCAACAAAAAAAGCCCCAGGACCATTCAGTCCTGAGGCCACATTGCCTCGGCACCGGCACACGCGGCCGGGGCATTCACAGCGTACGCGGGCACCGCAGCCTGCGCAACCCCGGCGGCTCACGCCCAGCTTGTGGCAAGTCGGATCGCGCCGCTCCGACTCCCGAAACGCGTTGTGCTGGCACGCTGGTATCTGTCAGGATCACGGTTCCCGACCGGGATGACCGAAGCAGCGGGCCGGGGCGGAGGTGCGCACGGGTGAAGCATCTATTCGAAAACCACGATCTGGCGACCGAGCGGTGCGGTCAGTTCATCGACATCACGGACGACGTGCTGTCCGCCGTCGAGAGGAGCGAGGTGCGCAACGGCACCGTCGTCGTCTACTCGCCGCACACGACGTGCGCCGTCGTGATCAACGAGCCCGAGAGCGGCTTCATGCAGGACTTCTGCGACTTGCTCGACGAGCTCGCGCCCACCGGCAGGTACTACCGCCACGACGACCTCTCCATCCGGACGGAGGGGCTGGAGGAGGACACGGCGGACTTCCCGAACGGCCATTCCCATCTGCGTGCGGCGATGCTCTCGTCGACGTCCCAGTCGATCCCGATCGTGGACGGCAGGACGATGCTCGGCCGCTGGCAGAAGATCTTCTTCTGCGAGCTCGATCGCGCGCGTCCCCGAAAGGTCTTCGTCCAGGTCGCGGGGGAGTGACGAGCGTGACAGTGCGCGCGGTCGCCCAACCGGCACGCACGCCGTCGGCCCTGGCTGGGGCCGATGCGGTCCTGGCGAAGGCCGCACGCGAGAACTTCCCGGTCGCCCTGCGGATCCTTCCTGCGCGAGTGAGGCGCCGACTCGCGGCCGTCTACGGGTTCGCCCGTCTCGTCGACGACGCCGGCGACCTGTACATGGGCGACCGGCTCGCGCTCCTCGACTGGCTGGAGGAGGATCTCGCGCGGGCCTACGAAGGCCGCGCCGAGCACCCGCTGCTGCAGCGGCTCGGAGCCGTCGTGCTGGAGCTCGACCTGCCGCGCAGGCCGTTCGAGCACCTGCTCGAGGCGAACCGCCAGGATCAGACCGTCAGCCGCTACGAGACCTGGGACGACCTCGCCGCCTACTGCGAGCTGTCCGCCAATCCGGTCGGCGAGCTCGTCCTCCGCATCCTCGGCGCCGCGACGCCCGAGCGGCTGGCCTGGTCCGACGCGGTCTGCACCGGCCTCCAGCTCGCGGAGCACCTGCAGGACGTCGGCGAGGATCACGCGCGAGGCCGCATTTACCTTCCGCTCGAGGAGATGGCCCGCTTCGACGTGACCGAGGACGATCTGGCTGCCGAACGCCCCGGGGAGGCGCTCTGCCGGTTGCTCGCGTTCCAGGTCGAGCGCGCTCGTGCGCTCCTCGCCGATGGGGTCCCCCTCGTCGCCTCGCTCCGCGGCCGCGCGCGGCTTGCGATAGGCGCCTACGTCGGAGGCGGGCGAGCTGCGCTCGACGCGGTCGAGCGGTCGGGGTTCGACGTGCTCCGGCGCAGTCCGGCTGCAGGAAGGGGCTGGCGCGTCCTCGCCTCGGCGCGTGTCGTGCGGGAGGCTCCATGAGCGTGTCGGTCGAGGAGGCGTACGAGCAGTGCCGCGAGGTCACGCGGGCGAGCGCGACGAGCTTCTACTACGGGATGCGGCTGCTTCCCCGGTCGCGGCGGAGCGCGCTCTATGCGGTCTACGCGTTCGCGCGCCGCATCGACGACATCGCCGACGGCGGGGCGTCGCCCGGCGCGCGGCGCGCTGCGCTCACCGGCGCGCGCGACGAGCTCGCCCGGCTCGGACAGCCGACCGACGATCCCGTGCTCGTCGCCCTCGGCGACGCATGCCGCCGCTATCCGCTGCCGCGGGAGGCGCTCGGCGAGCTGGTCGACGGCGCCACGATGGACGTGGAGGGGCGGACCTACCGCACGTTCGCCGAGCTCGTCGGCTACTGCCGTCACGTCGGCGGCACGATCGGCCGGCTCTCGCTCGGCGTCTTCGGCGGGGAGGACAAGGGCCCGCACGCGATGTCGCTCGCGGACGACCTCGGGGTCGCCTTCCAGCTCACGAACATCCTTCGCGACGTCCGCGAGGACCGAGACGAGGGGCGCGTGTACCTGCCGCAGGAGGACCTCGAGCGTTTCGGCTGCTCGCTCGCCCCGGGGTCGGCGCAGGCCGGATTCGCCGAGCTCGTCCGCTTCGAGGCGGATCGCGCCGAGGAGTGGTACGCGCGTGGGCTCGAGCTGCTGCCGCTGCTCGACCGGTCGAGCGCGTCGTGCGTCTCGGCGATGGCGGGCGTGTACCGCCGGCTCCTGCACCGGATCGTGCGGGAGCCGGAGCGCGTGCTCGACGGCAGGCTGTCGCTGCCGGGCTGGGAGAAGGGCTGGGTCGCCGCCCGCAGCCTCGTGGGGGCCGCGACGTGACGCGCGTCGCCGTCGTCGGCGGTGGCCTG
>Ga0187779_10001262_pt1 | contig 15848 bp, 18 predicted proteins | sample 1015_Q2_SP10_10__FD_132435 | JGI IMG/M metagenome (GOLD analysis project Ga0187779, IMG submission 132435) | Tropical peat soil microbial communities from peatlands in Department of Meta, Colombia - 1015_Q2_SP10_10_MG | ecosystem: Environmental > Terrestrial > Soil > Wetlands > Peat | place... | reverse complement strand
GTATCATGATGGAACGCCCCTTGAGATCATCCACCTTCAGCCGAGGAGCAAGCACAGGAAGGGTCGCCTTTCCGTCAGCCGCGACGTACAGAGCCGGGAGATCACCGAGATGACCGTTGCCGTAAGGCCCCTCGTGCTTGCCCGTTGCCGCAGGGTCATAATGCCCGCCCGCCGCGAGCGCCGGAACCGCCTTGCCATCTTTCATGGCATGGGCGCAGTCGGGTTTCTCATGTATATGAAATCCGTGCAGTCCGGGTGACAGGTCGCTCAACTGGGGCGTCAACAGAAGTCCGTACTTACCGTCTGATGCCGTAATCGTGCCGATCTCCTTTCCGACTCCCGCTTCGTTGACCAACTGTACCTTGATGATCACATCCTCGGCAAAGGCAACCCCCGCGAAAACCAAACTGATTATCATGACGAGCATAACTTTCCCCATTGGCTTCTCCTCCTCTTCAATGATTGGTAACTCAAGCACAGTATAACCGAGGCATCCATAGCTTGCAACTGTGCCCGACCTTCGCTGACCGTCTCCCCATTCTACTCTCCGAGATAAGCCCTCTTGACCTGCTCATTCCTGAGGAGTTCCTCGCCTGTGCCGTGGGCTGCTATCCTGCCGTTTTCGAGCACATAGCCCCTCTGAGAGAGATTGAGTGCCGCATGAGCGTTCTGCTCAACGAGAAGGATCGTGACCCCCTCGTTGTTGATCTCCCTGATAATCTTGAATATCCTGCTCGATATTATCGGTGCGAGCCCGAGGGAGGGTTCATCGAGTAAGAGCATCTTCGGTCTTGACATGAGGGCCCTTCCGATGGCAAGCATCTGCTGCTCACCGCCGCTCAGCGTGCCGCCAAGCTGGTGCTCTCTTTCCCCGAGCACGGGAAAAAGTTCGAAGACCTTTCCTAACCGCCTTTCTTGCTCTCCCCTGTCCGATGATCCCCTGCCGGTAGCCGCATATGCCCCCATCTCGAGGTTCTCCCTGACGGTTAGCCGGGGGAATATCCTCCTGCCTTCAGGAACCTGACTGATTCCCATCCTCACGATTTCATGGGGCGAGAGGGCATTTATCACCCTCTGTTCAAAATAGATATTCCCGACCCTCGGTCTGAGTACACCGGAGATGCTCATGAGCGTCGTCGACTTCCCGGCACCGTTATTCCCTATCAGGCAGACGACTTCCCCCTCCTTGACCACAAGGTCGACGCCCCGAAGGGCCTCTGCATTACCGTAGAAGGTGTGAAGATTTTCGAGTCTCAACATCATCAGCCCTTTTTCCCGAGATACGCCTCGATGACCATCGGGTCGTTCCTGATCGCCTCGGGAGAGCCCTCCGCAATCTTTACGCCGTGGTCGAGGACGACTACCGTTTCGGAAACTCCCATCACTACTTTCATATCATGCTCGATGAGGGCGATCGTCTTGCCGAGTTTCTGAAGCCTCCTGATGATCTCCATAATCTCCGCCGTTTCCTGAGCGTTCATCCCGGCAGTAGGTTCATCGAGGAGGATGAGGGCGGGTTCCGACGCAAGGGCCCTTGCTATCTCAAGTCTTCTCTGGTCTCCGTAGGGGAGATTGAAGGAGGGCAGAGCCGCAAGATCGCAGAGGCCGACAAGATCGAGATATTCCCTGGCCTTCTCTCTGGCGGCCTCTTCTTCTCCGCGGAAACCTCTTCCCCTGACAACGGCGCCGATGAACCCGGTCTTTATCTTCCCGTGCTGCGACACGAGCACATTATCGAGGACCGACATCTCCCGGAACAACCTGATATTCTGAAATGTGCGCGCTATGCCCAGTGAGGCGATACGGTATGACGGCAAACCCATGATATCGGCATGGAAGAATTGGACCATCCCTCTGGTCGGTTTTGTAAGTCCCGTGAGACAGTTGAAGAGCGTTGTCTTTCCGGCACCGTTCGGTCCGATGATGCTCATAATTGAGCCTTCACGTATTCTGAGGCTCACGTCTTCGATCGCCCTGACTCCGCCAAAATGCTTTGTCAGACCGCGCACTTCTAAAAGGTACATACGTCATCCTTCGGAGATCCTCCCTGCGGGTTCTCCCCTCCCATTCCGCCAAGAAGACCCTGAGGCCTGAAGATCATCATGATGATCAATCCGATACTGAGGGCGAGCATCCGAAAGGACTGAACCTCCCTCAGGACTTCAGGGAGCATGATGAGGAGAAGGGCACCGACGACAACCCCGGGCAGGCTGCCGAGGCCGCCCAGTATCACCATACAGAGAACGAGAACCGACTCCATAAACGTAAAGCTCTCCGGAGAAACAAACTGCATCTTTGCCGCAAAGAGTCCGCCTGCGAGTCCGGCCCACAATGACCCGAAGGAAAGGGCGTAAAGCTTGTACCGTGTTGTAGGTATCCCCATGGCAGATGCACAGACCTCATCCTCTCTTATGGCTACCCAGGCCCTGCCGATCTTCGAGGAACGAACGCGCTTCACCACGGTGTAAGTCAGGATAGCCGACAGGAGGGTGAGGTAGTAATATCCGCTCATCCCCGCCAAGGAGAAACCGAGGATCTGGGGAGGAGCGATACCTGATATGCCATTCGGGCCGTTCGTCACGGAATCCCAGTTGTTCAACACGAGACGGACTATCTCACCGAACCCTAAGGTAACGATCGCGAGGTAATCCCCCCTGAGTCGCAGAGCCGGCACCGAGAGGACGAACCCCGAGAGGGCGGTTACCCCGATACAGACCGGCATCGACTGCCAGAAACCGAACCCCATCTTCAGATTGAGAAGCGCATAGGTGTAAGCCCCGAGCGCATAGAAGGCGACATACCCGAGATTGAGAAGGCCGGCGAAACCGACTACAACGTTGAGTCCGAGTGCGAGTATCACATAGATGCCGGTGAGGATCGATATGTCGAGGAGATAATTCTTCGCAAATAACGGTATCACGAACAGACCGGCGATAGTGAGGTAACGGAGGAGAGGGAATGTCGAAGGTAATAGTTTCTTCCGCCCTATCCGCGCCCTGAGGGACCCCGTCTTTTTCCATGACAAGCCCAGGAAAGCCACGAGAGATCCGAACGAAAAAAACGCCACGGAAAGGACTGAGAAGAGGATGACGGACGCCTTGAGTCCCTTGAAGGGAAGGAAAAGGATCGCAAACCAGAGCGCAACGAGAAGCCTGGATCTATGGGGTAATGTGAGAAATTCGAAGTTAAGGAATTCCCCCTTCATGAATCTCTTTCCTGCGGTCTTCAATCTCCCTACACCTTTTCCTCAGCAGATTTTCCGAGTATCCCGGAAGGCCTAATGAGCAGCACGACGATGAGAACGATAAAGGCATACGCATCTTTATATTCATTCGAAATGTAGCTCCCCCCCATGCTCTCGACAAAGCCGAGGAATATCCCTCCGAACATCGCTCCGGGAATACTGCCGATCCCGCCGAGCACCGCAGCGGTAAATGCCTTGATGCCGGCGACGTAGCCAATCGAGTAATTCACGAGACCATAATACAGGGCTATCATGATCCCGGCGATAGCCGCAAGACCGGATCCGATGACAAAGGTCATCGAAATCACGGAGTCCACGTCAATGCCCAGGAGAGACGCCATGAGCTTATCCTGCGCCACAGCGCGCATCGCCTTTCCCATTCTTGTCCTCTTGATGAAGAGATGGAGAGAAATCATGAGGAGGAACGAAACAACGATGATAACGGTCTGAAGATACGTTAACCGCGCATTGAAGATGCTAAAACCGGCGGCCCCGAAGAGATGGGGGAAGACCTTGTCCGTCGCACCCTGCGTCAGCATGACATAATTCTGAAGGAAGAGAGACATCCCGATGGCACTGATAAGCGGGCTCAGCCTCGGCGCATTCCTCAAGGGCCGGTAAGCAATCTTTTCCATGGTAAAACCGTAGGCAGAGCAGAAGATAACGGCCAGGGCGAAGGTGAGCAGCAGTGCTAAGGGGAGACTGAAGGAGGTGAGGCCGATGGCGGTGAAGAACCCGAAAAAGATAATCCCGAGATATGCGCCGAGCATATAGATTTCGCCGTGGGCGAAATTGATGAGCTCGAGAATCCCGTAGACCATAGTGTAGCCCAGGGCGATAAGGGCATACACTCCCCCCAGGGTGAGACCATTTAGGATCTGCTGGAAAAGCATGGATCTGCCAAGGCCGGGTCAGAAAATCGGAGGGCGAAAAATCTCATGGTAATCAGTCCGGCTCATATGGTCTTCTATTTCCACGACGGGACAAGAGGTAATGCGGCATGGGTCAATCAATTATCGCCCGGGCCTCCAGTATTCGACGAACTTTCCCCCTTCTGTGACCCAAACGATGTAAGGAGAAATCGTGACGTCACCTTTCTCATCAAACTTTATCTTCCCGAGAGCACCGGAAAATTCCATGGAGTGGATCCTGTCCATGACCTTTTTCCCGTCCGTGGTGCCGGCCTCCCTGACCGCCGCAAGAAGGATATTTGCAGCATCATAGGCGTACACGGAATAGGGGCCGATCTCGCCGAATCTCTTCTCATACGTTTCATTAAACGTCCTCGCCGTAGGAATCTTCTTCGCATCCGGACTGAACGTCAGGTAGGTGCCTTCAGCTGCACCGGCACCCGCTATCTCGATAAATTTGGGATCTATGGAGCCGTCGCCGCTCAGAAAGGGTACCGTGAGACCTAGTTCCCGTGCCTGTTTCACGAGGAGACCCGTTTCTGGATAAATCCCGCCAAAGAAGATAATCTCGGGTCGCTTCTCTTTTACTGAGGTCAGCACGGTCTTATAATCCTTGTCGCCCTTTGTTATTCCGCTGTAGTACACCACCTCGATGTTACCGCCGAGATATTTCCTGAAGAGGTCGGCAAAACCCTGGCCGTAGGTCGTCTTGTCATGGAGAATCGCGACGCGTTTCATCTTGAGGTTGTCTCTTACGAATTCCGCAGCAACCCTTCCCTGCTGTTGGTCGGTGCCGCAGACCCTGAAGACCCCCCTGTATCCCCGCTCCGTAAGGAGAGGGTTCGTCGAAGCCGGCGTTATCATCGGAACGCCGGCGCGGTTATACACGTCAGATGCGGGGATCGAACAACTGGAATTAAAGTGCCCGATAACCCCAACAACCCCCTCATTCGCCATTTTATTTGCAACAGCGACCGCCTGCTTGGGGTCGGCCTGGTCGTCACCTGTCACTATCTCTACAGTCTTCCCCAAGATACCGCCTCTGCTATTCCATTCCTCGACCGCGATCGTCACACCCTTCTTGAAGTCGTTTCCCATCTTCGCTTCTGAGCCGGTCATCTGCGCGGCAACCCCGATCTTGATGGTATCCTCTCTTTTCTGGCATGCGGCGCAGATCATCAAAGGGAGTATGAGAAAAAGCCCCGTCAATCTTCCCTTCATGCTATTCTCCTGGCAGCTCCTCCGGACTTCGCCCCCGTTTCGCGTCTTCTCCGAGGACCCTGAGAAAGGCAGCGACGTTGACGGCGATATCGCCGATGAGAATCGCCGAAGCGACGGCAACGGCATCGGCTCCGGCATCGAGTACCGAGCGGAGGTTCTCCGTTGCTATGCCTCCTATCGCGACCACCGGGAGAGAGACTTCTCCCCTCACCTGCATCAGCTTCTCTATACCCCTCGGTGTACCCGCATCTTTTGTCTTTGTCGGAAAGAGGGGACCGAAGCCTATATAGTCCGCCCCGCCGGCAGCAGCCGCCTGCGCTTCCTTCAGAGAATGGGTTGATATGCCGATTATCCTCTCTCCCATCACCTTCCGTGCCTCTTTGAGGGGGAGGTCGTCCTGACCAAGGTGCACGCCGTCGGCATCAACAGCGAGCGCGATGTCTGCATGATCATTCACAATGAAGGTGGCGCGGTAATCCGCTGTTATCCGCCGTAACTTCGCGGCATCCTGATAGATGTCTCTCCTCGATTTCTCCTTTTCCCTGTACTGCACCCACCGAACCCCAGCCTTCACTGCGGCAAGGGTCATATCCTCAGGCGTTCTGCCACTCACCCTTCTATCGGTGATGAAGTAAAGTCCCGTAGAATAGGGGAGGCTCGAACTCATGCCGTTGATCCCCCCCGCTCCCGGTCTTCCGGTTTGCGATTGTTCATCCTCTCGACAAACCCAGTAGTAAACTCGCCATTGATGAAATCTTGATGGTTGAAGACCTTCCTGTGGAAGGGTATGGTCGTCTTTATCCCCTCTATCACGAACTCATCAAGGGCCCTCCGCATCGTCCTGATAGCATCCGCCCTCGTTTTCCCCTGTACCACCAGCTTCGCGATAAGGGAATCGTACTGGGAAGGGACCGTCCAGCCGCTGTATGCTGCGGTATCAACCCTCACACCCGGCCCGCCGGGCTGATAAAAAAAGGTGATCTTCCCGGGAGAAGGGATGAACCGCTCAGGGTCCTCAGCGTTGATCCTGCATTCTATCGAATGACCCGAAGGCTTTATGCTTCCCTGTTTATATTCCAGGGGAAGACCGGCCGCAAGCTTTATCTGTTCCTTAATGATATCGATGCCCGTCACCATCTCCGTAACCGGATGCTCCACCTGTACCCTTGTGTTCACTTCCATGAAATAGACACTTCCGTCGGGCTCGACGATGAATTCGATGGTGCCCACATTCTTATACTTCATGGCCCGTGCGGCCCTGACAGCCAGTTCCCCGATCTTCTTCCTGAACTTCTCTGTCGAAAAGGGTGAAGGCGATTCTTCGATGAGTTTCTGATGCCTCCTCTGTATCGAACAGTCGCGCTCACCTAGGTGAATGACGTTTCCCTTGCTGTCGGCCATGATCTGGACCTCAATGTGTCTCATCTCCGGAATATATTTCTCGATATAGAGCTCGCTGTTCCCGAAAGCTGTAAGAGCTTCTCTCTGCGCCAGATGGAATGCGTGATCGAGTTCGCCCTCTTCCCCGACGACCCTCATGCCCTTGCCCCCTCCCCCTGCTGATGCCTTGAGGATGACGGGAAAGCCCACTTTTCTCGCAATCTTCAGCGCTATTTCTTCCGAAATGACAGGCCCGTCACTGCCGGGAACAACTGGGATCCCTCTCCGTTTCAGGACCTGGCGTGCCTTCGCCTTATCCCCGCCGAGCCTTATATTTTCGGAAGACGGTCCGATAAAGGTTATTCCCGAAGTGACGCAGGCCTCGGCAAAATGCGGGTTTTCGGCGAGGAAGCCGTATCCTGGGTGTATCGCCTCTGAGTCTGTTATCTCGGCCGAACTGAGGATGCCGGGGATGTTCAGATAACTCTGAACCGAGTTTGCCGGACCGATGCATATAGCCTCGTCTGCGAGTCTCACATGCATGGAATCCTTCTCTATATCGGAGTAAACGGCAACGGTTTTGATATCGAGTTCCTTGCATGCCCTGATGATCCTGACCGCAATTTCTCCCCTGTTCGCTACGAGGATCTTCCTAAAGAGTTTCATCGTTCACCTTGCATTCATGAGCATTGAAGAAAAAGACTTCTCTGCCGGCCACGGTCAGCAGACAGGAGTTACCGCAACGTTCCCCGGGCCGCTACCCTCGCCCCGACGCCACTTACCTGTGCCTATGCCGGCTCTATGAGAAAGAGAGGCTCTCCGTACTCTACCGGTTGACCGTTCTCGACGAGAATCCTCATGATGATACCGTCAACCTCGCTTTCTATCTCATTCATCAGTTTCATCGCTTCGACAATACAGAGGACCTGGCCTTTCTTCACTCTGGCACCGTTGTCGACGAATTGCGGCGCATCAGGGGCCGGTGAGCGGTAGAACGTCCCGACGATGGGGGAGGTAATGGTCACGAGTCTCTGGACGTCCTCCTCGACCTCTCCCGGCTTCTCCTGGGACACCGGTATCTTCGTCTGCACCTCCAGGGAAGGAAACGCCTGCCTCCGTATCTTGACCTTTGTCCCGTCCTTCTCCACCTGGAGTTCGGTTATGTCCGTCTCCTTCAGAAGGGATATCAGTTCTCTGAGGTCTTCAAGCTCCATCACTTGACCCTTTCGATATATTCTGACGTCCGTGTATCGATTTTCAGTCTGTCCCCTTCGCTGATATGGAAGGGGACCTTTACCACAGCACCCGTCTCGAGTGTCGCCGGTTTCGTTCCTCCCGATGCAGTGTCACCCTTGAAACCGGGATCGGTCTTTACGACTACAAGTTCCACAAAAGTCGGCAGTTCAACCGTAAGGGGTTCTCCCTTATAGTCGAGAACCTTGACCGTCATGTTCTCCTTCAGAAATTTCTTCACGTCTCCAAGCTGGGCCTCGGTGAGGGGGACCTGTTCGAAGGTCTCCGTATCCATAAAGAAATGCATATCCCCCTCCGCATAGAGGTATTGCATAGCCTTCTCTTCGAGCTGGGGTGTCTCGAATTTTTCACCGGACCTAAAGGTATCCTCCAGCACGCTTCCTGTTCTCATGCTCTTCAGTTTCGTCCTGATGATCGCCCCGCCTCTTCCCATCTTAACATGCTGAAAGTCCACAATCTCAAAAGGCTCTCCCTTATACTCTATCTTGGCACCTTTCCTGAATTCGTTCGTCGATAGCAATGCAATCTCCTTTCTTAGGCAATAATCTCGAGATTCTTCGGCAGGGTGGTCAACACCTCACAGCCGGCAGACCGCACGAGTACCATGTCCTCGATCCTCACCCCTCCAAGCCCCGGCAGGTATATCCCCGGTTCGACAGTGAAGACCATGTGCTCCTGCACCACGGTCCTCTTCGTCCAGGTTATCCGGGGCAGTTCATGAACCTCAAGGCCAACTCCGTGACCCGTACCGTGACCGAAATACTCCCCATATCCGGCGTTCCCGATACTCTCCCGCGCCGTACCGTCTATGATCTTCCCTTGTTCGCCCGGACTGACAGAGGAGATTGCGTCTCTGTTCGCCTTAAGGACGGCCTCATATATCCCTTTCTTCCTCGTCATGTCTCCGCCTCTCAGAAGCAGCGTCCTCGTCATGTCAGAGACATACCCCTCCGCCTCTCCTCCCCAGTCGACAACAACGAGGTCTCCCGGCGAGAGCCTCTTTTCCGTCGCCTTCGCATGCGGCATCGCCGCATTGTCTCCGGACGCCACTATTATATCAAAAGGGATGCGATTACAACCTCTTTTTTTTAGCCTCTCCTCGAGCATTCCGGCGATCTCAAGCTCACTCCTCCCTGCTCTTATCCGGGGCTTAATGTCACGAAACGCATCTTCGGCACGCCGGACGGCTTGCCGAATAAGGGCTATCTCATCAGCATCCTTCACCGCCCTCAATCCTTCCACGAGACCCCTTAGGGGCTTGAGGCCGGCACCGATCCGGGAAAGGGCGGAAAAGACCTCATACGACACGGAAGATTCGAAGCCGAGCATGCCGACGCCGAGCGACCTGAGGAGCTTTCTTATCGTCCCGAACCGGTTTCCCTTCTCGATTACAATTTCCCATGCAACAGATGATCGGGATGTCGCGCCTCCCCTGCTGTCCTTCTTCGATAATTCCCGTTCAGCCTCCTCCCGATATCTGAAATCCGTCACGAAGACGGCATCCCGTTTCGTTATGAGAATGAAGCCCGACGTGCCTCTGAAGCCGGAGAGATACCGGATATTGATGAGGTCGGTTACGAGGAATCCATCGACTCCTCTATTCCGGATGGAATCCCGTACCCGTGCGATGCGGAGCGGATACCCGGTGATAATCGCGCTACCTCTGAGAAATGATATTTTTTGCGGCTATGAGTGCAAGGATATAGCTTTCTGCGCCAAAGCCGATGATCTGGCCCCGCGACACCTCCGCGGTGTAAGACTTTCTTCTGAATTCCTCTCTTTCGTGAATATTCGAAATATGCACTTCTATGGCAGGCTTCCCGACGGAAGCGATTGCGTCTCGGATGGCTATGCTCGTGTGCGTGTAGGCTGCCGGATTGATGATGAGGAGATCATAATCGTTCTTCTGTATCGTGTCGATGATCCCTGATTCACTGTTGGATTGGATGACGGTCAGATCCATTCCCAGTTCCGCGGCCTTCTCTTTCATTCTGGCGTTGATTTCCGAGAGAGTCAGGGTACCGTAAATATCGGGTTCCCTTTTCCCGAGCAGGTTCAGATTCGGACCGTGTATAACTAAAACCTTCATATGCGCAAGATGAAAATCAGCCTGTCGGGACAGGAGACCTCAGAAATTCTACGCCAGTTCAGGCCGGACCGTGTTCTTTCATATCCCGGCGCCTGTCGCCGTATTCTCGTGCCCGACGTCAATCCTCTGCCGTCAGAATTCTCCCTCGATCTTCGGGATCGTTGTTCGGAGGATAAACCTGCCCTTTCCATAGTTTCCATCGGGAGTGATGATGAGGGCGAGGTAGTATTCCGCATTGATCCGGCGCATGACGATACCGCATCTATCAGAGATAATCGAAAATTCCCGTGCTTTGCCAAGACCGAGGTCCTCTGCTGCAAGGTTAATATCTTTAATCATCGCGGAGGACTCGGCCCCGAGTTCATCAAGGCTGAGAAGTTTCTGGACGGTGTATTCTTCCACCGGAATACCGTCGGAACCGATTATGGCTGCGGATGCGGCACCGTCGACCTTTTCGACAATTTCCTTAAGGACAGGCAAAAAACTCATCTCTCCTCGGTTCCGAGTAACTGGTTAATTGATTCATCGAGCCGTTGAGGCCCGTCACAGGGCAGATGCCTTGCAGACAGACCAACGAACTCTCTATTCGGAAGATGCGCTAAACCTTCTCTTTATCCCTTCGCGGAAAGCCTCCAGTCTCGCTATCATGAGCTCTTCGCCTTTTCCGATCAGTTTCAGAAAAGCCCTGAGCTCAGCGACCCGCTGGAGAAGGTCTCTGTTTTCGGGGTAACGTGTGAGCAGTCCCCTGTAGAGATTAATCGCTTCGGAATAGTCGCCGCTGGTGATAAGGGAATCAGCAGCTTCGATCTCCGCCCTCATGGCGGCATAGCTGCCTTCGCCAGAGGGAGGAACTTCTCCAGAGACGCCCGCCGGATGCACTGGCTCCGGGGAATCAGCCCCGATAACAAAGACTCCTGCCTCCGGCTCATCTTCAAGCTGCTGGGAAAGGGACCTGCTGAATTCCTCAAATTCTTTTCCGAAATCCTCTGATTTCACGATCCCGGTAACTTCACCTTCAGGGAGTTCCGCCGCAAGAATGCCCTCCTCCATAATTTCCTCAGCCGTCTCTTCTCCTCCCGCCGCTTCAAGCAATGTTTCACGGGCCGCTGCGGCCTTGCCTTCAGGAGAAAGAGCGGAAGTCGCTCCCTCAGAGGGTATTGTTTCGAGGGTTTCGAGACAGGCCTGAGCATCTTCATCGAGGGGGTTCAGGACAAGCACCGTCCGGTATTCCGTTACGGCCTTCTCCGTCTCTCCCAGTTCCCGGTATATATCTGCAAGTTTTCTATGGGCAAAGAGATTGTCCGGTACCGACCGGATGACTTCCTCAAATTCGAGCTGGGCTTCGCTGAGCATGTTCTTCTCGAGATATATCCTTCCCAAGGCAACCCGCGCACTGGTATAGCCCGCATGCTGTTTCAGGCCGTTCAGAAGTACGGTAATAGCCTCATCCGGCATTCCCGACTTTCTGTATTCTTCGGCGAGGGGAAGGAAAAGCCGCGAATTCGGGTCCTTCTCAACTCTCTGGCGCAGTTTCTCTATCTCTTCGAGTGCCATATTCGTTTAATTTTTATAGAAATCGAGGGAAAAGTCAAGGAATAAATTTGAATAAATCCGAAATCCTATCGAGAAGGGCATCGGCAGCTTCATCTTTGGTCATAAGGGGCAGACTCGTCATGCCTTCCTTCCCGATAATCGTGATCTCGTTCGTGTCGACGTCGAAGCCCGAACCGGTAGAGAGCACGTTGTTAAATACCATGATATCAACGCCCTTTTTCCTGCCCTTATTCTCAGCCCGCTTCACGTGAGGCCCCGTTTCTGCCGAGAAGCCTACAAGAAGCGGTTTCCGGCGCATCGCACCGAGTTCTGAAAGGATATCCGGTGTCCTTCTGAGTTCGAGCTTCAGTCCATCGCTCTTTTCGATTTTTGTATCCCTTCTCCTGATGGGCGCAAAATCAGCAACCGCTGCAGCCATGACAAGGACATCGCAGCGCAGGTTCCCGAGGACCGCTTCTCTCAGTTCCGCTGCGGTCTCGACGAAAATCACCTCTGCCGATGCGGGAGGTTTGATCTGCGTCGGTCCGCTGATGAGTGTCACCTTCGCTCCTCTTCTCGCCGCCGCCCTCGCAACCGCATATCCCATTTTGCCCGACGACCTGTTAGAGATGAAGCGCACCGGGTCCACGTATTCTCGGGTCGGCCCGGAAGTCACGACAAATCTCTTACCGGAAAGGTCCTGCCTCGATAGGGCAGACTTTATCGTCTCGATTATTTCCGGGACCTCAGCCATCCTGCCGACGGCCTCTTCCCCGCAGGCCAGAATCCCCCGCTCGGGGCCGACCTGAAGGAATCCCCGTGATAGGAGATAATCGAGGTTCTTCCGGAAGATCGGGTTTTCGTACATCCTCCAGTTCATTGCCGGTGCGATGACTACGGGACCCTTGAATGAGAGCATGCAGGTGCTGAGGAGGTCATCGGCGATTCCCTGTGCGAATTTCCCTATGCTGTTTGCCGTCGCAGGAGCTACGACGAAAAGATCCGCATCAGCGGTAAGCGAGATATGGGACATCGGGTCGACATAGAGGTCGGAATGGACTCTATTCTGAGATGACACCTCGAGGGAAAGGGGCGTTATGAAATTCTTCGCGGCGGAGGTCATGACCACATGAACCGCTGCCCCTTCCTCGGTGAGCCTTCTCGCTAATTCAACTGCCTTATATACAGCGACACTTCCCGTGAGACCGAGGAGTATCTTCCTACTCTTCAGCACCGCTTTCATCCCCAAGGGCCTCGTAACTCTTCGGGGATTCCGATTCCTCTCCCTTCTCGACAAAGAGGTCCTCCAGGGCTTTCCTCTCGCCGGTCTCCCTTTCGTGCAGGTAGACCTTCAGGTCCTTCTCGAGTTCGGAAAGGTCTTCAGGTGCGCCTTCTCTCCGCTTCTCCTCCAGGTACTTCCGGTAATCGAATTTCTTCGCCTCCTGCTTCGCCTTCCTCGCCTCGTCGCCCACAAGGAACTCCAGAGAACCGCTCAGGGCTTCTTCGATCGCGACTGTCGTCACCTTCTTCGACCTGGTGGCGATCTTCGGTTTTACCCCGAGTGCCAGTTCCCTCGCCCTCTGCGCCGCGATCGTCGCAAGTCTAAATTTGCCGTCTATGAGCTTCTTTTCAATTTCAACCGGCAACGCGATAATATCCATATCTCCTCCTAAGCCATAACGTTTCTTATCCATTCAGGGTCTACCCTTTCCGTCTTAATCCTCTCGGCAATCACGACGGCCTTCAACTCCGTGAGAGCCTCGTCGAAGACATCGTTTACTATAACATAATCGTAATTTTTGTACTCCCCTATCTCCTGGACCGACCGCTTCATCCTCAGGGCTATCTCCTCGGGAGAATCGCTCATACGGCCCTCCAGCCTCGCCCGCAGTACATCGAGGGAAGGCGGAAGTATAAAAATATACACGCCGTTTTCATAACTCGCGCGGAAGTGGCGCGCGCCCTGCGTATCGATATCGAGGAGCACGTCGAGACCCTTTCCCATCATCTCGTAGAGGCGTTTTCTCGAAGTCCCGTAAAGGTTTCCGTGGACCTTTGCCCATTCGACGAATTCATTATCCTCGATCATTTTTCTGAATTCTCCTTCATCCACAAAGGTATAGTCCCGGTCACTCACCTCACGGGGGCGGGGAAACCTCGTGGTATACGAAACGGAATGTCCTATGTCGGGAAGCTCACTGATAAGCTGCCGGCAGAGCGTCGTCTTACCGGCCCCAGAAGGCGCTGAGACGACGAAGAGGTTACCGCTCTTCTTCCTGATCATCAACCCGATCCCGGTGTTCGGAAAATCTCAGGTCCTTCGGCATCCCGTCGGCGCCCCTGAAGTCATGGAACCGTTGGGTTATCGTCTCTGTCTGGAGGGCGCTGAGGATGATATGGTCGCTGTCGGTAACGATGATCGACCGCGTCCTCCGTCCTTCCGTAGCGTCCAGCAGTTTTCCCCGTTTCTTCGCCTCGTCCCTCAAGCGTTTCATAGGTGATGAACCGGGCGTTATTATCGCGACCACCCTTGCAGCAGAAACGACGTTGCCGAAACCTATGTTCACTAGTATCGGACTTAAGTCTCTTTTCATCTCTTTCCACCCTCTCCTATTGAAGATTCTGAGCCTGTTCCCTCATCTTTTCGAGCTCCGCCTTTATCTCGATCGAAAGATTCGTGATCCGGTAGTCATTCACCTTCGAGGCCACCGTATTCACTTCCCGGTTCAACTCCTGCAGGAGGAACTCTATCTTCCTTCCCACGGAATCACCGTTGGACAGGATCTCCTTCACCTGCGCAACGTGCGAGTGGACCCTCGTTATCTCCTCACTGATATCGGTCTTCTCGGCCATAATCGCGGCCTCCTGGAGCACCCTGCCCTCGTCATACTGAACTTCCCCGAAAAGGTCATGGAGTCTCTCGATGAACTTCTCCTTGCAGGCGGTCACCGCGTCGGGTGTAAAAAGAGCGATCTGTTCGCTCATCTGTTCTAGCCGTGCCAGTCTCAGAAAGATATCCGTCGCGATCGTCTCTCCCTCGCGATCTCTCATATCTCCAAGTCTCGACAGGGCATCATTGAAGGCCTCGAAGAGCGGGCCCGCATCGTAGTCGATTTCTTCCGAAAGGATGAGGTCCCTGAATCCCGCGAGGGTGCCTATCTCGATATCTCCCGTCAGCGAAAGCTCCTCTTTTAGTGCGACGAGGGCCTGATGGAGTTCCCTCGCGATTCCGACATCGAGCTTCACTCTATGACCCTCTTCTCCGGTCACGGAGACGATGGCGTCGAACCTCCCCCTCGAAAATCTCCCTTTAATAAGGTTCCGCAGCGGAATCTCGTGAAGGCTGAGGTTCTGCGGGATCTTTATCGATATGTCCATGAACCGATGGTTCACGGACCGGACTTCCACCTGGAAGGGGCCCTTCTGAGAAGACCCGAAACCCGTCATGCTCTCTATCACGGCAGCCTCATCGTATCAAACAGCCCTCTAGCCCCTTCTTTCATGAGATTATGTTATTAGAAACAGGGCCGAAAGTAAAGACTGGGATAATAACTCTCAGGAGGAAAACAAAAGAGGGCGGGCAAAAAGCCCGCCCTCTCCTTGACCTTTCCAATGCGCTACGGATTTGTTATCGTGACTGTCGCTGTGAAGAGATTGCTCTTCGTATCGACCACTGCTATGCTAACAGGACGCCCTGCCGCCGGGATGCCCGTGCAATCTGCTGCCACTGTCGCCGAGAATGTCTTACCACTCGCAGTTACCGTGGTTGGACTGACGACCACTGAAGCCAACGACGATGTTATTGTATAACCCGGACTTCCACCAGTGACAACAAATGTCGCTATGCCGCCAGTAGTACAACTAATCGGTACAGTTGCAGGGGTAACTGTCAAAGGTGGCGGAGTCGGTGTCGGCACTGGCGTAGCCGTCGGTTGAGGGGCCGCCGTGACCGTGACCGCTGTTGAGCCTGATACGCCGCCGGATGTGGCGGTTATGCGATCAGTTTCGCCTCCGAACCCCGATGGCAGGGTGGGCGCCGTGAACTGCGCCGTCGCAACGCCGCTTGTTGTCTGTGCAAAAGCATCTACTCCACCGGTGCCCTGCGTGACGCTGAAGTTCACCGCAGTACCGTCAGGCGCAGGAGTTCCGGCACTTGTCGTCACCTGCGCGGTAATGGTGGATATCCCAGCAGATGCCACTGACTGAGGATTCGCGG
>Ga0187779_10001261_pt1 | contig 15874 bp, 12 predicted proteins | sample 1015_Q2_SP10_10__FD_132435 | JGI IMG/M metagenome (GOLD analysis project Ga0187779, IMG submission 132435) | Tropical peat soil microbial communities from peatlands in Department of Meta, Colombia - 1015_Q2_SP10_10_MG | ecosystem: Environmental > Terrestrial > Soil > Wetlands > Peat | place... | reverse complement strand
GGGCAACTACATCTTCAATAGGGAAATTCTTCTGGACGCCCTGGCGAAGACCCAGAGGAGAAAGGAACATGATTTCGGGGCTCATGTAATTCCCGGACTCGTCGATTCGGGGAAGGTCTTTGCCTATGACTTTGCGACAAATATTATTCCGGGAGCCAGGACCTACGAGGAAAAAGGATACTGGCGTGATGTGGGGACGATAGCTGCATTTTTTGATGCCCATATGGACATGTTGGGGAGTGCACCGCTTTTCGAGCTCGACAACAAATTATGGCCGATTCACTCACTCGGATATGAAGCACCTGCTGCGAAAATACTGAATGGCGAGATCGAAAACAGCATGATCGCCGAAGGAACTTTCATAAAGGATGCGAGGATACGCAATTCTATTATCAGGAGCAACGTTATCATTGAGGAGGGCGTGAGTGTAGAGGATTGCATAATCCTCGATCATTGCGTCCTGACACGGGGCTGCAGGCTCAGGAAGGTCATCGTGGATAAATTGAATGTCCTCAAGGAAAATGACGAAATAGGGTTCGACCCCAATAAGGACCGTTTCCGCAGTCACATAGACCCGTCAGGGATTGCTATCGTGCCGAGAGGGGGAAGTCCGATAAGAGTGAGTGAGTAGGCTTTTCAATTCATCTCTCCTTCCGAAAAGAATTGCAAGATCACGTTCCGCACATGAAAGATCCAAAAAGAATTATTCGTCGCGATAGGGTACTCTCGGAGATATTCGATTCCTGCCCAGGGTCATATCTTGTCGGCGGGTATGTGAGAGACATTATTAGAGGTGCTGAGTCAACCGATATTGATTTCGTTGTTAGGGGTAATTTCAGCGAAATAGCCTCAAGTATAGCATTAGGATATAAAGGTAAGTATATTGATTTTGCAGGAAAAGGGATGGCAAGAGTCATCATCGGCAGGCGAAGCATTGATTTCACTGAACTAAGGGGAGAAATTGAGGAGGACCTGGAGAGAAGAGATTTCACCATGAATGCGATAGCATGGTCTCCCGACAGAGGCATCGTAGATCCACTGAAGGGGTCTCATGATATCTCATCGAGATTAATAAGAGGAATATCGAGAAAGAATTTCGTTGATGATCCTCTCAGGCTTCTGAGGGCCTATCGTTTTTCAGGAGAATTATGCTGGACGATTGATTCGAAAACGAGGGCGCTGATAGGAGAGATGAGGTCACTGATTCGTGAACCGGCCAATGAAAGGATTACTTTAGAGCTTTTTAGGCTCTTAGAGTCGAAATGCTCCATGAAAGGCTTGAAAGCCGCTTCTTCCGATGGACTCTTAGGCGAAATACTTTATCTTGATAACAGGCGGTTACAAGATTGTATTCAAGAGCTTTCTCTCGTTAATGCATTTCTTAAGAAGATACCTGAAAGGTATAACTTTAAATTTGGAGAGAACGTTTCCCAGGAACTCTCCTACGGGGGGGTTCTCAGGGCGATAGTCCTTCTTTCGGGGGCCGATAAAAGGCGGTGGCGCCTAAGCTTAAGTAGGACCATTCTTGACAAGATAGAAGCCTTTAACAAATTGAGAGAAGACTATCCGAATAAAGGAAGGCTGCGCAGGGAGGAAATCTTCGATGGCTTTGTGAAAGAAGGCGATTCTCTCGTCGATTTTGCCATCCTTTCTCGAAATCTGTGGAATGTCCGAGAATCCCTGAGATGCATGAATATGAGACCACTCCTGCGGACCGAAGAGATCATGAGACAGATAGGGGTGAAAGGGGGTCCGGAACTCGGATTGTTGAAAAGAGATATGATGCGAATGCAGTTCCTTCTAAAGCTCAAGAGTGTTTCAGATGCGAGGCAGTGGCTGGGGACGATGGCATGACAGATGAGGGACGAAGGAAGAAATGGTATATAGAGGTTGGCTCCTCATTGCTGTCGTAAAAGGGAGAAAGTGAAGCAGCATTCTTGCCTCACAAACTTTACATAATATATCTTATCAGACATTAAGTACGAACATCATTTGTTAGTAAAATGTTATTAAGCCCGTTTAATCTTTCATGAGCAACTTGATGGTCAATGGTCCTAACGTTTTTGAGCAGGATTTAGGCAGAGAAGAAATGCTTCATATATCATATGTTAGCTCGTTTCGATCGGAACGCCGATGAGATACTTACCATCATGGCCCGCAACCTTAATATTGACAATCTCCTTGGGGCCAGCATTCTCCATAATCACCCTCACCTTCAGATAATTGGCGGCTGTCCCGGTGAAGGAACCATCTTCATATCGCTTCTCCACTAGGACATCAAGGAGTTTACCGATCTGCCGCGTCATATAAGCGCTTCTTTTCTCATTCGACAATGAGAGAAGAAGCGCACATCGTTCTTTCTTAATACTTTCATCGACCTGACCTGCCATCATTGCAGCCTGCGTGCCGTTTCTCCGGGAGTATGGGAAAATATGGAAATACGTGAGAGGGAGAGATTTCAATACGGTGACTGTGTTAAGAAATCCCGCCTCGCCTTCCCCGGGAAATCCGACAATCACGTCTGTCCCGATAGAGACATCGGGTATCTTCGTTGCGATATGATCAATTCTCGAGACAAAGGTTCGAACGTCATAGTTTCTGTTCATGGTAGTGAGTATTTTGTCGTCTCCGCTCTGTAACGGTATATGGAGATGATTACATATCCTTGTATCAGCGAGAAGTTCTATCAGGTCTTCAGTTAATTCGCTAACTTCTAGAGAGCTTAGCCGTATCCTTGTGATGCTTGTTGAACTGAGTAAGACCCTGAGCAGATCTGAAAGAGTAACTTTAGGTATGAGGTCATAACCATAAGTCCCTAAATTAATTCCTGTAAGAACAATCTCATTGTAGAGAGAGGATACTTCTTCCGCAAGGAGAGCGACATTTTCCAGGGGAATGCTACGGGAATATCCCCTCGCCTTCGGGATGACACAATAGCTGCATGACTGATTACATCCGTCCTGAACTTTCAGGGTAAAGCGGCTCCTACCGCCTGTTTCGGAATGTGAAGGGGCATTAACATTTTTTCCTGTTATCTCATCGATGATCTTTAATTTATCTCCATTCCTGACGATGGCTGAAACGCCATCCATAGAGAGGACGGAATCTCTATTCAGCTCCGCATAACAACCGGTCACTATCACTCTCGCTTCTGATTTGTGAGCCCTTCTGATGAGCTGTCTCGATTGGTAGTCGCTCTTTGAGGTAACGGAACAGGTATTTATTATACAAAGGTCGGGTCTTTCAGAAAGGCATACAATGCTATATCCATTTGCCCGAAAACCAGCTTCTATCTGTGCGCTCTCTGCCTGATTTGATCTGCATCCGAGGGTCAATACGGCGACTTTCATGAGGCAACGCCCTCGAGGGAGTGTTTCTTAGCTTCTGTAATCCTCACCATAGCAAGGCTACCTATAAGAGACGAATCTCCCATGAAATTCACAATCTTATTTCCACGAGTCCTTCCGCTCAGCATGGTGAGATCTGTCTCGCTGTAACCTTCGACGAGCACCTCCTGCACGGTATTTGAGAGACCCCCGTTTTTCTTTAGCGTGATAGTGTCCTGCAATTCTAGGATCTCGCTCAGTCTTCTCGATTTCACCTCACCCATGACCTGTCCATCCATCGAGGCGGCAGCCGTCCCGGGCCTCGGGGAATACTTGAACGCGAATATTCCGTCAAACTCGATCTCCTTCAGCATTTTCTTTGTTTCTCCATGGTCTTCCTCTGTCTCGCCTGGAAACCCGCAAATGATATCTGTCGTTATCGAAACCCCCGTAATCCTCTCCTTCAAGAGAATAATCTTCTCCAGGTATTCCCCGGAAGTATATCCCCTGTTCATGAGATTCAACACCCTGTCTGAACCCGATTGAAGAGGGAGATGGAGGTGTTCGCAAACCCTCCCGAGGTTAGCGATGGCGTCTACGAGTCTATCCGAAAGATCCCTAGGATGAGATGTCACAAAACGTATCCGCTCGATACTCCTGAGTGAATCGATTTTTCTCAGAAGCCCCGGGAAGTCGAGATCACTCCTGTATGAATTTACATTCTGACCCAATAATGTTATCTCCTTGAAACCCTCCCGACCGAGTTCGGCTATCTCGCTCAGAATCTTTTCAGACGGCCTGCTTCTTTCCCTGCCCCTCGTGTAAGGGACGATACAGTAACTGCAGAAGTTATCGCATCCGTACATGATAGATACCCACGCCCTACCCCCACGATTTCTGAGCACGGGCAGGTCGTTATCGGCGATTCCCGGGTTTTCTTCATTTGCTGTTGTGTGAGAAGGAGCACCTACAAGGCCGGCCAGGCGATGGATATTCTGCGGTCCCAAGATGAGGTCTACATGGGGGGCTCTCCTGAAAATTCCCTCTCTCTGAAGCTGGGCGATACATCCGGCCACGGCTATTTTGATATGGGGTCTTCGCTTCTTAAGGCTCTTAATCCTTCCCAGCTCACTGAAAAATTTCTGTTCAGCCTTCTCCCGGATGCTGCAGGTGTTATAGATGATAATATCGGCTTCCCACCGATCGTTAGTCGGCAAGTAACCTTCCTTGCTCAGGACGCCCGCCATCTTCTCCGAATCGTGGACATTCATCTGACAGCCGAAGGTCTCGATGTAGTACTTTTGCGGCATCATTAAAAATAACATCCGGCGTCCCCCTGATGCAAGAACGCACTCGACAGCCTTGACTATCCGAAAAGGCAACCTTTATAATCAGCAGCGAAAATGCTCGAAATCAACGAACAGATAGAACAGCGGCTGAAGAAACTCAGGGAGTTTCAGGAAGCAGGAATAGAGCCTTTCGGCGGATCCTTTGAGGCTGACAGCCACGCCTCTGAGATCCTCTCGAGATACGATAAGCTCTCTAAAGAGGAACTCGAAGCGATTCCCGTCGTATGCTCAATAGCAGGCAGGATTGTGGCCATGCGTGACTTCGGGAAGGCAGCCTTTGCTCACCTACAGGATTCATCGGGGAGGATTCAGGTCTATTTCAGGAAGGACATGCTCGGGGAGGGCTATTCGATTGTGAAGAAGCTGGATGTGGGGGATATCGTCGGCTTAAGGGGCAGGCTTTTCAGGACCAAGACCGAGGAACTCACGATAGAGGTGAAAGATTTCAAGCTCCTCACAAAGTCGCTGAGACCCCTTCCGGAAAAGTGGCACGGCCTCAAGGATATCGAGATGAGATACCGGCAGCGATATGTGGACCTGATCGTTAACCCCGAAGTTCAGAAGACCTTCGAGAAAAGGAGCATCGCGATCAAAGCTATCAGGGATTTCCTCGAGGCAAAACGTTTTATCGAAGTGGAAACGCCGATGATGCATCAGATCCCCGGAGGTGCGACCGCCAGGCCCTTCAAGACACACCATAATGCCCTCAGCATGGACCTCTTCCTCAGGGTTGCTCCCGAGCTCTATCTGAAGAGACTTCTCGTGGGGGGCTATGAGCGCGTCTTTGAGATCAACAAGAATTTCAGAAATGAAGGAATATCGACGAAACACAATCCAGAATTCACCATGCTTGAATTCTACATGGCGTATAAGGACTATACCTTTCTCATGGGTTTCACGGAGGAGCTTATTTGTCATACGGCTGAAAAGGTGGCAGGAACACTCAGGATTCCTTTCGGTGACGCCGTGATAGATCTTACCCCTCCCTGGAAAAGGCTGCCGATGCTCGATGCCTTAGGCGAAAAGGGGATGCCCGTCACCGCAATCACGGATCCTGCGGAGGCGATGAGCTGGGCGAGATCGAGGAAGATAGTTATAGAAAAAGGGGCATCGCACGCGAAGGTCCTCGATGAGATATTCAAGGAGGCTGTCGAACCGGAATTGATACAGCCGACCTTTATCATCGATTATCCCGTCGATCTTTCACCCCTCGCGAAGAGGAAGGCGGACTGCCCTGAACTCGTCGAAAGGTTCGAGCTCTTCATCGCGTCCAGGGAGATCGCGAACGCCTTTTCCGAACTCAATGATCCCCTGGATCAGCGAGGGAGGTTTCTCAAACAGGTTGAGGCGCGGGAGAAGGGAGACGAGGAGGCCCAGTTCATGGATGAGGATTTTGTGAGGGCGCTGGAATACGGTATGCCGCCCGCCGCGGGGGAAGGAATCGGCATCGACAGACTCGTGATGTTGCTCACGGATTCTCAGTCCATAAGGGACGTGATCCTGTTTCCCCTCTTAAAGCCGGAACAATGAAGATGACTGCAGATTCACGAGTCGAAACCCGAAACGCCCCATTGCGAGCCTTTAAAAAGACGTGAACCATCCATTCCCGCTATTCATCGCCCTCCGGTATCTGAGATCGAGAAAGACACGGAGAGGCCTTTCCTTCCAGACGGCGGTCTCGATCGGAGGGGTCGCTGTCGGCGTCATGGCACTCATCGTCGTCCTCGCCGTCATGAGCGGATTCCATGAGGACCTCCAGAAAAAGATTCTCGGCGTGAATGCCCATCTCGTAATCCTCGACTACAGGGGAACCATCGAGGATTATCGCGGTGTCCTCGAGAAGATAAAAACCGACAGGGACGTTGTTGCTGCCGCGCCTTTTGCTCTTGGTCAGGTTATGGTCTCTTCGGGCAGTAAGGGCCAGGGGGTCTACATCAGGGGTATCGAGCCTGCTCTTGAAAAGAATACGACGGATATCGCAAACCATCTCAAGGAAGGCAGCCTCAACGATTTGGACGAACGGTCCGGAGGATTACCCGGGATAATAGTCGGAAAGGAACTCGCCGGCAGACTCGGGGCCTTTCTGGGCGATGAGATATCCATCCTCTCTCCTTCCGGAGAAGTCGGTCCGCTTGGTATGCTCCCAAAGGTGAAAAAATTCAGGTTAGCCGGAATATTCGAGGTTGGCATGTTTGAGTATGATTCGAACCTCGTAATAGTCGGCCTCAAGCAGGCCCAGGAGTTCTTCGGAATGGGCAGCTCTGTTACGGGGGTTGAGGTGCGGATAGGAGATATCTATAAGGCGGCCGAAGCTGGCGAAAGAATCAGGAGATTGCTGGGGGTCCCCTATCACGTGAGGGACTGGATGCAGATGAACAAGAATCTCTTTTCTGCCCTGAAGCTCGAAAAGTTTGCGATGTTTATCATCCTTGTACTGATAATCTTTGTCGCCTCCTTCAATATCGTGAGTACCCTCATTATGAACGTGATCGAAAAGCAGAGAGAAATAGCCATCTTGAAGACGATGGGCGCCACGAACAGGGGGATAATGGCGGTATTCATGATCCAGGGTTTTCTCATCGGCCTCACAGGAACAGGTATCGGCCTGACAGGCGGGTACGTCTTATCCTATATCCTTAATACATACCAGATCATAAAGCTTCCCCCGGATATTTACTACCTGAGCCATCTCCCGGTGAAGATGAATGTGTCGGATTTTCTTGCCGTCTCGATCTCGGCAATAGCGATCAGTTTTCTCTCAACCATCTATCCTGCGTGGCAGGCAGCGAAACTGGACCCTGTTGAACCGTTGCGATATGAATGAGTGGTATAGTTGCAGCGAGCGACGACGCAAGATGTCCTGATTGAATGGCGAGCTTCCCGTAATTAGGGAAGGAAGGGATGGACGAAGGCAGACCCACCCCAAATCCGTTCCCATCGATTACAGGGTACTTCGCTTTTCTTCTCTTCTCTCCATTCTCATCGTAAGCCGCATCGTTAAGGGTGCGAGGGGGGGAGAGAGCCCTGCTCCTTCACCGAGAGAAGCTCCACTTCAAAGATAAGGGTGGCATTGGGGCCGATAACACCTCCCGCGCCTTTTTCCCCGTAAGCGAGGTTGGAAGGAATAACGATCTCCCATGTAGAGCCTTCCTTCATGAGCTGCAAGGCTTCCGTCCATCCGGGAATAACGCCGTTGACCGGAAAGGATGCCGGTTGCCCCCGTCGATATGAGCTGTCGAACTCTTTTCCATCGACCAGGCTTCCCTTATAGTTAACGGTCACCGTATCGGTCAACTTCGGAGTCGGTCCCGAGCCTTCCTTTATGACCTTATACTGGAGGCCGCTCGGTAGGGTCACGACACCCTCTTTTTTCTTATTTTCCGCGAGGAAGGCATCGCCTTCCTTCTTGTTCTTTTCGGCGACCACCTTCGCCTGTTCCTGCTGCTTCGCCACCATCTCCTTCTGCAAACCGACCAGTATGTCACGGACTTCCTGATCAGAGATTACGGTCTTGCCTCCCGTGTACGCGTCTTTGAGTCCCCTTGCGAGCAGGTCCGGATCGATCTCCAAGGACTGCTTCTTCAGATTGTTCCCGATATCTACTCCGATGCTGTAGCTCACCCTGTCCTTCTGATCTTTGAGAACCGCCTCTTCTGCTGCAAAAGCCTGACCTGCCAGAAGGGCGATGCCGACTACTGCTGCCAAGAATAATTTCATTTCCATCTCCTTTCGATGCTCTTAAGCATTAAGTTTTTTGAGCAGCCATGCCATGTTCTGCCCGAGGTCCTTCATGGTCCGAACACCCTCTGTGTCTTTCATCACGTCGCCCGGCTCTCTTCCGATGGCCATATTCCAGTAGCTCGACCCCGGGACGATCATCTGACCGATGAGGAAGAAATAATTCAGTGAACTAAATACGTGGATTGCCCCTGCGCGGCGTACCGCAACGACCCCGGCGCCGACTTTGCGTTTGAACATATCCCCATTGGCTCGGGCAACCATACCGCTCCTCTCGATGAGGGCCTTGATGCCCGCAGAAAGATCGGCGAAATAGGTAGGTGAACCGAGGAGGATACCGTCGGCTTCGGCCATCCGTGCGATGCATTCATTCGCACTGTCTTCACCGACTGCGCATTTCCGATCCTTATTGTTGAAACAGCGATAGCAGGCGATGCATCCCCGAAGGGACTTCCCCGCGAGATGCACGAGATCGGTCTCTATCCCCTCGCTTCGTAATTCATCCAGAACGATATTCAATAAAATAGCGGTATTGCCATCTTTCCTGGCGCTGCCATTGAATGCGACTACTTTCACACAATCCCCCTTTCCTTGAAATTCAACCGGGTTGCCTGAATAACTTTTTATTTTAAATCGTCCCGATCAGGAAATGCAATGTTTTCCGTATGTTCGGCTATGCTCGTTTGTGGTATTATGACCGATGGAAAAAATGCCGGGCAGAATTACCCTCTATCTCAGGATGATCAAATTCTCTCACTCTGTCTTCGCCCTGCCCTTTGCCTTCACCGGCGCCTTGTTCGCCGCATCGGGAGTTCCGCCTCTCCCGAAGGTCTTCTGGATCATTATCGCGATGGTGGGTGCGAGGTCCGGAGCCATGGGCCTAAACAGGATTATCGACAGCAGGATAGATAAGGAAAATCCGAGGACACGGGGAAGAGAGATACCCTCCGGCAAGATAAGCATAAGAGATGCCGCCTTCTTCACTGCCATCTCACTCGTCATACTTGAAATCGCTGCCTATAACCTCAACGCCCTCTGCCTGAAACTCTCTCCGCTCGCCCTATCCTTGCTCATACTCTATTCATACTCAAAGCGGTTCACCTGGATGTCCCATTTTCTGCTCGGTATCGCGATATCCCTTGCCCCCCTGGGCGCCTGGATAGCGGTGAGAGGAACCATAGACATGGCGATATTCCCTCTCACGGTTACTGTCGTTTTTTGGCTTGCAGGGTTCGATGTCCTCTATGCGCTCCAGGACACCGAATTTGACCGGTCGAAGGGCCTCTATTCTATCCCCCAGAGGTTCGGGCTGAAGAAGGCGCTCTTCCTTTCGAGATCCTTTCACGGCATGGCGATGAGCTTCCTCATCTATTCCGGCCTTATCTTCGGCCGCGGCGTCTTCTACTGGATCGGCATCGTCGTTGTTGCCGGCCTGTTCATCTATGAACATTCCCTTGTGAAATCCGATGACCTCTCGAAACTCGATGTCGCCTTTTTTACGATGAACGGATATATCAGTGTGGCCGTGTTTCTTGCGACCCTTGCGGACTACCTAATACCCCTCACATGATCGGAGATGATCGCCGTCACCGTAACGGGGGATTCGCGATTGCCCCCTCTTTCAAGGCGTAGTCCTTGATCTTGACCACCCTGCCCTCTACCGACAGCCTTCCTTCGCTGTAGAGCCGAATCGCTTCGGGAAAGATCTTGTGTTCCATCCGCAGGATCCTTTCCGAAAGGCGTTCCTCAGTGTCATCGGGGGATACGGGAACGGCGGCCTGAATTATTGTCGGCCCCGTATCCATGCCTTCGTCTACAAAATGAACGGTGCAGCCGCTGATCCTCACACCTGCATCTACCGCCTGTTTCTGGCCATGGAGGCCGCGGAAGGAAGGTAAGAGAGCAGGATGAATGTTCATGATCCGTGAGGGAAAGGCCTCCAGGAGGGGCCTTTTCACGATACGCATGAAGCCGGCCAGTATCACGAGTTCGACACCTTTCGCCCTAAATTCATCGACAATCCTGGTAAAGAAAGCTTCCCTTGCGTTGAATTGTTTCGGATCGATATGGAGGAATTCTATCGAGTGCTTCCGGGCCCTTTCGATAGCAAAAGAGTCGGGATTGTCAACAATGAGAACCTTTATGACGGCATTGAGGCTGCCGGCTTCTATCTCGTCGATGATCGCCTGGAAATTAGAACCGCGGCCGGACGCAAGAACCCCGAGGGCGAGTTTCTCCACGGCTATAACCTTATCTCGACAAAAGACTTCTCCCTGAGACTCTTGATCCAGTTCTTATACTCTTCATTGAATTTCTTCTCAGAGAGTTTCTTCTTTGCGATCTCCCTCGACTCTTCAGGGCTCTTGGCATCCTCCTTATCTTCCAGCTGAATAATATGGATGCCGGTCGATGTCCAGAACGGACCGCTCACCTCACCCGTATTCATACGGGAGAGCACGTCGAGAAACTCTTTCCCGAGCTGTTCTTTCTTCACGAAACCGAGTTCGCCTCCGGTCTTGCCGGAAGGGTCATCGGAGTATCTCACGGCGAGGGAAGGAAAGTCTTCGCCTGCCATCAACCTCCGGTATACATCTTCGGCCTTCGCCTCGACGGCCTGTCTCTCCATCTCCTTGTCGGGTTTCTTGAAGAATATCTGCCTGATTTTAAAGCCGCCCCCCTTGTTTTTCGCGACGTATTCGGTTATCTCCCTGTCTGATACGACGATCCTGCTCTTCACCTGCTGGTTAACCACCTTGCTGAGGATGATCTGTTCGGCAAGGAGCTTTTTATATTCCTCCAGAGTGAAGCCCTCTTTTTTCAGGGACTCGTCAAATTCCTTGTCACCAATAGAATATTTCTTCTTGATCCCGTCTATCGCCTCGGCAATTTCCTCGCTTGATGCATCGATATCGAGTTTCTTGGCAGCCTGTATCTGGAGTTTCACATCAACCATGTTTTCGAGGAAGCCCGCTTCATTTTCCTTGAATACCTTCATCTTCTCTGTGTTACTTAATGCCTTGAACCCCTCAGTCGCCTTGAACTCCATGGCCCTGTAGAGTTCACCCCATGTTATGACCTCCTTGTTTATGATAGCCACGACTTTGTCAAGGAGCACCGTAGCAGTCGCACTGCCTGACAAGAGAAATAGCGCAATCACTACTGACGCTGTCTTATTTTTCGAGAGCATGTATTCCATCACCTCCTCCGGTCATTGCCCTGCGTCATCCACGGATTTATGTCGATCTGGCGGCCGTTTCACGGCGCTGTGCGTCCTCGACATAATCCGCTCTTTAAGAATAAAACAACTGGCCAAGAATCTTCAACCCGGGGCTGGACGAGCAGCCGACGAATAATCTCGCTTGCCCAGCGCTCTCATAACGGCAGTTCCGCGCGAAGCCACGGTCTTCTGTGCGTCGTCAGCAGTAAGCGAACTAATCGAGAACCTCCCGCAATTTCTTGAGAAGCTCCTTCGGAGTGAGAGGCTTCTGGATAAAAGGGTACCCCTTGTCAGCAATCTCCTTCATGGAGTCGTCATCGTACGCATAGCCGCTTAAGAATATCACCTTGATATCTTTCTTGTTCTTCTCTATTTCGTGATAGGCCGTCGTACCCGTCATATGAGGCATCGATATATCAAATAACAGGAGGTTGATGCTGTCCTCATGCTCGATGAATTTCTGTACGGCGTCCATTCCGTCGACAGCCTCTATCACCCTATATCCCGCATTCTCAAGCACCTGGCTGACGAGATTTCGCACGGAGACGTTATCTTCCGCCACGAGAACGGTCTCTGTGCCGCCGGCCGGTTGTGCGGGAGGAACGGCCTGTGCCTTATTGCCTTCCGATTCGAGTAATGGAAGGTAAATCCTGAACGATGTCCCGCGGCCGGCAGCGCTCTCGACGGTTATGTATCCCCTGTGTTTTTGTACTACGCCATATACTATCGATAGTCCGAGTCCCGTTCCCTTGCCGACCTCCTTCGTTGTAAAGAACGGTTCGAACATCTTTGCCTGTGTCTCTCTATCGATGCCAATACCGGTATCCGCCACCGTAACGAGAGCGTAATTCCCCGGCGGCAGGCAGGCTTGATTATCTGCGAATCCCTTTTCACCGCGAAACGGTGCTGCTGTGATAGTCAAGTCGCCTCCCCCCGGCATGGCGTCGACCGCGTTTGTTACCAAATTCATGAGGACCTGCTCTATCTGCGCCCTGTCCGCGAGTACCGGCAAGCCTGTTGCGGCAGTCTCTATCGACAACCGGATCTTCTCACCGACAAGACTCGGTAAGAAACTTTCCATGGTCTTTATGATTTCATTGACATCCGCATAATCCATGAGGGTCACCTGTTTCCTCGTATATGCCAGTAAGCCCTTCGTGATTTTGGCCGCCCTCTCCGAGGATGAGAGGAGGAGGTCAGCATAGCCTCTCAGGGGATTGTCGCTGTCCAGGTTGTCTCGTAATATCTCACCGAATCCCATGATCGCAGTGAGGATGTTATTGTACTCATGTGCGATGCCGCCGGCCATGGTACCGATCGCCTCCATTTTCTGCGCATGGAACAACTGTTCTTCGAGCCTGCGATGCTCGGTAATGTCCCGCACTATTGCGAGAACCTCGTCTTCGCCGCTCTTCACGATTCTTGCTTCGTAATGGCGGTGGGTACCATTCAGATATAACTTGTACTCGAAGCTCTGCAGCTCTCCGTCCTGCAGAGCCCTATCAATATGGTGCAGGGTTTTTTCAGCCACGTCAGACGGCATGATTTCCCGAATACTTGCGCCGATAAATTCACTCGGCGGCACCAATGTCGAGCGGTTATGTTCAGTCTCATACTCCAAGAAGAATCCCTCCCTGCTGATGCGAAAAATCATATCGGGTATGGCGTTGAAGAGTGCCTTGGCCTTGGCCTCACTCCTCCGCAAGGCCTCTTCCGAACGGTTCTGTGTTGTGATATATTCCTTTATTTGGGACGCCATCGTATTAAATGCACCGGCCATCTGACCTATCTCATCCCGCGACGCAATTTCCACCTTACTATCCAGATTGCCTTTGCCGATCTCGACGGATGCTTCGCTGAGTTTCAGGATCGGACCGGAAATGGTGCGGGAGAAGAGGAAAATGATAAGGAGAGAGAGAATACCAAAAAATGAAGAGATACCGATGATATTATTTCTCATTTCATCTGCCGGAAGGAAGGCAAGGCTCGCAGGCACGACCATGATGAGAGTCCAGTCATTGCCTCTGAAGTCAAGATAACCTCGTTCACGCACAAAGGTAGTGATCACCTCCGGCCTCGCAGGAGCATGTTTCAGATTACCCACGTTCTCTCCGATTGCGAGAGCGGCCTTAACAAAGTTCCAATGAGGCGATAAATCTTGCAGAATAGCCCTGTTGCGATTGGAATAGAGAAGCAATCCGTCTTTGTCGACAAGATCGATTTCGAGGTGTTTCTGCACTTCGCTGTCATGAGACACAACAGGGACGAATCTTGTGATATCATATAATTTTTCAACAGGCATCCGAGAAACGACAACTCCGAAGGGGATTCCGTTTCTGTCTTTGACAATATGAACGAAATGGATCACGACCGTATTCAGGGTTACGGATTTATGGATGTTGACGACAAATTCTTTGCCGGCGTCGATATCTCTCCAGTATTCCACAAGCTCACGCCTTTTCCCGATAGATTTTCCGGATGTATCCGCAATCCTTACTCGGTTCAGGTCAAAAAATGAGAGTGAGGCATAGAATCGATAGTTATGCTGATACTCCTTGAGCCTCTCGGATACCTGCTTGGCAGTATGACCCCTAGAACTGATTACGGGATCCAAAGACAGGGTCACCATGTCCTCATATCTTTCGAATAGCATTCTGTCGATTTTGTCCATCGTGTGGAATGCCTGGGCCTCGAGTTTCTCCTTGATCTCTTTTTCTAATATCCTGATGTTCGAGGTATACACAAAATACGTAACAGACAGGGTACTGACGAGAAATATTCCGGAAAATATCCCTATGAGTTTCGTTGCAAATTTCACCTGTTCCTCTTCACGGCTTCGGGTACCTTCGGCATAGTGCTTATTGTAGCAGAGGCTGTCTCAAAGGAAAAGAGACGCGATACTTCATTGTCTATCGGTTCGTAATTTCTCCGAAGTTATTTCCTGTGCTAGAATATTTTAAAGGACAGGTGAGAGGGCATGAACAATCACGCGGTTAAGACCGGAAAAGAGCTCAATGCCGAGACGGAAGGGAAGACTAAGGAGCCGGTTCGTTACAAGGTCTTTCTCCTTAACGACGACTATACGACGATGGAATTCGTTGTCTCGGTCCTCGAAACCGTTTTTCACAAGCCCCCTGCTGAGGCAACGCAGATCATGCTCCACGTCCACAGAAAAGGGATCGGGTTATGCGGCGTGTATGTGAAGGAGATAGCCGAGACAAAGGTTGATCTCGTCCATGCCCTCGCCAGGGATAAACAGTTTCCGTTGAAATGTCTTGCGGAGAAGGAATGATCAATAAGGAACTTGAACTCATCATCGCAGCCACGATACGGGACGCCGAAGCGAAGAGGCATGAATATCTCACCGTGGAGCATCTCCTCTATGCCGTACTCCATGACGAACGGGGCGTCGAGATCATTGCAGGCTGCGGCGGTGATATCGGGAGGCTCAAGAAATCGGTACACAAATTTTTTGAGGAGGGCGTGCCGAAACGTAAGGGAGACGCCGACCCCTATCCTCATCCGGCAGTCGGTTTTCAGAGGGTAATCCAGAAGGCGCTGAACCATGTCCATTCGGCGGAGAAGGAGGAGGCGGACGCGGGAGATCTCCTGGCGGCGCTCTTCCTCGAAAAGGGTTCACATGCGGTTCATTTTCTCCACGCCGAGGGCATCACGAGACTTGATGTGTTGAACTATATATCTCATGGAGTTTCCCGAAGGGAGGAAGCGCTCCCTCCGGGAGGGCAAGGCGGCGAGGAAGAGCCTTCTCCGGAACAAGAGCAGGCCCGCGCGAGAGACCCCTTGGCATTGTTTACCGTGGACCTCGTCGAGAAGGCAGCAAAGGGTGAGATCGACCCGCTTGTGGGAAGGGAGATAGAGCTCACGAGGACCATTCAGGTCTTGAGCAGGCGAAGAAAGAACAACATCGTCTTCGTCGGTGAACCCGGAGTTGGTAAGACCGCCATTGTCGAAGGTCTCTCCTTGCATATCCAGCAGGGGCGAGTACCCGAGGCGTTGAAGGCGTCGAGGATATTCCTGCTCGATATGGGGGGGCTTCTTGCCGGGACGAAATATCGCGGCGACTTTGAGGCCCGTCTCAAAGCGATCATGGAAAAGATCGAAAAGATCCCCCAGGCGATTCTCTTTATCGACGAGATCCATACCATTGTCGGCGCCGGTGCAACGAGCGGGGGGTCCCTCGACGCTTCAAACATCCTGAAACCTCTGCTCATAAGCGGGAAATT
>Ga0187779_10001259_pt1 | contig 15884 bp, 12 predicted proteins | sample 1015_Q2_SP10_10__FD_132435 | JGI IMG/M metagenome (GOLD analysis project Ga0187779, IMG submission 132435) | Tropical peat soil microbial communities from peatlands in Department of Meta, Colombia - 1015_Q2_SP10_10_MG | ecosystem: Environmental > Terrestrial > Soil > Wetlands > Peat | place... | reverse complement strand
TCCGTCGGAGAGGAAGAGGATCGTGACGAGCCCGTGCACCGACCCGGCTGCTCCAGCCGGTGCGGCGGCGAAGTTCCCGTTGCCGTTCACCGCCTGCTGGCCGAGCTGGACCGCTGCCGCGAGCGCGTCGCCGATGGCCGTCCCGCCGAAGCCGCCGAAGTCCTCGATCCCGTTCAGCGCCTGGCTGACGAGCTCGTGGTCCTGCGTCGGCTGGGCGACGACCTGGGGCTCCCCCGCAAACGCGATCAGGCCGACACGCAGCCGCTTCGGCGCCTTCTTCAGGAACAGCCGGACCGCGGCCTGTGCCGCGGCGAGTCGCGACGGCTTCACGTCGTGCGCGGTCATCGATCGGGAGACGTCGATCACGAGGATGACGGTCGCCTTCTCCTCGGGGACCTTGGTCGTTCGGTGCGGGCGCGCAAACCCGACGCACAGCGCGGCAAGCGCGGCGAGGAAGAGAACGAGTGGGACGTGTCGCCGCCATGATCCGCGGCCGGCGACCGAGGCGAGCACTTCGACGTTCGAGTACCGGATCGCGTAGCGCATCCGTCTGCGCTCGGCGAGCCGGTAGAGGACGACGGCCAGCGGAACGACGAGCAGCGTCAGCAGCAGGAGCGGATGGCCGAAGGTCACGAGCCGCCTGCGCAGACTGCGCCGACCTGCACGACGGCGCGGACCCCGGCGAGCGCGAAACCGGTGCGGACGCGCACGGTCACGCGTCCGTTGCGCACGGTCCGGCTCGTCGCGACGCTCGTGATCAACGCGGCGCTCGGCGCACTCGTCGTGTAGAAGCCGACCGCGTGCCAGCCTGAGACGACGTGCTCGCCCGCCGCGCACGTGCGCACGACGGTTTGCACCGAGCCTGCCCGCAGTGTCACGTTCGAGACGCGGCGAACGGTCGGCCGTCCCGGCGCGAACGCGGCCGCGTTCGCGGCGCTCGGCTGCAGGAACGGCTGCGGCCCTCCGCTTCCACCGGACGTCGGAATGCAGCCGAGATGAGGGCGGAAGCTGACCGCTCGGGCCGTGCGGCCGGTGAAGGTCGCGTCGAAGAGCGCCGCACGCGCGGTCGTGATCCCTGGATTGACCGGGCTCCCGAGCGCTCCGCGGAAGCCGACGTCGATCGCGCGGTCGCTGAGCTCGGCGTCGAGCCCGCCGACGATGAACCCGCGCGGGCACGAGAGCTGGTAGCTCACGGTGGGTCGCGGGGTGCTCGTCGTCCCCGGCACGACCACCCACGGGCCCGCGACCCGGAGGCAGATCTGGAGCCCCTTGCATTCGTTCGTCGACAGGGCCGGCGAAACCCCGACGACGATCGCCGCGCCCGCGACCGCAGTCAGGCCGAGCAGGCGCTTCACGGAACCCTCAGAAACCACAGCGCGGAGAGCGCGCCGCCGACGAGCAGGAGGATCGCCGACCCTCCCGCGAAGAGATCGCTGACCTCCCGCGACTCGCGATGGTGGCCGAGGCGCGAGGCGAGGTGCGTATAGACGTCCTTCAACCGTGCGTCGGTGTCGGCGGTGAAGAGGATGCCGCCCGTCGTCTGCGTGAGCTGGTTCAACGTTGCCGGCTGGGGCGGCACGCGGATCTGCTCGGTGTAACCGCCGACGAGCTTCACGTTGACGACCCCCGCCTGCGTGCCGAGCACCACGGCGTAGACGGGGACGTGATGCGCGCGTGCGTACTGCGCCGCCTGCTGCGGCGACGTGCGCCCGCCGTTCTGCGCGCCGTCGGAGATCACGAGCATCGACTCGGGTGGGATCGTTCCGTCGCTCGCACGCTGGTTCTGGCCCGCCTTGACGGCGAGCACCACGGCGTCCCCGACCGCGGTTCCCTGTGCCGACTTGATCGACGCGATCGCGTGCGAGACGAGTGTCCGGTCCTGCGTCGGCGGCAGCACGAGGTACGGCCTGCCCGTGAAGCCGACGACGCCGATTCGGTACTTCGACGGGATCTTGTGGACGAACGCGAGTGCGGCGGCGCGCGCGGCGGCCAGGCGCGACGGCTTCACGTCGGTCGCCTGCATCGAGAGCGAGGCGTCGATCGCGAGCATGACCGTTGCTTCTTCGCGGGGGACGCTCACGGTTGCGTGTGGACGCGCGACCCCGACGATCATCGCAGCGAGCGCGACGAGCAGGACGGTTAGCGGAAGATGGCGGCGCCAGCCGGGCTTCGCGTCCACGAGGTTGGGGAGCAGGCCCGGATTCGTGAACTGCTCGGCCGATGAGACTCGTCGGCGCTCGTGCAACACGTAGCCGACCACGAGCAGCGGCACGACGACGAGCGCGACCAGCCAGAGTGGCGACTGAAAGCTCAACGCGTCCTTCGCCTGAGGAAGACGGCGAGCGCGCGCAGCCAGTCACCGGAAGTGCTGAGGACGACGTGTCTGGCACCGGCCGCGCGAAACGCGCGCGCGACGTCCGAGCGCTCCGCCGCGGCCGCCTCGGCGAAGCGGCGACGGAGCCGCGCGCTGCGCGTGTCGACGCGCAGCTGCCGGCCGGTCTCGGGATCCACCAGCCAGAGCGTGCCGGCGTTCGGGAGCTCCTCCTCGCGGGGGTCGCGAATCTCGACCGCAAGCACGCTGTGGCGCCCCGCGAGCTCGAGCAACGGCTGGCGCCAGTCGCGCGGGCCTCGGAAGTCGGAGACGAGGATTACCACCGACCGCTGGCGCGCGAGTGCTCCCGCGCGTCCGATCGCTTCGCCGAGGGAGGTTGCGCCGACGGGCTCGCCGTCGCTCTCCTCGTGCAGGGCGGAGAGCATGCCTAGCAGTCCGACGCGGCCCTGCATCGGTCGCACGGTGCGGGGCGAGCCGTCGCCGAAGGTCACCACGCCGAGCCGGTTGCCACGACGTGTGGCGACGTGGCCGATCGCGATCGCGACTCCCTCCGCCACGTCGAACTTCCGGCGCTCGGCCGTGCCGAACTGCATCGAAGGCGAGGTGTCGAGCACGAGCCACGTGACGAGCACGCGCTCGGCGAGATCGACGCGGACGTGCGGTTCGCCCGTGCGCGCGGTGACGTTCCACTCGATCCTGCGCACGTCGTCCCCGGGGATGTACGGACGCACCTGCGCGAGCTCGGTTCCCTCGCCGAGCATCGTCGAGCGGTAGTCGCCGGCAAGCAGGCCCGCGACGCGGTGGCCGATGGTCAGGTCGAGCGCGCGTAGGAGGGACTCGGGGATCGGGCCGGGACCGGGACGATCCGGGGACCGGGCGATCGCCTGCGCCGGAAGTGGGGTCATGCTGCGGTCGTTCGCGCGAGGTCGACGTGCGGGACCGGGACGGCTGCGATCACCTCGTCGAGAATCTTGTCGACGTCCACCTCCTCGGCGAGCGCCTGGTACGTGAGCACGAGCCGGTGGCGCAGCGCGTCCTTCGTCAGCACGTGGAGGTCGTCGGCGACGACGTAGTCGCGGCCGCGGACGAGCGCGAGCGCGCGTGCGGACTGCACGAGACTGATCGGACCGCGTGGGCTCGCGCCGAACGCGATGTACTCGCGGAGGTGCGGCAGGTTGCGGCTCGCCGGATCGCGTGTCGCTGAGGCGAGGTCGACGGCGTAGCTCACGAGCGCCGGATCGACGTAGACGTCGAAGACGGCGCGCTGCAATCCCTGCAGGTCCTCGAGCGACAGCGCCTCGCGCAGGTCGGGCGGCGCGACGAGCTGGCGCTGGACGATCGTCAGCTCCTCGTCATGCTCGGGATAGCCGATCACGATCTTGAGCATGAAGCGATCGACCTGGGCCTCCGGCAGCGGGTATGTGCCTTCGGACTCGATCGGATTCTGCGTCGCCAGCACGAGGAACGGCTCGGGCACGGGATACGTCGTGTGGCCGATCGTCACCTGTCGCTCCTGCATGACCTCGAGCAGCGCGGACTGCACCTTCGCCGGCGCCCGGTTGATCTCGTCCGCGAGCAGGAAGTTGCAGAACACGGGGCCGAGCTCGGTGTCGAAGGTCCCGTCGCCCGCGCGGTAGATCCGCGTCCCGACGAGATCGGAGGGGACGAGATCCGGCGTGAACTGGATCCGCGCGAACGATCCGCCGAGCACGCTGGCCGTCGTCTTGATCGTCAGCGTCTTGGCCAGGCCAGGCACGCCTTCGATCAGGAGATGGCCTTGCGCGAGCAGGCAGACGACGACGCGCTCGAGCATCGTGTCCTGCCCGGCGATCACGCGCCGGATCTCATAGAGCGCCTGTTCGAGGCGATCCTTCGCCTCGGCGGGTGCGGGGGCGGGGGCGGGGAGGTCGGGGGACTGCTCGGTCAAGGCCTGCGCTCCTTTCGTAGCTGACGACGGGGCATACGACAGCAGGAGAACTTAAGTTTGGCCTGAGAAATCAGGGCCCGTCCAGCGCCGGACGGTTCTCGCTCAACCAATCCGGCGGGGCGGCCGATGGACCGGGTCATGGGAAGATCCGTGATTGGCCTCTGCGGCGGGTTCGGAATGCTCGTCGGGGGCTTCGTGCCGTCGATCTGGGGCGCCTCGCAGTTCTCGCTCGCCTCGATCGTCTTCAGCGTCTTCGGCGGCGTCGCGGGCGCGTTGATCGGCGCCCGTATGTCCGAGGTCTAGCTCACTCGAGCACCGAGAGGATCGCCGCGGGCACGCCGGCGCCGAGTGCGACGGCGACTGCCGCTCGCTCGAGATCGGAAGGGAGCGCCGAGAGGACGAAGGAGTGGTCGAGGGCCGCCCGGAGCGCGAGGCCCTCGTAGATCCCGACGGTCCCGATGACGAGCGTGATCACCGCGCGCCCGCGGGCCGTGCTTCGGGCGATCAGGTAGAACGCGGCGCACGCCAACGCGCAGGCGAGCGCGAGCGAGACGAGGCCGAACGTGGGGACGAACGGACGGCCCCAGAGGTCGCGGCCGGCGCGTGCGATCAGGACAGCGGGAACCGTGATCACGGCAGCGATGTTCGCCGTCGTCGCCACGGCCCCGCGGCCGCGGGCGAGCGCGACGGCGCACGCGACGATGCCGAGCCCGAGCGGGAGCAGCCAGAGCCAGAGGTTCGGCGGCGGCTCGTAGAGGAAACGTCCTGCGATGCTCGTCGGCCTGCCGTCGAGCTCAACGGGCACGCGCCAGTCGCCGAGCACCTCGCTCTTGTTGCCGCCGAGCGCGGCGAGCGCGTGCAGCCGGTGGTCGTGCCAGCGGTACGACCGGCCGCGGGCGACCCGTCGCCAGTGAGGCGAGGCCGTTCGCGAGAACGCCGGCTGGAGCAAGTCCTTGAAGCCGTCGACGCGCGCGGTCGGAGAGCGCCCGTTCAACCAGACGCCGGTTTCATCGAAGCGCAGGAACGGCTCGCCGATGATGCCGAGCACGACGAGTCGCGTCGAAGGAGACACTCGAGCCCAGAGGCCCTGGTCGCGGTCGATCACCTTCACCTCGACTCCGCGAGCCGGAACCGAGGTGAGCTCGGCGCGTCCATCGACCCCGACGACACCCTTGCCGGCGTGCGCGAAAGCCGCGCCTGGCCGTGCCAGCGAGGCGAGCAGGAACACGAGGACGATGACCCGCGCGCGCGTCGGCATCAGAAGTCGAGAAGAAGGATGCCGCATTGACAAATTTGCTTGACCTCTTCACCATCGAAGCCTGGCGAAAAAGGCCCCGCTTCGGCGGGCGCTTCGGCGGGGTCCATTCATCCATTGGGGAGAAGGAGACGATTGATGGGACGGATGACGAGAGGTCTACGGCTGGTCTGCGCCATCGGGGCGGTGACCGGCGCGATCCTCGGCACGGCTGGTGGGGCAACTGCGGTGGTCGCCCCATCCTTCAGTGTCACGGTCGCGCCGGGCACGCTCTCTGCCGGCAGTCCGGCGATCGCAATCGGGACTTTCACGAACAACGGACCGGCTGCCGACGGAGTGGCGGTCACGTTCACGTTCCCGTTCTCGGTGAAGGTGCTCGGAAACAACTGCGCGACGGTGCCGATCTTCACCAAGAACGTCGTGTGCCTGATCGGCAAGGTCGGGGCGGGACAGACGGTGAGCAAGTCGATCGAGTTCACCGTGCCGTCGACTGCGACGGGGAAGCTCACCGTGAACGGCGTGGCGGGATTCATCTCGTCCGCCTTCCCGCACGGTGGCCTGCTCAAGGCGAGCGGAAGCGGGACCGTCTTCGCGGCGGGTGATCCGGCGAACGTCGGAACGTGTTCGAGTTCGTCGTCGGGAGCGCTCAGCGCCACCGCCAACGACCAGACGATCGCGCTGCCGACGCTGCCGACGGCCGATCCGTCGCTCGGGCTTCCCTGCACCCCGCTGTCGGTCAGCGTCACTCCGCCGCTGACGGGGTTCCAGACGAACATCCTCTCCGTCGAGCTTCCAAAGCTGCAGGGGGGGACGACGCACGTCGACCTCAGCTTCCCGGACGAGCTGCTGCCGCAGGTCCCCGGGAACGAAGACGACGACAACACCCCGCAGTACCTGTACGAGATCACGAGCCCGCTCACGGCTGAGCTGGTCACGAAGGTGATCGTGCCCATGTGCGTCGGCGGCACGTTCCCTGCACCTGCGGCCGGATACAGCACGGACTCGTGCATCTTCGGCGTCACCTTCAACGATCCGGACGGTGACAACGACGCGGGCACGCTCGACGTGCTCGTGCAGGGCAGTGGGTTCGGCGATCCTCACTACGGCGGCTAGCTGACGCTTACTGGAGCGACTCGGTGCGCGCCGGAGCGGCGCGCACCGGGCCTCCGGCTGCGACGGTGTCGGTCATGCCGAGGGCGACGTCTGCGCGCTCGGTCCCGACGAGGTGGTGCTTCCCCGCATAGAGCGCCCTCGCCTCGACGAGCGCGGCGTGTGCCTCGGACGTCTTTCCGGATCGCTCGAGCTGCTCGGCGAGATCCACGAGAGCGTCCGCCTGCATCACCGGAGCGTCGGTGCTCCGTGCAAGCTCGACCGCTTCGCGTGCGAGCTGCTCCGCCTGCGACTCGTCGCCCTTCGAAGCGCAGATCCTCGCCTTTGCCGCACGGACGAGAACCTGAGCCTCGACGTCGTCGTCGCTCGCGAGCTCGACGGTCTCGTCAAGGACAGGCTTGGCCTCCGCGTACCGGGCCAGATCGCAGAGTGCGACTGCGAGCAGGGCTGCCACGACGGGACGGAAGTAGCGTTCGTCCATCTCGGCGAGCTGCGTGTAGCCGCGACGGAGCTCGTGCTCGGCTGCGTCGGGTCGCGCAGCCGTCAGCTCGACTCGTCCCGAGGTGTAGGACGTCGCTGCGGCGAACGCATCGGCGCCGAGGTCGGTCAGGAGCTCGCGGGCTTGCGCAGCCAGCCCACGTGCGACGTCGAACTCCCCGAGCATCGCCCGGAGGTTCGCGAGCGAGAGCAGGACCACGGCCTCTGCCTGCCTGTTGTGGAGCCCGCGGCCGACGATCTCCTCGCCGCGCTCGATCGCCTCGGGAGCGGGCATCGGGCCGTCGCAGAGCGCCATCATGTAGGCGGCCGACATCCTCGCTTCCTGTCGGGCCTCGCCCGCGATCCTCGCGTTCTCGATCGCCCGCTCGCCGGCAGCTGCAGTGGCCTCCCACTGGCAGACCGTCCCGTGGACGAAGCCGACCATCCGCCATGCCTTCGCCAGCTCGGCTGCCGCCTCCCTCGACTCGAGCATCGGGATGATCCGGGCCGTCTCGTGCTCGACGTCCGCCCGCCAGGCCGCGAGGTCCTCGACCGCGCGATGACGGACGAGCAGTCGCGTCAGGATCGCGTCGGCTTCGAGCACCTCGTCGCCGAGGGCGTGCGCATCCGTCACCGCCTCGTCGAGGAGCGCCTCGGCCTCGGCGAACTCGCCTGTCTCCATCAGCGCCTCGCCGAGATCCGGGAGCAGCTCGAGTCGACGGCGGGAATCGGGTTGGAGCAGCGCGGCGGCACGCCTGAGGAGGTTCTCGGCTGCGCGCATGTCGCCGCGGCCGAATGCGCGCTGGCCCGCGGGGCCGAGCCGTCCGGCCGCGCGCTCGCCGAGCTCGCGGCCATGCTCGTCGAGCGGCGCGAGCTCGCTCAGATAGCGGTGCGCCTGTTCGAGGTGGTAGCCGAGGATCTCCTCGTACTCGACCTCGCGGTCGCGATCGCGGTTGACGAGCTCGGCCCAGTCGGCGAACCGCTCGTGCAGCGTCGCTCGTGTCCGCTTCAACAGTCCCTGGTACGCCGTGTCGCGGATGAGGATGTGATGGAAGCGGTACGCGTCCTCGTCCATGTCCTCCGGCGCACGCCGGACGAGTCGCTTGTCGACCATTCGATCGAGGAGCTCGGCGACGCGTTCGCGGATCGCGTCGGGAGCGAGCTCCGCCACGGCCGCCCGCGCGAAGACGGCGCCGACGACCGACGCCGGCTCGAGCACGGCGCGTTCCTCGTCGCTCAACAGCTCGAGGCGAGCGGCCAGCAATGCCTGGATCGTGCCCGGGATCGCGATCTCCTCCAGCGTGTCCTTCGGACGCCAGCCGTCGTGTCCGCGCTCCAGGTGGCCGTCGTCGACGAGCATGGAGAGAAGCTGCTCGACGTAGAGGGGATTCCCTTCGGCAGCGTCGACCACGCGCTGACGGACTGCCGCGGCGAGCCCGGCGCCGCCGAGGAAGCGCTCGATCACGTGCGCGGTCTGCTCGTCGGAGAGTGGCTCGAGCTCGAGGCGAATCGACGGCGCCGTCGCGCTCCAACCCTCGCGCCGGTCGAGCAACTCGGGGCGCGATGCGCACACGAGCGCGATCGGAGCCTCGCCCGATCCGGCGACGTGCTCGACCAGGTCGAGGAATGCATCCTCCGCCCACTGGATGTCGTCGACGAAGACGACGAGCGCGCGATCCCGGGCGAGTGTCTCGAGCAGCTTGCGCGTCCCCCAGTTGATCTCGTCGAGTGGGAACTCCTCCGTGCCCAGGCCGACCGCGGATGCGACGCGCTCGACGACCGCGGGCGAGTCGGGTGCGAGCGCCGACAGCTTCGCTCGCGCGAGCTCCGGAGGATCGTTCTCGCGGATCGATGCCGCGGCGCGGACGATCTCGAGCAGCGGCCAGAACGTGATGCCCCGCCCATAGGCGAGGCAGCGGCCGCGCAGGACCTCCGCGCCCGAGTCCTCGGCGCGTGTGAAGAACTCGTCGGCGAGTCGCGACTTGCCGAGGCCGGGCTCGCCGACGACGGTCGCGAGCCTGCAGCTGCCGCTGCGTCGCGCCTCGGCGAGCGAGCCGAGCAGGAGCTCGAGCTCCCGGTCCCGTCCTACAAGCTCCCCCTCGCTCATGCGCGCGACCTCGTCGCGTTCGCGCTCGCGGACGAGCCGATACGCAGCGACCCGTTCCGACTTCCCTTTCAGCTCGAGCGGCTCGACTTCCTCGACGACGACCGCGTCGCGCACGAGCCGATAGGTCGGCTCGCCGATCAACACCTCGAGTGCCGGGGCCGCCTGCTCGAGTCGCGCCGCGACGTTCACCGTGTCGCCGGTGACGAGCCTCTGGCCGGCGCTCGGGTCGCCGGCGACGACCTCACCCGTGTTGACGCCGGTGCGGTTCGAGAGCCGAACGCCGTACACGCGCTCGAGGTCGTTGTTCAGCCGCTCGAGCGCGGCCTTCATCTCGAGCGCCGCGCGGACCGCGCGCAACGCGTCGTCCTCGTGCACGCGCGGCAGACCGAAGACGGCCATCACCGCGTCGCCGATGAACTTCTCGATCAGGCCGCCGTGCTCCTCGAGCACCACGCGCATCGCGTCGAAGTAGCGCGACATCACCTCGCGCAATGCCTCGGAGTCGAGCTGCTCGCCGAGCGACGTCGAGCCCTTCAGGTCGGAGAAGACGATCGTGACGGTCTTCCGGACCTCCTGCGGCGGGAGCGCCTGCGCGAGCTGTGCGCCGCAGAAGCCGCACAGGCGGAAGCGTGGGGGGTTCTCCTCGCCGCAATTCGGGCAGATCTGCATCGAACCGAGTGTACTGAGGGCAAAAAACGCCACCCTCTCTACGGCTGCCGAGCTCTACTCGCCGACGGACCGAGTTTCGGTCAGGCGAGTTGCGTAAGACCTTCGGTGACCCAGGCGCGGAGCTCGTCCGAGCGCACGAACGGCGCATCGTCCGCCTCGGCGCGGGCAATTACGTCCTCCGCAGACGCACTAGAGCGCAGTCCGGCATAGAGGTAGATCAGCGCGGACGAGCGCGGTCCGGTCCGACAGGTCACGAGCGTCGGGCGAGGCAGGTCGTCGAGCGCCTCGATCTGTCGCCGCGCGAGGTCGAGGTCGAGCGGAGTCGGCGGGTCGGACACGACGTTGGCGGCCACGGGAACCGCACGCTCGACGTCTGCGTACGACATGCCTCCCTCCATCGAGGCGAACTCCTCGCCGCACAGGTAGAGCCACGATGCCGCGTGACGCTCCTGCGCGAACGCCTCGGGGTCCGACACCAGCCCTCGGTTGTGCATCAGGTCGGTCGGCGTCTCGAAGCTGACCACGGGTCGATCGTACTCCCGACCAGGTCTACGAGTCGGGTGAGCGACGGGGTGATATTCGAGCGCACGAGGCGCTCCGAGGATTCCTTCGACTCGAGCCGCTACTTGACTTCGTCTCGGCCAACGAACTCCCGGATGGGCGGTCCGGGGCGGATGGGGACGCCGTTGGTACGCAACACATCGCGAACATCGAGAATGAGGGGGAAGACCTCGTTGTTCCAGTCCTCGCCTTGCTCGTCCCAGGCTCGTTGCTCGGCCTCGACCGCCATCCGGTCCTGAGCAAACACGTGTTGGGTGAAGCGCCGGATGAACGGCCAGGCGACATGAATGACCCCCGGGATGGGCGGCTTCTCGATCATGAGCAAGCCATAGACGTGATTGGTCCGTTGCTCGGCATCCTCCGGGACGTAGGCGACCCAGAGGGAGAACGTCGGAAGTTCGGCGTTCTCGGGGATCAGTTGGAGGGTCTGGTAGGGGTATGCGGTGCGGATGGTGACGACGTCCGGCGATTTGCCGCCACCGATGCCCTCGCGCGCGAGCAGGCCGGCGCCGCGATCCCCCTTCCCGCCGACACGGGTGAAGAGGTAGCGGGCCTCGACGAACTGCGGACCGGAGTCGTAGCCGAGGAGCTTGGGCTGAATCCTGCCGAGGATGCCTCGGTGGAGAAACTGGTGGTTCATGTCAAGCAGATTCTCGTGCATGAACGAGTAATGGCATTGCACGGTGCGGGAGAACGTCATGGTCTTGTGCTTGGCGGAATCGAATTCCGGCAGCCTGGGCAGTGTTGTCGCGGGCGCCTTGTGCGGATCGCCTGGGAAGACGAACACGAGGCCATAGGCTTCGCGCGCCGGATAGGCGCGGACACCGCGCGGCGGTCGGCCGTCACCCTTCCTCAGGTAGGGAATCTGCGAGATGCGGCCGTCCCCGCGATAACGCCAGGCGTGATAGCAACAGCGAATCCAGTCGCCCTCCACGACGCCTAGGCTCAGCGGTACCTGGCGGTGAGCGCACCGGTCCTCCAATGCGTAGACCGTGCCGCTCTCGCCCCGGTACAACACGATCCGCTGACCCGCGAACGTGGCGGCGAACGTCTTCTCCTTCCGCACGCTCCTGGAGACAGCGATCGGGTACCAGAAATTCGGATTGAGCCCGATGCGCCGAAGGTCAGGTATGGCTTCGGAATGTCGATGACCCGAGTGGCCCGAGCCAATCGCCGATCCGGCCACGAGTGACCCGTCCTTCGCAGGAAGTGTCTCCTCAGCCATCTGCTTCTCCCTTGCTGTCCGGGTACGACCTCACGGTGTAGGCCAACGTACGACCTGACGTGCTGGTGTGGGCTGGATAGGGCGGGTGATTATGGCATGGCGCGCCGCCTCGTCGAACTCCCGCGCGCCCTCGTCGCTGACGAGGAAGTCGATGACACGTGCGCGACGAACGTCTGGCCGGCGACCTCAGCAAGCTCCACGCCGTGCGGCCACGTCTCGGTGTCAGACACCGTGCCGCAACCGTGACGAGAGCGTTGCGGAACGAGAGCGACGAGCGCGGAAGGTCGCGCTCATCGCACCTCGGCCGGGTCGATGTGCAGCTCGGCCTCGAGGAGCTGCTCGTGAACGGCGGGGGTGAGATTCGAACTCACGGACCGCCTTCCGGCGGTCAGCGGTTTTCAAGACCGCCCCGTTTGACCGCTCCGGCACCCCGCCGAGTTGGCCTCAGCCGCGTACCGTAGCGGCCGGGGTGAGCCGCGCCGGTGCACCGAGCTCCACGAGCGGCTCGGGGACGCTGAACGAGCCGTCCTCCTCCTGGTAGTTCTCCATGATCGCGAGCATCGCGCGCGCGGTCACCGCGGTCCCGTTCAGCGTGTGCACGTGCTCCAGCCTGTCGCCGCCGCGTCGGAACCGGATATTCGCGCGCCGCGCCTGGTAGTCGGTCGTGTTCGACGTCGACGTCAGCTCGCGGTAGCGGCCCTGGCCGGGGAACCAGCCCTCGATGTCGTACTTCTTCGCCGCGCTGGCGCCGAGATCACCGGCGGCGATGTTGACGACGCGGTACGGAAGCTCCAGCTCCTGCACGAGCTCCTCCTCGATCTCGAGCAACCGCTCGTGCTCGTCTCGCGACCACTCCGCCTTCGTGAACACGAACATCTCCACCTTGTCGAACTGGTGGACGCGGAACATCCCGCCGAGATCCTTTCCAGCCGCGCCTGCCTCGCGGCGAAAGCACGTCGAGTAGCCGGCATAGCGGATCGGCAGCGCGTCCTCGTCGAGCTCCTCGTCCGAACGCATGGCGGCGATCGCGACCTCCGACGTGCCCGTCAGGTACAGGCCGTCGCGCTCGATCGCGTAGATGTTCACCTCGTCCGTCGGCAGGAAGCCCGTGCCGTACATCGCGTCCTCGCGCACGAGCACGGGAGGAAGCACAGGGGTGAACCCGCGCGTGAGCAGCCGATCGATCGCGAAGCGGTAGAGCGCGAGCTCGAGCAACGCGACATCGCCCAACCGGTAGACGAAACGGGAGCCAGACACCTTGGCACCACGCTCGACGTCGATCATCGGCCACCCGTACACCGAGGCGAGCTCGAGGTGGTTCCGCGCGGGGAAGTCGAACGTGGGAGGTTCCCCGATGCGCCGAAGCTCGACCGCGTCGGCGTCGGTGAAGCCGTCGGGCGTGTCGTCGTCGGGCAGGTTCGGAATGCGGTCGAGGAGCTCCCGCCGCTTCGTCTCCGCCTCGGCGAGCTGCGCCTCGAGTCGTTGCAGCTCGGTCTTCACCTGCTCGAGTTCGACCAGCTGCTCGGGCGACGGCTTCCCCTTCACCTTCCGGCGCGCGCGCAACTCCTCGACCTTCGGCTGGACGTCGCGGACCGCCCGGTCGGTCTCGAGCAGCTCGTCGAACAGCTCGGCTGCCCCTTTGCGCGCCAGCGCGTCTCGAAACCGCTGCGGGTCATCGCGGGCGGCGTGGAGGTCGATCATGCGCGGGAGTCTAGGTACGCCTCCAGCACCTGCGCGACTCCCTCTTCCTCGACGGACGGACAGACGAAGTCGGCGACCGCCTTCACGCGCTTATGCGCATTGTCGACCGCGATGCCGTACGCAGCCCATTCGAGCAGCTCGACGTCGTTCTCGCCGTCGCCGAACGCCACCGTTTCTGCCGACGAGAAGCCGAGCCTCTCGGCGAGGAAGGCGAGGCCCGAGCCCTTCGTCACGTCCGCCGAGGCGAACTCGAGGAAGAAGGGCAAGGACTTGGAGATGTGGAGGCGCCGCTCGAACTGCGGCCGCACTCGCGCTTCGAGCCCGTCCAGCACCTCGGGGTCGTCGATCACCACGAGCTTCGTCGGCGGCCGGTCGAGCCAGGCGAGGAGGTCGCCCACCGGATGGAGCTGGAGGTTCTGGAAGTCGGCGTACAGCCGCGCCGCAGGGGTGACCTCGGCGACGTACAGCTCGTCGTCGACGTAGCAGTTCAGACCGAAGCCGTCGTCGTTGAGGACGCGGATCGTCTCGCGCGCGAGCTCGAGCGGGATCGGAATGTGCCGAAGCCATTTGCCCGAGCGCGGCTCGGCGACGACTGCGCCCTGGTAGCAGACGAGCGGATCGTCGAGCCCTGCCTCGAGTGCGTACGGGCGCACGGCCCGGAACATCCGCCCCGTCACGAGGATCACGTGGGCGCCCGCGGCACGAGTCCGCTCGATCGCGGCGAGCGTGCGCGGTCGCAGCACCACGTCCTCCGCGATCAGCGTGCGGTCGAGGTCGCACGCCACGGCCTCGAGTGTGCGTGGGAAGCCGTTCGGGAGTATCAGCCGCTCGAAGGCTGCGTCAGGAAGGCGACGAGCGCGTTGATCTGGTCCGCGGGCAGCGACTTGAACGTCTGCGGCATGACGTTCTTCGGATAGCCCTTCTCGATGTAGGCGTTCGGGTCGACGATCGACTCCTTCACGAACGCCTGCAGGGGTTGGTGCGCCCGCTTGGCGTACAGCGGGAGCTTGTCGAGGTCGGGCCCGATCGTGCCCGTCGCTCCGGCGGCCGTGAAGGTGTGACATCCGTTGCATCCCTGGGAAGCGAACAGCGCCTTGCCGGCGGCTGCCGGGGACGGAGCTGCGACGGTCCCGATCACGGTCTCCGGAAGCGGCTGGACCGTCCCTTTGCTCCCGCATCCCGCCGCGAGCATGACGAGCAAAAACGGCACCATGGCGGCGGCGGGGCGTCGCATCGCGCGCGAGTCTACTGCCTCCCAGCGGACGAGCGCCCAGCAGCCGATCGCGCCGAGAAACGCGACGTCGACGGGCGAGTCGTTGACGAGGAACGACACCGCGACGGCGACGAGCATCGCGTCCACGGTCGGCCCGTCGCGCAGGAATACGGCGATGACAACGAGCGCCGTGATCGAAACGGCGAACTCGGCGATCTTGCCCGCCGTCGACGTGACCGTGAGGTAGGAGAGATGGAGACGGTGTCCGAGGTCGCCGAAGAGCGTTCCGGGTCCCCCGCCGACGGCATGCGTGACGTGGCTCGATCCACCGAGTGCGGCGTCGGCTCCGACGATCGCGAACGTCAGCACGACGACAGCCGCAGCAGCAAGGACGACGCGTCGCGCGGTGAGCGGTGCGTCGCTCTTGCGCAGCGCGAGCACCGTGAACGCCACGAGGTAGACGACGATGCCACCGCCGTCGGCACCCGCGTGGCTCCATCCGACGGTCACGAGCACGAGCGCCGCCACGAGCGCGGACCACGGCAGGGTCGCGGCCGAGACGGCAGCGAGCGCAGGCGCGAGGAGCAGTGTCTCGAGCTGGTTCGTCAGCCCGTAGAAGCGTCCGCCTCCGTCGGGCCGCGCGCCGAGCACCGCGACCGAGTTCAGCTCCGTGTCGAAGAGGAACACGAGCAGCAGCGCGAGGAAGAACGCCGAGACGAGCGGCGTGATCGCCGAGCGTGGCCACGGGACGATCAGCGAGAGCACGACGGCGAAGCCGACGACGCCGAGGATCAGCGCCCAGAAGTTCTCGATCCCGAGTGCGGAGAGGACGAGCGAACCGGCCACCGCCGCCACGCACGCGATCACGCCCGCGCGGCCGTTGACGAGCGCGACGAGGCCGACGACGAACAGCAGTGCGACCGCCGCCCAGCCGCGTGCCTTCGCGACCCTGTGGATCCGATGGTCGAGCTCGCTGAGCTTCGCGGCCGCGTCCGACGACGCCTGCGAGGCGAGCGGCGACGACCGGCAACCGCCGGCGCGCAGATGAACGACGGCGGGAGCGACGTCCGCAATCGAGATCAGGCCGGTCACCCGTGTGTTGCTGGACGTCAGCAGACCGTGGAGCCCGCATCCGACCACGGCGATCGGATACCGCCGGTCGTTCGGCGTCGTCCCGGCGGGCGGGAGCGACACGTAGATGGTGACGCGGCTCCCGGCCTCGGAGGAGGGCACGAACAGGACCCTCCCCGTGGGCACGCCGCCGAGGAGGGCGTGCTGGACCTTGCCGCGCTCGAGCGAGGCGAGCG
>Ga0187779_10001257_pt1 | contig 15896 bp, 19 predicted proteins | sample 1015_Q2_SP10_10__FD_132435 | JGI IMG/M metagenome (GOLD analysis project Ga0187779, IMG submission 132435) | Tropical peat soil microbial communities from peatlands in Department of Meta, Colombia - 1015_Q2_SP10_10_MG | ecosystem: Environmental > Terrestrial > Soil > Wetlands > Peat | place... | reverse complement strand
GCGGTGAACTTGTCGATGTCTTTCTCGGTGATCCGCGCAATCTTCGCGCCAACAATGATGGCGATCCGGAAAACAATGTGGGCGACAAAATGTGGGGCGGTTCGTTGGAAGCCGCCTATCACATCTCGTTGAGCGCGTCGATTCGCAACGGCTGGGAAATTGTTCCGTTCTACCGCTACACCTACGAAGACCTGCAGACGGGCGGATTCGAGGGACGGGATATGAATTTGCCCACCGGTCAAGGCACACGACAATTCCATACCATTGGCATCGCCGCTTTCCCGGCTCCGCAAATCGTGCTGAAACTCGATTACCAGTTTGCGTTCGACGACGCGCCTAACTCACCACACGCGGACCATCTGCTTGGCGCCATCGGCTTCTTTTTCTAACCGAATGCCCGTAGGATTAGCCGTGTGAACCACATCCCACAATGGATTTTGCCTGCCGCCATTACGGTGACAGTGCCATTGCCGTCCTACGCGGTGCAATATCTGACGGCGCCGGCCGCGCAGAAAGTTTGTTTTCCGGAATGCGATCAATTTGTCGCCGCGCATATTAAGTTTACACCGGCTCAAATCGATGCGATTGAAGCGAAGAGCGGGCAAAAAGAACTCCTGCGTGGCCAGGAAATCTGGCGCGCTCTACAAAACGGAAAACTCTGCGGCTTTTTCATTGTCGACTACGTCATCGGCAAACATTTGGTCATTGATTATGCCGTTGCGCTTTCGCCAGAAGGAACCGTAAAGCAGATCGAAATCCTCAATTACCGCGAAAGTTATGGCGGTGAGATTCGTAATCCCGATTGGCGCAAACAGTTTGTCAGCAAGACTCCCGTCTCGCGCTTCGCCTTAAATGAAGGCATCACCAATATCAGCGGCGCCACGCTTTCTTGCCGCCATATCACCGATGGTGTGCGCCGTGTTCTGGCCACTTATGAGATCTGTCTCAAGTGAAGTGCGACGGGCCCGGCCGCTTCTCGGCACGTTCGTGGACATTACGGCACAGGGCTCAAAAGAAAATGAGTTGCACCGCGCAATCGATCGTGCTTTTGCCACGATTGAGCATGTCCAGCGTTTGATGAGTTTTCATGATCCGGCAAGCGATGTTTCCCGCATCAATCGAGCCGGATTTCCCAAGGCGGTGACGGTGCATGAATGGACCTGGCGTGTTTTGCAGGCGGCGCAGAATTTTGCGCGCGAAAGCGACGGCGTTTTCGATATCACAATCGCCTCGAAAAACGGCGCGGCCAGCTGGCGCGATATTTTTCTTCGCAAAAATTGCGAAGTGTTCTGCCGGCGGCCGTTGATTGTCGATCTTGGCGGCATCGCCAAAGGCTTTGCGGTCGACCGCGCGGTTGATGCGTTGCGGCGTGCCGGAGTGTCATCGGGAATTATCAATGCGGGCGGCGATATCCGCGTTTTTGGATCGACGTCGCGCGAAATTTATTTACGCGATCCGATTTTGCCGACGCAATTTTCCGGAATGTTGCGCTTGCGCGATCGCGCGGTCGCAACTTCCGCGACCTATTTTGCCCGGCGCGCGTTGATCGACGGACAAACTCGTCGCGCCATTACGCGACAACTTAGCGTGAGTGTAGCGGCGGCTGAGTGCATGACAGCCGATGCACTGACCAAAATCGTTTTTGCGCTGCGGGAAAAATCGGCGCCACTGCTGAAGCGGCACGGTGCGGATGCATTACTGCTCGAGCGTGATGGTTCACCAAGGTGGATAGCCAATGCGACCTGAATCTATTCGCTTGAAACGCGCTCACCGTTACGTTCTTTATCTTGTTCTCGCCCTGCTTTTTTTCAGCGGCCTGGCTTGGGCTTGGTTCAATTATCTTTTGCCGTCGGCCGAGGACTTTTCTGCATCAAAAGCGTGGGCGCTGAAGATTCATGGCGGCGCGGCTATGGCAATTCTAGTTCTGATCGGAACGCTCCTGAACGGACATGTGAAGTTTGCCTGGCGCGCTCGCCGCAATCGCGGCAATGGCGTCCTGTTTCTCAGTATTTTTGGAATTCTCACCATTACCGGCTACGGCCTTTATTATGCGGGTGGCGAGCGATTACGGGCATGGACGAGCTGGATCCATCTCGCAATCGGGCTGGTCTTGCCGGTTTTCTTGATCGCTCACATTTGGCTGGGCAGAAAGACCCGGCCGGGTGGCCTGCGGCGAAAACACCACTGTATTCCTCACAGAATCGACCTTCCGGCGAGAGCGGAATTTTAGTTGCGCTCCAGCGTGCGTTGTAGCATCTTTCTCGTCCCGCGGCGGCATGCGCCGTCGCGTTTTGTTTTATGGCCACAACCACCGAATTAGTGCCCGAATTATTGGAAGCGGGCGTGCATTTTGGGCACCAGACCAAACGCTGGAACCCGAAGATGAAGCCGTTCATTTTCGAACAGCGGAACCAGATTTATATCATCAATCTCGATGAAACGGTGAAGCAGCTGCAACGCGCGACCGATTTTTTGCAGGACGTCGCGCGGCGGGGCGGCAAAATTTTATTCGTCGGCTGCAAAAAGCAGGCCCAGGAAGCGATCAAGGAAGCGGCGCTGGCGAGTGGACAATTTTATGTTAACCAGCGCTGGCTCGGCGGGACTCTGACGAACCTGGCGACGATTCGCAAAAGCATTGGCCGGTTGAAATACATCGAAGAGATCGAGAAGTCGCCGGAGTATAAAAAGATGGGCAAACAGGAATTAGCGGCCCTTGATCGTGAAGCGGCCAAACTTCGCCGTAATTTGAACGGTATCCTCGAAATGGCCCAATTGCCGGATGCACTGGTAGTCATCGACACCACCCGCGAACAGAACGCGGTGCGTGAGGCTGACCGTCTGAACATTCCGGTGGTCGCAATTGTCGATACCAACGCCGATCCGGACATGATCCAATACCCGATTCCGGGCAACGACGACGCGATTCGAGCCATTCGGATCGTGTTGCAAAAGCTGGTGGACGCGATCGTCTCAGCCAGCGGTGAAGCCCGTATCCGCGAGCAGATAGAAATGGCCGGCGTTTCGGCGTAAGTTATCTGCGGACGTCGGTCTCGAATCGGCGCCAACCCCTAATTCCATGAAAGCAACAGCAGAAATTAACCCGCAATTGGTCAAGCAACTCCGCGAAAAAACAAACGCCGGGATGATGGATTGCAAACGAGCGCTGGAGGAAGCCGGCGCCGATTTGGCAAAGGCCGAAACCATTTTACGAACCAAGGGAATTGCCAGCGCGAGCAAGAAAGCCTCCCGCGCAACCAAGGAGGGCATCGTTGCGGCTTACATTCACCTGCAAGGCAAAGTGGGCGTGCTGGTGGAGGTCGATTGCGAAACCGATTTTGTGGCCAAGAACGAAAATTTTCGCACGTTCGTCAAAGACATTACGTTGCACATTGCCGCGGCGCATCCTCTTTATGTCAGCCGTGAAGACGTGCCGGCAAAAATGGTGGAGGCCGAGCGCGCGATTTACCAGGCGCAGGTCAAAGGAAAGCCGGCCGCTGTTGTGAGTAAGATTGTCGAAGGAAAGGTCGATAAATTTTACAGCACGGTTTGTTTGCTCGAACAAGGTTTTATCAAGAATCCCGATCAAACGATCAATGATTTGGTAAAATCGAAGATCGCAGAGCTGGGTGAGAATATCGTCATCCGGCGGTTCACGCGCTATCTGGTCGGAGAACCGCTCTCGAACGAGTCGTAGTTCGGCGTTTTCTAAATCCGTTTCATCTGCGGAATCCGTGGTTAAGTTAGAACCATGGGTCTGGCGAAATACAAAGCGAAGCGCGATTTTTCGAAAACCGCCGAGCCGAGTGGTGGAAAGCCACTGCCGAAAAGCGTAAAAGGCGCTTCGCGCTTCGTTATTCAAAAGCACGACGCGAGTCGATTGCATTACGATTTCCGACTCGAAATGGATGGCGTTTTAAAATCGTGGGCGCTGCCGAAAGGTTTGCCGTGGACGCAGGGGGAAAAACATCTCGCAGTGGAAGTTGAAGATCATCCGGTCGAGTACGCGACGTTCGAAGGCATCATTCCGCAAGGCCAATATGGCGGCGGCACCGTGATGGTTTGGGACCGTGGGAAATATTACGTTTATGGCGAGCAACCACTAAAATCGTTAGGCGAAGGGAAGCTGCATCTCGTTCTGGCGGGCGAAAAAGCGCAAGGGGAGTGGACACTGGTCCGAATCCGTGGCCGTGACGGAGAAAAAAACCAATGGTTGATCTTGAAAACGGGGGCAAGCGCCAAACCGCCGTCGAAAAAGAGCGAGGACCAATCGGTCAAAACCGGCCGGAGCATGAAAAACATTGCCGCGGAGCGCGATGCAGAATGGGAGTCGGGACGCAGGGAAAAAAACGAAGGCGAAACCTCAAATCTTAAGCGACGAATTCTGGCTGCGGTTAAAAAAAAAGACGAAAGTAAAATCGTAGGACGGACTCATCGTCCGTTGGAAGCAGGCATTGGCGGACAAATTGATCGTTCAGCAACGTTGCCTTCCGCAAAGCCGCATTTTATCGAGCCGATGAAGGCGAAGCTGGTCGAGAAGGCGCCGTCGCAAGGGGATTGGATTTACGAGCTGAAATTTGACGGAATCCGGGCAATCGCCGTCAAGAACGGTGACAAGGTTTCGTTGATCTCGCGGAATGAAAATAAATTGGATGCGAGATTTCCCGAAATAGCCGAGGCAGTAAAGGAACTGCCAGTGGATGAATGCGTGATCGACGGCGAAGCGGTTGCACTTGATGGGGAGGGCCGGTCGTCGTTTCAACTTCTGCAATCCCTCGAGATGGAAGGCCGGAAGTCGCCGCTGTGTTTTTATGCGTTCGATCTTCTCCAAATCAACGGCAAAAGCCTGCTTGTGCTCCCGCTGGAGCAACGAAAAGAACTGCTTGAGAAAATCTGCACACGAGCCGGCGATCCGATTCGATTTTCAGGCGCACTTGGCGCCGATCCCAGGCCATTATTAAATGAAGTGAAACGTCGTGGCCTGGAGGGTTTGATCGGCAAACTGCGCCATTCGGTTTATGAACCAGGACGACGAAGCGGCGCGTGGATCAAGCTCAAAGCGACCAACGAACAAGAATTTGTGGTGGGCGGATACACGCCACCGGGTGGCGCACGCAAGCATTTTGGCGCGATTTTGGTCGGTTATTACAAAAAGCGCCGGTTGATGTTTGCTGGTAAGGTCGGCTCGGGATTTACAACAAAGTCATTGTCGGCCTTGTCCCGGAAGTTTCAAGCGGAAGCGCGCAACGATTGTCCGTTTGCCGATTTGCCTTCGAAACACGGTGGCCAATGGGTGCAGGGAATCACGCCGTCGATGATGAAAAAGATGCATTGGATTAATCCGATCTTGGTCGCCGAGATTAAATTCGCCGAGTGGACGCGAGATGGAAAATTGCGACAGCCCGTGTTCCTGGGTTTACGTGAAGACAAACCGCCTGGCGAAGTGGTCCGTGAAGCCTGATTAGTCCCAGTTCTGGACTAACAGCCAAACAAGCGCCGATAACACCGCCGCAAATGTCGACAACACGAGCGCGGCCCGGGTTGATTGGCGGGTTTTAAATTTCGGCCGAGGGATGTCTTCATGAATGTGGCTCGCTTCGTAAAGCTTCATCAGGAAAAATGCCACCACGAAGCCAACCGCAGCCCATTTCAAACACCCGAGGATGGTCTGGCCCATTCGTTAACGATTCTAGCGCTATTGCCCACGGCTTTCAACAAACGCCCGAAAAATGAGCTTCCGATTTACACTTGTTTCTGTTTCTAGTTAACCATGACAACCCGCATTCTTATAGCTGGCGTTCTTGGTGGAATCGTCATGTTTATCTGGAGCTTTATCGCGCACGATGTGCTGCCGTTAGGCGAAACAGGTATTCGGGAGATACCGAATGAGCAAGGCGTCCTCGCTGCGATGCAATCGAGCATGGGGGAAACGCCCGGTCTCTATTTTTTTCCTGGACTCGGTGTTGGCGAAAATCCGACTCGCCAGCAGAAAGGCGAGGCCATGAAACACCGAAACGATCAACTTGCGGCCAACCCTTCCGGGATTTTGATTTATCATCCGCCAGGCCATCTGTTTGATTTTGGGCGTTCGTTAGGCGTTGAATTCGGGGCCGAGTTCCTCGAAGCGCTGCTCGCCGTTTTCCTGCTGGCGCAAACATCCATCACCGGTTTCGGCGGACGGGTCGGTTTCGTCACCGTTGCCGGGATTATCGCTGCGTTGGCGACCAACGTTTCCTATTGGAACTGGTACGGATTCCCCGGCAACTACACCGTCTCCTACATGACGATTCAAATCGTCGGCTTTATTTGCGTCGGCGTCGTGGCTGCGCTGGTGCTCGGCCGAGGACGTTCAGCCGCCGGGTAATTCTGCCGTTTCGCCCGAAGAGTGAAGCGAATTGGCATTTTGGTGTTCGACGATGTTGAAGAGCTTGATTTCGTCGGTCCCTTGGAAGTCTTTGGAGTCGCCTCCGACTTGGGAGCCGATTGTGCAATAACCGTTATCAGCGAAAAGCTTGAGCCGGTTGATTGTTATCATGGACTTCGCGTCTTGCCCGACCAGGCATTGGATCGGGCAGGGGAGCTGGATGTTCTGATTGTCCCTGGTGGCGCCGGAGCACGATTAAGTGCGGCCAAGAATCCGCGCATTCTCGGCTTCATTCAAAAACAGGGTGGATTAGTTGCGTCCGTTTGTACCGGTGCGTTCGTCCTGGCAGCAGCCGGAGTCCTTAAAAATATGCCCGCCACGACTCATCATGCGTTTTTGGACCAGCTGGCGAAATTTGAAATCCAACCTCGCCCAGGCGAGCGATTCGTGATCAACGAACGCATCGCCACAGCAGGCGGCGTGACAGCGGGAATCGATCTCGCGCTTGCTCTTGTTGCGCGCTTTTGGGGAGAAGATCTTGCCAGCCGCGTGGCCGATAACCTTGAATGGCAAAGCTAAGCGCTCTTATGAAACGCCGACGCCAAACTGAGAGATCAAACCTCGAGCGCAGCTGCTCCTGCTCCGTCTCCGAAATCTAATTTGCGTCGCAGTTCAAACCGCAATAGCAGCAGATTAACTCCCGCCTGGAAAATTTGCGAACCCATCGAGAGAAACCAAAGCTGTTTCGGCTGAAATCCCGGCATTCGCGAGATCACCAATGCGGGCAGAACAAAAACGACCAAACGGGTCGCGGAGCTAAACAGCGGTGGCCAGGTGTTTCCGATTCCCTGGAAAACACTCGAGACCGTGAAGACAATCCCGGCCGCCACGAAGTTGAGCGACACGATCCGCAGATACTCGCCGCCAAAGGCGATCACATGCTCGTCGTTTGAAAAAATCCGAATCAGCGCAGTTGGAAAAAGGAACGTGACCAAAGTGAGAACAAGCATCATGAGACAGGCAATTCCAATCGCAACGCGCACGGAATGCCGGACACGATCCGCTCGGCGTCCGCCGAAGTTTTGACCCACAACCGGTGAAACGGCAAAGCTCAGCGCGACAACTGGCAGAAAAAGCGCCTGCATCACGCGGGAACCGACTCCGAACCCGGCCTGGGCAGCCGACCCGAAATCGCGAATGATCAGGTAAACGATGAACATGTAAAAAAACAGGAGCACAAACTCCGCGCCCGGCGGTAATCCAATCAACAACATCGACCACCAGGTTTTGATTCGAGGACGCAAGAGCGGCCGTCGAAACCGCAGGTAGTGATATTTCTTTTCGAAATAAATCAGCATCAGGATTTCGGCGAGCAGGATAGAAACGAAAGTTGCAATCGCGGCGCCGATGACTCCAAGCGACGGAACGGGAATAAAGGCAAGCAGCCGGCGCAAAGTATCCATCATCGGCCATTGTCTTCCGGTTCCGAAAATGAACACGGGCGCCAGGAAAATATTTAACAGCACGCTTAGAACTGGAAACGCGACGGCCGGCTTGATCACACCAGTCGCCCGTAAAGCTGACCCCAGTGTTACCAGAGGGAATTGCAATGCCAGTGCAGGAATAAACCAGAGCAGATAGCTCTTGGCCAAAGCCGCCGTCGTTCCATCCGCGCTTAACGCTGAGCAATACCAATCGCGCAGAAGAAATCCACAAGTTGCCAGGACCAACCCAGTTACAATCGACATCGTCATCGATTGATTGAAGATCAGCTCGGCATGTGGCTGATCTTTTCGTCCGACCGCCTGTGAAATGAGTGCCGTTGCGCCGACGCCGAGCATTTGAGTCAGCGCCAGGATGATCATGTTGAGCGTGCCGGCGACGCTGACCGCTGCAATTGCTTCTTTTCCGAGATGACTGACCCAGTACAAGTCGGCCAGAAGGTAAAGTGTCTGGATCAGCATGCTGATTGCCATGAATGCCGCCATGTTCAGCAAGTGCCGGGTTACCGAGCCTTGGGTCAGATCCTTCATACGGTCTGGATTTTACTCGGCGTCGCGCTGCTTGCGACCTTTTCCGGCATTCGATTCGCAATCGATTGTTTCTAACTTACGATTTCTCACCGATTCATGATTCACATTCTGGACACACTTCATCTCGGCCGTCGCGGAATCGTTGCTGCGACCGCGCTGGAAACAAAGGATGGCATCGTTCTGTTCGACACCGGGCCGGAGTTGACTTTCGAAAATGTGCTCGCCGCTCTTCGGGCCGCGGGATTTTCGCCCAAAGATGTTCGGCACGTTTTCTTGAGCCACATCCATTTCGATCATGCGGGGGCAGCCTGGCGTTTCGCCAGTCTCAGCCGGACCGGCGAAAGCGCCCCGACAATCTACGTCCACCCACGGGGCGCGCCGCATCTCATCGACCCGAGGAAACTGATCGAATCGGCGACCCGCATTTTCGGCAACGACATGGAACGACTGTGGGGCAAAATCGCGCCGGTTCCGGCAGACCGGATCAGGATTTTGGAAGACAGCCAAGTTGTTCGGGTTGCGTCGTTCGACATTCGTGCGATCGCCACGCCCGGTCACGCGAGTCATCATCACGTTTACCATTGGGAGGACAATGTCTTTGGCGGCGACGTCGCTGGTGTTCGCATCGGGAACGGTCCGCCGATTCCGCCATTCGTTCCTCCGGAATTGCAGGTGGAGTCCTGGCGGGAATCGATTGCGAAGATTCGGGCGCTAAACGCAAAGCATCTTTATCTTCCGCATTTTGGAAAAGTTGCAGGTTCCATTAATGATCATCTGGATGAGCTTGATGAACGGGTCTTGCGCTGGTCGGGCTGGCTCCGCGACCGAATCCGGGCGGGGGATGAAGAGTTAAAATTGAAATCGGCATTTGCCGAGTACGAGCACGCCGACTTGCGCAGCCGGGGTGCAAGTGAAGACGATGTCCAAGGCTACGAGGCCGCGGATCCGAGCTACATGGCAATCCCGGCTGCCATTCGTTACTGGCGCAATTTTCATCCCGACGGGTCGTAACTACATTGCCCGATTTTCGGGCATTGACGTTAGGCATGATTGGTATATTTATCGCGGTTCCCTTTTTCCCCTAACGATCATGATAATTGATCAGGAAACATTCGAAAGGTTATTGCCCGCCGCCTACGAATGGGCGAAAACGCAGGAAGATTTTGTTCTCGCACGCGGCGTGCCTGTGACTTCCCGACAAGCCGACGATGCTCGCCGTGCGGGGGTGCAGGATTGTTCGCGCGTCAGGATTCTGGTAGTTGATCGGATTCCACTTCCGGGAAATCTGGAACTCGCGGAAGCCGCCCGCTTGACTCAAATTATTTCGGACGATTCGCACGGCGTGGCGCTTGGGTATGCCGTTATCATTCGTGCTGACTGCTGGGGCGATCGCGAGCTGCTGGTGCACAACTTTGTTCATGTTGCTCAGTGCGAACGCAACGGCGGGCTGGAGGCGTGGGTGAGGAAGTATCTCGGCGATCGCCGCGGCTGCGCCCAGTTCACGATGGGCGAGCTGGAAGATGAAGCGCGCAATCTCGCTCGCGAAATTTGCTCCAGTAACAAAGGTAAATAATCAGGCGGGCTGATGATCTTATGACCAATACCGATCTGACAGTCTGGATCGTCTCCGCGCTAATTGCGCTCGGTGTCGGCTGGAGCCGTTATGCCAAGATGAAAACGCGCAACAAAATAGTGCGCGAAATGGCCGCGATGGATCCGAAGCGCCGCGAGCAGATCCTTAGTCGGCTGAATCCAAAGCTCGCATTGGAGATTCGCCAGGATCTCCTGGATCGTTTTCGCATCGGCTGATCAAGCTCGCTTCCAGTGCACGATGTTTTTGAGATGGTAGTGCCGGTCCTGCCGTCGGACATCGACGAGCAGAACCACGTTAACAACGCGGTTTATCTGCGCTGGGTTCAGGAAGTGGCAACGGCTCATTGGCGCGCGATCGCGTCGCCCGACGCGCAGGTCGCCGTGAGCTGGGTCGTGCTGCGGCACGAAATCGATTACAGGGCGCCTGCTAATCTCGGCGACGAAATTTTGCTCCGAACTTGGGTTGGTAAAGCAACGCGGGCAACATTCGAACGCTTCACCGAAATCCGGCGCAAGCTGGATAACCAACTTTTCTCGAAAGCGCGGACGGTTTGGTGTCCGATTAACTCAGAGACCGGCCGTCCGGCGCGAGTGTCAGCGGAAGTCCGTGGCCGGTTTTCAGTCTAACAATTCGCGCGGAATTTTTACCCCGCCAGAGCGTCGATCTGTTTCCATTCTTCCGGCGTTAGCGTGAGCTTGGCCGCGCCAACATTTTCTTCCAGGTGAGATAAGTTGGCCGTGCCGGGAATCGGCAGCATAACCGGCGACCGCTGTAACAGCCAGGAAAGCGCAACTTGGTAAACGCTGGTCCCATGCGCCTTGGCCACAGTCTCCAAGGCGTTGTTCGCCGGCAAACCGCGTCCTCCGCCGACCGGAAACCAGGGCAAAAAGCCAAGCCCGTTCTTTTCGCAATAATCGAGCGTGTTTTCCCATTTTCGGTCCGCGACGTTGTAGCGATTTTGCACGCTTACAATCGGAACAATCTTGCGGGCCCGATCGATCTGTTCCGGCGAGACCTCAGACAATCCGATATGCCGGATTTTTCCGGCGTCGCGCATTTCTTTCAACGCGCCGATCGAATCTTCTTCGGGCACTTTCGGGTCGATCCGATGCAATTGGTACAAATCGATCCGCTCCAGTTGAAGACGTTTCAAACTCTTGTCCACGCACGCTTTCAGGTAATCGGGATGGCCATTCGGCACCCATTGGTTGGGTCCAGGGCGGGTGTTGCCGCCCTTGGTGGCGATGACCAACCCTTTTGGGTAGGGATGTAGCGCTTGCGCGATCAGCAATTCATCCGTTTCCGGTCCGTAGGCATCGGCTGTGTCGATCAGATTCACTCCCAGATCAATCGCGCGTTTCAGGACTTTGACAGCATTCTCGCGGTCAGGTGGCCATCCCCAGATGCCATCGCCAGTCAATCGCATCGCGCCAAAACCGAGACGATTGACTTCAAGATCGCCTCCAAGTTTAAAAGTTGGATTCGCGGCCAGAGTCGCGGGCGCTTTCGCAAAAATTGCCCGCGGTCCAGCGGCCAGAATCGTCGCGCCGGTCGCAACGGTGAGTCCAAGAAATTTTCGTCGATCAAGTCCGCCTTCGTTTAAAATCTTATCGCTCATGAGGCGAAGCGTACGGTCGCTCGCACCGCTGTCAATGCGAACGTGGCTACCGCCAGGTCTGGGCCGATTTTCGAAACTTGCATTATCACAATGAGAAGAGAAAAAGAGAACCGGATGCAAGGAGGGCTGGCTCTGAAGGTGAGGGAATCGCGCGTGCACGGTCGCGGCGTTTTCGCGACCAGGCCAATCCGCAAGGGCGCTCGCATTATTGAATACACCGGCCGTCGCATTCCGTGGTCGAGTGTTCCGGAAGAACTGGACGACGAGCGGACCTATTATTTTGGCTTGGACAACGGAAAGGAAGTGATCGATCCCACGATTGGCGGAAACGAGGCCCGTTGGATCAATCATTCCTGCGATCCGAATTGCGAGGCGATCGAGGACGGCCGGGGCCGTGTCTTTATTTACGCCCTGCGTAACTTGCGCCCCGGCGAAGAACTCTTTTACGATTATCGGCTGGAAGTCGACGTCCCGCGCACGAAAGAGGTGGAAGAAGAGAACCGGTGCGCATGTGGTTCTTCGAATTGTCGGGGCACAATGCTCGAGCCGGTCTGAAAAATTCCCGGTCGCCGCGGAGCGAACAACCATTCCCACTTTGCCGTCGGGCGGTCACCGGCAAGCGCGGATGAAAATTTGGGTTTCTCGGTCCTGCCCGGCCCGCACCTTGCTCTTTTTTGTGTTCGCAAATGAATCGCGCCCTCAGGATTCTGGCCGTTGATAACGAGCCCTCGGTCACACTTTCGCTCCGCTACGTTTTCCCCGAACCCCGCTATGAAACCGTCTGCGCCGACAGCGGCAACGCCGCTTTGACCCGCCTCGATTCCGATCCCACTCCCTATGATGTCATCATCCTCGATGAAAAAATGCCGCAGCTAACTGGCACTGAACTGGTCGGTGAAATAAGGAAACGCGGGATCAAAGGTAAGATTATCGTGGTGTCGGCCTATTTAACACCCGAGACGCGCGAGGCCTACGAACGAATGAACGTTCAGGTCATGTTTTCGAAGCCGTTTAACATCGACGTTCTCCGCACGGCAGTCGATCGCCTCGTCGTCTGATGCGCACTCCCGCGGTATTGGCTTCAACGATAGCGCGTGGCTTATCTATTTCTCGTTAGATCCGCTGCGCGGACATCAAAGAATTCTTGTCCCTCCTAGAATCATGGCTTGGGAGGGGAGACGACAATGCGAACAACATTGGAAAATCTCTGAGTCACTCCAGGGTGAAAAGTATTTATGTTTCGATAATCTTGCCCGATCACCCAATAGTACGTGCCCGGAGGTAACCCGTGAACGACACAGGAGTCTGCCAGGTTGCTGATCTTGAATATACGAGCATTTTGAAACGTCCCCCCGGAGGCGGGCGTGGTAGATATATAAATTATGCGCGAAAGGCCGAGAGCCCCCTCAAAGCCCTTCCAGTTTAAGGTCACCGTTGTGTTGAGCCCGGTTCCAAGATTCACGACGGCCACGTTTCCTTGCTCGTCCACGGACGGCGCCTGATTTTTGATTGGTGCTGCGGCGCAGTTAGCGGCGTAGCCACTAAGAAACAGCCAGGTGACGACCAGAAGGGGAGTGTTGCGGCTCCGGCAATTGTGTGTCTTCATCATTTTGTTACTCCGTTCATGAATCCTCATTATTGTCTAAATTATTAATGAATTTCGCGAGTTTTTTTCGCGTCGTCTTAGGAGAACATTGGGCATGCATTTCGCACGCTTTCCAGCGGCTCCAATTCCCATCGCTCCTTACGTCTGGATTTGAGAGCATTCGACCGTCATTTCTCGCTCGCGCGGTCGCTGATGTTGTGTCTCGTTAGGCGAAGTTCTCGATTCAAAAAGGAATGGACGAAGAACCCGAAGGCCTGTCTTACGAAACGTTCAGCAAGATGCTTGGAGTCAGCATCCCTGAAGCCAATCAGAACATAACACACGCCGACTTCGTGGCTGGCGTTCAGAGCAGGATAATGGGCTTCGAGTGCATCGAGGGCAAGCCGCATCAACTAATAAGAGGAGCGCGTCGAACCGTCTTTACTGTTTTGGTTCTCCTTTACCTCGCGATACCGCTGGTTCTAGTCCCCTTGTGGGCCTGGCACGAGCACAACTGGTGGCTTCTGCTTGGAATTATTGTATCGGGGATCGGGACCTGGATCGCCGCCCGCCTAGGTTACAGCTCCAAAAGACAAACCTCTATCGGAGCGTTTTTTCTGGTGGCTTTTTTAACGTCGTCGATTTTTTTGGGTCTCCATAGCTATCTCACGTTTTTTTTGCTGTCGGCATGGTGGGGACTGATGCTCTTTATCGTTGCCGACAAGGTGGAGAAGGAGTATGCGATCCAGTCACTCGTAGAAAACCGTGACCTTTTTGATCAGGCTATTGCCCAGAACAAGATAAGGATCGTTCGCAAGGACGACGTTGCCTGACCCAGGGGCCTCGATCAAGAGCTCTGTCAATCGGTAGCAGATAAACCCTGTTTAACTGGTGAAGCCGATTCGATTTCGCCGTTCCCACAAACGCAGAGCAAGCAGGACTAGCCTTTCAGCCCGCTCGAATCTATCCCCAGCGGTCTTGCGTTGAATGTTTTTCGCTTTTACCCGGCCGCGCGAACGAGGACACTCTGACTCTTCCGGCAATGCCGCTGGCTGGCTGCTCAAGGCGTTTAACGAGCGGCTTTCGTCACTCTCATTTGTTCGCATAGCATTTGGTCGAGGCCTGCGGCAAGATGGTCTTCTCGCGTCGCTCCAACTCTGACAGCGCTTTGCAACAAACAAAGTGACTTACACGTTACTTTCTCGCGAAATTCTTGTTGAGAGATCGCATCTTATATTTGACTAACGAGTTACGCGATTGTGCGCTTCCGTTCGATTGCTTCGCGGGGCAAGATATGAAAATGCCGCGATCGTTGAGAATGCATCAGAACTTTTGGCTTCACGTGACCTGGCAAACCCGGTAGCATCCCGTCACCCCCCCACAAATGAACATTTTCTTTGGTAGAATCGCCTTTCTTATCGCATTTGGTTCCGCAGTTATTTCGGTCGTGGCCGCCGATCGAAAGGATCTGAGCGCTGTTCCAGCAAAAATCGAAGTGACCGGGAAATCGGCGGCGGTGAACGATCACCCGGGAATGAAGATTACGGTTGAATTGCGCAACCCGAATAACCAACCGGTGCCCGCGCCCGGCCCGATCGAGATTGAATTGCAGGTCAAGGCCGGGAACGGACCGGCGGAGAAATCGAAGTTAACGATTCAGCAAGGTGGGACTTCTGCGACAATCGATTTGCCGGTTAAAGAACCTGGCATTGTTGAAGTGACGGCGACGAATCCGCGATTGTTCGAAGGCGGAACGCTGGTTGAAGTGCAAAAAGCGGAAGTGCAATCGATTGCCAAGCCGCCATCTCGGCCGGCAGCAGGAGTCTCTTTGGAGGGAACTCTGAGCGAGCCAACGGTGCCGGGCACTGCCGCGCCTCTAAACTTCGCTCGAAGAGCGTACGCACGGTCCATTGAAAAAAATTCTCCGGTGCCAAATGCTTCGCCGACAAATGAACAAACTCCATCGCGCGAACCGGCGCTTGCTGCGGCAAGGGCGACGCCAGCTCCATCGTTCGCGGCCGCTGCGGTCGTGCCGGCGGAAGGGCCGTCTTCGGCCACAAACTGGAAGCCTGTTTTCAAATTGGGGTATTATCCGAAGCAGAAGTTTCGGGCGGGAGATTCGGCGATGGTTTGGGCGTCATTGCAGGGAGACGAGGGAGCTCCTGATGATCTGGATGTGACGTTAATGAGCGATGCTGGCCCGCTTATTCCAAGCGCGATCAAGATTCCGAAGGGCGAGCATATGGGCCAGGGTAAGTTGATTGCAACTTACGTAGGGAAAGTGAACGTCTGGTTCGATTCATCCAAACCTTCGGGCAGTGCGCCCGACTCGATGTTCGCGATCGATTTTGGCCCACCCATCTGGGCATTGAATGTCGTGCCGACGGTTACGAGCGTTAACCTCTTTGACTCAACCGACGTGGAGGTGGAGCTGCTCAATTCTCAAGGAGAACCGGTGTCTACCGATGTGGACCGGCAGGCTTCTCTTTCATTCGAAAAGGGAAGTGGGGCACTTGAGTTGAATCCGGTGACGATTCCGGCGAAAGCCAGTACGGTTCGGACCAAATTTATTCCGACTTCACCCGGCATGGTGCAGCTGAGGGTTGTGTCGGATGGTTTGCCCGCAGCCACCGTGCCGGTCTCGGTAACAGTGCCGTACTTACTGATCTTGCTCTGCGCGGTCGGCAGCGCTCTCGGCGGTTTGG
>Ga0187779_10001256_pt1 | contig 15899 bp, 15 predicted proteins | sample 1015_Q2_SP10_10__FD_132435 | JGI IMG/M metagenome (GOLD analysis project Ga0187779, IMG submission 132435) | Tropical peat soil microbial communities from peatlands in Department of Meta, Colombia - 1015_Q2_SP10_10_MG | ecosystem: Environmental > Terrestrial > Soil > Wetlands > Peat | place... | reverse complement strand
AGTGTGAAAAATATTTCTACCTCCACATCCATGGCGATTGCCGTTGACGCAAGGATCAAAGGGGGGTAGGCCATATCAAGGGTCCCTTTTGATGCTATGAGCGCCATTCTTTTATTCTTCTTTTCCATGTTTCACCTCCTACGTAATGAAGCTGGTATCTTAAAACAGAGAGCAGCCGGATCGGCCGAACTAACGATTTTCTTAGGACGAGATATACGTGAAATTGCCATTAGGCAAACTATACTAAATTCAACGCCTATTGTCAATATAAATTCGAAGCAGTGCAACTATGCAATAAAAATTATGCTAGTGGGTCTTTTATCCCTGCCTCTGCGAATCCCTTCGCCCGAAAGAGGCAACTGTCGCAGCTTCCGCAGGGTTTCCCATCGGGCCTCGGATCATAGCAACTCCAGGTCAGAGAATAATCGAATCCCAGGTCGGCTCCCTTTCGTATGATCTCACCCTTGGTCATCGAAAGGAGCGGCGCACGAATCGCAAACCTGAGGCGTCCTTCAACGGACACTTTCGTGGCGAGATTGGCCATAGCCTCAAAGGCCGTGAGGTATTCAGGACGGCAATCGGGATACCCGCTGTAGTCAACCGCATTCGCGCCGATAAAGATATCCCCGGCGCCCAATACCTCTGCCCATGACAGCGCAAAGGAGAGAAAGATTGTGTTACGGGCAGGGACATACGTTACGGGTATCGTCTCACGATTGGATTTCAGCTCTTTATTCTGCTTCGGGACTTCAATCCCGGCGGTAAGGGCCGAACCCCCGATCTCCCTCAGATCGAAGGTCATTACAAGGTGCTCGAAGACACCGAGCGCTGAGGCGACCATGCTCGCCGATTCCAACTCTCTCCTGTGTCTCTGGTGGTAATCGAAGCTGAGGGCAAAGAGGCCGTACCCTTCTGCCTTGGCTATCGCGAGGGTCGTTGCGGAATCGATACCTCCGCTGAGAAGCACAACGGCTCTTCTGTCATCCGCCTTCTTCATGAATGATGAACGATCAGGCTGACAAGGAACCGGATAGAGAACGAAGATGCGGGATCGCCCTGACCTTTTTTCTGAGTAAGCCGTGATGCTCCCTTTGCATAGCGTCTTTCAGTAAATGTCATCAGCGGTGTCGAGCCTGCCGTCGGGTCCTGCACTGATGATGGTCACGCCATCCCTCTCCGCAACATAGACATAGGGCCTTCCCCAGACATCCGTTGATCCGCCGATTTCCCGTAAATCAGTCGGATAGGAACCGGTGCTGTATTTGTACTCTTCGGCCCGGAATCGCAATGCTTCAATGGCCCTGACCTGCTCTAATCTCTTGAACGAGTCGCCCATGAGAAAGTTCCCGAAGGAAGAACCGCTTTTCCGGAAGACCGGTGTCGCTATTGCGATAAGGACGGCGAAGATAAAGAGTGCCAGAGGGAGAAAGTCCATGAGCGATCTGCCCTTGGCAGCAACCGGCAGGACTTCCGGCTCTATGGCTAGCGGAGAGGGTTCTGCGGCCTCGATGATACCTCTTTCGAGGAGGGACACAAGGATCTTTGAGACCTCAAAGTCGCCTAAACCGCTCAGGTCAATGATCGTGCTCACATCATTTTCGCCGTCGACGCACCGAAGCACATTCTCCTCGTCAGGCGTCAGCGGCATGTCCGCTCCACCGGCCTTCCTGAATATGGTATCGAGCGTTATCTTCCCCTCTATGAGGGACCATTCATCAATGATGCGCAGTCCATCCATGAGGAGATGCTGTGTGTCGAGGGTTATCGGTACGTCTTTATTTATGGGAACCGGCTGTGCCTGAAATTCGTACGTGCCCTCTTTCCATGAAAAGAGCTGAACCACCGTCTCGGTAATCTGGGTAGTGACGGTAGCCATGATATCTTCCTTCCCGACCAGACCCCTGTTCATGAAGATATCGCCCACTTTGACACCCGTCGCCTTCTGCTCCTCCAGAGCGTTACCGAGGTCTTCTTCGGTAATGAGACCCTTCTTGAGGAGGATTCTCCCGAGTCTATTCTCTTCGGTTCTCTTTCGTGATTCCGCGGCAATGATATTTCCGTCGGAGAAGAAGAGGCTCACCCTGTCCACGCGGCCGCTCAAGGTAAGGACGCCGGTTTTTTTCTGGAAATAGATGAGCTGCAGGATATCAGCCAGGCCAAAATCTAAGAGAGATCCTTCTAAAGCCATCCTTTTCTCATTCCCTCCCTCATATACAAGATAGAGGAGATATATGCAAAAGACAGGAGCACAATCGCGAGTGTTATAAGCCACCCGTGGGTAAAGGGGGATATCCCGGCAAAAGGAAACCGGCTGATAGTGATCAGGGAGAGCGAGAAGAAAAACAGCCAGAGAAAGAAGAAGCCTGCCACCAATCTGCCCGCAAAGACCTGACCCGCCCCGGGGATGACGGTCGAGAGAAGCTTTATCTTCCTCCTCCTCTTCGTTTGATTTTGATACGTCGATAACAAACGCTCGATTCTCTCACGGGAGTCCATCTGTTCCATCTTCATGAGGAAATTGTAGCACTGGGGACACATATCACCCCATGCAAGCGTCCGCGAGCACTTGCTGCAGAATATCGCGCCGCACCGTTTACACTGGTGGGCCCTGACCTTTATTTTCTTGTTGCAGAGATAGAATGCCGTCATCATGACCGCCCCGAGGATAAAGGGTAAAGACGAAATCCCGCCTTTCCCCTTCGCATATTCCCATATGGCGGAAATCGGCAGGGTTTCGTCTATGACAGAGCGGTTCGGGCTCCTGCCTGAGATGGCCGCAAACCTGGACGCAGCCTCGCTGTCGAGTTTCGCCGCCTCGAGGAAATATTCTTCCCCCTTGCTGAAATCGAAGAGGTCGCGGTGGACCTGACTGAGATTGAAGAAGGCGGCCGGAAGCGGTTTGATCCCGATCGACATCTTGTAAAAGCGTGTCGCAGCGTCAAGATCCTTCAGGGCATAAAACGCATTGCCGAGATTAATATATACGAGAGGGTCTCCGTGCCGGCCGATCAGGGTCTTGTAAAGGGTGATGGCCTGTTCGTAATAGCCTTCCCTCTTGAGGGCAAGGGCGCGAGAAAAAGCCTCGGCAAACTCTCCCGTGGGCTTAAGGTTCATGAGGGCGTACCGGTTGTCTTTTCCCTCGTTCACCGCTACGATCGCCCTCAACTCCGGCGAGGGAGGAGACAGGAATATGTCGGCCGTTCTCACCATGAGGGGGGAGACGAGCAGGGCAAGGAACGCCGCACATACGAGGGATTTGTCCTTGCCTCTGAAATAGAGCCCCAGGAGAAACAGTACCCCGGCAATGAACGGGACAACCCCGAGGAGGGCAAGAACAACCAACGCAACAAGAAAGATGAGTTTCGTCCTGTCCTCGTGAATGTCATGGGAGATGAGACGGTATTCCACGGGGAACCTGATCGCAACGACGCCGAGGAGCGAAAGGAAAAACGAGACCATGAGACTCGCGGAAAAAATCCCGGCAAAACTGAATGCCCACCAGAAGTTTCTCCCGTATGCCTCTAAGCCCTGTCTGAAGTAGTCGACGCTTTCGAATATCCCGTTCGCAGAGGGAGAAAAACTCTCGCCGGCGAGTTCGAAGTATACGGCAGGGAGGTCGGGTGAATACTTCTTGGCCAGATTAAGGAGTTCACGTCTCTCTCCCCTCTCTGCGAGCGCCTTCGTTATAAGGAGGTAGGAGTAAGGCTCTGTATTGGAGAGACCCTCATCGAGTCTCGTCTCGTAGAGGTTATCTGAGGCAGCGCAGGACCCTGCGCCTCCGATGATGAGACCGTCCGTACGGCCGAATGCCGATACGAGGAATAGAACAATAAAGACCATTCTCCTCATCATCGAACCTTTTCTCCCACCTTTGATTCCGTGCCCGCTAAGAGTCTCTGTATATTAGCAACATGTTTCAGGAGAAGCAAGGCGGTCATCGCTGCGGAGATAATCACTTTGCCGCTTTCCGGGTCGAGCAGATACATGGTCACGGGTAGCACCGTGAAGGAAACGACGGCACCGAGTGACGAATACCTCGTAGTAACGACGACGACAAGCCAGATGCCGGTGGTAATGAATGCGACGAGGGGCGAATAGGCGAGGAGGACTCCTATGCTCGTTGCGACTCCCTTCCCTCCCCTGAAGCGAAGGAACAGAGAGAAGTCATGCCCTGCAATCGCCGACAACCCAACGATTCCTATCTGAAAAGGGTCGTTCAGAAAAAATCGGGACGAAACGATTATTGCAGCCACCCCTTTGAGAACGTCGCCGATTAACGTGAGCAGCGCAGGCACCCTGCCCATCGATCGCAAGACGTTCGTTGCTCCTATATTCCCGCTGCCGACGCTTCTCAAGTCGACCCCTTTTAGCCTTGCGATGACGGTGCCCGTCGGTATCGACCCTACCACGAAGAAGAAGAGCGCAAGGAGGAAGAGGGTCATATGCTCTTCCAGAAAGAGACCGTATACTGGATTCCCGAAATAATGGACAAAACGAGTGCGATCCATATGAGGACAACACCCGCGCCGTAGAGATCGACGCCGAGAACGCTTCCATCGAGGATGAGACAGAGTATCGACGCTATCTGAGCGGTTGTCTTGAGTTTCCCTCCCATCTCTGCGGCTATTACGATGTCCTTTGAAAGGGCGACGGCCCTGAAACCGGTGACGAGGAACTCCCTTACGATGATGATTATCGCTATCCACGCTGAGAGCCGAGCCATGTCCACGAGGAGAATGAGGGCAGATATAACGAGGAACTTGTCTGCGATGGGATCGAGGATGATGCCGAACTTCGTTATCTGACCGGTCTTCCTGGCGAGGTAACCGTCAAGAAAATCGGTAATCGAGGCAATACCGAATATGAGAGCTCCGAGGAAGGGGTGATAGGGAGTGACCATGATAAAGAAGGGGATGAGAACAATCCTGCTGAGGGTCAGGAGTGTCGGCAGGTTAAGTCTCAAGGTATTCTCCCATGAGAGATGTCCAGAGCCCCTTTGCCTTGAGGAGGAAGTCGGTTACCTCCCGTACCGCTCCCCTGCCGCCGCAGCTGTCCGTGACCATCCGTGCATGCTCTTTCGCTTCATCAGCGGCGTCACGTACGGCGACAGAGAGACCGACCCTTCTCAGTATCGGGATGTCGACGATGTCGTCGCCCACGTATGCCACCTCATTCTCCGTCACGCCGAACTTCTCGATAAGATGCTCAAAGGCGACGCTCTTCACATGGCATCTCTGGAATACCTCGGTAATACCCAACTCACGCGCCCTTCTTTCGACGACCTTCGAATACCTCCCGGTGATGATCGCGACCTGCACCCCTGCCTTAACGAGCATCTTTATCCCGTGCCCGTCCCTCACGTGGAAGGCCTTCATCTCATTGTCTCCGCCGTCAAGGATGATGCTTCCGTCGGTGAGCACGCCGTCAACATCGAGAATAAGGAGACGTATGTTTCTTGCTAACTCCTCGATGGTGGCCTGATTCTTTCTCATATGCACCGTATCCCGGAAAATTTGATTTCATTCTATCTGAAAATAGTCTGAAAAGCAAAAATCTTCCGGCTTTCCGCTCATCTGCATACAAAGCGGTGCTATTTTTGTATAATCCATTGTTTATGAAGAACAGCATCGCCAACTTGTCGACCCTTCTCTTTCTGCTCTTTCTCGCCTCTCCCGCGACTTCCTTCGAGGGACCGTTACAGGTAAAAAATCAGTTTCCCCTCTTTGTCTTTCTTAATCCGCCGTATCTCGAACGAGCACTCCCTGAGGACTCCCTTTCCGTGATCCTTTCTTACTCCAGCGACTACATGGTGAAAAGCTCTTCTGACTGGTCTGTAGGGCTTGACATGGAAACAACGGAACTCAGCTTGCGGTACAAAAAAAAGATAGTCAATTCCTTCGAACTCGGCATCGACGTCCCCTTTCTGAGCTTCAACAGTGGGTTTCTCGATCATTTTTTATCCGACTACCACAGGACCTTTGGTTTCTCCGATTATGGGAGGAGCAACAGGCCGGCCAACACGTTTCTCTATGAGATGAGCAAGAACGGCAAGCTCCTCATACAGGCCGATAACGGCACTATCGGCTTGGGAGATATTCGGCTGACAGCAAAGAAGGCGCTCCTCCTCGCCGACCCTGTAGTGAGCCTCATGGCCGATATAGAACTGCCGACGGGAAGCGCCTCAAAGGGCTTCGGCAGCGGCGGCATCGATACGGGGATAGCGGTCCTCATCGATAAGAGACTCGGCGAAAAAGTCATGCTCTACGGCAACGTGGGCGTTGTATTTACGGGTGATCTGAAATGGAAGGAAAGGGTGAAGCTCAGAGACTCGCTCTATGGAGGGGTCTGTGTCGAAGCGGCACCATGGAAGAACTTCTCTCTCCTCGGGCAGGCCGTCTTTCAGAGTTCGCCTTTCCCGGAAACGGGTATTCCCTCATTAGACAGACTGTCCGTGCTGCTCTCGTTCGGTGGACGATATTCACGGGGGGAGAACATCTTTGAGCTTTCATTGACGGAGGACCCCAACACCGCCGGCGCGCCTGACTTTACCGTGGTCTTCGCCTTCAAAAGGAAACTCTGAGACACTCCGATACAAGGGGCCTTTCTTGCATAGAGTCCCGGTTCTATAGAACCCTTGCCGGCCGGCTTTGGGAATAGGAAACAACCCCGAATTCACAATCCGTGACTCGTGTACAATAAGAGATTATGGAGACCCCGAGGAAAGTTCTTCAGAGTCCTGAAAGGTTTTCGGCGCTTTATGTGCGGGACTTTCGCATCTTCTGGATCGGTCAGGTAATTTCGTTCTCGGGCACATGGATGCAATCCATCGCTCAGGGTTGGCTTGTCTATTCCCTCACAAAATCCCCCCTGTACCTCGGTCTTGTTGCTGCCGCGTCGTCTGTGCCGGTTCTCCTTTTTACCCTTATCGGTGGTGTCGTCGCGGACAGGGTTAATAAGAGGAACCTCCTGATCATTACGCAGACCCTCTCGATGATTCCTGCCCTTCTCCTCGGGGCATTGACGGCGTTCAACATTATCACGGTAGGAGAGATCATGGTCATCGCCTTTTTCCTCGGAACGGTGAATGCCCTCGATGTGCCCGCACGGCAGTCCTTCCTCTCGGAGATGGTCCAGAAGGGACATCTCATGAACGCCATCGCCTTGAACTCAGCTGCTTTTAACGGGGCCCGTATCGTCGGTCCCGTGATCGCAGGACTTGCGATAGCAGCCGTGGGGGTTGCAGCCTGTTTTTATATCAACGCCGCCAGCTTTCTCGCTGCAATTCTTGCGCTTCTCATGATCAAGGGAAGAAGCGAAGAAAGAAGTGAAAAACTATTCCGGAAGTCTTACGGTCCCTACCACAGGGCAAAGGTGAGCATCGCAACGGTCGTGAACGACCTCTCCGAAGGACTCCGTTTTGTGGCGAAGGAAGGCGATATATCCAGGATCATGGTTCTCGTCGCGACGCTCAGCCTCTTCGGGATCCCCTTTGTCACCTTCCTCCCGGTCTTTGCAGAGGAGATTCTGAAGGTCGGACCGAGGGGGCTCGGTTTTCTTGCAGGCTCATCGGGGATCGGCTCGCTCTTCGCAGCACTCTTCATCGCATTCAGGGGTGATATAGAGAAGAAAGGGCGGTTCATGTTCATTGCGGGGCTGACCTTCGGCGCTTCACTGTTGGCGTTTTCTCTCTCGAGGGACTACGCCCTTTCCCGTCTGGCCCTCGTCTTTACCGGGTGGGGTATCGTGAGCTTCCTCGCTGTCGGGAACAGCTTTATCCAGCTTTCGGTGCCCGACAGCCTGAGGGGAAGGGTTATGAGTGTCTATGCCCTCGTTTTCCTTGGGGTTGCTCCGGTCGGAAGTTACATCATCGGGGTCATCGCTCATCGTGCGGGGACTCCCGGGGCGGTCTCGATCGGTTCATCGGTCTGTCTCCTGACGACCCTCGTACTCTCAAAGTTTCTGCGGAGGTTATGAGCGTGAAACCTATCGTGTTTTGAAATTTGTTTTTCCTTTGTGCTAAGGTTTATCTTTGCAAGGTGAAGGGCTCGCTATCCTGTAAACAGGTACGGAGGTTCTCATGAAAAAGATCGTGCTCGCATACTCGGGAGGACTCGATACTTCTGTTGCGATCGTCTGGCTTCGGGAGACCTACGGTGCCGAGGTCATAGCTTTTTGCGCCGACCTCGGGCAAGGCGAAGATCTCGAGGCGGTGAGGGAGAAGGCCTTGAGGACTGGTGCTTCGAAGGTCTATGTCGAGGATCTGAGGGAGGAATTCACATCTCAGTATATATTCCCCATGCTCAGGGCGAATGCGGTATACGAAGGCTCTTATCTTCTCGGCACCTCCATCGCGAGGCCTCTCATCGCGAAGCGTCAGATAGAGATTGCCGAAAGAGAAGGGGCTGACGCTGTTTCACACGGGGCAACCGGAAAGGGCAATGACCAGGTGAGGTTCGAACTCACCTATTATGCCCTCAAACCGGACATAAAGGTGGTAGTTCCGTGGCGGGAATGGCCTTTCAAGTCACGCCAGTCACTCATTGACTATGCTGAGGCGCATCGCATCCCCGTTACCGCTACAAAGGAAAAGCCTTACAGCACGGACAGGAACCTCTTCCATATCAGTTACGAAGGAGGGATTCTCGAAGACCCCTGGTCCGAGCCCCCTCGCGATATGTATACCATGATGGTGCCGCCGGAGAAAGCGCCCGACACGGCCACGACAGTCGAGATATCCTATAGGGCCGGCGACCCCGTGGCCTTGAACGGCACGGACATGAGCCCGGCCCGTCTGCTCGAAGCCCTCAATGGTATCGCCGGCGGTAACGGCATCGGGAGGGTCGACATCGTCGAGAACCGGTATGTGGGGATGAAGTCGCGCGGCGTATATGAGACACCCGGAGGTACGGTACTCCACGCCGCCCACAGGGCGATAGAATCGCTGACCCTCGACAGAGAGGTCCTTCACCTTCGGGATTCCCTTGTCACGAGATATGCCGAGCTCGTGTATTACGGCTACTGGATATCGCCTGAAAGGGAGGTCATTCAGCGCGCGGTGGATGATATCCAAAGAGATGTGAGCGGCGAGGCGAGACTGAAGCTCTATAAGGGTGCCTGTCTCGTCGTCGGGAGAAGATCGGAGAAATCCCTCTATCACCCGGAGCTCGCTACTTTTGAGGAAGAGGAGATTTACGACCAGAAGGACGCAGAGGGCTTTATCAAGCTCAGTGCCCTCCGTCTGCGGGTAAGAAGGCTTTTGCGAAACCCCCATGTCTCATCTTGAATCATGGATCGCCCTTTCCCTCGTGCCTGAAATAGGCACGGTTACGTTCAGGAAGCTTCTTTCCCTGTATGGAGAACCGGAGGATGTCTTCAGGGCCTCCCTGAAAGAACTCTCATCCATCGATGGAATCGGTGAACGGAAGGCAAAAAACATAAAAGACTTTTCAGGGTTCAAGGAGGCGGCAAAATGCCTCGCCCTCCTGAATCGGTCCGGTGCTCGGGTGGTGACCTGTAAGGACCCTGACTACCCTGACCTCCTCAGGCAGGTGGAAAACGGACCGGTTCTCCTCTATGTGAGGGGATCGATGAGAGAGGAGGACCGGTTTGCGGTCGCGATCGTCGGCTCGAGGAAACCGACCCATTACGGACGTGTGGTGACCGAGAAGCTTTCGTCGGAGTTGGCCGGCGCAGGGTTCACCGTCGTTAGCGGCATGGCGCGGGGCATCGATACAATCGCCCATGTGGGTTCTCTCACATCGGGAGGGAGGACCGTCGCCGTTCTCGGGTCGGGAATAGATACCGCTTATCCGCCCGAGAACAGGGGACTCATGGAGAAGATCGCTGAATCAGGATATGTGGTGTCAGAATTTCCCCTCGGTACAAAACCGAACAGAGAGAATTTTCCGATACGGAACAGGCTCATCAGCGGACTTTCCCTCGGGGTTCTCGTTGTCGAGGCGACCCGTGAAAGCGGATCGCTCATCACCGCTCAGCATGCGCTCGAACAGAATAGGGAGGTCTTCGCTGTTCCCGGCAGCATTACCTCTCCCAATTCGAGCGGAACAAATGACCTCATTCGGCGGGGGGCAAAGCTCATCGAGCGGACGGAAGATATCGTGGAGGAACTCGGCCCTATGCTCAAGGGGTTTGTGCCGGCGAGAGAGAAATCGCGGGCGGATATGACGGATGAAGAGAGAAGACTCTGTGATATACTAACAGGAGAGCCGCTCCACATTGACGTGATATCGAGAGGGCTTACACTCTCTCCCTCACGGGTTCTCGCCACATTGCTTAACCTTGAACTCAAGGGAATCGTCAGGCAGACAGAGGGCAAGAGGTTCTATCTTATCCAGTAAGGGAGGGCGGGCGAGTCCCGCGGATGTTCGATGGCAAAGAGATATCTTACCGCCAGGGCGGAAGACCTGGAGTATCTTGAAGAGGAAGAGCTTGACAGGATCATGTCTTTCCTTGTATATACCCTCATGGAGAAGACATCACTTGATGAGGAAGAAATCTATGCGTTTATCTATGGTGATGGCAAGAAAATTCTCTGGAACTGAAGGAGGTCGTGCGTGAAGTCTCTCGTCATTGTTGAGTCGCCTGCAAAGGCAAATACCATAAATAAGATACTCGGGAAAGGATTCTTTGTTAAGGCCTCGATAGGGCACATCAGGGACCTGCCGAAGAAGGAGATGGGCGTCAACGTCGAGAAGGATTTTGAACCGAGCTACGTGACGATCCCCGGTAAGGAGAAAGTCATCAGGGAATTGCGGAAGGCGGCGAAAGAGGCAGACGCGGTCTATCTGGCGCCCGACCCGGATCGGGAGGGGGAGGCGATCGCCTGGCACATAGCATCGGTGCTCTCGGACGCGAAACCGAAGCCGAAGGCGAAGGAAGAGAAGATATTCAGGGTCACCTTCAATGAGATAACGGAGCGGGCCGTGCATGAGGCGATAAAAAGTCCGAGGCGGATAGACAGCAATAAGGTGGACGCACAGCAGGCGCGGAGGATACTCGACAGGCTGGTCGGTTACGGATTGAGTCCGCTCCTCTGGAAGAAGGTGCGGCGCGGGCTGAGCGCAGGGAGGGTCCAGTCCGTAGCTGTCAGGCTCGTTGTTGATCGGGAGCGGGAAATTGAGGCTTTTCAAAAAGAGGAATACTGGAACGTCGCGCTCCAGTTGGAAGGCCCTGTTCTGCCTGCGTTCCCCGCAAAGCTCTATAAGTATCGCGGCTCCCTTGTTGTCAACCGTGAAGCCGAAGGGAACGAACGGTTTCTCATAAGGACCTCCGAGGATGCGGGGCGAATCACGAGCGAGATCGAAGCGGAGGCGCTCTCCGTTTCGAAGATCGACAAGAAAGAGCGGAAGAGGTCGCCCTATCCCCCCTTCACGACGAGCACCCTTCAGCAGGAGGCAGCGAGGAAGCTGAAGTACACCGCAAAGAGAACGATGATGCTCGCGCAGCAGCTCTATGAGGGAGTCGAACTCGGGGAGGAAGGTTCAGTCGGCTTGATCACCTATATGCGTACGGATGCGGTGAGAGTCGCCCCCGAGGCTCAGCAGTGGGCGAGGGAGTTTATAGAGAAGCGGTTCGGGAAGGACTATCTTCCGGAAAAGCCCCCAGCCTATAAGAGCAAGGCAGGTGCCCAGGAGGCGCACGAAACGATAAGGCCGACCGACATAACCCGCCCCCCGGAGGCATTGAAATCCTTCCTGACGAGGGATCAGCATAACCTCTATTCGCTCATATGGAACAGGTTTGTCGCGAGCCAGATGTCGCCCTCGAGGCTTGAGCAGACCACCTTCATCATCGAGAACTCCGGCAAGACATTCGACGTCAGGGCATCAGGGACCGTGGTGAGGTTCGACGGATTCATGGCCCTCTACACAGAAAGCAAGGACGAGATTGAGGAAGAGGAAGGGGGGATACTCCCCCATCTCAAGGCAGAGGATCGTTTGACGCTGAAGGAGGCGAAGCCTACACAGCATTTTACCCAGCCGCCCCCCCGTTACTCGGAGGCCACGCTCGTTAAGGCGCTGGAAGAAAAGGGGATCGGGAGGCCGAGCACGTACGCGACGATCCTATCGACCATTCAGGACAGGAAGTATGTGCACAAAGAGGAAGGCAGGTTTTCCCCCACCGAACTCGGCGTGGTGGTCAATGACCTCCTTGTCGACAAGTTCCCCGAACTGATCGACATAGGGTTTACCGCGAAGATGGAAGACGAACTCGACGGCGTCGAGGACGGGAAACTCGAATGGGTCGAGGTTGTGAAGGATTTTTACAGGCCCTTCAGCCATGACCTTTCGGAGGCGACGAAGACACTCGGCAAGATAAAACCAGCAGACATCCCCACCGACATTATGTGCGAGAAGTGCGGGATGCCCATGGTCATCAAATGGGGACGTCACGGGAGGTTCATGGCGTGCTCAGGATATCCGAACTGCAAGAATACGCGGCCGCTCGAGGGCCAGGGCACAGAGGCCCCCCAGGTGACCGACGAGAAGTGCGAGGTCTGCGGTTCACCGATGGTTCTCAAATCAGGGAGATTCGGAAAATTCCTCGCCTGTTCGCGCTATCCGGAATGCAAGACGACGAAGCCTCTGTCAACAGGGGTAAAATGTCCCGAGGATGGCGGAGACATTGTCGAGAGGCGTACAAAGAAGGGAAAACCGTTCTGGAGTTGCAACAACTACCCGCGGTGCAAATTTGCGACCTGGAATAAGCCGGTCCCGAAAAAGTGCCCGAACTGCGGAGCGGCCTTCCTCTTCGAGAAACGGGACAAGGCGGGCCAGATACTCCTCTCCTGTCACAGGAAAGAGTGCGGATATAAAGCGGCGGTGAGCCCCGAACAGTTGTCCGAGAGCCTGGCAGGCAGCTGACCCTCTCCCTGGTTCGAAAAAGGTCCGCGGACGTTCAATGGTAAGGCCCCTGATCATAGGAGTGGGCGGCGCCCACAGCGGCTCCGGAAAAACCGCCTATGCCTCGCTCCTCCTCCGGAGACTCAGGGGATGGGGCGCGATAAAATATACGAAGACCGGCCTCTATGCTTCTCTCGTAGACGATCAGGATATCCTCGCAGCCGAAGGCAAGGACACGAAGATCATGCTTGACTCCGGCGCAGAGCGGGTTCTCTGGGTCCAGGCGCCCCCCTCAGAGCTCGCAGAAGTGCTCCCGTTGGCCGTCGAGAAACTCTCTGACCTCAGGGGAATCATCGTCGAGGGGAACAGCGCGATTGAGTTTTTAAAGCCCGATATTATATTATTTATATTTGGGAAAGATTCGCGAATCCTGAAAGGAAGCGCAGAGGGAATCTTAGAAAAGGCCGATGCCCTCGTCTTTGAGGGAGAGCCGGCTGAAGTAATGAGAGGGAACGGTAAACGGTTCCTGAGGTCTCCCGACGGCGACGAAGGGCTTCTGCTCTATATAACGGAAATGGTCGAAACAAAGGAGAAGATAAGGGTTCTGGTTCAGGAAAGATCCGTCGGGGGCAAGCTTCCCTGTGCCGTGGCGAGACAGATAGCGGAGGAGCTGAAGGTCCCCTATAAAGACGTTGGTGACGTTTGCAATGAACTCGGAATAAAGATCTCCGATTGCGGACTCGGTTGTTTCTGATGGCGGTACTCCTCTTCGAACTCAGTCTCACCTTCTATTTTGCTTCGACCATCGGCAGCATCATAGAACTTCTCAAGGGCTCTAAGGCGACGTCACGGTTCATCCTCATATGCGCTGTTGCGGGCTTTGTCCTCCACACGGCGAATATCGTCTTCCGGTATGTCGATGCCCAGCACCTGCCGATCACGAGCCTCCATGAGGCATCTTCGTTCTTCTCCTGGTGCATCGTCCTCATCTTCTTTTTTCTCGAATACCGTTACCGGCTTGACCTCCTCGGTCCGTTCACGATGCCCATTGTCTTCGTCCTCATGCTCTCTTCCTCCATGCTGCCCCGGGAGATAAAGCCCCTGAGCCCGGTGCTCCAGAGCTACTGGCTCGGCATTCATACCTTTCTTGCGTTCCTCGGCGACGCGGCATTTGCGATGGCCTTCGGCATAGGCCTCATGTACCTGATACAGGAGCATCATCTGAAATCAAAACATTTGGGAGGACTCTTTCAGCGGCTGCCGAACCTCCAGATCCTGGACGAGGTCAACTATAAACTGATAACCCTCGGGTTTCCCCTCCTGACCCTCGCCATTATTACCGGGGCCCTCTGGGCGGAAAGTGCCTGGGGGAGCTACTGGAGATGGGACCCGAAGGAGGTCTGGTCGCTCGTGACATGGTTTATCTATGCCCTGGTGCTTCATGTGCGATTGACCGCGGGATGGAGGGGGAGGAAGGCTGCGATCCTCTCGATCGTCGGCTTCATCAGCGTGATCTTTACCTTCTTCGGCGTGAACCTGCTCCTGAAGGGTCTCCACGCGTTTGTATGAAGATCATCGTTGTCGGCTTGAACCACAAGACCGCTGATGTCGATGTCCGGGAAAGGCTCGCCTTCAACGGGCCGAAACTGGAGGAGGGACTGCTGAAACTCCGGGAACTCCGGGGGGTTGATGAGGCGATCGTCCTTTCGACCTGCAACAGGGTCGAGATGTACGCGGACGTGAAGGATACCGAGAGTTCCTTCGAGACGATCTGCGCCTTTCTCTCCGAGTTCCACGGCATAGACAGGGATGCGCTGAAGAGATCTCTCTATGTGTATCACGGCAGCGATGCGGTGAGACACGTATTCAGGGTTTCTTCAAGCCTCGATTCGATGGTCGTCGGGGAACCCCAGATACTCGGACAACTGAAGGATGCCTTTGACTTCGCCCTCCAAAAAAAGACGACGGGCATCCTCCTCAACAGGCTCATGAAGAAGGCTATCTCCGTGGCGAAGCGGGTAAGGACGGAGACAAAGATCGCCGAAAATGCGGTCTCGATAAGCTTTGCTGCGGTCGAACTTGCCCGGAAGATATTCACCGACCTCCCTGAAAAATCCTTCATGCTCCTCGGCGCCGGAGAGATGGCGGAACTGGCTGCACGGCATATGGTCAACTGCGGGGTAAGAGACGTTGCTGTTGTCAACAGGACCTTTGAGAGGGGATGCGAACTCGCCTCTGAATTTGCCGGAAGGGCGGTGAAGTTTGACGACTTCCTGAAGGAGATGGTGCATTCCGACATCATCATCTGCTCTACCGGCGCGCCGACGTATGTGCTCCACAAGGAAGAGATGCAGCGCGTGATGAAGGAGAGGAAACAGCGGCCGGTCTTCATCATCGATATCTCCGTGCCGCGCAACATCGACCCGGGGATTAACGACCTCGATAACGTGTATCTCTACGATGTCGATGACCTCCAGGGCACGGTCGATGCGAACATCCTCGAACGGAAGAAGGAGGCGGAGAAGGCCGAGGTAATCATCACGGAAGAGATCGAGGCCTTCAATAAATGGATATCGTCCCTCGATTCCGTTCCTACGGTGGTGGCGCTCAGGAACAAGGCGGAGGCGATCAAGAGGGAGGAGCTGGAACGGTTCGTGAATAAGTTCCCCGAACTGAGCGAGAAGGAGCGCAAGGCGGTGGAATATCTGGCCTCAGCCATCACGAATAAACTGATTCATCCCCCAACGGTAGCCCTTAAGGAGGACGCCGAGGACAAGGACATGCTCGTCGCGACGATCAAGAGACTTTACGGAATAAACGGAGAGGAGGAATAAGCCCTAGCAACGCGATGGAAAAGAAGAGAGTAGTCATAGGGACCCGGGGCAGCAAGCTCGCGCTCTGGCAGGCGGAGTGGGTAAAGGCGGAACTCGAACGGATGACGCCGGGGCTTTCGGTTGAACTGAACAAGATAAAGACGACGGGGGACAAGATCCTTGATGTCCCGCTCGCAAAGGTCGGCGGCAAGGGGCTCTTTGT
>Ga0187779_10001252_pt1 | contig 15921 bp, 17 predicted proteins | sample 1015_Q2_SP10_10__FD_132435 | JGI IMG/M metagenome (GOLD analysis project Ga0187779, IMG submission 132435) | Tropical peat soil microbial communities from peatlands in Department of Meta, Colombia - 1015_Q2_SP10_10_MG | ecosystem: Environmental > Terrestrial > Soil > Wetlands > Peat | place... | reverse complement strand
GTCGTCAGAACGCTGTCGATCGCGATCGCAGCCAGGATCGGCGTCAGCATCGCGTTGTGGACGACGTCGAACTGGAACGTCTGCGTTGGAATGTCGTCGGAGGACAGGTGCACGCGGACAGGCACCATCGCCGCCCGCGAGCCAAAGGTTCCCAGAATGCCGCTCGAGCGGTCCTGCGAGATCGAACCCAGCGTCTTTCCTGTCGCGGCAAATTTGAAGGACCGGAAGACGGAAGGCAGAACCGTGAGCACAGTCGCGTCGGCCATCGGCATGTCGACCGGGCCCATCGAAAGAAACGGATGGCCGAAGGCGAGGACGCTCGATCCCTCGACCCACGTCACGGTTCCTGTCGCCGCCAGGTCCATGTCCCCGGACATGAGAACGGTCGCGATGGCGGATCCCGGTTCGAGCCGGCCCGGCGCCGCAGGCGCCCCGGTGCCTCCTCCCGACGGAACCGCCATCCAGCCGGCGCTCTGTGCGAGCTCTCCGAAGAGAACGCTCGAGGATCGGCCGCCGGAGAACGAAACCGGCAGAGGCAAGGCGGCCATGCCGCCCGTTGCAGCCGGAGCGAAGGGCGCCAGGAGCGCTTCGAGCGCCGGCCGGAATCGGCCGTCGCGGAACGCGGCCACGAGGCTCGCCGTCGACGCCGTCGCGCCGGCGATCGGAACGGGCGCCGCCGCGGGCGCCTTGCGGATCTCGAGCATGCTCTGGATCGGCGTGATGCCGCAGATCGGTTCCTTGGCGAACGGCCAGCCGTAGGCGAGCGCTCCGATGAGTTTGTCGTCGACGTAGATCGGGCTGCCGCTCATTCCTGCGACGATCCCCGACTGCTCGAGACCCGCGCCCGAAACCCGGCCGAGGATCATGTCCTGACCCGGAGCGAAGCGCTTGAGCGTTCCGAGAATCTCCACCTCGAATCGCTGGACGCCTTTTCCGTCGCCGAAGTCCGTCAGGCCGTAGCCCTTCATTCCGGCCTGCACGCGATCCGCAGCGAGAATCTCCGAGGGTTGCACTGCGGCGCCGGCGAACCGCGCGGCGAGCAGGAGGGAGAGCAACAGTCGACCGACGCGCGCGGTCATGCTGCCAACAACGCGAAAGGATCGCCGCTCCATTCCCTTTGAATTCTCCCGAGCGTATGTTACGGTCCTCGGGGATGATCGCGGCACTTTTTCAGCCGATCTCCAGCGAAAACCTCCCCGGCGGCGCGTCCCTACTGGCCTTTTTTCGGGAGACCGGCCTGGCCGCCCGGGTCGTTCTGGCCATTCTGTTTCTTTTCTCTCTCATCTCCTGGATCATCATTTTCGCGCGGTACTTGCGGCTGCGCCGCGTCGCGCGGCAGTCGGAGAAGTTCATCGCCTTCTTCCGCAAGTCCAAGCGATTTTCCGAGGTCAACGGCATCGCGAGCCAGCTTCCGGACACGCCGCTGACGACGCTGTTTCGGGCCGGATACGCCGAGCTCGACGCCCAGGTCAAGGCGAACCGTCCGGAGGATCCCGCCGTCACGGCTGGAGGCGCCGGAAAGCTTCTCATCAAGAACATCTCGGGCGTCGAGCGCGCCCTCGAACGAGCCATCACGGCGGAGGTGTCCCGCCTGACCAAGTACATGACGTTCCTCGCGACGACGGCGTCCGCGTGCCCCTTCATCGGGCTCTTCGGGACCGTCTGGGGGATCATGCAGTCCTTCCGCGCCATCGGAAACACGGGGTCGACTTCGATCGCGGCCGTCGCCCCGGGAATCTCGGAGGCATTGATCAACACGGCCGCAGGCCTGGCGGCGGCGATCCCGGCGCTCATCTTCTACAACTACTTCATGGGCAAGGTGCGCATGCAGCGAGCCGGGATGGAGGATTTCGCGCTGGAGTTCATCAACCTCGCCGAGAGGAACTTCACGTGAGGCGGCGATAAGCGTCGATGGCCTTCCAGCGCCAGGCGGGCGACCCCTACGACCACCTCGCGGACATCAACGTCACGCCTCTCGTCGACGTCATGCTCGTTCTCCTCATCATCTTCATGGTCACGGCCCCGATGCTCCACCAGGGCGTCTCCGTGGCTCTGCCCCGAACCGCGACGACGAACCTGCCCGCCTCGATCGAGGATCCCGTGATCCTTTCGATCACGCGAGAAGGCGCGTATTACATCAACGAGACTCCGGTCGCCCGCGGCCTGCTGCGCGACCGCCTTCGCGCGTTCCTGAAGACTCGGAAGGATCGAACGGTTTTCCTGAAGGCCGACCGGGCTCTTTCCTATGGCACGGTGGTCGAAACGCTCGACATCCTCAACCGGATGGGAATCGAGAACCTCGGGATGATCACCGACACGGGCGCGAAGAAGAAGTGAGGCGAACCGTGAGTCGCCGCCGGCCGGCCGGACGCCGCCGCGCGGGCTGACGCCGCGGGCTTCCTTCCATGGACGCCGTCGGGACGATCCTCGCGGAAAGAGAACGGGAGCGCGTCCCCTGGGCGGCCGGAGCGCTGCTCGCGGCGTTGCTGCACCTGGCGATCCTCGGCGCGTTCTTCGCGTCTTCTCTCGCGAGGCCCCTGCAGCTCGCCCCGACGCGCGCCGTGGCCGTGCGGATCCTCTCCGCCGGCGCCATTCGGGGCGAGAACGCGCGGCCCGCCCCGGCGCCCGAAGCCGCGAGGCCCCGGATCGAGAAGCCCGCGGAGGAGCCGCCGCCGCCGCCCTCGAGCAAGGCGGTTCTTCTTCCGGCGCGCGAGGAAAAGAAGAAGAAGCCGACGCCTGCGCCCGCGGCCCCGAAACCTCCCGAGTCCCGAGGGCCCGAGGTCTCCCTGCCGAGCTCCGCCGAGGGTCAGAGCGCCGGCACCACCGCCGCTCCGCCCGGCGCCGGCGGAAACGCCGGAGTCGGCGGCGCGCAGTTCGATCAACCCGACTTCCACTACGGCTACTACATCGAGGCCATCCAGATCGCCCTCTCCACGAACTGGTTCAAGCCCATGCCGACCATTCCAACCCCGCCGAAGGTGCATTTTCGAATCAACCGGGATGGCACGGTCGGCGACGCGGAGATCACGCGGTCGAGCGGACTGCCCTTCGTCGACCGCGCGGCGCTGCGAGCGGTCCTGGCCTCCACCTTCCCTCCGCTGCCGGCCGACTGGACTTCGCCATCCGTCGGACTCACCGTGATCTTCGAGTGACGCAGGCCATCGAGACTGGAGGCGCATGCATGAGACGGCTACCCGCCCTGCTCCTGGGCTTCTCCGCCTTCGCCTCGGCCGCAGGCCTCCAGGCGCAGACGCGGCAGCCCACGCCCCCGGCCTCCGCGCCCCCGCAGGAGATCGAGTTGACGATCCGCAAGGACGAGGTTCGGCGGATGGCCGTCGCCGTGCCCGATCTCCTCCCGACCGGCACCGCGGCGCTCACCTCGGCGGTCGTGGCTCCGTTTACGGCGACCCTCCGTTCCGACGTGGAATATGCATCGCTGTTCGTCCTCGCCGACCCCGCGCTCTACCCGGCGGGCATGCGCGACCCCACGGCCCCGGACGCCGCGGAGCGCTGGTTGACGGGAGGGGCGGAGATCCTCGTCGATACGCGCGCGGAGGTGTCGGGCGACCGCGTCTTCATCGAAGGACGCGTCTGGGATCTGAAGTCCCGCAAGATGGTCCTCGGCCGCCGATACTCGGGCGGCGCCTCCTACGTCTCCCGCATCGCCCACACCCTGGCCAACGACCTGGTTCGGTACTTCACGGGCAAGGACGGCCTCTATCTCTCCACGATCGCCTTCGTTTCGGACCGAGACGGCTACAAGGAGATCTACGCGATGGACTTCGACGGACGCAATGTCCGCCAGCTGACCGCGCACAAGTCGCTTTCGATCAACCCCAAGGGGCGCGGCACCCGCATCGTGTACTCGAGCTACGTCCACACTTTTCCCGAGATCGTTTCGATGAACGCGGACGGCAGCGACAAACGCGAGATCGCAACGGGCGTCGAGTTGAACGCATCGCCGGCTCTCTCGCCCGACGGCACACAGATCGCCTTCGCCGGGTCGCAGCACGGCAACGCCGACATCTACGTGGTGGGCTCGAGCGGCGGCAGCCTGAAACGGCTCACGAACACGCGGTCGCTCGAGGCCGGCCCCGATTGGTCGCCCACGGGCCGGCAGATTCTCTACACCTCGGACCAGACCGGCCTGCCGCAGATCTGGCTGATGGAGGCCGAGGGCACCAGTGCGCATCAGTTCACTTTCGCCGGCAACTGGAACGATGAAGGCGCCTGGTCTCCCGACGGCTCGCGGATCGCCTTCGCCTGCCGCAACGAGGGGGATTTCAACATCTGCGTGATGGACCTCGCGTCCGGCAGAACGGTGCAGCTCACCGCGGAGGGGTCCAACTCGCGTCCGGCCTGGTCTCCGGACGGCGAGAAGATCGCCTATCAGTCGCGCCGTGGTGCAACGACGCAGATCTACACGATGGACGCCGTCGACGGAAAGAACAAGCGGCTGCTCACCGACGCCGGCAACAATAGTCAGCCGACCTGGATCCCCTGATTCCCGCGCGAGACTTCACGGCGCACGGCGCCGGAGCGCGGCCTCCGGGGCGCGACGAGTCGTCGCGTCTGCTATATTTGTATCCTCCCGCGCGGCGCCCCGTGGCGCCGCAAGCGACCGTGAGGCACCTATGAAAGCACTAAGGAGAGAGGAATGAAGAGGAAAAGCTCCACGCTGTTCTCCCTGGCCGCCCTGGCTGTGGGCCTGCTCTGGCTGGCTTCTGCCTGCGCGAAGAAGCCGCCGACCACGGCGGAGGAGAAGCGCCCGGCTGCGACCCCGCCTCCGGCTGCCGCGACGCCGGTACCGCCGCCCGTCAGCTCGGCGCCGATCGCCGACGAATCGCAGAAGGTCCTGTCGGCTTCCCTCCAGGACCTGAACCAGCGCGGCTACCTTCAGGACGCCTTCTTCGACTACGACAAGTCCGAACTGCGCGACGACGCCCGGTCGGCCCTGGCGACCGACTCGGAATGGCTGAAGAAGTACCCGACAATCCAGATTCTGATCGAGGGGCATTGCGACGAGCGCGGAACGAGCGCCTACAACCTGGCCCTCGGCGATCGGCGCGCCAATGCCGCCAGGGATTACCTCGTCTCGTTGGGTCTCGACGGCGGCCGCGTCAAGACCGTTTCCTATGGCAAGGAGCGGCCCGTCTGCACCGAGTCGACCGAAGCCTGCTGGCAAAAGAACCGGCGCGCCCACCTCGTGATCACGGCCAAGTAAGGTGAGAGCCCTCCCGCACCGGAGCCTTCTCGCGCTCGCCGCGGGAGCGCTCCTGCTGGGCTCGGCCTGCGTGTCCTCGAGCGACATCGACGGCCTGCACCGGCAAATGAACGACATCGAGAAGGAGATCCAGGCGCTGGAGCGGAAGTCCTCGAGCAAGGAAGAGGTCGCCAAGCTCAATTCGAGCGTGGCGCAGCAGACACAGCAGTTGCTGAAGTCGAACGCCGACATGGGCGTCAAGCTGGGCGAGCTGACGACCAAGATGGAGCAGCTCGAGGCGAAGCTCGAGGACACCAACCGGCGCCTGTCCCAGCTCTCGCAGCAGATCGCCGAGACGCAGGGGGACCTCGCGCGAATGCGCGGCTCCGCGTCCGCGCCGACGCCATCCGCCGCAGCCGCTCCGTCGGGGGGCGCGACGGGCGCCGACGCCACCGTCGTCGCTCCTCCGGCAGGCGCGCCGTCTCCTGCGCAGCTGTACGACACCGCGTCTACGGACTACTCCAAGGGACGGTACGCTCTGGCGATTCAGGGGTTCGAGGACTACATCCACACCTATCCCAATACGGACCTCACCGACAACGCGCAGTATTGGATCGGCGAGTGCCACTACGCCCAGAAGAAGTTTCCCGAGGCAGTCGCCGATTTCGACAAGCTCCTCAAACAGTGGCCCAAGAGCGACAAGGCGGCGGCCGCGCTGCTGAAGAAGGGCTACGCGATGCTGGAGCTCGACCAGAAGGCGGAAGCCGTCGTTCAGCTCCAGTACGTCATCAACGAATACCCTGCCTCCGAAGAAGCCCGCCTGGCGAAGGCCCGGCTCAAGGGTCTCGGCGTCGAAGTCCACTGACGGGCGCCCTCCAAAAGAGATAGACTGCGCCCCGTTTTCGCCGGGAATCCATTGCGTTCCCGAGAAGAGGAGTCGAGTCTCGCATGGCCAACATCAAGTCCGCCAAGAAGCGCGTCGGCCAGTCCGCGCGCCGCCGCAACCGCAACCGGGCCGTCCGCACGCGTCTTCGCAGCGTCCTGAAGGCCTACCGGGCCGCCGAGAAGAAGCAGAAGCCCGAGCGGCTCGCCCCGACCATCTCCGAAATCGACGTGGCCCTGAAGAAAGGCGTCCTGCACCGCAACGCCGCGGCGCGCTACAAGTCCCGGCTCGCGAAAGAAGCCCGATAGCGGACGGCCCGGTCTAGAACCCCTCGAGCAGGCTCGCAACCAGACTCTCGGCGAACTGTCCCGCGACTTTGTCGATCGTCTCGTTCTGGCGATCGACGTAGGATCCGGCGCCCTCGAAGCTGTAATTCTCGCGAAACGTGTATGCCGGGTTCTCCCAGATCGTCTTGTCGTCCGGCAGACTCTTCAACGAAACGCGCGCCGTCACCGCCACCTGGTACTGGGTCGCCCTGCCGGTCGTGTCGAAAGCGATCGGGTAAAAGTCGAACCGCGTCACGGCGCCGACGAGCTCCGCGTCGGCGCCCTCGGCCTGCGTCTGGACCCGGAAGTGGCCTCGCGCCGCGAGCTCCCGCGCGATCTCGCCGGAGAGACGCTGCTCGACGCCGACGATGGACGTCTGGTTCACGAGCGTCTGAAAGCGGATGACCTTGATCGAGGGGGGCAGGGTGGACGTCCGACCCGCGAGGCCGTAGCCGCATCCGGCCAGGCCTCCGACCACGCCGGCGGCCAGAATCGACGCGGCAGCCCGGCCGGACCTCACTTGACGACCAGATTCAGCAAGCGATCGGGTACGTAAACCGCCCGGGTGATGTGCTTGCCCTCCACCCAGGGCCGAATGCGATCGTCGGTCCTCGCCCGGTCGATCGCCTCCGCCTCGAGGGCGCCGCGTTCGAGGTCGAGCTTGCCCCGGACCCTGCCGTTGACCTGCACGACGAGGGTCACGCGCGGGCTCGTCGCGAGGCCGGGGTCGAAGATCGGCCAGGCCACGGACAGTAGCGACGGACGGCCCCCGAGCCGCTCCCACCACTCCTCGGCCAGGTGCGGCGCGATCGGGTGGAGCAGGCAGAGAAGCGTCCGGGTCGCCCGCGCGATCGCCGCGTTCGTCTCGGCGCCGGTATCGAGTGCGTCGCCGATCCCCCGCTGAAACTCCATCAGGGCGGCGGCCGCCGTATGGAAGTGAAACCGTTCCGCGTCCTCGGTCACCCGGCGCACAGTCTGGTGCTCGAGGCGCGCGAGCGGCGTCGCCGCCTGGAGCCCCGCGTCGGACGGCGCGCCCGCCGCGGGCAGAGCCGTCACGCGCTCAGCCAGGTCGTTCACGCGATTCAGGAAGCGGTAGGCCCCGACGACGCCCTCCTCCGACCATTCCGATTCCTTCTCCGGCGGACCGATGAAGAGCGTGTAGAGGCGGACGGTGTCCGCGCCGTAACGCTCGATGAGCTCGTCGGGCGAGACCGTGTTCCCCCGGGACTTCGACATCTTCTCGACCTTACCGGAGGCCGGGTTGCGGCGCGTGATCATGCCCTGGTTGAAGAGCCGATCGAAGGGCTCCTCCAGATCCACGAGACCGAGGTCCTTCAGAACCCTGCAGATGAACCGCGCGTACAGCAGGTGCAGGATCGCGTGCTCGATCCCGCCGATGTATTGATCGACCGGCATCCAGCGCCGGGCCTTCGCGGCGTCGACCATGCGATCCCCGTCGTGCGGGCTGAGGAACCGCAAGTAGTACCACGAGGAGTCGACGAAGGTGTCCATCGTGTCCGTTTCGCGGCGACCGGGTCCGCCGCACGAGGGGCAGGCGACGGCGACGAAGCTCTCCGACTGCTCGAGCGGATTCCCCTCCGCTCCGAGAAAGGCGACGTCCCGCGGAAGCAGAACGGGCAGATCCCGGTCGGGCACGGGAACGACGCCGCAGCCGGGACAATGAACGGCCGGAATCGGCGTTCCCCAGTACCTCTGGCGGGAGATGAGCCAATCTCGCAGCCGGTAACCCACTTTCCCCTGTCCGACCCCTCGCGCCTCGAGCCACGCGATGGCGCGTGCGATCGCCTCGGGTCCCTCGGGGGCGCCGTCGAGCTCCCCCGACGACACCAGCACGCCGCCGTGCGGAATGGACTCCGTCATGGCGTCCGCGTCGACGTCCCCCGCATCAGTCCGATAGACCGGCCGTATCGGCAGCCGATACTTCCGCGCGAACTCGAAATCGCGCTGATCGTGCGCGGGCACGCCCATGATCGCGCCCGTGCCGTACTCCGGAAGGACGAAGTTGGCGAGCCACACCGCGATCCGCTCTCCGGTGCCCGGATGGATGGCCGCCGCGCCCGTGTCGAATCCTTCCTTCGGCGCCGTCTCCGCCTCGCGCTCGAGCCGCGACTCCTGGCGGACGCGGTCGATGAAGCGCTGGGCCTCGCCTCCTCCGGAACGCCGTGCGATTTCCGCTGCGAGGGGATGTTCCGGCGCCAGGGCAAGGAAAGTTGCGCCGAAGAGCGTGTCCGGGCGTGTCGTGAAAACAGTGACCGGCTCACCGAACCCTTCGACGGCAAACCGGATCTCGGCTCCTTCGGAGCGCCCGATCCAGTTGCGCTGCATCGTCTTGACCCGCTCGGACCAGTGCGGGAGGGCGTCGAGCCCGTCGAGCAGCCGCTCCGCATAGTCGGTGATGCGGAAGAACCACTGCGTCAGATCCCGGATCTCGACGGGGTCGCCCGAGCGCTCGCAGCAACCGTCCACCACCTGCTCGTTGGCGAGCACCGTCCGGCACCCGGGGCACCAGTTCACCGGAGCCTGTTTGCGGTAGGCCAGGCCCCGCTCCCACATCCGGAGAAACAACCACTGGTTCCAGCGGTAGTACTCCGGATCGCAGGAGGCGATCTCGCGCGACCAGTCGTAGAGCAGGCCGAGCAAACGCAGCTGCTCCTTCATTCGAGCGATGTTCGCCAGCGTGTACTCGCGCGGAGGGGTTCCGCTGGCGATCGCGGCGTTCTCCGCTGGAAGGCCGAAGGCGTCCCAGCCCATGGGGTTGAGCACGCGCCTTCCGCGCATGCGTGCGTAGCGATAGAGGGCGTCGCCCAGGATGTAATTGCGCCCGTGGCCCACGTGCAACCGACTCGCCGAAGGATACGGGAACATATTGAGCATGTAGAACTTATCGCCCGGCGCAACGGTGTCGACGTAGGCGGCGCGTGTCTCCTCCCAGCGGCGGCGCCACTTCTCCTCGATCCCGGCGTGGTCGTATTTCTCCGGCATTTCGAGGCGCCATCCTACCGGAGGGCCGAGGCCGGCGAAACGAGCGGGGCTACGGCGCGGTCGGGCTCTGCGCGGGGCGTTGCCGCAGCAGCGCGGAACCCGCGGGCACCGGCGCGTAGGAAAGCTCGCCGGACCGGTCCACGAAGACGAGCGTCAGAGAGCGCGGCCGCACGAGCGGCCTTCCGCGAAACGGGATGTAGCGCGCGTCGACTCCGTTGATCGACGCCGAAGGATCGGAGAACACGCAGCCTCGGTCGGGGTAGTACACCTCGATCCAGCGGTGATACGAGCCGCCGATGCGGGCGTCGTACGACGGCTCTGCCGGCGGCGTGCGGACGATCCCCTGCACCGTGCGCGCGCTGATGCCGACGCGGCGCAACAGGTCGACGGCCAGTTCCGCGAGCCCCACACAGTCCGCGCGACGGGACGCGAAGACCGAGGCGGGATCCTGAGGGCGGAGCCGGTCCGGGTCGTAGCGAACGCGCGCGGCGAGAGCCACGAGAATCAGAGAAACGGCGTCGACCTGGCGTCCGGCTCCGCGAGCCGCCTCCGCGGCGAAGGCGTCCCGGTCGCCCGCCGCGGTCAGCGCGGGGTCCCGAGGGCTGCCCGTTGGAAAGGGCGCGGCGCTCGCCAGAGGGGAGTCGCTCACGCGGACCCGCAGCTCCACCGAACCACCGGCGCCGGGCGCGACGCTCAGGGAGTATCCATCGTTGTCGTACTGGTCGAAGAGGCCGACGTCGGCCCCGTCCGCCAGAAAGAGGGCGCGCTCCTCGGCCCGAGCCACGGTGGCGGCGAGCAGCGCTCCAAGAAGCGCGGCGACTCTCCCCGCCATGGCCCCGCGTGCCGTCACGATCGGCCCGCCTCCCGAGCCTTGAGCACCCCGTCCAGAACCCCGTTGATGAACTGCGACGAGCGCGGCGTCGAGAACCTCTTGGCGATCTCGAGCGCCTCGTCGATGACGACCGGGTGGGGCGTCTCGGGCTCGTGGAGAAGCTCGAAGAGGGCGAGCCGCAGGATGTTGCGGTCCACGACCGGCATCCGCGCCAGCCGCCAGTTGTCGGCCTGCTTCGAGATCAAGGCGTCCAGAGCGTCGCGATGGGCGAGCGTACCCTCGACCAAACGTTCGGCGAAGGCGCGGGTGCCGTCCGGGGTGCTCTTGAGCTGCTCTGAGCGGGCGAACATCTCACGGGGCTGCGTTCCCGCCACGTCGTTCTCGTAGAGCATCTGGAGCGCGAGCTCGCGCGCCTTTCGCCGAGCGCCCACGACTACTTCCGCGAGAGCGTCCGGCGCAGATTCGCCATCTCGACGGCCGCCTCGACGGCCTCCGCTCCCTTTGAGACTCGCCTTCTCGCTTGCTCCATCGTGTCGCAGGTCAGCACGCCGAAGCCCACAGGAACTCCCGTCTCCGCCGAGAGCGCGGCGAGCGCACCCGCGACCGCGTGCGCCAGAACCTCGTGGTGGGAGGTCTCGCCCCGCACGATCGCCGCCAGAATCGCCAGAGCGTCCACGCGCCGCGAGCGCAGCAGCGACCGCGCGGCGGCCGGAAGCTCGAAGGCTCCCGGTACCCGCACGAGCGTGACGTCCGACATCCGCGCGCCCCGGCGGCGCAGGCGCTCGAGCGCCGAGCGCAGCAGGGCCTCGGTGACCGTCGGATTCCAGCGGGCGCAGACGATGCCGACACGCAAGCCGCGCGCGTCGAGGCTCCCCTCTTTCGCCTTCGGGGCGAAGGGAATCTCGCGAAGGACCCGGCGGCTGCTCAAGGATCGGCCTCTTTGGAGGAGGCAGAATTGTAACCCGGCCGCGGGCTCTCCCTAGCCGGCGCCGCTGCGCGCCCGGATCCGCTCCAGGCGGGGCTCGGGCCCGAAACCGCGCTCGTAGCGCGAGATAAAGTCCTCGACGTCATAGGCCGGGGGCTGGGGCCCGACAGCTTCCAGGCCCAGAGCCGCCGCGACGCTTCCCATCCGCCCGGCGACGTCCCAGGGGATTCCCCGGCGCATTCCGCGAACCAGCCCCGCGCGGAACGCATCGCCGACGCCCGTCGGATCGAGCGCCGCCCCCTCGAGCGGCGCCGCGGGAATCGCGTGCCTCTCTCGCCCGCGCGGCCCGCGGACCGAGATCGTCGAGCCCTGGGCTCCGTGGGTCGAGACGAGCACCGGCACGAGATCCTCGAGCTCTTCGTCGGAAAGTCCGGTCTTCTGAGACACGATGCCGATCTCGTAGTCGTTGGCGATCAACATCGCGGCGCCGCGAATCCCCGCGAGCAGCTGCTCTCCGGAGAGCCGGGCGACTTGCTGGCTCGGGTCGTACAGGAACGGGACCGCAAGGCGCCGGCACTCGTCCGCGTACCGATCCATCGCCTCCGGGTCGTTCGGAGAGATGACGACCAGCGAGTCCGGCCCGGCTCCCGTGTCGGCGATGGAGAGCTCGCGGGCGCGCGCCATCGCTCCCGTGTAGAACGAGGCGATCTGGTTCTGGTCCCGGTCCGTCGAAACGAAGAAGGAAGCGGTGAAGAGGTCCGCGTGGAGGACGAGGCCCGAAACGTCGACGCCTGCCGCCTCCAGAGCGTCCCGGTACGCCGCGGCGTCGGAGCCGGCGGATGCCAGGAGCAACGCTCTCTCGCCCAGCAGCGCCAAACCGTAGGCGATGTTGGGGCCGCATCCGCCGGGAACCCTTCTCATCTCGTCGACGAGAAAGGAGACCGACAGCCGCTTCAAGCGGTCGGGGATCAGGTGCTCGACGAAGTGCCCCGGGAACCGCATCAGATAGTCGAACGCCACCGAGCCCGTCACGACCACGTCCCCGCTCCGACGGGCGACCCGGGTCACAGATACCGTCCGACGATCGGCGCGAGCCGTTCGCGCTCCGCGACGCCGATCGCGCTGCGATCCGTGAGGATGGCGTCGCGCATGGCGTTTCGACACCCGCAAGCGCGGCCCGCATCCAGACGGCGCACGGCTGCTCGGGTCGTGCGGCGAGCGGCCTGCGCGTTCTGCCTCAGAATCGCGAGGATCGCCTCCACGGCCACCGGCTCCGTCGATTCCCGCCAGGAGTCGTAGTCGGTCACGAGCCCCAGGGAGGCGTAACAGATCTCCGCCTCCCGCGCGAGCCGTGCCTCGGTCAGGTTCGTCATTCCGATGATGTCGGCGCCCCACGAGCGGTAGAGCCGAGACTCGGAGCGCGTCGAGAAGGCGGGCCCCTCGATGCACACGTAGGTTCCGCCGCGGCGGGCGGAGAGGCCGCCCTCAGCGGCCGCCGCCTCCAGCGCCGACGCCGCGGCCGGACAGACCGGGTCCGCAAAGGTCGCATGGGCCACGACCCCGCCGCCGAAGAACGTGTCGTTGCGGCGGCGCGTGCGGTCGATGAACTGATCGGGAATCACGGCTTTCCCGGGCGCATGCTCCTCCTTGAGGCTGCCGACCGCCGAGGCGGAGAGGATCGCGTCGCAGCCGAGCAGCTTGAAGCCGCAGATGTTCGCGCGATAGTTGATCTCCGACGGGCTCAGGCGGTGGCCGCGGCCGTGGCGGGCGAGGAAGGCGACGGGAACGCCGTCGAGCCGCCCGACGGCATAGGCGTCCGACGGTGCGCCGAAGGGCGTCTCGACGCGCTCCTCGCGCAGGCCCTCGATCGCGGAGAAGTCGTAGACTCCGCTTCCGCCGACGAGGCCGACCCGGCCCGACGACTCCGTCACTCGGGAGTTCCGTCGACCGAGCGGCGGTGCTCTTCGATCGCCTCCAGAACCTGATCGGCCAGCGCCAGTGCGTCCCGGCCAGCCTGCCCGGGAACCCTCGGTTGCGCCCGCTCGCGCACGCACCGCACGAAGTCGAGAAGCTCGTGACGTAAGGGCTCCTCCTGCTCGATGGGGAGCGCGACGGGCAGAACTTCGGGCGTCCCGCGCTCGCGCGAGAGGCGGAAGGCCGTGGCGGAGCGCGTCAACATGTCGATCGAGACGTAAAGGGACGGCGCAAAGACGCGGAACTTCCGCGTCTTCTCGAGCGACACCCGGGACGCCGTCAGGCTCGCCACGCATCCTCCTTCGAAGGCGATGCGGGCGTTGGCGATGTCCAGCTGCGGCGTGAGCACCGGAAGGCCGGCCGCCCGGATCTCGGTCGCCGGGCGGCCCACCAGCTCCCGGACGATCTGAAGGTCGTGAATCATCAGATCGCGAACGACGTCCACGTCGAGACTCCTGCCCGTGAAGGCCCCGAGCCGGTGCACTTCGACGAACCGCGGCTGCGACAGCAGCCGGAAGGCCGCTTCCACGGCCGGGTTGTACCGCTCGACGTGGCCCACCTGAATCACGCTCCCGGCCGACTCCGCGCGCGCGATCAGATCGTCGGCCTCGGCCACCGACACGGTGATCGGCTTCTCGATCAAGACGTCCCGGCCGCGGTCGAGAAAGAAGGCGGCCACCTCGGCATGGCTCGCGGTCGGCGTCGCCACGATGACGGCGTCGGCCGATTCCGCGACGGAGTCGAGGGTCGTCAGGACGGGCGGGCCTTCGAGCTCCTGGGCAACCGCCCGCGCCCGCGCCGGGTCCACGTCATAGAGGCCCGCCAGGCGAGCGTCCGGCAGGTTGGCGGCCACCCGCGCGTGCTGTCGGCCGAGGTGCCCCACGCCGACGACGGCAAGGCGGACCGGCGACGCGCTCATCGGACCATCACGCCAGACGGCGGCCGCGCCCCGCTGGCGCGCGCCGGCGACGCCACGCCGCGCGTCACTTGTGAAACCCGCGCTGGCTGCCTCTGAGGAAGGCGAGCAGGCTCGCGACGTCCTGCTGGCCCGCGAGCTCCGCGTCGAGCCGCTCGAGCGCCTGGCTCGTGTTCAGCTTGGAGCGCACCAGAATCCGGTAGGCCTTCTCCAGCGCTTCGATCCGCTCGGGCGAGAACCCCCGGCGCTTGAGCCCGATCGTGTTGACCCCGTAGGTCTTCGCCTCGGCTCCATCCGTCTTGCAAAAAGGAAGCACGTCCTGCCGAATGACCGTGAACGCCCCCACGTACGCATGGTCTCCGATTCGAACGAACTGGTGGCAGCCGACGTACGCGCCGAGAGTCGCCCAATCGCCCACGTCGATGTGTCCGGCGAGGCCGACGTAGTTGGCCAGAACCGAGTGGGAGCCGATCCGGCAGTCGTGCGCGACGTGGCTGTAGGCCATGAAGAGATTTTCGTCGCCGATCGACGTCTCAGCGCGGCCGCCCGCCGTGCCGCGGTGGATCGTGCAGAACTCTCGAAAGACGTTGCGGCTGCCGACCGTGAGCCGGGTGCGTTCCCCTGCGTACTTGAGATCCTGCGGGTCGAAGCCCACGACGGCGAAGGGAAAGATGCGATTGCCTTCTCCCAGCGTGGAGGGGCCCTGGACCTGCGCGTGCGCGCCGACGGACGTCCCGCGGCCGAGACGCACGTCCGGACCCACGACGGCATATGGCCCCACGCTGACGCCGGGCTCGAGCACGGCTGTCGGGGAGACGATCGCTGTCGGGTCGACCGCCGCCGTCAAGGACGATCCACCAGGACGGACATGAGCTCGGCCTCGGCGCACAGCGTTCCATCGACGAGAGCCCGAGCGCGGCACTTGCAGGTTCGCATCTTCAGCGAAACGATTTCGGCTTCCAGACGCAGCTGATCTCCCGGAACGACGGGACGACGGAACTTCGCCCGGTCGACTCCCGCCATGTAGAGAAGTTTCTTCTCCGGGTCGGGAACGGTTCCGAGCAGGCCCACGCCGGCCACCTGCGCCATGGCCTCGACGATCAGGACGCCGGGCATCACCGGGTTGCCCGGGAAGTGCCCGAGAAAGAACTCCTCGTTGTACGTGACGTTCTTGATCCCGACGACGCGCTTGCCGGCCTCGAGCTCGAGGATTCGATCCACGAGCAGGAAGGGGTAGCGATGGGGCAGAATCTTCAGGATCTCGCCGATTCCGAGCTCCACGGGCTCCCTCCTTTGCCTGCCGCGGCCAGCCGCCGCTCCACTTCCTCGACTCTCCTGGCCAACTCCGGAAGGCGCGCCAGCCAGGCCATGCGCTTCAAGAACTCGCGATGCGGCGCCGCAGGCATTCCGGAGACGACGGCGCCCCCCTCCACGATCGATCCCGTGCCGATGCCCGATTGCGCCGTCGCGATGGCGCCGTCGCCGATCCAGGCGTGATCGGCCACACCCGCCTGTCCGGCGAGCGTGACGCGGCGCCCGATGCGAGTCGATCCGGCGACGCCCGCCTGCCCGCAGAGAATCGAGTGCTCCCCCACGACGACGTTGTGGCCGACCTGAACCAGATTGTCGATCTTGGTCCCGCGGCCGATCACCGTCTCTCCGAGCGTCGCCCGGTCGATCGCGGCGTTGGCGCCGATTTCGACGTCCTCCTCCAGACGGACGATTCCGACCTGGGGAATCTTTCGGTGGCGCCGTCCGTCCCACACGTATCCGAAGCCGTCCGAGCCGACGACGGCCCCCGCATGCAGGACGCAGCGGGCGCCCACCCGGCAGCCGGGGTACACGACGGCGTTGGCGTG
>Ga0187779_10001251_pt1 | contig 15925 bp, 19 predicted proteins | sample 1015_Q2_SP10_10__FD_132435 | JGI IMG/M metagenome (GOLD analysis project Ga0187779, IMG submission 132435) | Tropical peat soil microbial communities from peatlands in Department of Meta, Colombia - 1015_Q2_SP10_10_MG | ecosystem: Environmental > Terrestrial > Soil > Wetlands > Peat | place... | reverse complement strand
CGCCCTCGCCGCCGATGCGCTGGCCGTGCTCGACGCGCTGGGCATCGCCTCGGCGGTGGTCGGCGGGGTCTCCATGGGAGGCTATGCGGCCCTCGCCCTGCTCCGGGCTGACCCGGGGCGCGTGCGCGGCCTCGTCCTCGCCGACACCCAGGTCGGAGCGGACGACGATGCCGCCGGTGCCACGCGCGGGGAGCTGGCCGGGGCCGTGCTCGGCGGTGGCATGGAGGTGCTCGTGGAGCGGCTGGTCCCTCGCCTCCTCGGACCGGCGGCCTCCGACGCCCTGCGGGACCGGGTGGCGGCCATGGTCCGGGCCAATCCGCCGGCGGGAGCGGCGGCCGCCCTCCGGGGGATGGCGCTCCGCCAGGACGGACGGGACATCCTGGCGCGCTTCGCCGGCCCCCTGCTGGTCATCGTCGGCGCCGAGGACGCGATCACACCCAGGGAGAAGGCCCGGGCGATGGCCGAGCTCGTCCCGGGCTCCGAGCTGGTGGAGATCCCGGGCTCCGGCCACCTCGCCAACCTCGAGCAGCCCGCGGCCTTCAACGCTGCGCTCGGGCGATTCCTCGGCCGCTGGCCAGGCAACCCGGAGGGCTAGGAGGCTTGGCCGCCCCCTGGGACGCCTACCCGAGCAGATCGGCGAAGAACCGACGCAGATTCCGGCCGAGGACCTTCTCCACCGTCCGCCGGGAATGACCGCGGGCGAGGAGCTGCTCGGTGAGGCGGGGAAGGTCCGTCACGTCGCGCATGCCCCGTGGCAAGGGGACGAAGCCGTCGAAGTCGCTGCCGAGACACACCGCCTCCTCGCCGGCGACGCGCAGCGCATGGTCGAGGTGGCGCACGACGTCGGAGAGCTCCCTGCCTCCGAGGTACGTCGTCCCGAAGAGGATGCCCACCACGCCTCCGCGCGCGGCGATCGCCCGGAGGGCTGTGTCGGGCAGGTTGCGCCAGTGCGGCGCGGCGCCCGCGACGCCGGTGTGAGAGCAGAACAGCCGGGTGCCCGCCTGCCCGAGCAGCGACCCGAGAAGCCCGGGCGAGGCGTGCGCGACGTCCACCGCCATTCCCGCGGCGCCCATCGCCTCGACCACCTCGGCGCCGAGCGGCGTGAGCCCCCGCCGCCTCATTCCGGGGGTGGACGCACCCCCGAGAGGGTTGGCCGAAAGATGCGTCAGGCTCATGAACCTCACCCCCAGCCGGAACAGCTCGGCCACGCGGTCGACCCGCCCCTCGAGCGCCTGCGCCCCCTCGACGCCGAGGACGCACGCCAGGGCGCCCTCCTCCTCGGCCCGGTCCAGCTCGGCGCCGCGGGTGGCCAGCCGGGCGCGCGCCGCCGGGTCTCCACAGTGGGCGCGAAGGCGGGCGATCTGGAAGAGCGCGCGGGTCCAGGGTCCACCGAGCGCGTCGGGGAGGGGCCACCGGCGCCAGGCGGCGAAGAGCGGAAACCCCCCGACCAGCGGATACCCGTGCGTCACCACGGTGAAGGCCTGGAGCCGCACCCCGGCTTGCCGGAGCCGCTCGAAGTCCAGGTGTCCGGCGCTCTGCCGACGGCGCAGATCGCGGTTCCACATCAGGCTGTCCGCATGGGCGTCGGCGATGTAGGCCGACCGGTGAAGCTCGAGGGCATCGACACCGGACATGGAGCAGCCAGGTTAGACTCCGGAGGCGTGGAATCCACACCGCAGATGCTCCTCCCGCGCGAGGCGCTGCGCTTCGACTTCCGCGGCGGGCGCTTCCGGCTGCCCCGCGATGCCGCGCTCCTCGGGTGGATCGCCGACCAGTTCCTCTACGGCGAAGTGACCGGCATCCAGTGCGGGCACTGGCTCTACGGCGCGCCGACGCTCGAGGCGGCCACCTTCTTCGCCCGGCAGGCGAGCGAGGAGCTGGCCCACGTCCGCATCTTCCTCCGCTTGCATGCGCTGCTCGGGACCCTCCCCCGCCCGGCGCACCCCGTCGTGCGCTGGCTGTCGACCACGAGCATGGGCCGCGACTATGCGGAGCACGTGTGCACCGAGATGGCGGTCGGCGAGGGCATGGTCCTGACGGTCCTCCAGGCGCTCATCGACACCGTCGACGATCGGGAAATCGTCCACCTCCTGGAGGGCACGGCGCGGCAGGAGGAGCGCCACGTCGCGTTCGGCGAGCAGCAGACGCTCGCGCTCGTGCAGGAGGACCCGGGGCTCCGGGACAGCCTTCTGGGGATGAACCTGCTCTCCCTCCTCGCCCTCCCCCGCCTCGCCCGCCACGTCCAGCGCCGCCTCGGCTCGGAGCACGAGGTGCTCGGGCAGGCGGAGGCGTTTCTCCGCCACCTGGTCCACCTCACCGAGCTCCGTCTCCAGCGCCTGGGCGTGCTCGCCGGGACCCTCGAGGCGCTCGGGCCCTGGCGCAAGGTGTGGCTCGTGGTCCGGGCCCTGGTCCGCCGGCAGTGGGTCCGCCTCCGCCGCACGCCCCGGCTGACCGACACCTACCTGGAGGACCCGGCGCTGCGCGTCCGGTGAGGCCCGGGCGAGCGGCGGGAGCCCCCGCGATGCAGGTGGTGGTCAACGGCGAGCGGCGTGAAGTCCCCGACGGTCTCACCGTGCTCGAGCTCCTCCGCGCGCTCTCGGTGCCGGGACGGGTGGCCGTGGAGCGCAACGGCGTCGTGCTCCGTCAGGCGGAGCACGCCGTGGTCAGGCTCGGGGACGGGGATGTGCTCGAGGTGGTGACCTTCGTGGGCGGCGGGGCGTAAAAGGATTCTCCATGGATGACGCACTGGTCATCGCCGGCAAGCGGTTCCACTCCCGCCTCCTGCTCGGGACCGGGAAGTATCCGGATCTGCCGACCATGAAGCGCTGCCACGAGGCCTCGGGCACGGAGATGGTGACCGTGGCCGTCCGGCGGCTGGATCTCCAGGCCCGGGGCGAGGCCTCCCTCCTCCACTGGATCGACCAGGGCCGGATCGCGCTCCTGCCCAACACCGCCCTCTGCTACACGGCCGAGGATGCGGTGCGGACCTGCCGGCTGGCCCGCGAGCTGGGGATGAGCAACTGGGTGAAGCTGGAGGTCCTCGGAGACGAGCGGACGCTCTTCCCGGACGTCGAGCAGACGGTGGCGGCCGCCCGGACCCTGGTCAAGGAGGGCTTCGTCGTCCTTCCCTACACCAGCGATGACCTGATCGTGGCCCGGAAGCTCGAGGATGCGGGCTGCGCCGCAGTGATGCCGCTGGCCGCTCCCATCGGCTCGGGGCTGGGCATCCGAAACCCGCATGCCTTGCAGCTCCTGCGCGAGGCCGTCGAGGTCCCGGTCATCGTCGACGCCGGCGTGGGCACCGCCTCGGACGTCTCCGTCGCCCTGGAGCTGGGATGCGACGGCGTGCTGCTCAACACCGCGGTGGCCGCGGCGCGTGAGCCGGTGCGGATGGCCCGGGCGACGAAGCTCGCCGCCGAGGCCGGCCGGGAGGCCTTCCTCGCCGGGCGCATTCCCCGGCGCGCCCATGGCTCGGCATCCAGCCCGCTCGAGGGGCTCCTGCCCTGACCGCTCCCGGGGAGCGCGCGCGGCTCCGGCTCGAGCTCCTGGTCATCACCGACTGGGCGCTCGGCGAGGAGCCGCTGGTCGCGGCCCTGGAGTCGGTGTGTGCGCTCGGGCCCGAGGTGGGGATCCAGCATCGCCACCCGGGGGCCCCGGCCCGGCGATTTCTCGGCGAGGCCAGGGTGCTGGCCCGACTGTGCGCCCGGACGGGAAACCCGCTCTTCGTCAACGGCCGCCTCGACGTCGCGCTGCTCGTCGGAGCGCATCTCCACCTCCCTGCCCATGCGCCGCCCGTGGCCACGGTGCGCCCCCACCTTCCCGCCGGCCGCTGGATCAGCGCCGCCGTCCACACCGAGGAGGAGCTCGCCCGGGCGCGCGGGGCGGACCTGATCCTCGTCAGCCCCGTGTTTTCCCCGGGCTCGAAGCCGGGTGACACGCGCCCCACGCTCGGGCCGGAGGGGTTCGCACGCATCCGGGCCCACGCCGGCTGCCCGGCGTTTGCCCTGGGTGGGATCGGCCCCGCGCGGCTTCCCCGGCTCGGGCCCCTCGACGGCGTGGCCGTCCAGAGCGCCGTGCTGGCCGTGCCCCATCCGGCGCACGAGGCGGCGGCGCTGCTCGGCGCACTGGCCCGGGCCCGGGCGAGCGACCCCTCGCCGGGCTGAGGTGCTGTTCCCTGCACGTCCGCGCCGGCTGGCGGCATCGGCTCGGCATCGCGGCAATCGGCCCTCCGTTCTCGCCTTCGGAGAGTGTGGGACGCCAACCCGAGGGGAACCTGGCGGCCTCGGAGGTGCTTCCAATGTCTCGCTGTACAGCTCGCTCGTCACTCGCGCTGATCGTCGTTCCGGCGGTGATCCTCGCCGGATGTGCATCCGCGCCCCTCGCTCCGGTCGCCCAGGCGTGGCGGCCGGCACCGTCGAAGGCCATCGCCGACCGCTGCACCGGGGACGCGGCCGCCGGGTGCTACCAGGAGGGCCTGGCCGCGCTCTCGGCCCGGCCGCCGCAGGCGGTCCTGGCCCAGAACCTCCTCTCCGCCGCCTGCACGGGCGAGATCCAGAACGCCTGCGAGGTCCTCGACACGCGGTTCCACCCGCCCAGCGCCGTCCGAGTCCCGGCCATCACCGGCGAGCCTCCGGCGGGCAACGCCGTGGTGGAGTTCAGCTGCCGCCTGAACACCGACGGAACGCTGTCCGGCTGCGAGCGCACCCGGTCGGCGAACAGCACCCGGTCGCTGGACGACTCCGTGGCGCGGCAGATGGCCACCGCCCAGGCCGGTGGACGCTTCCATCCGGCGACGCTGGACGGCGCTGCCTACGTCACCGAGGTGCGCCTCGTGTACGTGCTCTCCAGCCAGAGCATCGCCGGTCCCACCGTCTTCGCCGGGAACCTCCGGCGGTAGAAGGGGCGCTCCCCCGGCGACGGTGGAGCTGAGGTAAGCTCGCCTCCTCCGCGGTGCCGGTCGCCCGCTCCGGCGTCCGGCACCCCTTCCCGAGGAGGTCGGTCCGATGTTCGGGACAGTCGCTCGGCCAGCCCTCCGGCTCACCCTCCCGCTCCTGCTCGGCGCCGGGTGTGCCTCGGCGCCGGCGACGGTGTCCGCCCCCCACGGCTGGCGGCCCCTCCCGTCGAAGGCGGTGGCGGCGCACTGCCAGCCGGACGCCCACCAGTGCCACCAGGAGGGGTTGCAGGCGCTCGCGCAGACCCCCCCCGACGCGTACCGGGCCCAGAATCTCCTCGCCGCGGCCTGCGGCGCCGACGTCGAGGCTGCCTGCCAGGTCCTCGACCACCGGTTCCGCGCCCCGTCTGCGGTCCGCGTGCCTGCCCTCTCGGCGAGCCCTCCCTACGGGACGGCAGTGGTCGAGTTCAGCTGCCGGGTGACCGCCGAGGGCGCCCTCGAGTCGTGCAACGAGACGCGGTCCGCCAATGCCGATGCCAGGATCCTGGAATCGGCCCTGCGCCAGGTCGCCGCGAGCCAGTCCGCCTCCCTCTTCCGCCCGGCGACGCTGGACGGGACCCCCTACGCCACCGACGTCCGGCTCGTCTACGTGCTCCGCTCGGAGAGCATCGGCGGTCCGATCCTCGGCTTCAACGCGCCCGACCCGGTGCTGCTCCTCCACGAGCCGCTCAACTGAGCGCCTCCGGAAGGCCTTCCCCGGCCGCTCTTGGCAGTTGCACGGCCGCCGAAAACACGACAGGAAGGGGCCCCCGGCCCGCCGTCGCCCCCGCCCCTGGACGTGTCCAACGCCCTCGAACTGACCGACGTGAGCAAGCGCTACGGCCAGCGGTGGGCCCTGGCGCGGCTGACCTTCCAGCTGCCCGTGGGGAGCAGCCTCTTGCTCACCGGACACAATGGCTCGGGGAAGACGACGCTCCTGCGTATCCTGGCCACGGCGTTTCGCCCTACCACCGGACGGGCGCGGATCTTCGGACAGGACGTCGTCGCCGAGCGCGAGCGACTGCGGCCCCGGCTGGCGCTCCTCGGGCACAGCAGCTTTCTCTACGAGGACCTCACCGCGCGCGAGAACCTGACGCTCCTGGCGCGCCTGGTGGGGCGAGCGCGGCCGGCCTCCGAGTCCACCGCCATGCTCGACCGGGTGGGCCTCGGCCCGCGGGCCAACCATCCGGTGCGCACCTTCTCGGCCGGGATGAAGAAACGGCTGGCCATCGCGCGCCTGATGCTCAAGGAGCCGGAGCTGGCCCTGCTCGACGAGCCCTTCGGCGAGCTCGACCCGGCCGGCATCGCCGAGATGGAGGAGCACATCCGGACCCTGTCGCGGTCCGGAGCCACCGTGGTCCTGGCCACGCACCAGGTCCAGCACGGCCTCACCCTGTGCAAGGAGCGGCTCCACCTCGTCGCCGGAAGGGCCACGCCGCCGTGAGCGCCTCCACCCGAATCCCCGGGCTGCTCCGCGCCACCTGGCTCCTGGTGCGAAAGGATCTGCTGCTCGAGTGGCGGACCCGCGCCCGCGCCAATGCGCTGTTCTTCTTCGCCCTGGCCACGCTCCTCCTCTTCTCCTTCGCCCTCGGGCCGGACACCACCATCCTCCGCCGTGCGGCGGGCGGCACGCTCTGGCTGGCCATCCTCCTCGCCTCCGTCCTTGCGCTCGGGGAGAGCTTCCGGGTGGAGCAGGAGAACGCCGCGCTCGACGGGTTGCGGCTCGCCCCGGCCGATCCCCAGGCGCTCTTCCTGGCCAAGGCACTGGCCAACGGCATGCTGCTCCTCCTGCTCGGGGTGGCCATCCTGCCGGTGCTGGGGGCGCTGGCCGGTCTCACCCTGGCGCCCCGGATCGTGATGACCCTCCCGGTGCTCACCTTCCCCCTCTCCGGCCTCGGAGCGATGGCCCTGGTGCTCGTGCTCGGCTGCCTGGCCATCGCCGCACCGGGGACCATCTACGCCGCCATCGCCAGCAACGCCCGGGCGAGGGATGTGCTCCTCCCCCTCCTCCTCTTTCCGCTCCTCATCCCGGCCCTGGTGGCGGCGGCCAAGGCCACCTCGCTGGCGCTCGAGGGGGACCCGATGCTCCAGTTCGGGTCCTGGCTGGGGCTTCTGGCCAGCTTCGATCTGATCTATTGGAGCCTTGGCTTCGCCCTGTTTCCGCTCGTCGTGGAAGACTGATCCGCTATGGCCAGGACAATCCGGTTGGTGCTCTCGGTGCTCGCCCTGCTGCTGCTCGTGTCGGGGGCCTGGCTCGGGCTGGCCTGGGCGCCGCCGGAGCGGGAGATGGGCGACGTGCAGCGCATCATGTACGTGCATCTCCCCGCGGTCTGGATGGGGCTCCTGGGAGTGACCCTGAACTTCATCTGCTCGGTGGTCTACCTGCTGCCGCCCCTGCATCTGGGGAAGCTCATCGGCCCGCTGCGCGTCCTCGACGAGCTCGACGCCGACGCCCTGGCCGAGGCCTCGGCGGAGGTCGGACTCTTCTTCGGCACCCTGGGGCTCCTGCTCGGCAGCATCTGGGGCCGACCGACGTGGGGCGTGTTCTGGACCTGGGACCCGCGGCTCACCTCGATGGCCATCCTCCTCGTCGCCTATGCCGGCTATCTCGCGCTGCGGCGATTCGTCGACGACGCCGAGCGGCGCGCCGCCTGGTCGGCGGTGGTGGGGATCATCATCGCCGTCGACATCCCGATCATCTGGTTCAGCGTCCGCTGGTGGAACAGCCTCCATCAGGTCCAATCCTCTCCCAAGACGGTCGACCCGGCGATGGTCCTGGTGCTCCGCTGGAACGCCATCGCCTTCCTCCTGCTCTGGCTGGTCTTCCTCTCCAGCCGCTACGTCATCGCCAAGAGCCGCCGGGAACGGGAACTGGCTCCCCCGGCGCTCGCATCCGAGGGGGCACGATGAGCTCTCTTCCGTTGTTCGCTACGGCGGCCGGCCGGATCCAGGGCGGCTGGGAGTTCGTCTGGGCGGCCTACGGTCTGACCTGGGCCGCCCTGACCCTGTACGCGGCCAGCCTCTGGGCGCGTCGCCCCCGAAAGGAGCCCTGACGCCGATGGGCCTCAAACGCAACACCTGGCTCGCTCTCGGAGCGTTGGTGGTCGCCGGTGCCACGCTGGCGGTGGTCGCCGGGGGCGGCATCGGCCAGAACCTCGTCTACTACTGGACGCCGGCGGAGATGCTCGCCCAGGGGAGCAAGGCCTACGGAGCCACCATCCGCCTCGGGGGGCTGGTGAAGCCCGGGAGCATCAGCTGGGACGCCCGCCACACCGAGCTCAGCTTCCGCGTCGCCACCGACATGAGCCCCGATGCCCCGAGCGTCCTGGTCAAGGCCCGCGAGACCCCGCCCCAGATGTTCCGCGAGGGAATCGGCGTGGTCGTGGAGGGCACCTTCGACCGCTCGCAGGTCTTCACCTCCAACCGGCTGATGGTCAAGCACTCCAACGAGTACCGCCCCCCGCGGCCCGGCGAGGGCGACCACTGGAAGGAGACGCTCTCGAAGGAGAGCGCGCCGTCGGCGAGGGCGAAGTGAGGGGAACGGTCGGGTACGCCTTCGTCCTGGGCGCCCTCCTGGCGGCGGTCTTCGGCGCCGTGGTGGGCATCGAGGGTGGCCTCCGCCGCCGAGCGGGGACGCGCGCCTGGGTGGAGCGGGCGACCAGCGCCTTCTTCCTCTGCATGCTCGGGGCGAACCTGACCATGGTCTGGGCACTGGTGGCCCATGACTTCAGCGTGCACTACGTGTCACAGGTGGGCAGCCGCGCCACCCCGCTCGTGTACACGGTGGTGTCGCTGTGGAGCGCGCTCGAGGGGTCGATTCTCTTCTGGGGGGTCATCCTCGGCGTCTACCTCTTCGCCTTCATGCGGGCGCAGGCCAGCCGGCCGGACCGCGCGGTGCAGCTCGCCCAGGGCGCGATGCTTGCCGCCGCCACCTTCTTCGCCTTCCTCATCGCCGGCCCGGCCAACCCGTTCGGCGCGGTGGTCCCGGTTCCGCCGGACGGCCCCGGGCCCAATCCGCTTCTCCAGAACCACATCCTGATGGTCATCCATCCACCGATGCTCTACTCGGGCTACGTGGGGATGACCGTCCCCTTCGGGATCGCGGTGGCCGCCCTGCTCGACGGGAGGCTGGGCGAGGCGTGGCTCACCACGCTGCGCCGCTGGACGCTGCTCGCCTGGACGTTCCTCACCGTGGGCATCATCCTCGGAAGCTGGTGGGCCTATGCCGTCCTCGGCTGGGGCGGCTACTGGGCCTGGGACCCGGTGGAGAACGCCTCCTTCCTCCCCTGGCTCACCGCCACCGCCTTCCTCCATTCGACCATGGTCCAGGAGCGACGCCGCATCCTCAAGCTGTGGACCCTCTCGCTGGCCCTGGGCAGCTTCGCCCTCACCGTCCTCGGGACGTTCATGACCCGGAGCGGGATCTTCAACTCCGTCCACTCCTTCACCCAGTCCGACATCGGCCCGACCTTCCTCGTCTTCCTGGCGGTGGTGGTCGGGGTTTCCATCGTGCTCCTGGCGGTCCGCGGACCGGCGCTGGCGCCGGAGGACGCGTTGCCCGGGGTGGCCTCGCGGGAGACGGCCATCCTGGTCAACAACCTGCTCTTCGCCGCCCTCACCTTCACTGTCCTCCTGGGGACGGTGTTCCCCCTGCTCCGCGAGGCCTTCTCCGGAGTGCGGGTCAGCGTCGGGGCGCCCTATTTCAACCGGATGGCCGTGCCCCTGGGCATCGCCATCCTCTTCCTGATGGGCGTCGGCCCGTCACTGCCGTGGGGCCGCGCCGACCGAGGGGTTTGGCGCCGGCAGTTCCTTCTCCCCGCCGGCGTGGGTGCGGCCGTCCTCGTCGCCTGCCTCGCCGCCGGCCTCCGAGGCGCCGGGCCGCTCACCATCTTCGCCCTCGCCGGCTTCGTCGGGACGGTGACCCTGCGGGAGCTCCTCGTTCCCGCCTGGGCGCGCATGCGGGAGAAGGGCGAGCGCCCCTGGACGTCCTTCCTCCGCAGCACGGCGCGCGCCCGCCGCCGCACCGGCGGGTACCTCGTCCACCTGGCCATGATCTTGGTCTTCGTGGCCATCGCCGCCTCCTCCGCCTACGTCGAGCACACCACCGGCACGCTCGGTGCCGGCGACTCCCTCCAGCTCGGCGCGTACACGGTGCGCTTCCTCGGGCTCAAGGAGGGCACCGAGCCCCACCGGCGATGGATCGCCGCCCGGGTGGAGGTGACGACGCGCGCCGGGGCTCGGAGGACGCTCGAACCACGGATGAACTTCTACGAGCGAAGCACCGACCCGGTGGGGAGCCCGGCGGTGGCCTCGACGGCCTTCGAGGACCTCTACCTGACCCTGCTCGCCTTCGGGCAGGACGCACGGGGCGACACCGCCAGCTTCAACGTGTGGACCTTCCCCCTGGTGGGGTGGATCTGGTGGAGCATCCCGCTCTTCGTCCTCGGGGCGCTGGTGGCGGCGTGGCCGCAGCGGCGGGGGCTCCCCGCCCTCGGCCAGGAGCGGGCGGCCGACCCCGCCCGGGGCACGGCATGAACCGGCGCCTCTCCCTGGCGCTGGTGGGTCTGGCCGTCCTCGTCGGGGTGCTCTTCTTCGCCTTCGCGCGCGGCTTCGGCCGCGATCCGCACGAGGTACCCTTCATGCTCAAGGGCAAGCCGGCCCCCGACTTCGCTCTGACCCGGCTGGATACCGGCGAGCCGGTGACCCTGGCGCAGCTCCGGGGCGAGCCGGTGGTGCTCAACTTCTGGGCGAGCTGGTGCGGACCCTGCAAGCTCGAGCACCCCACGCTGTCCCGTGCCGCCCGGCGCCACCAGGGTGATGCGCGCTTCTACGGCGTCGTCTTCGAGGACACGCCGGAGAACGCCCGGGCCTTCGCCCAGCCCATGGACCCCAGCTTCCCCCAGCTGGTGGACCCCCATTCGCGGATGGCCGTGGACTACGGCGTGACCGGCGTTCCGGAGACGTATTTCATCGATGCCCAGGGCGTCATCCGCGAGAAGTACGTCGGCCCCCTCCTCGACGAGGCGGAGCTGACCCGGAGGCTTCGGGCCCTCTCCGGACCTCGCGCGTCGGGAGCGGGTCAGTGACTTCTCTGCTCCTCATCGCCCTTCTCGCGCAGACGCCCCATGCGCCTCAGCAGGCGGGGAGCGCCCTGCTCGACCCGGCGCGCGAGGCGCGGGTGCAGGCCCTGGGGAAGCAGCTGCGCTGCCCGATGTGCCAGGGCCTCTCCATCGCGGACTCCGGCTCGTCGGCCGCCCGCGCGCAGATGGACCGGGTCCGCGAGCTGGTGGTCGAGGGCAAGAGCGACGAGGAGATCCGCTCGTACTTCGTCGCGCGCTACGGGGAGTGGGCGCTGCTCGAGCCACCGGCCCATGGCTTCAACTGGCTGGTGTGGCTAGGCCCCGGCCTGCTCCTGCTGCTCGGGGGGCTGTTCGTCGCCCGGATGGTGCTGCGACCGGCCCCGCCTTCTCCCGCTCCGTCCGGGCCGCCGGCGCCTTCCAGCTCCGGGGACCCCTACCTCGACGCCGTCCGGGCGGAGCTCCGGAAGTGACGCGCACCGACTGGCTCCCGGGCGTCGTCGTTCTCCTGGTGGGGCTGGCGGCCGGCCTGCTCCTGGTCATTCTCCGCCGGCGCGCCCCCCCTCCCCCGGGGCGCCAGCCCCGGGATGCCGACCCCGCCGAGGAGGCCGGGCTGCGCGCCTCCCGGCTCATCGAGCAGCTCCGCGAGCTCGAGGTCGACCGGCACCAGCTCTCGCCCGAGGACTATGCGCGGGAGCACGCCCGCCTGGAACGCCTGGCCGCCGATGCACTGCGCACGAAGGACCAGACACGGGCGGCCGCGCCCGGAGCGAGCAAGGCGGCCCCGCCGGCCCGCGACGCCGGCGGGTTCCTCGCTCGCCATCCCCAGCTCCAGGGGGCGCTCTGGGGCGGCGGGGCGGTGATCTTCTTCGGGGCGCTGGGGCTCTGGCTCTCGCGCGAGGCCCGGCCCCGGGGCGAGGGAGAGGTGGCCACCGGAACCGCCGGACGCGGCGAGGCTCCGGCGAGGCCGCCGGAGGATCCGGAATTCTCCGCCGCGCTGGCACGCGTCCGGGAGAACCCCGCCGACGTGCAGACCTCGGCCCGCGTCGTCCACGAGCTCATCCGCCGGGAAGAGCTCGACGAGGCACGCATCCTCACCGAGCGCTCGCTGGGCGTGGACCCCTTCTTCACCGAGGCTCGCATCCACCGCGCCTTCCTCCGGGCGCTGGGCGGCGGCGAGGCCCCCGCGGCGGGCGAGCTGGAGCACCTGGCCCAGCTCTATCCCCGCGCCCACGAGGCGCTGCTCTTCCTCGGGTTGCTGCGGATGCGCTCCGGCGACCAGCGCGGGGCGCTCGATGCGTTCGAGCGCTTCCTGGCCGAGGCGCCCCCGGAGGAGCAGCCGCCCCAGATGCGGGCCGCCATCGCGCAGCTTCGCCAGCAGCTGGGGAGGGCCCCCTGACGCGCCGCCGCCGCCCGGGCGTGATCTTCGACCTGGACGGCACGCTCGTCGACAGCCTCGGCGACATCGCCGGGGCGATGAACCAGGCGCTGGTGGCGCACGGTTTCCCCCTCCATCCTGTGGACGCCTACCGCTCCTTCGTCGGGGAGGGGGTGAAGCGGCTCGCCGAGCGGGCGATGCCCCCGGGCACAGAGCCCGTCCGGGGCGCCGTCCTGGCCGCCTACGAGGAGGCCTACACCCGGAACCTGCCGGGGAAGAGCCAGCTCTACCCGGGCGTCGCGGCGCTGCTCGACGCCCTCAGCGCGGTTGCGTTCCCGATGGCCGTCTTGAGCAACAAGCCTGACGCTCCCACCCGCCGCCTGGTCGAGACGCTCCTCGGCTCGTGGACCTTCCAGGGAGTGGCCGGCGAGCGGCCGGGCATCCCCCGGAAGCCGGATCCAGCCGGCGCGCTGGAGCTCGCCCGCGCGCTGGACAGACCCCCGGCCGAGGTGACGCTGGTCGGCGACACGCTCATCGACGTGACCACCGCGCGCGCCGCCGGGATGCGCCCGGTGGGCGTCCTCTGGGGGTTCCGGGCCGAGGAGGTCGCCCGGGCGGGCGTGCCCACCCTGGCGCAGCCGAGCGAGCTCCTCGCCCTGCTCGCGCCCGGGGGGTAGGAAGCGGTGTCATGCCGCCCACCGGACACTGGCTGTTGAAGACCGAACCCTCCACGTACGCCTGGGAGGACCTGGTCCGCGAGGGCCGGACGGAGTGGACGGGGGTGCGCAACTTCGAGGCCCGCAACAACCTCCGGGCCATGCGCCCGGGAGACCTCCTCCTCGTCTACCACTCCGGCGCGGAGAAGCAGGTGGTGGGCGTGGCCCGGGTCTCGCGCGCCGCCGGCCCCGACCCCACCGCCCGGGGCGAGGACTGGTCCAGCGTGGAGCTCGTCCCGGTGAGGGCGCTTCCCGCCGCCGTTCCCCTGGGGCGGATGCGGCAGGACGGGCGGCTGCGCAGCTTCCCGCTCCTCACCCGTGGGCGCCTGAGCGTCGTCCCGGTCCGGGCGGCGGAGTTCTCCCGCGTGCTCGCCCTGGGGAAGGGCCCGAGGCAGGCGCAGCGCCGCTGACGATCAGGTGGCGGCCGGGAAAGCCGCCCGCGTGCGCCGGGCGCCCCCCGGGATTCCCAGTAGATCTCCTCGCCCGCTGCGGGGGATGCTCCCGCCCCAGCATGCGTGGGCTCATCGGCGACATGGGCACGATGCCTCTCCGGGACCTCGTCGCCTACCTGGGCAACCGCCGGGCCACCGGAATCCTCCAGTACGAGCAGGCCGACGAGAAGCGCCAGGTCGTCATCCGTGACGGAGAGGTGGTGAACGCCAGCTCCAACCAGCCGCGGGACTATCTCGCCCAGTTCCTGATCAACATGGGCCAGATGAGCGAGGACCAGTACATGGCGGCCTACCGCGCCCAGCAGGACACGCGCGTCTTCCTCGGCCAGGCGGTGGTGGCCATGGGGCTGGCCAGCCAGGACGCGGTCCGCAACGCGCTCCAGCTCAAGTTCCGCGAGGCCCTCCTCTCGGCGTTCTCCTGGGAGGAGGGCACCTTCACCTTCACCCCGGGGGGCGGGCCGGCGCCTCTCCAGGGACTCGAGGTGAGCGTCCCGCTCCTCGAGATCTACCGCGAGGCGGACGTGCGCGAGACCGCCTGGAAGGCCATCCGGGCCGTCTTCCCTTCCGGGCGGGCACACCTGGTGCTCAACCGCCAGAACCTCGCCCAGCCCCCCGAGCCGGGCACCCTCGACGATCGCCTGACCCGGATGATCGAGGAAGGCGCCACCATCGACGACCTGGTCCTCGGGCTTCACTCGACGGACTTCTTTCTCTACCAGCGGCTCTACGCGCTGCACCGGCTCGGGGCGGTGACCGTCCCGCACCAGGAGTCGCCCGCCGTCCCCACCCAGGTGCCGCAGGTGCTCGGATCCGAGGAGGGAGCGGAGGAGATCCTCCGCGCGGCGCAGTCCTTCTTCTCCGCCGGCAACATCTCCGACGCGGCCGCGCTGGCCAGGCGCGCCTACGAGCTGGCGCCGGCGGCTGGAACCGCCAACTTCCTCCGCCAGGCGGAGGCGGCCTATGCCGATCAGCTTCGGGGCGAGGTCTCGGGAGCTCGCGTTCCGTCCCTCCGGGTGGACGGCGAGGTGCTCCGCCGGCTCCCTCTCACCGCTCCGGAGCGCTACCTGCTCTCCCGCGTCGATGGACGGCGGACGGTGGAGGCGATCATCCAGGTGTCGCCCATCCACGAGCTTGACGCCTTGCGCTGCTTCAAGGGCTTTTTCGACCAGGGGCTGGTCGAGTTCCGGCAGCGCTGACCCCCGCCGGGGCCGCTCAGCGGCGGGCGTGGCGGGTCGGCTCGCCGGCCAGGGCCAGCCTCAGCGCCTCGCGGGCAAGCCAGGGCGCGCGAACCCGCCAGCGGGCCTCGTTCACCACCACCGCCGCCACCGCTGCGCGCGGGGCCTCGCGCGGCGCGAAGCCCACGAACCAGGTGTAGTCCCGGAAAGGAAGCGGCGGCTTGTCCGCCAGGGATCCCGTCTTGCCCACCGCCGTGCGCAGGCCCGGCCCCCGGAAGTAGCGGCGCGCCGTCCCGTGGTCGACCGTCTCCTCCATCATCCGCACCAGGGCCGCGGCCTGCTCCTCGGTGAGCACCCGCTCCCGGGGCCCGCTCCGCCCCTGGAGCTGGTCCTCGAAGAGCACCGGCGGGAGCCAGAGCCCGCCGTTCGCCGCCACCGAGGCGAGCATCGCCCCGTGCAGCGGCGAGAGGTACACGTCGCCGAAGCCCGCACCGGTCGAGGCCAGCCCGAGCGCGTCGTCGGGCACGCGCGCCAGGGAGACGTCGGTGGGCACCGGGAAGTCGAAGGCCCGGTTGAAGTGGAGCGCTTCGGCAGCGGCGCGGAGCTCATCGGCGGTGAGGTGGTGGTGGGTGAGCTTGGCGAAGACGGCGTTGGCGCTTCGCCCCATTGCCTCGGCGAGCGAGAGGCACACGCGGTCGCGGCTCGAGTCGTCGAGGAGCCGCTGCTGGATGTGCCGCTTGCCACCGTGCGCGCACCCCACGTCGTCCGGGCCGAGCCCGACGTCGAGGAGCGCGGTGGCCGTGACCAGCTTGAACACCGAGGCGGCGGGAAAGATGGCCTTGGTGGGGAGCCCGCGGAGGGCGGGGTCGGCGTGAGAGTGCTCGGCCATGGCCAGCACCCGTCCGGTGGCCGGCTCGAGCACTACCAGCGCCGCATAGGGCGGCTGGTACGACTCGAGAAGCCGAGTGAGCGCGGCCTGGAGCGAGGGCTCGACGGTGAGCACGCGCCGGCCCTGGGACCCGAGCAGGCAGAGGCGCCCGGCATCGTCCGGTCGCGCCAGGGCGAGCAGGTCCTCCTCCGGGCGCAGCGCGCGGGCAGCCCCGATGGGTGGGGGAAGGCGGCGGTCCCCTGCACCGGGCGCCGGGCGACCGTCGGGCACGGCTTCGGGCGGGGCGTCCGGGCGCGCGGCGACGGGCG
>Ga0187779_10001250_pt1 | contig 15928 bp, 18 predicted proteins | sample 1015_Q2_SP10_10__FD_132435 | JGI IMG/M metagenome (GOLD analysis project Ga0187779, IMG submission 132435) | Tropical peat soil microbial communities from peatlands in Department of Meta, Colombia - 1015_Q2_SP10_10_MG | ecosystem: Environmental > Terrestrial > Soil > Wetlands > Peat | place... | reverse complement strand
GACGCTCGAGGAGGCGATGCACAAGTCGCTCGACGAGCTGGACGGCGTCTTCACGTACATCGCCGTGACGAAGGACGAGCTCGGCGTCACGAAGGACGAGCTCGCCGCGAAGCCCCTCGTCCTCTACGAATCCGACGAGCTCGTCGCGCTCGCCTCCGAGGAGATCGCGATCCGCCAGATCGTCGACCACGAGATCGAGACGTACGACCCCTACGAGCGCGAGGTCCTCGTATGGGCGCGGTAGGCGAGAAGGCGATCACCTACGACGCGCGCGGGCTCGCCGAGCCGGTCGCGGACGCGCCGCGGATCGCGGAGATCGAGGACGGCGTCGCACGCTTCGACGCCAAGGACCTGACGACGCGGACGATCAACCTCGAGCTGCGCCGGCTGCTCTACGAAGAGGGCGTGAAGGAGGTCGTCGTCGACAACCCGCAGTCTCGGCACTCGATCGGGGTCGGCATCCTCACGCGCTGCAAGATCACGTTCAACGGCTCGCTCGGCTACTTCGGCTGCGGCCTGATCGACGGCCCGGAGATCACGATCAAGGGCCGGGTCGGCTGGTCGTCCTGCGAGAACATGATGAGCGGCGTCGTCGTCGTCGAGTCGAACGCCGGCTCGCTGACCGGCGCGGCGATGCGCGGCGGCGACCTCGTCGTCAAGGGCCGTGTCGGCGCACGCACCGGGATCGACCAGAAGGGCGGCACGATCATCGTCTGCGGCGACGCCGGCTCGATGAACGGCTTCATGATGCAGCGGGGCCGCCAGATCATCCTCGGCAACGTCGGCCCCGGCCTCGGCGACTCGATGTACGACGGGACGATCTACGTCGGCGGCACGGTGAAGTCGCTCGGGATCGACTGCGTGCCGGGCGAGTGGACGGACGCGGACACCGAGTTCGTGGCGCGGAAGTTCCGCATCTACGGGCTCGGCTCGCCGCCGGAGCTGCAGAAGTTCGTGTGCGGCAAGGTGCTCTACAACTACGACTCGCTCGAGCCTGCCGAGCGGAAGCTGGTGATCTAGGGATGAGTGACGCACCCGGCAAGAGGGACGTCCTCGGGCACAGCCGGATCTTCACGCCCGAGGTGATGAACGACATCCACATCAAGTCGGAGCTCGGCCGCTACCGGATGCGCGGCTTCTCGATCTTCAAGCCGATGCCGCACTGGGACGAGCTGGTCTTCCTCCCCGGCACGCTCACGCGTTTCGTGATCGAGGGCTACCGCGAGAAGTGCGTCACGAAGACGGTGCTCGGCGCCCGCTTCGCGAGGAACCCGATCGAGCTCGACATCCCGATCTACATCACTGGCATGTCCTTCGGTGCGCTGTCCCTCGAGGCGAAGATGGCGCTCGCGAAAGGCGCGTCGATGGCCGGGACGGCGACCTGCTCGGGCGAGGGCGGGATGATCCCGCCGGAGCGTGACCACTCGACGAAGTGGTACTACCAGTGCATCCAGTCGCGGTACGGGTTCAACCCGCACCACCTGATGCTGGCCGACGCGTGCGAGTTCTTCATCGGCCAGGGCTGCAAGGTCGGCCTCGGCGGCCACCTGATGGGCCAGAAGGTGACAGAGCAGGTGGCGGAGATGCGCTCGCTCCCGGCGGGGATCGACCAGCGCTCGCCGGCGCGGCACCCCGACTGGCTCGGCCCGGACGACCTCTCGCTGAAGGTGCAGGAGATCCGCGAGGCGACGGACTACCGGATTCCGATCCAGCTCAAGCTCGGCGCGTCGCGCGTCTACGACGACGTGCGGATGGCGGCCAAGTGCGGCCCGGACATCATCTACCTCGACGGGGCCGAGGGCGGCACCGGCGCGGGCCCGCACATCGCGACCGAGGAAACCGGCATCCCGCTGATGGCGGCGATCCCCGAGGCGCGCCGCGCGCTCGAGGACGTCGGGCTCGCGGACGAGATCGACCTCGTCGTCGCGGGCGGCATCCGCAACGGCGCCGACGTCGCGAAGTGCCTCGCGCTCGGCGCGAAGGCGGTCGCGATCGGCCACTCGGCGCTGATGGCGCTCAACTGCAACAAGGAGATCCCGGGCGTCACGGACTACGAGGGCACGGTCGGCGTCCCGGCCGGCCAGTGCTACCACTGCCACACGGGCCGCTGTCCGGTCGGCGTCGCGACGCAGGATCCGGAGCTCCGCAAGCGGCTCGTCGTCGAGGACGCGGCGCACCGCGTCTACAACTTCCTGACGGCGATGACCATGGAGCTGCAGATGCTCGCCCGCGCCTGCGGCAAGACGAACGTGCACTCGCTGGAGCCCGAGGACCTCGCCGCGTTGACGGTCGAAGCGGCCGCGATGGCAAAGGTGCCGCTCGCCGGCACGAACTACGTGCCCGGCGTCACCGAGCACGAGATCCTCGACGAGGTGAAGCGGCTCCTCGCCCTCAAGGCCGAGGACGAGCTCGCCTCCCACCACACCGAGAACGTCGAGCACCTGCGGGTGCTGGAGCGCTAGCGATGAGCGAACCCACACCAAGCCAGCATGGGCACGAGGTCGCCTACGCCGAGCCGGAGAAGATCAAGTCGATCGACGCCGAGTTCCTCGCGGGCCACCGCTTCCCGTACCAGGAGGACATCTCCCTCGTCGAGGACGTCGACCTCGAGGCGCTGACGCCCGGTCAGGACATCAACTGGCTCGAGGACGTCGCCCTGCTCGAGGAGGACGGCGTGCCGGCGGTCTTCGACCGCTACTCGAACTCGTTCCTCAAGATCTACTTCCCGATCCCCGAGGGCCGCGAGGACGAGATCGCCCGCAAGGTGCTGATGAAGCACCTGACATCCGGGAACTCGTACGGGATCCAGCTGAAGGAGATCCACACGAAGTTCCCGCAGCCGGAGCTCGGCCCCTGGGTCGAGGGCTCGAAGACGGTCGGCACCGACTGGTCGCCGCCGGTGCTCGAAGGCTGGGAGAAGCCGGCCGGCCACTAGAAGGCGTTGGCGACTAGTCCAGCGCCTTCTCGAACCAATGATCGGCGAACGGCTCGTCGTTGAACGGCGCCACCTCGACCCAGCCGGTGGACGCGTAGAGAGCGAGCGCCTCGGAGAGGACGGCACTCGTCTCGATGTGTGCGATTCTGGCGCCTGCTGCGCGTGCACACTCCTCGAGCGTCTCCAGGAGACGACGGCCGAGCCCAAGGCCGCGAGCGCTTGGTGAGATCCACATGCGCTTGATCTCCGCAGGCGCGTCGGCGTGGTGCTTGACCGCACCGCAGCCGATCGCCTCGCCGTGCAGGTACACGACGAAGAACTGTCCGGCAGGTGGCCTCACCTCGTTCGGGTGCGCGGTCGCGCCGACCGAGGGATCGAAGCGCCGCGTCGAGCGTCGGTTGAGCTCCGAGACGTACTCCGACAGGCAATAGCGCGCGTCAGGGGACTCCGGATCGACGGGCTTGATCTCGGCGCTCGCACCTACGAACAAGCGCTCGACCTCGCGCATGGCCTTGGACAGCCGTTCTCGCTCCTCCAAGGTGAGCGGCCCGAGCAGCGATCGCGCGTGCTCGTCGGCCAGCCCGTCGAGCGTCTCACGCTCACGGACACCGGCGCGCGTGAGCCGCGCGATCCGGATCCGCCGGTCGGTGTTGCTCGGCCACACCTCGACCAATCCGGCCTTCTCGAGCGAGCTCAACAGACGGCTGACGTAACCCGAATCGAGGCCAAGGCGCGTTCGCAGCGACCGCACCTCGCAGCCGTCGGGACCGATCTCCCAAAGCAGGCGCGCCTCACCGAGCGGCCTCCCACGACCGAGGAAGTGGTCGTCGAGCGCACCGATGCGCTCGGTGACGATGCGGTTGAAGCGGCGGACCTGCTCTACCGCCGGATCGGACATTATCTGACTCTAGTCAGAGAAATCTGATGGAGTCAACCGTGACCTCCAAGGACGAAGCCCGCTGCCCGGCGGGCTTCGTCCGTCTGCCTCAGATCGCTGGGCGCAAGTCGAGCGAAAGGTCGCCGGCGGCTACACGTCGTCCGCGGTCAGGAAGGCGGCTTCGTGGATCTTCTCGTACGGGAGACCCGCTCGCCGCTGGACCTCCTCGACCGCGTCGTACGACGTGCCCTCGAAGAGGCAGAAGCACCTCTCGCCATCCGGCACCCACGTCGAACGGATGTAGCGAACGTCCTGCCCCTCCGCCGAGAGCTCGGCCGACGTCAGCTTCGCCGCCGCGGCCGCGCCGGGGAGCTGGTCGGGCGGGAAGTCGGGGAGGTGTCGTTCGACCATGTACTGGGCCATCACGAGACTCCTTCCTTGGTGTAGCGCATGATCAGCGCGGGCACGTAGGCCGTGCCCGGCGGGAACTCGACGTTCATGCGCGTGTGCATGTACTCGACGCCGTCGAGCCGTTCCACCTCGACGAGGCCGTGATGCTCGTAAAACGCGAGCGCATCTGCGTTGGCGACGACGGCCATGAGCACGTACGTCGCCCCGCCCGGGAGCCGCTCGTGGAGCTCGAGCAGCAGCGCGCTTCCGATCCCCTGCCGCTTCCTCGAGGGATCGACGTAGATGCGGTGCAGCTCGGGCTCGGGCCCCTCGCAGCCGTACTGCAGGAAGCCGACGATCTCCCCGTCTCGCCGCGCGACGAGGAAGTGCGCGTCGTCGGACTCCGCGCAGGTCCTGATGCACGCCCGCAAGGCCTCGGGCGCGTAGCTCTGCTCGACGATGGAGCGCACGACCCGCAGGTCTTCGATGAGCCCCTCGTACGTGCGGGGAACCGCCCGCTCCCCGATCGCCGCAACGCCTCGGCGTCCGCCGGCTCAGCGTCTCGAACGCTCGTCTTCAACTCGACCAGCGACGTAGGCGGCATCCGACCCCCTGTGGCAATCTACTCCTAATAGGAGTAGATTTCTAAGCCGTCGGAGCGGCCATGTCAAGCACGGAGCGCGAACTCACCACGACGTCGTACGCAATCCTCGGGCTCCTCGCGATCCGCCCGTGGTCGACGTACGAGCTCGCCCGGCAGATGCGCCGCAACCTGCACTACTTCTGGCCGCGCGCGGAGAGCAACCTCTACGCCGAGCCGAAGCGACTCGTGGACGGCGGTTTCGCGACGAGTCGGCAGGAGCCGGTCGGCCGGCGGTTCCGCACCCTTTACTCGATCACGGAGCAGGGACGTTCCGCCTTGGTGAGCTGGCTGAGCGAGCCGGCATCGGAGTCACGGCTCGAGAACGAGACGCTCGTCAAGGTCATGTTCGCCCCGTACGGCTCGAAGGGCCACCTGCTCGAGCACCTGCGCCGTTTCCGCGAGGAGCAGGAAGGGAGACTCGACGTGCTGCGCCCGATCTTCGAGGAGTACTTCCGCGACGAGGACCCGTTCCCCGCGCGTGTCCACATCAACACGCTCTGCTTCCGCCTGATCTGGGACCACACCGCGGCCCACGCCGAGTGGGCCGAGCGTGCGATCGCGCTCGTGGAGGGCTGGTCGGACGTGAAGGAACCGGAGAACCGACCGGAGTCGGTGCGGCTCCTGCGCGAGGCGCTCGCCCAAAGATGACGAAGCCCGCCTCTCGGCGGGCTTCGTGTCGGTGAGGCGGATCTCGTCGAAGCCGACCGATCGTCCTCCTTCGTCAGGCGGCCTCCTCGAGCGCTTCTTCGAGCTCGCTCTCGGCGGGGACGGAAAGCGCGCTCGGGCGCCGCACCATGGCGACGGCACCGAGCGCGGCCGCGATGAGAGGCACGACGATCGCGGCGTGGTAGCCGTCGAGCACGCTCTGGCTCGAGGTGCCCGTGGTGCTGGCGTTCACGACGGCGGTCACGACCGCGAGCACGAGCGCACCGCCGAGCTGGAAGGACGTGTTGATCAGCCCGCCGGCGAGGCCCTGTTCGTGGGCCGCCACGCCGCTCGTCGCGGCGACGTTGACCGGGCCGAACGCGAGCGCGAAGCCAGGCCGCCGAGCAGGAACGTCGGCAGCATGGCGACGAAATAGCTCGAGCCCAGCCCGATCGGCAGGAAGAGCGCGTAGCCGGCCGCGAGCGACGTCAGGCCCCCGACCGCGAGCCGCGTCACGCCCACCCGGCCGATCAGCGCGACCATCCGAGGCGACAGAACCGCGACGAGCAACCCCGCGGGGAAGATCGCGAGCCCGGTCTGCAGCGACGACCAGCCGCGCAGCTGCTGCAGGTAGAGCGTGACGACGAACTGGAAGCCGATCCAGCTTGCCAAGGCCATCGCGGCGAGGTTCGCCCGCGCGACCGCGCCCGCGCGGAAGATGCCGAGGCGGATCAGCGGCGACGCCGTCGTCTGCTCGCGCCATGCGAACAGCCCGAGAACACCGGCGACCGCGGCAAGTGAGCCGAGCGTCCTGGCGGATCCCCAACCGACGGTCGGAGCCTCGACCAACGTGTAGACGAGCAGGAGCATCCCGGTGGTGAGTCCGACGGCGCCGACGAGGTCGAAGCGACCGCGTAGCCGCGGCAGCGTGTCCGTCGACGGGATGAGCCGGAGCGCTGCGACGAGCACGAGGAGCGCAACGGGCGCCGGCAGGATGAGCGCCCAGCGCCAGCCGAGCTCGGTCAGGAGGCCGCCGAACACGAGCCCTAGCGAGAAGCCGCTCGCTCCCGTCGCCGTGTAGGCCGCGAGCGCCTTGTTCCGCGCCGGCCCTTCTTCGAACGTCGTGGTGATCAGCGACAGACCGGCGGGAGCGGTGAACGCGGCGCTGAGGCCCTTCACGAACCGTGTGACGATCAGGAGCGTCCCGCTCGTGGCGAGTCCGCCCGTCGCGGAGGCGACGACGAAGACGGCCAGCGCGATGAGGAAGACGCGCCGGCGGCCCAGCAGGTCGGCGGCACGACCGCCGAGCAGGAGGAATCCTCCGTACCCGAGCACGTAGGCGCTGACGACCCACTGCAGCGAGCTCGTCGAGAGGTGCAGGCTGCCCTTGATCGACGGCAGGGCGACGCCGATCATCGAGACGTCGAGCGCGTCGAGGAAGATGGCGCCGCAGAGGACGAGCAGCGCTCCCCAGGCGCGGCGGCTGAGCTTGACGGATTCGGTGCGAGACGCGGATGCGTTCGTCACAGGCTTCACTCCTTCGCTATGCTGGTGACATTGTTCGATCTAGACCGTACAAGATTTGTTCGATGCTAGTCAAACAAGTTTCGGATGCGACGGACCTCGACGGCATGACCGTCATCCAGGCCCTCTCCGATCCGGTCCGGCTCGAGATCGTCCGTCAGCTCGCCGGGTGCATGCAGGGTGAGCTGCGCTGCGGGGCCGTCTCGATCCCCGTGACGAAGTCGACGGCGAGCCACCACTTCAGGACGCTGCTCGACGCCGGCGTCATCGCCGAGCGCAGCGAAGGGACGCGGAAGTACCTCCACCTCCGCCGAGCCGAGCTGGACGAGCGCTTCCCGGGCCTGATCGACTCGATGCTCCGGGCGACGATCAGCTAGCGCTCCGTCCTGCGACGGTGCCGAGCGTGCAGGCGTCGTCGCGGTGCAGAACGACAGAGCCCGCCGCGCGACGGCGATGCTCCTAGGATTGCCGCATGGAGTTCGACCGGCACACGATCGTGCTGCTCGTACGTCCGGCTGATGCCCCAGAGCTCCCCCACGAGACGCGCGACGCGCTCCAGGACGAGCACCTCGCCAACCAGGCCGAGCTCCACGAACGCGGGCTTGTCGTCGCTGCGGGACCGTTCATCGGGCAGGACGACGACCGCTTGCGCGGCATCGCCGTCCTGTCGGTCGACGCGGCAGAAGCGCGCCGACTCTACAGTTGCGACCCGGCCGTGGTTGCGGGACAACTCTCGATCGAGCTCATGACCTGGTTGGTCCCGGCCGGGAGCATCACGTTCGAGAGCGTCGCCTTCCCGCACTCGACGCTCGAGGCTACGGGCGGCGACGCGGTGGCCTGAGTCTCCACCCGGTTCGTCACGCCGGACGTTGCGAAATGTCAGTCATGAGGGCGCCAGACTCGAACCGCCGAGTCCCCGCCAAGCAGTCGACCGTGATCAGCGGCGTCGCTTGATCAGCTTCTTCGCGACCTCTTCGGCCGTGTCGGTCGGCGGCGGAGCGGGTTGCTCGACGACCACCTTCGGCGCCGGCGGAGCGACGAAGCGGTAGCGGAGGAACTCGCCTCCGTCCGGCGAGATCGTCCCCGGCGCCGACACGACCGCCGACGGCTCGCTCGGGTCGACGATCAGGCCGACGACGGCCGACGAGTCGCCGTCTCCGTCGTCGACGGACGCCCACGCGACGATCCGCGAGAGGCTCTCGGACCCGTCGGGCTCCGTGAACACCGCCTTCCACCCGACCTCAGCCGGGACGAGCTGCTTGAAAGCCATGCCGGAAAGGTAGCGTGCGGACATGGAGCACGTGAACCTCGGCCGCACCGGCCTGCGCGTCTCGCGGGTCTGCCTCGGGATGATGAGCTTCGGCCCGCACGAGTCGCGGCAATGGGCGCTCGGCGAGGACGACGCGCGGCCGATCGTCCGCCGCGCGGTCGAGGGCGGGATCACCTTCTTCGACACGGCCGACGTCTACAACGGCGGCGAGAGCGAGGTCGTCACCGGCCGCCTCCTGCGCGAGCTCTTCGGCATGCGCGAGGAGTACGTCCTCGCGACCAAGGTACACGGCACGACGATGCCCGGCGAGAACGGGCGCGGCCTCGGCCGCAAGCACATCCTCGCCTCGATCGACGCGTCGCTCGGCCGGCTCGGGCTCGACTACGTCGACCTCTACCAGATCCACCGCTGGGACTCGACGACGCCGATCGAGGAGACGATGGAGGCGCTCCACGACGTCGTCCGCTCCGGCAAGGCCCGCTTCGTCGGCGCGAGCAGCATGTACGCCTGGCAGTTCGCGAAGGCGCAGGCCGTCGCCGACCGCCACGGCTGGACGCGCTTCGTCTCGATGCAGGACCACTACAACCTGCTCTACCGCGAGGAGGAGCGGGAGATGATCCCGCAGTGTGCCGACCAGGGCGTCGGGATCCTGCCCTGGAGCCCGCTCGCGCGCGGCCGCCTCGCCGGGAACCGGGACGCGGCGGGCGAGCCGCTGACGAAGCGAGCCGAGACCGACCCGTTCGGCGACTCGCTCTACCCCGTCTTCGAGCTCGACCGGCCCGTGATCGAGCGGCTCGCGGAGGTTGCCACTCAGCGAGATGTGCCGCCGGCGCAGGTCGCGCTGGCCTGGCTGCTGCACAGGCCGGGGGTGACGGCGCCGATCGTCGGCGCGACGAAGCTCTCGCACCTCGACGACGCGCTCACTGCCGCCGAGCTCGAGCTGAGCGACGAAGAGATCGCCCGGCTCGAGGAGCCGTACGCGCCGCACGCGATCGCCGGCCACGCCTGAGAGCGGCGGCCAGATAGCGACGAAGCCCAGCTAGAACTGTGCTGTCGGGAGGCGCTCGGCCACCGCTGCCAGGACTGTGAGCGCGATCGACGGCGTCCGCTCGAGCAGCCGGCGGAACTCGTTGTCACGGATCACGAGCACGCGTACCGGCGTGGTCGCGGTCGCCGTCGCGACACGGGGGAGGTTGGAGACGAGCGCGATCTCGCCGAAGAAGTCGCCCGCCTTCCGCGTCGCCAGCTTCCTGCCCTTGCGGCGAATCTCGACCTGTCCGTCGAGCATGACGAAGAACTCGCGGCCGCGTTCGCCTTCGCGTGTCAGCACTTTGCCTTCGCGCAGGTCGATCTCGTCGGCGATCGACGCGACTGAGCCGAGCTGCGCTCTCGACAATCCCGCGAACAGCGGGACCTTCGAGAGCAGCTCGACCTTCGCGTCCTTGCGCAGTCGGAGCGGCACGCGCGCAGTCTACGACGATCGTCCACCGGGCGACACCCGCCGAGGCTCGAGTCGAGATAAGAATTCCCATCGTGGAGCAGCCGGAGACGCGCTACGCCCGGAGCGGCAAGGTCAGCCTCGCGTACCAGGTCCTGGGCAAAGGCCCGCCCGACCTCGTCTTCGTTCCCGGGGTGATCTCGAATGTCGAGTACGCATGGCGGCTGCCGGCCCTCGCAGCCTGGTTCGAGCGCCTTGCCTCGTTCACGCGTCTGATCTGGTTCGACAAGCGCGGCACCGGCGCCTCCGACCGCGTGACCGAGGTGCCGACGCTCGAGACGAGAATGGACGACGTCCGCGCCGTGATGGACGAGGCCGGGTCGGAGCGGGCCGTCCTCATGGGCGTGTCGGAGGGCGGACCGATGTCGATCCTCTTCGCCGCCACCCATCCGGAGCGCGTCTCGGCGCTCATCCTGTGGGGCTCGGCCGTGAAAGGCGTGCGCGCGGACGACTATCCGTGGGCGCCGAGCTTCGAGGAGGCGATCCGGGCCGTCGAAGATGCCGCCGAGCGTTGGGGGAGGCCCGACTACTGCGACGAGGCCCTCCGCGCCGTCGCCCCGAGCCTCGCCAGCGACGCGGACTTCGGGCAGTGGTGGGGCAGCTACATGCGGCTCGCGGCCAGCCCGGCGTCGGCAGCTGCGCTTCTCCGCATGAACATGGAGATCGACGTCCGGCACGTCCTGCCGACGATTCACGTACCTGCACTGATCCTCCACCGGGCGGACGACCGCCTCGTCGACGCAGGGAGCAGCCGCTACGTCGCCGAGCGGATCCCGTCCGCTCGTCGCGTCGAGCTGGCGGGCTCCGATCACTTCGCCTGGATCGGCGACACCGAACGTGCCCTTGCGGAGATCGAGGCATTCGTGTCCGAGATCCCCGACGACGTGGACCTCGAGCGCAGGCTCGCGACGGTGCTCTTCACCGACATCGTCGGCTCGACGGAGCTGGCCGCGCGCCTCGGCGATCGTCGATGGCGCGATCTCCTCGAACGGCACAACGATCTCGTCTCGAGCCAGCTCGAGCGCTGGCACGCACTCGAGGTCGGCGATCGCGGCGACGGCGTCCTGGCGTCGTTCGACGGGCCGGCGCGGGCTATCCGCTGCGCGTGCGCGATTGCGAAGGGCGCGCGCGAGGTCGGCATCGAGATCCGGGCCGGCCTCCACACCGGTGAGTGCGAGCTCTTGGACGGCAAGATCGAGGGCATCGCGGTCCACATCGGAGCACGGGTCGCTGCCCTCGCCGCGCCGGGCGAGGTGCTCGTCTCGAGCACCGTCAAGGAGCTCGTCGTGGGCTCCGGAATCGAGTTCCGCGACCGCGGAGAGGTAGCCCTCAAGGGCGTCCCGGGCGAGTGGAGGCTCTACTCGGTCGAGGCGGAGGCCGCACCGAGAACCGCGTGAGCCCGGCGCCCTGGCGTCTGCCTCTCAGGGAACGAGGACGGCCGCGCCGCGAACCTCGCCCCGGCGAAGCCGGTCGAGCGCCTCGTTCGCCTGCGCGAGCGGGAACGCCTCCACCTCCGTGCGGATCGGCACGCGCGGCGCGAGCTCGAGGAACTCCTCCCCGTCGCGCCGCGTCAGGTTGGCGACCGACCGCAGTACGCGCTCGCCCCACAGCAGCTCGTACGGGAACGCGGGAATGTCCGACATGTGGATCCCGGCGCAGACGACAGAGCCGCCCTTTCTCAGCGCCCGTAGCGCCGCGGGCACGAGCTCGCCGGCAGGCGCGAAGACGATCGCGGCGTCGAGCTCCTCGGGCACGTCCTCCACCGCGCCCGCCCACGCTGCGCCGAGCTCGAGCGCGAGCGACTGCGCAACGTCGTCGCCGCCCCGCGTGAGCGCCAGCACACGCCGTCCCTCCCACACCGCGAGCTGGCAGAGGATGTGCGCCGCGGCGCCGAAGCCGTAGAAGCCGATCGTCCCGGCCTCGGCCGCCATCCGGTAGGCGCGGTAGCCGATCAGCCCGGCGCAGAGGAGCGGCGCGGCCTGCAGGTCAGGGTAGCCCTCCGGCAGCGGAAAACAGAAGCGCTCGTCGGCGACGGCGAGCTCGGCGTAGCCGCCGTCGAGGTCGTAGCCGGTGAACTCGGCGTGGTCGCAGAGGTTCTCCTGCTCGGCGCGGCAGTAGCGGCACTTGCCGCACGTCCAGCCGAGCCAGGGCACGCCGACCCGCTCCCCGGTGCCGACGACCTCGCCGACGATCTGGTGGCCGAGCACGAGCGGGAGCTTCGGCTCCGTCAGCTCGCCGTCGGCGACGTGGAGGTCGGTGCGGCAGACGCCGCACGCCTTCACGCGGAGGAGGATCTGGCCGGGACGGGGCGTCGGATCCGGAAGCTCCGTCTCCTCGAGGGGCTCCCCGGCACGGCGCAGCACCATCGCGCGCATGGGCACTCTTCCGGAGCGGCGGCCCTACTCGGGCGCGAGCTCGGCAGCGCGCCGCCGAAGGTCGTCCAGCACGCCTGCGCGGTCGCCCGAGCTCGCGGCCGACAGACCGGCGAGGAACGACGCGAGCGGCGCGCTCGTCCGGTCGCCGGTGCCGTGTGCCGCGACTGCGGCGAGCGAGAGGACGGATTCGATCTCGGCCGGCGTCAGCGCCGGAACGCCGATGTGGGCGGCGAGCCCGTCGACGAGGTCGGCCCTGGTAGCTCCCATCTCGATCCTCCTTGCGGTGACGGGGACAGCTCGTGCCGCCTCGATGCTATGCGACCGTCTGCGCGGGCGCCCAGCGGGGAATTACCGAGCGCCGATCACGGGGTGCACCGATGGATGCAACGGCACCGCTTGGTTGTGTTCCTCGCATCACTACGACGTCGGCTCGCTCCGAGGACAGGAGGGTGTCAGATGAAGGCCTTCACGCGACGAGCGTTCGTCGAAGGAGCGGCCGGCGGAGTTGGGCTCGTGACGGTTGGTGGGTCGCTGCGCTATCTCGAGCACGCGTCCTCGGCGGAAGCAGCGCAGGTGCTCGGCAAGGAGACCGTCTTCCGCACCGGGCACTCGAACAACTGCGACGGCGCCTGCGGCCACCTCGTCAAGGTCGTCGACGGGCGCGTCCGCATGATCACCGGTGCGGCGTGGAACCCGGCGACGATCGACGGCAAGCAGACGCAGCACTACGACCCGCGCATCTGCCTGCGCGGCGTCTCGCAGATCCAGAACACCTACAGCGCCGACCGGATCAAGTACCCGTACAAGCGCGTCGGCGAGCGCGGGTCGGGCAAGTGGGAGCGGATCAGCTGGGAGGAGGCGACGAGCACGATCGCCTCGCGCTTCCAGGAGATCCAGGCGAAGCACGGCAAGAAGTCGGTCTGGATCGCGCCGTACACCGGCTCGCTCGCGATCCTCGAGGGTGTCGTCGGCGCGGGCTTCCGCCTCGCGAGCGCGATCGGCGCCTCGGCCGGCGACTTCGAGGGCGACAACGAGGGCGACAGCTCGACCCCGGCCGGCTGGAACTACGTGCTGGCCGACCCGGACGCGACCGCCGGCGGGATCTTCGACGGGCACGAGTCGACCGACTTCCTCAACTCGAAGGTGATCGTCCTCTGGGCGAACAACGTCGCCGAGACCTCGATCCCCGACTGGCGGATCGTCCTCGACGCGCGCCGCGACAACGGCGCGCAGATCGTCGCGATCGACCCGCGCTACACGCCGACGTCGGCCGGCGCCGACACCTGGCTCCCCATCCGGCCGGGCACCGACACGGCGCTCGTCGACGGGATCATCAACTACGTCATCGAGCACGAGGCGTACGACGCGGCGTACCTGAAGGCGTACACGGTCGGGCCGTTCCTCGTCGACTCCGGAACGAAGAAGTTCCTCAAACAGGGGAAGTCGTACCTCGTGGTCGACGCGGCGGACGGCCAGCTGAAGCCGGTCGAGAAGGCGAAGGACCCGGACCTCTTCGGCAAGCACCCGGGAGCCTCCACGGCGTTCGAGCTCCTCGCCGCCGAGATGGCGCCGTACACGATCCAGAAGGTCGCCGAGATGACCGACCTCGAGCCGGACGCGATCGAGAAGCTCGCCAAGCTCTGGGCCGAGACCCACCCGGTCGGGATCCGCGCCGGGTTCGCACTCTCGCACTGGTACCGCGGCGACCTGACGATGCAGGCTCTCGTCACGCTGCAGGCGTTGACGGGCAACATCGGAGTCCACGGCGGCGGCATCACGACGTTCGCCGGCGGGCTCACGACGACCGCCTTCGACCTCGGCAACTGGTGGGCGCCGAAAGGCACGGAGATGTTCACCGTGCTCGAGCCGATGGACGCCTGCGACGCGATGCTCGAGGGGAAGCCGTACCCGGTGCGCGCGGCCTGGTTCATGGTCGACAACTACGCCCAGCAGATGTCCGACCGGAACAAGGTCGTCAAGGCGCTGAAGTCGCTCGACTTCCTCGTCGTCTCGGACTACGTCCTCTCGGCCACGGCCGACCTCGCCGACATCGTCCTGCCCGCGTGCACGTACCTGGAGAAGACCGACCTGCTCTCCTCGAACAACTTCTACCTCCAGTACATGCCGAAGGTGATCGAGCCGCTGTGGGAGTCGAAGTCCGACCTCGACGCGATCACGCTCGTCGCGAAGAAGATGGGCGTCGGCAAGTACTTCGACCGCTCCGCCGACGAGTACCTCAAGGAGATCCTCCACATCGGCGACCCGAAGGCGGACGGAAACGTGCGCGGGCTCGAATGGAAGCAGGTCACCGAGGGCGCGCCGCACCTGAACACGCCGACGGTGCCGTACGTCCCCTTCTTCGACAAGTCGTTCCCGACGAAGAGCGGCCGGATCGAGTTCTACGTCGAGCTGCTGATCCCGTACGACCAGCAGCTCCCGGGCTACAAGGAGCCGGTCGAGGCGAGCCAGACGAATCCTCTGTTCAAGCGCTACCCGCTCGTCTTCCTCTCCACGCACACGCGCTTCCGCACGCACTCGCAGTACGTGAACCTGCCGTGGCTGAAGGAGATCAACAACGGCGGGGAGGGATTCCTCGAGATCAACCCTGCCGACGCGAAGGCCCGCGGCATCGGCGACGGCGACGTCGTGAAGGTCTTCAACGACCGCGGCTCCATGAAGGTGCGCGCACGCCTGACGGAGGGGATCAAGCCGGGCGTCGTCAACTGCTACCAGGGTGGCTGGGACACGCTGAAGGTGAAGCACTACATCGAGGGTCACCCGAACAACCTCACCCACCAGATCGCGAACCCCGCGCAGTCCGTGATCCCGAACTTCCGCTCGAACGCGGCCTACTACGACTGCCTCGTCGAAGTGCAGCGGGAAGGAGCGTGATCGGCGATGGCTGAGACGACGAAGCCAGCCAAGAAGAACTGGGCGATGGTGATCGACCAGAACCGCTGCATCGGCTGCTGGACGTGTGCCGTCGGCTGCAAGCTGATCAACAACGAGCCCGACGGGTTCTGGTGGAACCGGATCCTCACGGCCGCCCCGGGCGAGACGACCGGCGAGTCGAACGACGCGGTCACCTCACCGGCGAGCGACTCGATCGACGTGCCGCACGGCACGTTCCCGAACGTCGAGCTCGCCTACCTGCCGGTCGCGTGCCAGCACTGCGACGACGCGCCGTGCGTCAAGGTCTGTCCCGTCGGTGCCACGTACCAGCGCGACGACGGCGCGATCCTCGTCGACTACGAGCGCTGCATCGGCTGCCGCTACTGCATCGCCGCCTGTCCGTACGGGATCCGCGTCTTCAACTGGGGCGACGCCCAGCGCGAGCCCGACTTCACCGTCGGCTACGGCAAGGACTACCGCTCGGACGGGCGGCTCGTCTTCACGCCCGATCGCCCGCGCGGCGTGGTCGAGAAATGCACGCTCTGCGTCGAGCGGATCGACGAGGGCGAGCAGCCGTTCTGCGTCGAGGTCTGCCCCGTCGGCGCCAGGATCTTCGGCGACCTGGAGGACACCTCGAGCGAGGTGACCAAGCTCGTCACCCAGCAGGGCGCGACGCAGCTCCTGCCGGATCTCGGCACCGAGCCCCGCATCTACTACCTGCCCAAGGAGCCCCCGGTGGGGCGCGTCTGAGCGAGAAGGGAGCCTGAGATGGAAACCCCTGCGATCGCACCGTCCGCTGGCAGCCCCGTGCGCCTCGGCCGCGTCGGCCAGGCCTGGCTCGCCGTCCTCGCGCTCCTGATCCTGCTCGGCCTCGGCGCG
>Ga0187779_10001249_pt1 | contig 15946 bp, 13 predicted proteins | sample 1015_Q2_SP10_10__FD_132435 | JGI IMG/M metagenome (GOLD analysis project Ga0187779, IMG submission 132435) | Tropical peat soil microbial communities from peatlands in Department of Meta, Colombia - 1015_Q2_SP10_10_MG | ecosystem: Environmental > Terrestrial > Soil > Wetlands > Peat | place... | reverse complement strand
GCTGCAAGAGCTGGTTCGCCTGTCGAGCTGGTCAGCGCGAGGTAAAGGACCAGTGAGACAAGTATGTATGCGACTAAGACAATTTCTGTCTGTACCCCCCACCACACGGCAGCCACATAGGCTAGCAAGGGCCTTCCCCACGCTTCTCCGACCTGCCACACTCCATAGCGGTGGTGGTCCCGCGATGCGTTCATGATGGCGGTGCGGAAAGTTCGCATCCCGTCGATGACAACCAAGAGGAACAGCAGGGCGACTACAGCGGAGTTGAACCAGCCTGCAACGACGACGAGTATCATTAGCGGCAGTGAGAGCAGTAGCGCAAACGCACCATTACTCACAATGCGTCGAAGTGCCGTCGCGCGGACGGCCGCTTCGTTGCCCGATTGGGCGTATTCAGGGTAATAACGCAACAGCGCCTGTATAGTGGGGTTCACGAAAAGCGAGATGGCAAGCGTGGACACTCCAACAGCAAGGGCCACCTGCCCGAAGACGGCGGGAGAAAGCGCCTCGGTCAGGAGGCGTATGCCGATGATCTGTCCCACAGCCGCGACGGCTTGAAAAAGCCCGATCGACAAGAAATCGATGTGTAACCGTGTGGCCATGCCCGCATCGAGGCCGATAACCCCCAAGGTCCGGCGCCATAGAGGACGCAGGGGCTTAGCCAATCGCTCGGTCAGCAACAGTTCCCTTGGCATTTGGAGCCGTCCCTCTCTTGCACTGCCATGAACATCCATCAGAGACTTCCTGCTCGGACCCTGCTCTAGCTCGGAACAAATCGCGGCAACACTTGCAATAGTTGCTTCGCCATGTCTTGCAGCGCCGCATCGGCAGCGGGCATATCAGGAACGGTGTCCATGCCGACGACAAGCCGCACCAATGCGCCATCCGTCCTTCCCTCTGTGAGGGAATCCCACAGCAGGACTGGTTTCACCATGTGTTGGCTCGCAATAATCCGTCCCTTGTGCTGAAACCAGTAATAGACCACGTGCTTCTTTCCCTCGATCGTCGCCACGAGGCGGTTGACACGGATCGGCTGCCCGCCGGGCAGTTGCCCATCACGTAGATCCTTGACACCCTCTTCTTCAATGATCCATCCATTGCCCGGAAGGCAGACCGCAGGGTTATGCGTGTAGGAGTCCTCGTAGAGCGATGGGAAATAGGGCACGAACACATTGACCAGCCCTCCTCCTGGCTTGGCATAGTTCGCCAGAAGATAATCACTCCATGGCAATGCATTGCGATAGACCACGTCCATCCGCTGGTGCTGCCCCTTCCACTCGTTGAATTCGAGCGGAAAGGAGGAAAACTGTTCCCGCTCCGGGGCGATGATGGACTTTTCCGTGAGCACCCGAGGCATCACTGCAACCGCGATCATCAGTACCAAGGCGGCTGCCAGAGCAGGTCGTCCGGCAGCGACAAATGATGTCATTTCGGCTGACAATGAATTCCCGAACCCGCCTCGAGGAACAAGTAACCACTTTGACCCGCCGCCTTTCGTTCCGGCCATCTTCGCCAGAGCCAGGTTGAGCAGCACGAGTAGTCCCAAGGCCGGAAGAAAGATGACCCAGCCCTCGAAATCATGGAGAAATCCTTCCGCCGTATTGATGCCGACGTATTCGGAGAATACGGCGGTGAGTGCGATCCTCAGACTGTTCATGATGATGGTGATCGGGATGGCCGCGAGCAAGAGCAGGGCGCCTCTCATCAGCGATGATCCACTGAAGACTGCGACGATATAGGCAAGTGATGTGAGGGGCAACAAATATCGCAAGCCACTGCAAGCCTCGACAACCTGCATTTGCATCGTGCCGATGTCAATAACGTTGCCCTCCAGGTGCACGGTGATGCCGAACAGCTCGATCATCCATGCCCCAAGGCTCGAGGATACCAGTTGCAGAGAACTTGACATGCCATTGAACAACACAGTGGGCAGTGGCACCATGAAGACCAAGAGAAACAGGGCAGCCCGATTCCGCTTGGCAGCTTCCCATCCCGCAAGAAGGAGGAACAGACTATACGTCATTGCCAGGAGGCTGAATCCATACAGGCTGACCATCTTGCCATAGTGTGCAAGGAGCAACATCAGGACGGCTGACACCAAAATGGCGAATCTCCAGTATCGGGGCTCTGGACGACTCTGGTCACGGGGAGGCTGACTGAAGAGCGTCATGTATGCTCCAACCAGAGGGATCAATGGGGCATGACTGTATTCTTCCGAGCTCCAGTGGCCGATGAGCCACTCCGTTGCAGTCGGATATCCGACCCACAAGGCTCCGAGCGGTGCCAAGAGAGATATCAAATAGACGATAAACATGGTCTTTCGCTCCAGCTCAGTGACTCGCTTTGACGAGACAGTCACTTAGCAGCCCTGTGCAATGTTCTGCGAATGACGCGAAATTAAACACATCCGCATGGTGCCTACAGTTTCGGGGCTTGTCGAGCGCCGATCGAATTGCATCCAAGAGTTCAACCGGATTGTCACAGGTCACGGCATCTCCGGCAGCGCCGTCCCGAAGCGGATCCATGCTGCCGTCGCCGTTCCCTCCGACGGTCGGAATGCCCGAACGCATGGCCTCAAGGAAGACAATGCCGAATCCCTCTTCCGTGCTCGGCATGACGAAGACGTCAGCCGTGCGGTATAAATCTGGAAGCTGCGTATCGCTCACCCTTCCGATAAACTTCACATTGTCTCCGAGACCAAGTACCAATGCCTGACGCTGAAGCTTTTCGCGGCCATCCCCCTCGCCAGCGGCCACATAGACGAGATCCGGATACTCGCGGAGCAACTGGGGCATGACTGCAAAAACCCTGTGGTGCCCTTTGTACCAATCATCCAGCGAAATACGGGAAACCGTGAGGAGTATCCGTTTGCCTTGAAGGCCGTACTGTTCCAAGATTTGCGGTGACTTGGGCCCAGGCGCGAATCGATCGGACACTGTGTTCGGAAGGACCCGCACCCTTTCCGGATGCACGTTTGCCCATGCCAAACACCTGCGTTTGGTATATCGACTGACGACGGTTACCAGATCCGATTGTTCTACTCCCCAGCGAACGACAGAGGAGGGACTCGTCCACGCATCGATCCCATGTAACTGCAACCAGAGCGGAATCTTCAGGCGGCGCGCGATCACGGCCGCCAGGGGTGCATGAAAAATGTGTCCGCACAGGACGAGATCGAACGGCCCCTTCATCACCGCCGAAGTGGTGGCACGGGCGGAGTACCCGATTTTGCTGAAGATCGGCATCTCTTGCCGTACGCGGGCCGGCAGCTCTTCCGGCCGAACGTGACCCAGCCGTGGAAGCACAATAATTTCACCCACCCCATCGGTACCGGACAAGGCTGTAAGGAGGTTGCGGTTGTACTCTGAGATCCCTCCCTGCGCTCCAAAGGCATCGGTCATCAACGCAAGGATGCGAATCTGTGTTTTCATGTTCATGAAGTCACGCCGCTGCCACCATCTGTGCCCAGCGTCGGGTCCAGAGAGATTGCTCGTGTGACGCTCCGACACCCGGGCGCGTTAATTGTTTTACGTCACCGTGATCGGCGATCCATCTGGTCACGGGAATGGCGAAGCCCGTCTTGCCTCGCATGCGAACTGCTTCCGGAAGTGACAGGCTCGCACTTCGCGCCAGCATATCCTTATTCACGAACCTGTCGCGTCGTACGAGTGCGGGAGCGAGCGCCTTGAGCAGACAGGAATCGACCAATGGCACGCGCACTTCAAGTGAATGGGCCATGCTGGCCCAGTCGGTGTCGCGCAGCAGCTGGTTGCGCATATACAACCCTGATTCCAGCACGGCGATCCTGCCTCGGGGTGACCCGGGGTCCGGCATGGCCAATTCACCTATATAATGGAGAGGCCTCAACCGCCGGAGACCCTCTCTCAGCATTCCTCTGTCCAACACCGTGTCCAGTTCGGACGGCATGAACAGCCCCCTTGTCAGCAAGTAGGCCCCGGCGTAGGTTCCTCCGTACTCCAGAACGCTCAACGCTTTGGGGTGCACCTTCAATCGACGCGGGATCACCTGTCTGCCGATGATTCGCACTAGCCATCCGAGCAACGGGATACGAGATGGAATGACCAGTCGCCTGACCAAGGAGGGAATTCTTTCAAAGGACGGGTACCCGGCCAACAGCTCATCGCCGCCGAGGCCAGACACGGCCACCTTGAGACCCAGTTCGTGGGCCGCTTTGCTGACGAACCAGGTGTTGATTCCGTCGATGGTCGGTTGATCCATGGCTGCCAGGATGCGCGGCAGGTCGTCGCGGAATTCCGCTTCAGTCACGATCCGTGTCGTGTGGCGAGTTCTGTATTGCTTGGCTACTTGCTCGGCAAGCGGCGATTCGTCTACGGGCGTACCGGCGAACTCCGAAAAAGTCAACGTCACGGTTTGAACGTCCGATTGACCCGCATCGCGCATGAGGCCGACGAGTGATCCTGAGTCGATCCCGGCAGAGAGAAACGCACCGACCGGTACATCGGCGACCAAGTGGTGTCGGACGGAATCGAGGAACGTTTCCCGCACGAATTCCTGCAACTCCATTTCCCCAAGCTGTAATGGGTTCGCCTGGGCCTCGAAATACGTTTGAGCCAGCGAGAAGTACTTTTGGGGCTTGGAGGGCCCGAGGAAATCCACCTGCATGACGGTACCGGCGGGGAGCGCCTGAACATCCTGCCACACCGTGTAGGGTTCCGGGACACTGCCGAACAGATAGTAACCGACAAGACCAGCTGGACTAGGGTCATGGGAGATCCGTCCTCCTGCCCTCAGGGCCTTGACCTGGCTGGCGAATCGGAACGTCCACCCATCGTCGGCATAGTACAGGGGCTTGATGCCGTACGGGTCTCGGGCGAGCAACAACGCTTGTTTCCGCTGGTCCCACAGGCCGAAGGCGAACATGCCGCGAAGGTCCTTAACCATGGCTTCTCCCTTGTCCACGTAGAGGTGCAGCAGCACCTCCGTATCGGACTCGGTCCGAAACACATAGCCCTTGGCTTCAAGCTGCCTGCGCAGCGCCTGGTAGTTGTAAATTTCTCCGTTGAACGTAATCACCAGCTGCCGATCCTCGCTCGTCATGGGTTGCGCAGCGCGGTCATTCAGGTCGATGATCGCTAGCCGTCGGTGACCAAGCCCCACGCGGTTGTCCGCTGAAAACCATTCTCCAAACCCATCCGGACCCCGTGCAGTCATGTAATCCCGCATGCGCCGTAATTCACTGCGATCGACATCGAGGGCCGCATAGTGATAGGAGAAAATTCCTGCTACTCCACACATTGAGTCACCTACCGGACCTGAATCTGTCGAAGTGGATTCATTCCTTTCACAGCGGTGCAGTCCCGAGAAATGGTATTGTTTGGGACAGCGCTTATCTGATTCTCGTCACCCGCCCCCTTGAAACAAAAGAAGTTCGAATACACTCGAACTCCCTTGGATACGTTCTGCGCCGCCACCAGCGGAACTGATACGTTGCGAATATCGTTTTCGCGAAATTCGACGTTGGCCGGAGTGCAGCACGCTCTCTGGACCCACAATCCCGCACGTCCTCCATTCGTTCGATTGTGCTCGATGAGCGTGTTCGTGATGTTCTGCGACGTGAATGCGAGCGGGAAATACGGTTCTTTGACGGATATCTCGTTATCGTATATCTCGAATCTCGGCCGCCGTTCCGCATTGCCTCTTATCGCAATCCCATTCGCAGCCTGGACGTTCAGCTTGTTATTCCTGACAATCGTCGTTGCGCTGCTCTCGTTTGCATCGACGATGATCCCGGCAATGCCGGACTCCGGCGGCGAATCCCACATATGGATATCGCTGATCGTGTTCTTTTCAATGATGACATTGGAAAATTGGACTCCAATTCCATAGAACCCCGTCAAGTCAAACAGAGTATTATTGTCGATACTTGCAGCAGCGACGCCCTTCTTGAGATCGATGCCTTCTCCGTTGGCGGCGGACCCAGGACCTTTGGATCGCCAACCAAATTTCTGACCGCCGATGACATTACCGCTGATCGTCAGTTTTCCCGTTATCACTTGTCCTTCCTCGGTCCCCTTTATGAATCCAATATAAATCCCTTCATTACCATTCGCGGTGATTGTATTGTTTAAGATGTCAACTTGTCTGAAGGTATTGGTTCCACCGATGTGGATCGCTTGGTACGCATTGCCGGTAAACACGCAGTTGTTTACTTTTAATGATCCATTCGTGGTTCCCGATGACTGGTACCAGAAACCAACGGCATATTCGTTGGCGAAGGATAAGTGGAGCCCATCAACCGCCACACTTTCAACGTTGACTTGCTGAAACTCTAAAATATGCGGCTTGCTTGAGATGTGAAGATCTTGTTGGAGATCGACACCTTCCAGAGGGGATACATACAGTGTATTCCTTCCGACATCATGAAAGAACTTACCCGCAGTATCAAGCGACTCCAAGGTGGGAACTTTGTCATAAAACCGGCCGTGTTTTTCGTCATGGACAATCAGAACCTCCTTAATGCTCGGAACTCCAGGTTCTATCACCGCCTGTGTGTAAGAAATATTCTTCGCGCCTAATTTCGACCAAGCAGAAGAGCGAGTCGCGCCCATGAGCTGCGGAGCACTTCCTACATCTCCGTATGCCCCAAAACTGAGAGAACGCGTAATCTTAATGGAGACATCCTCCCAGGTACATCCTCGCTTGAACAAGATCCTGTCTCCATTCTGGAAATTGAACTTGGAAACCTTCGATGCGGAATTCCACGCTGTCAATTCGCTCAAGCCCCCATTGCTATCATTCCCGCTATCGCAAGCAACGTAGTATGTGGCTGCGTTTAAGTCACCAACGACGGATAGAAATCCACAGAGCAAGAATATCCACAAGCTGGTACTTGGCATGGTACTCAACCATCGATTCTTGGATGGCTACTTATGCTTTTCCGAACGGCAAACATCGTGGATTCTCAAACCGCTCGAAAGAGCGATTCAAGTTTTCGTCAACGCCCCTTTAACAGTCACGACGATCGGCCTGGCTTCAAGATCACGTAATCACCGAGGCACAGCGCGTCCATATCCGTGCGCATGAAACAGGCCACGGCCTGTTGGGGTGTATCCACAATCGGCTCATTTTCGTTAAAGCTCGTGTTGAGGAGAACGCCCAGACCGGTGAGTTCCCGAAAGGCCTGGATCAAACCGTAGTATCGGGGGTTCCCCTCCCGCTCAACGGTTTGCAGCCTGCCCGTCCCGTCGACATGGGTAATCGCCGCGAGTCTTGTGCGCCATTCGGGCCGAACTCTTACCACATGCATCATGAACGGACTGAGAATGTCTTGTTCAAAATACGTATTGACGCAATCTTTTAGTACGGAAGGGGCAAAAGGACGGAACGACTCACGCCGCTTAATCTTGGCGTTGATGGTGTCTTTCATCGTACGAATTGCAGGATTAGCAAGGATTGACCGGTTTCCTAACGCCCGCGGTCCCCATTCACTCCGTCCTTGATACCAGCCAACGACTTTTCCTTCAGCGAGCAATCTCGCTACTGCGAAAAGGAGGGTCTCTTCATCTCCAAAATGGTCGACAGGGAGACCGGAGCTTTCTGCTGCTAGCCTGATTTCTGAATCAGCATACTGAGGACCCCAGTATGCGTGATTCATGTAGTACCGTTTCTCACCACCGAGGATGTGGTGATAACAGTAATAGGCCGCACCCAGGCACGTCCCATCGTCGGAAGCCGCACACTGCAAATACATCTGGCGAAACGGTGTATCGCGAAGGATGCGGGCATTCGTAACGCCATTGAGCGCACAGCCGCCCGCCATGGCGAGGCATTCAGTGTCGACCAGTTTATGGAGACGGTTCATGCAGTGGATCGCCACGTCTTCGAATCGTACCTGACACGACCGAGCAATGTTTTTCTCACGTTGTGCGAGCGGCTCGCCGCGCCTGCGGGGGGGGCCAAGACGTCTCGCGAGCCGCTCGGTGTACATCTGACCCATGACAATACGTCCGGATTCGTCCTGCATCCCGCTGACTCCTCCGTCATGCATCCCGAAAAACCCCGGTTCGAGTCGAAACCAGGAAGAGTCGTCATAGCGCACAAGTTCGCTCATCACAGGCGAGAATTCGTCCTCACCGAACGGCGCAAGGCCCATGACTTTGTATTCCTCGCCAAACTCGTCGAACCCGATGAACTGGCAGAGCCCTGTATAGAAGAATCCCAGGCTGTTGGGCAAATGCACTCGGTCGAGAATCTCGATCTTTGTCCCCTCGCAACGCGCCGCCATTGCGCTCACAAAATCGCCGGATGCATCGTAGGAAAATCCAGCGGTCAGGCTGTCAAAAGCCGAGAGGTAATACGCGCTGGCAATATGAGCGAGGTGATGTTCGACATTGATAATCTGGTACTTCGTCGTGGTGGGATCGACATCGCAGAGCGTCGCAAGATCGCCCAGCGTTTCCTGAGTTTTTGTCTTGCGCCGAAGGTGCTCACCCACCGCACGAACGCTCTTCCATGGGTGACTGAACACATAATTCGCCTTGGCCGCGAAGTTGCTGTGTGGATTTTTGGCAATCGCAACGTGGGTGACATCCTTCAACGACACGCCGGATTCGGCAAGAACACGGCGGATAGACTCGATAGGGAAGCGGGGTGAATGCTTTTCCCTACGGCCAAGGCGCTCTTCGGCGATTGCCGACATCAATACTCCATCGATGACCAAACAGGCCGCCGAATCGGCATGAAAAGCGTTGATACCCAGAATGACTGACATGAGAGTGTAACCCCTTGCTTGCCGAGTTCGTTCGGAAGGCTAGCCTGTCGCAGCCCCACGGTATCCTTAGGGAGGATCTAGTTTACTTCGTGCAGGGGAGGCGAGAAGAATACGGGGGTTCAAGTTTATGTTAACAAATTGTTAAATGCGGGCAACGGTCGCGGAGGGTATCGAGCCACGTCTGTGCGGGAACTACTTGTCCTGTGACTCGAGCCTCAGTGGCCCGATAAGGGAGGGGGGAGAGGCCGAAGAAGGATAACCCACTGCTTCCACGAGTACCCGGATCATCTGGTCTGTATATCGGGTTTGAGTGAAGTACGACCGGTAGCGCAGGCGGGCATTCAGTCCAAGCCTCGCCATTTCCTCCGGCCTATCCAACAAGTCACATATTTTTACTGCAAGATCATACGGATCATTGGTATACGCCTCGACGCCGGCCTCGCCATCGATCACTGTTTCGCGTAGACAACCCCGATCAGTGTAGACCACCGGAAGCCCAGAGGCCATCGCCTCCAACACGACCAAGGGTTGGCCTTCTTGACCTATTCCGGGAAACACGAAGAGATCGGCCGACTGGAAGAGTCTTTCCTTCTCTGTCCCCATCACTTCCCCCGTGAACTGGACATAACTCCCGAGGCCGTGCTGTTCAACGTAGCGGTGAGCCTCACGTTCCTGATCCGAATGCAGCCAGGGTCCGGCGAAAACAAACTCGACGTCTGTGCGATGACGCAGCACGGTGGGAATCGCAGCCAGCAGAACAAGGCTACCCTTGGCCCGGTCGAGAAAATTCAGATGAAGGATGCGCCAGGCTCTCGGCTGCGACGTTTCCCCGAGGCGTTCTCGTCGCTGGATATCGTCGACTCCGTTCGGGACCACGGCAAGTTTCGACTCCGGGATCAACTCCGAATACAGACCTTTGAGCGAGTCACCAGGGAGAAGACCCAAGTGAATCATCCTGAAAATGCTCCGCACAAGAATCCGGACCGGATAGAAGCGAGCCTGGTACCACTCGACAAGCTGAGCACCACGAAGATGCGTCACAACCTGCGCCCCGAACAGCCTTGCCGTCAGAATCAGGAGCCCTTCACGAAACAATTCCCTCGTACGATTCGAGAGCACCAGATAGATAAGGTGAGGACGTTTCCGGAGGAGAAGCCAAACAAATCGTGCCAACCTAGGGACAAACGATCCGACCGATGGCACGGCTGTTCCGTCCGCAGACGTAATCCCGGGGTCGAAATACGTCACATCAAAACACTCTGCCAAGCCCATGCCGACTAGGGCGCTGATCGACGTGACTGTTCCGTGACAGGAGGGAAGAAACGGCACTACCACGAGCAATCGGGCACGCTGTCCGGCCAGAGAACCCATCGCGCAGCCTTTTCCTTTCTTGGGGGAGAGAAAGGAGCTTACGCCCTTAATGTTACAAGACCGTTAAGAACATCGCTGACCGGCGCTTTATCCATCAGGGAGCAGCATCCGTCTATATGGCCCGTATCTTCCTCCAATAGAGTCCCCCGAGCAACCCAAGACCAGTCAAATAAAATATGAGGCTCGTGGAAAGAGCCACGGGGGCCTGCGCCACAACGGCAGTACCTTGCAAGAAGAACGTCGCCTCACGATCTTTCTTCCACTCGTGGTTCCACTTGCCATCGTGTTCCTTGTCATTTCCTTTGTTCAGTATGTGATCCCAGGAGAGAGCGAATTCGTTGGTCTGAGGATTGAACAACCCCGTCGCCATACCACCGATGTTCCACGCGTGGATCTGATTTCCACTTCCACGTGTCCATCCGAAGAAGAGTGACGTGAGATCGACCGACATTGATGAGCCGTTGATCGTCGCCGACGGCGCCGGCGCGCCGCTCAGGCCGCTGGTGAAGAGGAAGAACGTCTTGTGTCCGCGCGTGATCGGGTCAACGATCTCCGGCATCGACTGATACGATCCCATCGTTATCGTCCCATTCTCCGCAAAAAGGTGGTCGAGGATCCGGCCGAACCGTCCATCGAAGTTCACCGCTCCCGAGGTAACATCCAACGACGTGACTGACAAGGCCTCAGCACGGTCAGCGGGACCCGTGAGACCCAGTGCGAGCACTAGCACGAGATTGAAGAGAATCAGATGTAAACGCTTCATGGGGCCTTCCTTTCTCTCGGGGGCAGACAATCAACGATTGCATCTCCCTCCGCTGTCCATATTGTGGTTGGGTATTGTGTGCCCTGGACTATTTCATTTAAGTTACAGAACGATCAAATTGTTACGACAACATCAACTTTTCTTAACAAACACCAACAGCGTAAGCCCCACCCTCAGATCCCACTCGAAGGATCCGAAGATAGGGCTCACGCTCGATCTGATGTTAACGCTTTCTCGGAAACGTTAACGACTTCTGTTCACAACTCCCGCGGCCACAGTCGCCTGAGAGCCCTGACGTTACGCTCCTTTCCTTCTGAGCCAAGCCATCCCGCTCAACCCTGACGCAAACAAGAGAGCTGCGGCTGGCAATGGCACCACAGCATTGACGACGTTACCACTAAAAACAGACGTGCTGGTAAAGGCGTTGCCGGCTCCCGTATCGGTCGATGCGAAGAGCAGCGTCAGACCACCCTGAAACGGCGTCCCCGGCGTCAGTCCGTAATACGACAAGAGGTTGGCATTTTTGGTATCGCTGAACGATCCGAACGTAACCTTGAAACCTTGGACTCCCAGATCCTGAACGAACGCGCTGTTAAACGTCCCGCTCAAAAGCGTAGATCCGGGCAAAATATCGGGCGCACCCTGCAGTTGCACCCCGCCGGTGATGGTGATCGTCCCACCAGAGCCGAACGCCCACCACCCATTGTTGGTCGGATTCGAGCCACCGGCACCAGTCATGGTTCCCGAAGTGAAATTGAGGACGCAACTCACACAGAGTGAGGTGACATTCGCGTTGGCCGACGTGGAGAGGCCGACCACATTGTCCACCTCAATGTTGCCGCCGATGAGGTCGCTGCTGCCGCCGGCATAGGAAATCGTGCCGGATGTCGGCGCACTGATATTGAAGTCGAGTTCAACCGCCATTGCGGACGGGCTGACGAGCAATCCCATCAACCACAGGCCCATAGCCATGGCGGCTATCGAGACCCTTGCGCTCATATCGCCGTCCTTCTTCTGTCCGAGGGGGGCATAACTCTCCCCTCTTCCGCGGTCCTAGCCCCGTCCTTCTAGAGATGGAGGACGAGGCGTATGTTTTTGGGCTCCGAAAAGCCGGACGCGCGTAGCGTCCGGCTTCTCTTCGCAAACTTTCACGCTGTCTCGTTCACGAGGCTCATGCGCTGGACGAAAGCCTCAGCCCTTGCATGTGAGCACCTGTCTTTTCCTGTGGAGGGCCCGGGGCTCGAAAGTCCCGGGCCCTCCACGAACAGCCCTCTCACTCTAATGTCAGGGCTAGTTGCACGCCGTGCTTGGTACGCTTAACGGAGAGAGGGTAAGAGGACCCCTATCGACGTTCTTGAAAACGTTCATTTTGCTTTGCGCATCCCAGTAGGATCCAACCGGCAACAGTGCGATGGTCGAAGCCGACGTGGCGTCAGCGATGAACGCTGCCGCCAAGGCATCGATCGCCGCTCCTTCCGAAGTTCCACGACGGTTCAGGCGCTCGTAGGTCCAGTAGGCATACCGACCGCATTCCAGATTCTCCTTCGGATTCGTCAGCGACGCATCGTGAGCCAAGTATCCATCAACCTTGACCGCATAGCCCAGGCCAGCGTTGGCGCCACCGGACAGGAAGCTGAGTTCCTGATCCGCATCCATGTATCCGATCGAGCGCGGATTGCTGGCGATACAGGACAACACTCCCGAGGTGCCGGAGCTGAAAATCACATTCGAGTTGGCAAGAACTGTTTCCTTGGCATTGATCATGATCGTTTGGGCCAACATGGCCTTCGACCCGGAACCCGCATTGCGGAGACAGAGTACGATCGGTGAAGTGGTTTCCAGGGTTGTTCCGTTCGCAGTGGTCCCGTATCCCAGCTGTGTCCAGTCTTGGGCTTTGGCCTCGCGGGAAAAGATCGCCTCGAGTTCAAGCCGAGTCAGATTGGTAATCGGACCCGCCGGCGCCCCGCCGCTCACCTTGACTACTCCCTTGCCGAGAAAGATCGACCAGGGGAACACCGCCGTCGTCGCGACGGTGAGCGAGCTATCATCGATCACAGGCTGCGTGGTGCCGAGCGGACCGGTTTGCCCGAACGAGGATCCCGCCACGTCTGACGCTCCCATATGGACCGGTAGGCTGACGGTGTTGGAATTGGCACAATTCGACGTCTGATTGTATTGCTTGCCGTCCGACGCGCGGGTTTGTGTCACTGGTCCCGTGCAACCGGTTGTCTGCGTGATATCCAGGAAGTTCAAGAAAGACCCCGCTGATCCGGTCGCTACGAGCAACGTGTTGATGCCATCGCTCGATTGGGTCGCTGCATAATTGATTTGGATGGGCAGGCCTCCCTGGTTGCAGGTCCAGGCCCATAGATTGTTGTTTGCGCTGACATAGAGGTTCGGGAGCGGAGAAGCGTCACAGAGGTTGAGCGGAGTCGTGCCCATAAAATTGCGCGCGGCTGACGATCCCCCAACGTTCATCACAGTCGTTTGCGCGTGAGCGGTCACGGCCAGCGCAGCCACGCTCAGCAGGCCGGCTATGACCGACATGAATGTCTTCGCGAATCTCATAATTCGTGCTCCTTCATAAAGTAAGAGAGTGTGTAACATCTGCCTGTACCGTCCGAGGCGTGAGCGGCGGGACGACCCTCGCTCCTCCGTCCTGACCGGACGGTGTCCTTGCTTGTCTGCCATTCAACTCATTACGCGGTGAACGACCGGCGGGCGACGCCCACCAGACCGATCAACCCTGTTCCGAAGAGAACCACGCCAGCCGGCAGCGGAACTGTCGCAGGACCGGGATTGCCGACTGACAAGAATCCGTTGGCCGTCAAGAGGGCGCTGCCGACCTGGCCCAGGATAGCGTTGTTAATCACATCGCCTTGAATCAAGTTCACAATCTGGCCCAACGATCCCGACATCGCGACGGGCCAGGCGCCAAGCATTTTGCTGGTTCCGTCTGAATTGAGATTGGTTGTGAAGGAAAAGAGACTCGATGAAGCAACGGTGTTCCCTGTGAACAAGAGAGTGTTGTTGTTGAACCAATTCGCTAGGGCATTGAACTGCTGTGTGAGATTGAGATGGGTGGGGCTAATGCTAGAAAGAGCGGAGCTGGTCCCTGCAATAACCTGGGCGCCACTCCCATTTGTATCAAACTCGAACAGTGTGTACTTGACCGGGTTCGTGCCGCTCGCGGCCGTGAGATCAGCAGAAAGATTCATATTCACGATTGGGGATGTCGTCAGAATCGTGTTGGCATTTCCGAGGTCGACGAGGGCCTCCGTGCTGTTACCATAGATGGCGACAACCAGATCGCCAGTGTTGAACGAAAAGGCCTGCGCTTGTCCGGCACTACCCATAGCCGTGGCCGTCGCGAAGGCCATTGCCATCACGGCCCGTTTGAATCGTGTGAATCGCATATTCCGTGCCCTCCCTTGATAGATGTAATAGATGATGAACGCTTTCCTCTTCCTCTTACGTCCTTCGATGGTTGGCTGTACCTCTCCTCGTCCAGTCCACCTCCTTTCACTCCATTTCGTGAAAGCGTGCGGTCCTGAACCAGGATGCACGCCGCATTTGTCTCGAACCCGTGTTACAGAGGCATCAAGGCTCTATTCGATGCTCGTAACATTTTCTTCGTCCCGTTCGTCTCCAGAGGCCGCTTCCCGGTGCTTCGAGCTGGACACGAAGATTGGCTGGGACACCAGCGTTTCATGTGGGTCCACTTCTACTGGGGCAGGATTACGGACGGATCACTAGACGTTCTGAAGGAGGTAAATTCTCGATTAAGAGCAGGTCACAGGATGGGACGTGAGGAGTACGGTGTGAGGCAACTCGGTTGTCTAAATTGTCTCGTTGGTTTTGTCGATCGGACCGCGAACCACATGAACCAGACAAACCACGTAAACCAGAAAGAGGAGATACATTTCGGGCATCACGTCGGAGGGAAGAATTTCACGATGATCGTATGGTCCATCCCGGGCGGAGGCGGACGAACTTCAGCGAGCTTGGCTAGTGCGTCAAGCGCGGATTGATCGAACAGCAAGCTGCCGGATGAATTCACGAGTCGATATTGCAGGACGCGACCCTGGTCGTCGACGACCAATTCGCAGAGCACGGCATACTCCAGATCATCGGGCAGCGACGGCGGTTGCTGATACTTCGATTGGATCATGGCGGTGATGATGTCCGTATAGCCCGCAAACCGCCCTCGGCTCTTCCCGATTGCGAACGGATTCGCGTCCATCTGCGGCGGGCCAGGCGCATCCGAAGCCTTAGGCGGCGGAGGCGCTTCAGCTTGCGGCGGCGGGGGAGGCGGAGCTTCTTGCGGTTTCGGCTCCGGTTTTGGCGGTTCCGGTTCTAGCTCCGGTTCTGGCTCTTTCTCGGGCGGGGGTGGCGGCTCCTCTTTTTTAAACGCGTTGAGCTTGTAGACCTTGATCAGATTCTGGCCCCACTCGGTCTGCGACACCCAATAGAGGCCGGCGCCGATGCCGACATGAATCAGCCCGACGATCAGGAGTGTCGTGCCAAGTTTACTTTTCTTCTGTTCGAATCCTCGATAGCCAGCCATCGTTTCAGCCCATCAACCGTGAAGCGGTGTACGAAGGAAATAAGCGACCCGACGAGGAAATACACTAGCAGAACATCATGACCGGTTGGAACCGCGCGCCTTGTGATTACGCCCGCTCTTCCGCCCCTGCCCTTCCCTGAGATGAGCAACATCGCTTCACGCGTAACGTATTACGCATAACGCATCACCATCCTTAGGATTCATTGATTGGTTTCGTCGCGATTGCGAGGTCCTCGATCGGAATCCGTTGGAGGATGTCCAGCACCGCCACCACGTGTTTGTACTCGACCCCCGCGTCGCCCCGGAGCACAAGCGGCAGTTTACCACCCTTCGCGGCCTTCAGATCCCGGATCAGCTTCTCCAGCTCACCCAGCTTGACCCGCTCCTCATCCATATAGATCTCGCCGCCCTTCTTCACCGAGATCGTGGGCGTGTTGCTCTCCATCTCCGTCTCATGGGGGGTGGATTCCGGGAGCTTCAATTCGATCCCCTG
>Ga0187779_10001248_pt1 | contig 15948 bp, 17 predicted proteins | sample 1015_Q2_SP10_10__FD_132435 | JGI IMG/M metagenome (GOLD analysis project Ga0187779, IMG submission 132435) | Tropical peat soil microbial communities from peatlands in Department of Meta, Colombia - 1015_Q2_SP10_10_MG | ecosystem: Environmental > Terrestrial > Soil > Wetlands > Peat | place... | reverse complement strand
GCGCCCGCAAGCTGATCGTCAAATCGGCGCGTGGCGCGTAGTTTAGCGCCGCACCGCGCGCTGTCAATGATGCGAGGCGGGCTCCCGCTCTCTTGCGCTCCGGCGGCAGCGCAAACGAGCGAGCTTTGGCGGAAGCGGCGTCAGGCGTTGAGCTTCAGGAGCAACGCCGAGAGCTTCGCCGGCTCGTCGATGTTCTTCATGCGGCTGACGATCGCCTTGCACGCTTGTACCGAGCTCGTGAGCACGCGCTGCTTCACCGACAGCACGTGCGCGGGGTGCATCGAGAAGTCGAGCAGCCCCATGCCCAGGAGCAGACGCGTGAAGCGGACGTCGCCCGCCATCTCGCCGCACACGGCGATCGGGACGCCGGCCTTGTTGGCGGTGGAGATCGCCAGCGCGATGAGCTTGATGACGGCGGGGTGCAGCGCGTCGTAGAGCTGCGAGACGGCCTCGTCGGCGCGATCGACGGCGAGCGTGTATTGAATGAGGTCGTTGGTGCCGATGGACAGGAAATCGAGCCGGTTGGTGAACGCGCCGATCGAGAGCACGGCGGCGGGTATCTCGATCATGCCGCCCACCTCGATGCCCGGATCGAAATCGACTTTCTGCTCGCGCAGACTTTCCTTCGCCTGGGCGATGAGAACGAGCGCCTGGTCGATCTCGCCCACGGAGGACAGCATCGGCAGAAGGATCTTCACCTTGCCGAAGGTCGAAGCGCGCAGGATCGCGCGCAGCTGAGTGACGAACAGCCTCGGCTCGGCAAGACAGAAGCGCACGGCGCGCAAGCCCAGCGCCGGGTTCGGAGCGACGCGCTGCAGGCCGTCGAGCCCTTCCTTGTGCTTGTCCGCGCCGAGATCGAAGGTGCGGATCGTCACCGGACTGCCCTTCATGCCGGCCGCGATCGCGCGATAGGCCTCGAACTGCTCGTCCTCCGACGGCAGGCCGTCGCGATTCAGGAACAGGAACTCGGTGCGGAAGAGTCCCACGCCGCTGGCGCCGTTCTCGATCGTGGGCTCGAGGTCCTCCGGCAGCTCGATGTTCGCCATCAGCTCGACGTGCACGCCGTCGAGCGAGGTCGCCGGCGTCGTGCGCAGCCGCTTGAGCTTGGCGATCTCGAGCTCGAGCTCTTCCTGGCGCAACCGATACTCGGCCAGCACCGAGCGATCCGGGTTGACGATGACCACGTTGCGGCCGCCGTCAACGATCAGCATCTCGTTCTCGCGGATCAGCGCGCGCGCGTTGTGCGTGGCCACGACGGCCGGCACGTTGAGGCTGCGGGCGACGATCGCGGTGTGCGAGGTCACGCCGCCGAGATCGGTCAGGAACGCGGCGAAGCGCTGGTTCTTGAACTGGATCACGTCGGCCGGCGAGAGATCGTGCGCGACGAGAATCGTGTGCTCCTGGCTTCCGCGCGCGAGGCCCGGACGTCCCATCAAGACCTTCAGCACGCGCTCGACGACGTGGACGACGTCGGCCTTGCGCTCGCGCAGGTACGGGTCCTCGATCGAATCGAACTGCTCGACCAGCACGGCGAGCTGCTGCGTGAGAGCCCATTCGGCGTTGCACAGCTGCTCGGCGATCGTGCGCTTGGGCACCTCGTGCAGCGTGGGATCGGTGAGGATCATCCAGTGCACGTCGAGAAACGCGCCGAACTCGGCCGGTGCGTCGCCGGCGGTCATCTGTCCGTGCAGCGTCTCGAGCTCCCTCTGCACGGTGCGGATCGCCTGCGTGAGCCGCTCGATCTCGGCGTGGACCTGCTCGGGAGCGATCGAGTAGTGCGCCACTTCGAGCGTGGCGTGGGAGATGAGCTGGGCGCGGCCGATCGCGATCCCGCCCGACACGCCGATGCCGTGCAGGACGAAGCTCATCGGCTGCCCAGCCTGCGCCGCGCGCGGCGCGCGATGCTCGCGGCCTTGCATCTTCCTGACTTCACGCGCCGACCGCTCCTCGAGGTGGAGTCACCGCTCTTCGCCAAACTGCCCGGCTATGAGCTGAACCATGGCCGTCATCGCCTCGGTCTCGTCCGGTCCGCTCGTCTCGACGCGGATCGTGGCACCCATGCCGGCCGCGAGCAGCATCACGGCGAGCATGCTGCGCGCGCTCGCTCGCCTGCCATTCCATTCCAGAGCCACATGACAGCGGAATTGCGACGCGACCCGCACGATTTGCGCGCCGGCGCGGGCATGGAGCCCGAGGACGTTGGTCAATTCGACGAGACGTGTCTGCATTCGTAAATAGCGTGCCCGGCAAAGACGCGACCGCGGATGCCGCGCGCGTCTTCCCATTGATCGGCTCGCGCGCGAATTGGTTCCTGCGGCCATGAAAATTCGACTGTCGCCGATCGGCGACCGTCACTGGCCTTCACCGAAGTAATCGGCGATCAACGCCAGCAGCGCGTCCATCGCCTCGGCTTCGTCGGGTCCGTCGGTCTCGAGCGTGACGCGCGCTCCCTTGCCGGCGGCGAGCATCATCACGCCCATGATGCTCTTCGCGTTCACCTTGCGGCCGTTGCGCGCGAGCGATACGTCGCACTGATATTTCGCCGCCAGCTGCGTGAGCTTCGCCGAGGCTCGCGCGTGCAGGCCGAGCTTGTTGGGAATCTCAACTTCTTGTTGCCGCATAGAGAGGATCGACCTCGACATGCAGCACGCCGTCGCAGCCTCCGCTGATCGCCTTCTTGATCATGGTATCGAGATCGCGATCGCGATACGTGATCGCGCGCACCAGCATCGGAAGGTTCACCCCGGCGACCGCCTCGATGCGGCCCTTCACCAGGAGCTTGCTCGCGAGATTACAGGGCGACGCGCCATAGATGTCCGAGAACACCAGGACGCCTTCGCCCGTATCGAGGCTTTCGGCGAGCTGACGAGCCTTGGGCAGCATCTGCGACGGGTCGTCCCTCGCGCCGACCGACAGGGTATCGAACTGCTCCGGCCGCCGGCCGAGCACGTGCGTCACCGCGGCGGCCAGGCTGGTCGCGAGCGACCCGTGGCAGACGATCAGGATGCCGATCATGCGATCACGCTCCCCTGCGGATCATCTTAGCAGAACGGCGCAGCGGCGCCGTCAACTCGAGCTTATCGTCCGGTCAGCGGCACGCATCGTTCGGTCAGCGGCACGCATCGTTCGGTCAGCGGCACGCGGCGATCAGCGCGTCGGCGAAGCGGCCCGCCACGTCGAATCCCGTCTGCTGCGCGATCTCGACGAATCCCGTCGGGCTGGTGACGTTGACCTCGGTGAGATAGTCGCCGATGACGTCGAGACCGACCACGAGCATCCCGTCCGCCCAGAGCCGGGCGCCCACGCTCTCGGCGATCTCGCGGTCGCGCCGCGAGATCGGTTGCGCCACGCCCTTGCCGCCGGCGGCGAGGTTGCCGCGGGTCTCGCCCGGCTTCGGGATGCGCGCGAGCACGTGAGGCACCGGCTCGCCCGCAATCACGATCACGCGCTTGTCGCCCTGCGCGATCTCCGGAATGAAGCGTTGCGCCATCACCGTCCGCGCACCGTGATGGCCGACGGTCTCGACGATCACGTTGCGATTGGGATCGTCCCTGCGCACGCGGAACACCGACGCGCCGCCCATGCCGTCGAGCGGCTTCAGGATCGTGTCGTCGTGCTCGTCGATGAATTCGTGCAGCAACAGCGGATCGCGGCTGACGAGCGTCGGGGCGATGAACTCCCGGAACCGGGCGATCGCCATCTTTTCGTTGTAGTCGCGCAGCGCCCGCGGCCGGTTGAAGACACGCGCCCCGCGGGCTTCCGCCGCTTCGAGCAGATAGGTCGAATAGACGTACTCGAGGTCGAACGGCGGGTCCTTGCGCATCAGCACGGCCGAGAACGATTCCAGCGGCCGCACCGAATCCGCGCCCGCATCGAACCAGTCGTGCTCGTCGGCGTTGAGCTTGAGCGGCCGCACCGCGCCGAGCGTCCGACCGTCTTTCCAGAACATCTCCTGCTGCTCGAGCGCGAACAGCGCATGCCCGCGCCGGTCGAGCGCGCGCATCATCGCCACGCTCGTGTCCTTGTAGGCTTTCAGCGAGGCGAAGGGGTCAAGGATGAAAGCGAAGTCCATATCGGCGCCGCCATCGTACCGTACTCCCGCGCCTCGCTACGATCCCAGAGCGTCGACCGTCAGAACCGTTCCGGCGCCGAGCGCCCGGTAGCCCGCGAGGCCCGCGACGATGCGCGCGAACACGCGCCCCTGGAGCGCTTCGATCAACCGCACGAGCGCGGGTGCCGAGAGCGCCTGCGCCCGCACGGCGAGGTAGTAGCGCTCGCGCAAGCGCGGCACGAACGCGAGCCGGTATTCAACGGCCGCGGCGCGCAAGCCGAATCCCACATCGGCCGCGCCGGACGCCACGGTCGCCGCTACGGCGGCGTGAGTGAATTCCTCGTTGGCGTAGCCGAGGATCGCCGCGGGCTCGACGCCTTCCGCGGCGAGCGCGCGGTCGATCAGCACTCGCGTTCCGGATCCGCGCTGCCGGTTCACGAACCGCAAGCGCCGCCGCGCCACGTCGGCGAACGTGCGCACTCGCTCCGGATTGCCGCGCGGCAGGACGAAGCCCTGGTCGCGATCGACGAAGCGCAGCAGCCGGTCGCGCCGAGCGTGAAGCAAGCGCCGGAACGGCATCGGATCGGCCGCATGTCGCGGCGCCGCCGCGACATGAAAGCCTGCCGCGTCCACCGCGCCGGCGCGCAATTGCTCCAGCGCGTGGAGGCTCCCCATGAAGGCGAGATCGAGCGCGAGCCCGGTCGCGGCGGGAAGAGCGTCGCGCAGCGCCGCCAGGGCCGGATCATGGCTCGCGGCGACCGCGAGCCGCACGGGAGGCGGTGCGCTGCTGCCAGGTCTCGTCGCGAGCTCGATCGCGAGATCGGGCAGGCTGCGTCCGAGGCGGTCTTCCGCGCGGCGCTGGCCGGCGACGAGCCGCGTTCCGGCCGATCCCAGGCGGGCGCCCCGCCCGCGCTCGAGGACGACCAGATCGGAAGCGAGCCGTGCCTGCTCCTCCTTCAGGAGCCCCCACGCGGCGCGATACGAAAGCCCGCACCGGGCGACCGCGGCGGCGAGCGAGCCGGTCTCGGCGATCGCCCGCAGCAACGGCAGCAGACGACCGTCGAGCGGCTCGGCAGGATCGCCGGCCACGGTCCAGGTCAACGCCGGAACGAGCCTCATTTATGTCGCATCATGCATATTTAGCGCGGCCGTTGCCGCGGCTATGATGGCCGCGATCAATATGAGAAGAGAGCCGTGATATATGCACCTATCGACATATCGTAGCCCAACCGTGGCCGACGACCAACGCCGATGAGCTCCGTCGGACAGGCCGCCGTCGAGGCGCTCCGCCTCGTCGCCGGCGCCGATCCCAAGCTTCTCGACATCGTGGGACTGAGCCTCCGCGTGAGCCTCACGGCGGTGTTTCTCTCGTGTCTCGTGGGGCTGCCCGTCGGCGCGACCGTCGCGGTGAGCCGCTTTCCCGGCCGGCGCGCGACGATCGTGGTGCTCAATGCGTTGATGGGACTGCCGCCGGTCGTCGTAGGCCTCGCGGTGTACCTGCTGCTTTCGCGCGCCGGCCCCCTCGGCGCGCTCGGGCTGCTGTTCACGCCGACCGCGATGGTGATCGCCCAGGCGATCCTCATCACGCCGATCATCGCCGCGCTCGCGCGCCAGGTCGTCGAGGACGCATGGGTCGAATACCGGGACCAGCTTCGATCGCTGGGCGAAAGGCGATTCGGGGCCGCGACGACGCTGCTCTGGGATCTGCGCTTCTCGCTGGTGACGATCGTGCTCGCCGGCTTCGGCCGCGCCGCGGCCGAGGTCGGCGCCGTCATCATCGTCGGCGGCAACATCGATGGCGTCACGCGCGTGATGACGACCGCCATCGCGCTCGAGACCAGCAAGGGCGATCTTCCGCTCGCGCTGGGCCTCGGTCTCATCCTGGTCACGATCGTGCTCGCGCTCAACGCCGCGGCCTCCGTCGTCAAGGAGACGGCGCAGCGCCGCTACGGCTGAAGCGCGCTTTCGAAGCCATGCACGGTCCGCGATCGCTGCTCCCGCTCAGGCTCGAGTCTCTCGCGTTCGAGGCGCGCGGCCGGCGCATCATCGACGGCGTGTCGCTCACGCTCGAAGCCGGCCCGCGCACGGTCATCGTCGGTCCGAACGGCGCGGGCAAGAGCGTCCTCCTTCGCCTGTGCCACGGGCTCCTGCGACCGACGGCCGGCCGAATCGCGTGGAACGCGCCCGAGCTTCCGGGCGAGCCGCGACGGCAGGCGATGGTGTTCCAGCGTCCGGTCCTGCTCCGGCGGTCGACCCTCGCCAACATCACCCATGCGCTGGCGGTGGCGCAGGTGCCGCGGGCTTCCCGCGACTCGAGGGCACGGGAAGCGCTCGCCAAAGTCGGCCTCGCCGCGCTCGCGCCGCATCCCGCTCGCGTGCTCTCGGGCGGAGAGCAGCAGCGCGTCGCGCTGGCCCGCGCCTGGGCGCTGCGGCCGGAAGTGCTCTTCCTCGACGAGCCGAGCGCCAATCTCGATCCCGGCGCGACCCACGAGATCGAGCGCATCATCGGAGCGATGCACACCGCCGGCACGAAGATCGTGCTGGTCACCCACAATCTCGGCCAGGCCCGGCGCATGGGCGACGAGATCCTGTTCCTGCTCCAGGGGCGCGTGGTCGAGCGCGCGTCCACGGAAGCATTCTTCAAACAGCCCGCTTCGCGGGAAGCGGCGCAATTTCTGGAAGGAGAATTGCCATGGTGATCGCGCGCCGCGCGTTCCTCGCACTCGCCTTGCTCGTAGCCGGGCTGCCGGCATCGGGCGAGGAGAAATTCATCACGGTCGCGTCGACGACGTCGACCGAGCAATCCGGGTTGTTCGGCTATCTTCTGCCGATGTACGAAAAACAGACCGGCGTGAAGGTCCACGTGGTCGCGCTCGGCACGGGCCAGGCGCTCGACGTGGCGCGACGCGGCGACGCCGACGTGGTGTTCGTGCACGCGCGCTCGGCGGAGGAGAAATTCCTGGCCGAGGGCGAGGGCGTCAAGCGCTATCCGGTCATGTACAACGATTTCGTGCTGATCGGTCCGAAGAGCGATCCCGCGAAGGTCGGCGGAGGGAGAGACATCCTGGAGGCGTTCCGCAAGGTCCAGGCGGCGCACGCACCGTTCGTCTCGCGCGGCGACCGCAGCGGCACGCACATCGCGGAGCTCGCGCTGTGGAAAGACGCCGGCATCGATCTCGACAAGGCCAAGGGCCCCTGGTACCGCGATACCGGCCAGGGCATGGGACCGGCGCTCAACACCGCCGCGTCGATGGGCGCCTACATCCTGTCCGATCGCGGCACCTGGCTCGCCTTCAAGAATCGCGCCGATCTCACGATCCTGGTCGAAGGCGACAAGCGCCTGTTCAACCAGTACGGCGTGATGCTGGTGAACCCGGAGAAGCACCCGAACGTCAAGAAGGCGCTCGGCCAGCAATTCATCGACTGGCTCATCTCGCCCGCCGGACAGAAGACGATCGCCGAGTACAAGATCGACGGCGAGCAGCTCTTCTACCCCAATGCTTCGGATCCCGGCGCATAAGCGGCTCGCCGGCGCGATCCTCGTCGCCGGTGCGATGCTCGTCGCCGGGTTGACCCTTGCCTTCGCGGCGCGCGCCGACGAGTCGTTGCGCGTCTGCGCCGCCGGCAGCCTGACCGCAGCGATGAACGCGATTGCGGCTGCGTTCACCGCTGCCGGAGGGCCGCGCGTCGAGACGGTGTTCGGAGCCTCCGGGCTGTTGCGCGAGCGGATCGAAAAGGGCGAGCCGGCCGCGGTCTTCGCCTCCGCCGATGTCGAGCATCCGCAGACGCTCGCACGCGCCGGGCGGTCGGGTCCGGCGATCGTGTTCGCGCGCAATCGCCTGTGCGCGCTCGCCGCACCCGGCATCGACGTTTCGCCGCAAACGCTTCTCGATCGATTGCTCGATCCGAAGATCAGGCTCGGCACGTCGACGCCCAAAGCCGATCCTTCGGGAGACTACGCCTGGGAGCTTTTCGCCAGGGCCGACAAGTTGCGGCCCGGCGCATTCGCCACGCTCGACGCCAAGGCGCTCAAGCTCACCGGCGGACCGGACACACCGGCGCCGCCGCCCGGGCGCTCGGTGTACGGCATGCTCATCGCCCATCGGAGCGCCGACATCTTCCTGACGTACTGCACCAATGCGGCTTTGGCGGCGCGAGAGGTCGATGGCGCGCGCGTGATCGCCCTGCCGGAGCCGCTCGCGGTCGGAGCGAGCTACGCACTCGCGGTCGTCGATCCGTCGCGGCCGGGCGCCGAGCGCTTCGCGCTGTACGTGCTCTCGGTCCGCGGTCAGGAGATCCTCGCGGAGCACGGGTTCACGCCGGTCGCGCTGCCTTAGTCAGGCGCATCGCGCGCCGCCTGGAGACGCGCGGCGCGAATCGATGCCCGTCTACTCGAGCGTGCGCAGCTCGATCGACTCCAACCACTTCACGTGCCGCGGTCCGGGGCGCGTGTCCTTGAGCGAGACGAGCGCGATGCGGCCCTCGCCGTCGTCGAGCGGGGCGCCGTCGCGCTCGTAGACCACCAGCGCCCCCTCGCCGATAGGCGACAGGTACAGCTCGGCCCAGGAAAACACGGCGCGGTAGCCGTCGCTCGCGGTCGCGATGACTACGCTGCGGCGGAAATCCATGCGCTTCTTTTCGAACGGATTGGCGCGATCGAGCACGTCGCGAAGAAGGCAGCCGGCGTAGCGCCGCACGGTTTCGGCGTTCGCTGCGCCGTCGCGCAGGCTGCGCACGTCCTCGATCCGCTGAACGGGCAGGCGCTTCAAGTCATCGACCGTAAGCGTGATCTCGTGTTCCACGCTGCCTTTCACGGTGAGCGAAGTCGTGACCCCCGGCGCCTGCGCCAGAACGAGGCCGGCAATCGCCCAGATCGCTCCGGCGACCGCGAGCCGCGCCGTGATTGCCGCCATCGATACCCTAGTCGACGGCGACGATGACGTTGCTCGCCTTGATCAACGCATAGGCAGGCTTGCCTACGGCGAGGCCCAGCGCTTCGGCAGAGCGTGTGCTGATCACGGCGACGACTCGAATCCCCGTCGAGACCTCGATGACGATCTCGGTGCTGACCGGACCTTTGGCGATCTCGCGCACCGTGCCTTGAAACTGGTTGCGCGCGCTGGTTCTCATGGATGGCTCCTCGTTCGGCGGTTGATCGCGTCCGTTGCACCGTCGAGGATGCGCGGTAACGCCGGACGAGGTCAATATGCAGAACCGTGCCGAAAGGGCGGCTCCTTCGACATCTTCGCGCGCGTCAACCACCGTTCGCGCGAAGCCGATGCGGTTCTGCATCGGGCCGCGCGTGCACGGGCAGCGAATCGAGCGCGGCCGCTCGCGATCGACGGCGACGACGAACTATTTTCTAACAATACATAGCTGCGCCGCGAATCGCGTTGCATCAAGGGAATAGCGGGGGGGCCAGTTGCCCAAACAGACGGCGAGCTAGGGAAAAATCCGTGATCAATCCAATTCTACGCTGCGCGTTTCCTCAATAGATCGGGAAAACACGAACTGCGCCAAAGGATTGACCTCGTCTGGTGGAATGCTCCTAAGCCTGCGTTACGCGGCATCGACGGGGAGCGCTGCGGATTTCCACCGACATGAACATCGAATGGCGGCGGTGATGATCAGGCCCGGCGAATCGAATTGACCACTCCCGCCAGCGAGTTGACCACGTTGCTGACTTCATACCGCTCCCGCCCCGGGGGTCGACGACCAACCTCTTGTCAACGTAAGCGCAACGCCGTCAACGGCTGCAGTACAGCGGAACCGGACGTTGAACCAAGCTATGCGACCGGCGTGTTGCGGCCAGAGGCGGTATTCCTGCAGCGCAAGTCAAACCCGACTTTCGGCCAAACGAGCGCGTCAATGCGAGCAGCAGCCTGGCGCGCAGGACGAGGATGGTTTGGTGGCGCGGATGAAAGCGCTGACGATCTTGCCGTCGACTTCCTCGGCCGCAGCCTCGACATCCAGTCCCTGTCCGGCGAGGAAGGTCGCGGCCTCCTCGACGCCGTAGACGCGCGTCACCTCCACGTCGATGTCGGTGAATCCGGCGGTCGCCAACTTGTCACGATAGTCGGATTCAGTCAGGGCCCCGGCAATGCAGCCGACCCACAGTTCCATGCTCGTGCGGATCGCGTCGGGAACCTCCCCGCGCACGACCACATCGGAGACCGCGAACCGGCCACCCGGCTTCAGAACCCGGAACGCCTCCTGCAATACCCGATCCTTGTCGCCGGACAGGTTGATTACGCAGTTGGAGATGATCACGTCCACGGCGTTGGCCGGCAGAGGGATGTTTTCGATCTCGCCCCTCAAGAACTCGACGTTCGCAAGACCGCTCTTGCGTTTGTTCTCCTGCGCAAAAGCAAGCATCTCGTCCGTCATGTCCAGCCCATACGCCTTGCCTGCTGGTCCGACGCGGCGAGCCGACAGGATCACGTCGATGCCGCCGCCCGACCCGAGATCTAGCACGGTCTCGCCCGGTTTTAGCTCGGCCAACGCAGTTGGGTTGCCGCAGCCAAGAGAAGCCTGCATCGCTGCCTCGGGCACCTCGCCGGCTTGGCCCGCGTCGTACAGGTTCGAGGTGATCGGGTCGCAACAGCTTTTGAGACTCGGGGCCGTTCCACAGCAGCTCGTCGCGCCCGATTGAACGCGCGCTGCGGCTTGGCCGTACTTCTCGCGGACGACTTCCTTCAGATCGCTGGTATCAGCCATGTGAAATCCTTTCGCAGGGTAGCGGCAAGCAGCTACTAAGGGCCGTATTCATGGGCACACCTTCGGCGCGTGGAAACCGGCTGATTGCGCTGCCGTGAAGTACCGGCGCTGGAAGTGGAACGCCGCGTTGACGAGCAGGATCAGCACCGGCACCTCAACCAATGGGCCGATCACCGCCGCGAACGCCTCGCCGGAATCGATCCCGAACACGGCGATGGCGACCGCGATGGCAAGCTCGAAGTTATTACTCGCAGCGGTGAACGAGAGCGTCGTCGTCTTCGCGTAGTCGGCGCCGATCCAGCGTCCCAGCCAGAACGACACGAGAAACATGACGACGAAGTAGATGATCAGCGGGATCGCAATGCGCAGCACGTCCAGCGGTATGCGCACGATGTACTCGCCCTTGAGCGAGAACATGACGAAGATGGTGAAGAGCAGCGCAACCAGCGTGATGGGGCTGATCTTCGGTACGAAGCGCTCGTGGTACCAAACCTTGCCCTTGGCGCGAACCAGTGCGAAGCGCGTGACCGCGCCGGCGAGGAACGGGATGCCGAGGTAGACGAACACGCTCTTGGCGATGTCCGTGATCGTGATGTTGACGGCGAACGACTGGAGCCCGAGCCAACCCGGAAGGACGGTGACGAACACCCAAGCGTAGACGGAGAAGAACAGCACCTGAAACACCGAGTTGAAGGCCACGAGGCCGGCGCAATATTCGGTGTCACCCTTGGCCAGCTCGTTCCAGACGATGACCATCGCGATGCAGCGGGCGAGCCCGATCAGGATCAGCCCCGCCATGTAATGCGGTTGATCGCGGAGGAAGACGACCGCCAAGACGAACATCAGCATCGGCCCGATCAGCCAGTTCTGCACCAGCGATAGGGTCAGCACGCCGCGGTTGCGGAACACATCGGGCAGGTCCTCGTAGCGGACCTTGGCCAAGGGCGGATACATCATCAGGATGAGCCCGACAGCAATCGGCATATTGGTCGTGCCGATTTGGAATTGGCTCCAAAATGCTGCCACGCCGGGGCTCAGGTAGCCGGCCACGACGCCGGCTGCCATGGCGAGGAATATCCACAGGGTCAGGTAGCGGTCGAGGAAGAAGAGCCTGCGGGTGGGCTTTGGCATTGCTGCTCTCATTCCGTTGCGGTCTCTGCCGGCGCCTTCCCAAGCTCGTCGAGGTGGCGCTGCAGGGTCAGTCGCTCCAGCTTTTCGAGCGGCAGGCTGGCGAACATGCGGATGCGGTTCAGCAGCGTCCGGCTGGCCTCGGCGAACGCCTTCCGCTTCGCATCGTCATCTCCCTCGACAGCAGCGGGATCGCGGATGCCCCAATGCGCCGTCATCGGTTGACCCGGCCACACCGGGCAGACCTCGCCAGCGGCGTTGTCGCAGACGGTGAAGACGAAGTCGAGTTGCGGAGCACCCGGCCGCGCGAATTCGTTCCAGCTCTTGCTGCGTAGGCCATCGGTCGGCAAGCGGTTCTTCTGCAGCACTTCCAACGCGTACGGATTCACCCGCCCCGTGGGGTGGGAGCCGGCGCTGTACGCGTTGAATCGGCCTGCGCCTACCGAGCGAAGAATGGACTCGGCGATGACGCTGCGCGCCGAGTTGCCGGTGCAGAGGAACAGTACGTTATACGAACGGAAATGGGCGGTCATCAGACAACTCTGCGTGGAAAGACGCTAGAAATACTTCTGGTTCCGACAGCAGCGCGGATGCAATAGATATGTTTCCTCTCGCTGGCGTTGTATGAAACGCAGAAGGGAAACCCTTAACGAGTGCAGATGTTTCCGCAAGCTTGCTAGTCTCGACAGGCTCATGCGGTCTTCCTCTTGCGTTTAGTTAATGGCGCGCAGGCGACGTTGCCGCCGCTGGCGCGACAGCAGTTCTCGGTGAGATACCCGATCAATCCGTTCATCGCGCTCAGATCGGCGCGATACCAGATGAACCTACTCTCTTGGCGCGGCGCGATAAGCCCGGCCCGCCAAAGCTCCTTGAGGTGAAACGAAAGCGACGGTGCTGGTATGTCCAGCCGCTCCGCAATCTGCCCAGCGGGTAGTCCCTCCGGGGCGTGTTCGACCAGCAGCCGGTAGACCGCGAGGCGCGTCTCCTGTGCCAAGGCCGCGAGCGCCATTATTACTTTTGATGTTTCCATAAGCGTGAAAATATAGAACAACACTTGACCTGTCAACCCCCGCATTGAAGGACCGTTTCGTGCGAGACGGATGACGGGAAAGGACCGGCGGAGCTGAGATCGAAGTGCGCTGGTCGAAAGGCAGGAATCAGCCTATTGTCGGCGGACAACGACGAACGACGGTGCCGCCGGCGACTACTCCACCGTCACCGACTTGGCGAGATTTCTGGGCTTGTCGACGTCGGTGCCGCGGATCACCGCGGTGTGATAGGCGAGGAGCTGCAGCGGAATCGTGTGCACGATGGGCGAGAGGAGTCCGGCGTGCTCCGGCAGCCGCAGGACGTGCACGCTTTCGCTCGACTGGATGTGGCTGTCGGCATCGGCTACGACATACAGCTCGCCACCGCGCGCGCGAACCTCCTGCAGGTTCGATTTGAGCTTCTCGAGCAGCGCGTCGTTCGGCGCGATCGCCACCACCGGCATGCTGGAATCGACCAGCGCCAGTGGACCGTGCTTCAGCTCGCCCGCCGGATACGCCTCACCATGGATATAGGAAATTTCCTTGAGCTTGAGCGCGCCTTCGAGCGCGATCGGATAGTGAAGCCCGCGGCCGAGAAACAGCGCGTTCTGCCGTTTCGCGAAGGCTTCCGCCCAGGCCATGATCGCGGGCTCGAGCGCGAGCACCGATTGCACCGCCGCCGGCAGGTGCCGCAACGCGGCGAGCCATTGCGTCTCGACCTTGGCTTCGAGCCTGCCGCGCAGCTTCGCGAGCGTGAGCGTGAGCAGGAACAGAGCCACGAGCTGGGTGGTGAACGCCTTCGTCGAAGCGACGCCGATCTCGGTGCCCGCGCGCGTGAGGAACGAGAGCGCGGTCTGGCGCACCATCGAGCTCGTGGGCGCGTTGCAGATCGCGAGCGTGTTGCGATAGCCTAGAGTCTTCGCGTGTTTGAGCGCGGCCTGGGTGTCGGCCGTCTCGCCCGACTGCGACACGACCACGACCAGCGCGTCCGGGTGCGGAACGCTGTCGCGGTAGCGGTATTCGCTCGAGATCTCGGCCTGCGCAGGCAGCCTCGCCACGGCCTCGAGCCACATGCGGCCGACGCTGCCGGCGTAGTAGCTGGTGCCGCAGGCGAGAAGGTGCACCGAGTCGACGTGGGAGAGCATCCCCTCGGCGTTGTCGCCGAAGATCTCCGGACCGATGTGATCGATCGCCTCCAGCGTATCGGCGATGGCCCGCGGCTGCTCGAAGATCTCCTTCTGCATGAAGTGCCGATACGGCCCCAGCTCGCCGGCGTCGCGCGAGGCTTCGACCGTGACCACGGGCCGGTTGGCGCGCTGACCGCTCGCGTCGTAGATCGCGTAAGCGGTGCGGGTCACGTCGGCGATGTCGCCTTCCTCGAGATAGACGACCCGACGCGTCACAGAGGAGATCGCGTTCGCGTCGGATGCGAGATAGTGGTCGCCGTCGGCGATTCCGACGAGCAACGGGCTGCCCGCGCGCGCGCCGACCATCCGTCCGGGCTCGCGCGTGCTGATCGCCGCGATCGCGTACGCGCCTCGGAATTCGGCGACCGTCTTCCTCACCGCCTCGACGAGATCGCCACGGTAGTTCGCGTGAATGAGATGCGCGATCACTTCGCTGTCGGTCTGGGTGTTGAACCGATAGCCGTCGCTCTGCAGCCGCTCGCGCAGCGCCTCGAAGTTCTCGATGATGCCGTTGTGCACGACCGCGATCTCGTCGTGGCTGGTGTGCGGATGCGCGTTCGCCGGCGTCGGCGCGCCGTGCGTCGCCCAGCGCGTGTGCGAGATGCCGGTGGTCCCGGAGATCTTTGTGGACGCGGCCTGCGCCGCCAGGTCGGCCACCCGGGCCGTGCTCACGAGCCGCTGCAGGCTGCCGTTGATGACGGCGAGACCGGTGGAATCGTATCCGCGGTATTCGAGGCGGCGGATGCCTTCGATCAACGTGGGGACGACGTTTTCGCGCGCGACGGCGCCGACGATGCCGCACATAGCACTATCCTTTCCTCGGCCGTTTCCAGCCGTTGCGAGCCACCTGGGTCTTGTCGTTGAGCGCGAGCGTGCCCGGCGGCACGTCCTTCCAGATCGTCGTGCCGGCGCCGATCGTCGCTCCGCGACCGACGGTCACCGGCGCGACGAGCTGCGTGTCGGAGCCGATGTGCACGTCGTCCTCGATGATCGTGCGATGCTTCTTTGCGCCGTCGTAGTTGCACGTGATCGTGCCCGCGCCGATGTTGACGTCGGCGCCCACCGTCGTGTCCCCCACGTACGCGAGATGGTTCGCCTTGCTGCGGGCGGCGACTGCGCTCGCCTTCACTTCCACGAAATTGCCGATGTGAACCTCCTCCGAGAGCGTGGTCGCCGGGCGGATCCGCGCATACGGCCCGAGCCGGCAGCGCGCGCCCACCTCGGCGCCGTCGAGATGCGAGAACGCCGCGATCTCGGTGCCCGCGCCGATCTTCGCCTCGCGAATGACGCAATGTGGGCCCACCGTGACGTTATCGGCGAGCGTCACGGCGCCTTCGAACACGCAGCCGACGTCGATCGTCACGTCGCGGCCGCAGGTGAGCGTTCCGCGAACGTCGATCCGCGCGGGATCGAAGAGCGTCACGCCCGCGTCGAGGAGCGCGTCGGCCTGCAAGCGCTGGTGGCGCCGCTCGAGCGCCGCGAGATCGCGCCGGCTGTTGACACCCATGCCTTCCATCGCGTCGGCCGCCCTCGACGTGTGAACCGCGACGCGATCGCGAACCGCGAGCGCGATCACGTCGGTAAGAAAATATTCGCCGCTCCTGTTGTCCGTGCGGACCTGGGCCAGCCAGCGCGCGAACGCGCTCGTCGGCGCGGCCATCACGCCGGTGTTGATCTCGCGAATCGCCTGCTGCTCCGGCGTGGCCTCGGTCTGCTCGACGATCGCCGCGACCGTGCCGTCGGCGGCGCGCACGATCCGCCCGTAGCCGGTCGGGTCGTCGAGATCGACGGTGAGCAGCGACAGCGCGCCGCGCTGCGCATGCTCGATCAAGCGCTC
>Ga0187779_10001247_pt1 | contig 15948 bp, 15 predicted proteins | sample 1015_Q2_SP10_10__FD_132435 | JGI IMG/M metagenome (GOLD analysis project Ga0187779, IMG submission 132435) | Tropical peat soil microbial communities from peatlands in Department of Meta, Colombia - 1015_Q2_SP10_10_MG | ecosystem: Environmental > Terrestrial > Soil > Wetlands > Peat | place... | reverse complement strand
GTCTGCTGGCCGAGGTAGATGTAGCCCTGCACCTCGCCCACGCGCTCCCCTGCGCCGACGTCGGCGATCCGGTGCGTGTCGGCCAGCGCCCACAGGGGCGTGTGGAAGCCGCAGTCGCGCACGGCGCGCGCGAACTTCCGCGCGCGCTCGCGGCGTGCGCCGTCGATCAGCGCGATGTAGGCGCCGACGGCCGCGTCCTCAGACACGTCGCGCTCGAAGCGGTCGCTGACCTCGACCTCCCAGCCCTCGGCGCGGATGCGCTCGATGAGCTCCCGGGTCTGCGCGTTCTCGGGGTCGACGATCGCCACGATCTTGAGCAGCTTCGCGAACGGGATCGGGATCGTGGGGGCTGGCACGCTGCGCTCCTCTAGGAGTGGAAGGTCACTCCCGTGAAATGGCGGTCGACCAGCGTCCCCTTCTCGCCGCGCACGATCGCGCCGATGTCGGCGAGCGCGCCGATCGCGGCGGTCTTGCCGGTGGAGACTGCGAACTGACACGCCGCCTCGACCTTCGGTCCCATCGAGCCCGCGGGGAACTCGTGGCGCGAGAGGTCCTCGGGGTTCGCGCGGTGGATGCCGCGCTGGCTCGGCTTGCCCCAATCGAGGAACACCGCGTCGGCGTCGGTGGCCATCACGAACAGGTCGGCGTTGATCTCGCGGGCCAGGATCTCGGTGCACGCGTCCTTGTCGACCACGGCCTCGACACCGACGAGCTTCCGCTGCGAGCCGGGCTCGTACATGGTCGGAATGCCGCCGCCTCCGGCGCAGATCACCACCGTCTTGTGCTCGAGCAGCCAGCGCACGGGCCGGATCTCGAAGATCTGCTTCGGCCGCGGCGATGCGACGACGCGGCGCCACTTCGCCCCGTCCTGCTTGAACACCCAGCTCTTCTCGGCGGCGAGCCGGTCCGCCTCGCCCTTCTCGTAGACCGGACCGACGAACTTGGTCGGGTTGCGGAAGGCCGGGTCCTTGGGATCGACCTCGACCATGGTGAGCAGCGTCGCAAACGGCACCTCGAACGGCAGCAGGTTGCCGAGCTCCTGCTCGATCATGTAGCCGATCATGCCCTCGGTGTTCGCGCCGAGCACGTCGAGCGTCGCGGGCGCCTGGGGGTTGAACGCCGAGCTGACCAGCGCGAGGTGGCCGACTTGCGGGCCGTTGCCGTGCGTGATCACGAGCTCGTTGCCCGCGACCAGCGGCGCGAGCGCTTCGGCGGCGATGCGCACGTTCCTGCGCTGCACGTCGGCGGTCATCGGCTCGCCGCGGCGGAGCAGCGCGTTCCCGCCCAGCGCGACCACGACGCGCATCTCAGTCGCCCAGCGTCGCCACGAGCAGCGCCTTGATCGTGTGCAGGCGGTTCTCCGCCTGCTCGAACGCGACGTTCAGCTCGGACTCGAACACGTCGTCTGTCACCTCCACCCCGTTGGTCATGCCGTAGGTCTCGGCGATCTGCTTGCCGACGGTGGTCTCGGTGTCGTGGAATGCCGGCAGGCAGTGCATGAACTTGACGGCCGGGTTCCCGCTCGCGCGCATGAGCTTCATGTTCACCTGGTATGGCGTGAGCAGCCCGATCCGCTCCTTCCACACCTCCTTGGGCTCGCCCATCGAGACCCAGACGTCGGTGTGGACGAAGTCGACGCCGCGCACCGCGGCGGCGGGGTCGTCGCCGATGCTGAGCTTGGCGCCGTAGCGGGCTTCGAGCTCGCGCGCGATCTTCACGTACGCGTCGTCGGGCCAGAGCGACTTCGGCCCGCAGATGCGCACATCCATGCCCATCATGCAGCCCGCGATCATCAGCGAGTGACCCATGTTGGAGCGGGTGTCGCCGAGGTAGGCGTACTTGATCTCCGCCAGCGGCTTGTCGCTGTGCTCGCGCATGGTCATCACGTCGGCGATCATCTGCGTCGGGTGGTACTCGTCGGTGAGGCCGTTGTAGACCGGCACACCCGCCCACTTCGCCAGCTGCTCGACGCCGGCCTGCGACGAGCCGCGGTACTCGATCGCGTCGTACATGCGGCCGAGCACACGGGCCGTGTCCTTGAACGACTCCTTGTGGCCGATCTGCGAGCCGGCCGGGTCGAGATAGGTGACGTTGGCGCCCTGGTCGTAGCAGGCGACCTCGAACGCGCAGCGCGTGCGCGTCGAGGTCTTCTCGAAGATCAGGCAGATCTCCTTGCCGTCGAGGCGCTTCTGCTCGGTGCCGGCGTACTTGGCCCGCTTCAGGTCGCGCGCGAGGTCGAGCAGGTACTTGAATTCGCGCTGGGTGTAGTCCTGTACGGTGAGCAGCGAGCGGTTGCGCAGGTTGAAGCTCATGGGAGATCTCCTCTTCTGACTCAGTAGGCCGGGTCGCGCGAGATCGGGCAGGTCATGCAGTGACCGCCACCGCGGCCACGGCCCAGCTCGGAGCCGCGCACGGTGATGACCTCGACGCCCGCTTTGCGCAGCCGGGTGTTGGTGTAGGTATTGCGGTCGTAGGCGACCACCACGCCGGGCTCCAGCGCGACGACGTTGTTGCCGTCGTCCCACTGCTCGCGTTCGGCCTGGTAGGCGTCCCCGCCGGTCTCGACCACGCGCAGCTCCCGGAGCCCGAGCGCCTCGCGCACGACCTCGAGGAAGGGCTTCTCGTCGCGGTGGACCTCGACGCCTCCGGGCGCGCTGCTGGGCCGCGCGCTGTAGCAGCGGATCTGGTCGACCACCTCGCGGAAGACGGTCACCAGGTCGCGGTCGCAGAACGTGAACACCGTGTCCAGGTGCATCGCGGCGCGGCTCTTGGGCATGAGACACCCGATCACGCGCTCCGCCGCGCCCGCCGCGAACAGGGCCTGGGCGAGCTGGAACACGGCCTGGCGCGTGGTGCGCTCGCCCATGCCCACCAGCACGATTCCCTTGCCGACGGGCATCACGTCGCCGCCCTCGAGCGAGGCGTTGGCGAAGTCCTCGTCGGAGTCGCCCCACCAGATGCGGAAGTCGCCGTTGCGGAAGCGCGGGTGGTACTTGTAGACGGCCCGCTGCAAAAGCGTCTCGGGATGGCGCGCCTCCCAGAACATGGGGTTGACCGTCACTCCGCCGTAGATCCAGCAGGAGGGATCGCGCTGGAAGAGCGTGTTCGGGATCGGCGGCACCAGGAAGTCGGGCTCACCGAACGCCTCGGCCAGGTGCCTGCGCAGCTCGGCGTCCGGCAGGTCGGCGACCGCGATCCCGCCGATCAGGTGGTCGGCGAGCGTCTTGGCGGGCATCTCGTCGAGCCAGGGGCGCATGACCTCGACGCCCCCGAGGCCCACTGCATTGGCCGAGATGCGCCGGTCGAGCACGAACTTGCGGCCCTCGGGCGACTCGAGCGTCTGCGCCAGCACCTCGTGCAGGTCGAGCACCTCGACGCCGCGCTGCTGCATCTTCAGCACGAAGTCGTAGTGGTCCTTCTGCGCCTCCTGGACCCAGATCACGTCGTCGAAGAGCAGGTCGCGGCAGTTGCCGGGGGTGAGGCGCTGGTGCGCGAGGCCGGGCCGGCAGACCAGCACCGTGCGCAGCTTGCCCACTTCCGAATGCACACCGAATCGGCTCACGGCTTCCTCTCCCTGGCTGCAGGTCGCCCATCATCGACGCGCGAACACGGCAAGAGCATCGATTGGGGGAACGCGCGGGCCCGCCGGGCCCGCAGTCATCCTACCAGCCCGCGCCTACCAGCGCGCGGTGTGCCCGCGCACGTCGACGTGGACGAACGGCCCGTGCGCGTCGTTGGCGGCGTAATACCCCGCGCCGCCGATCGACCAGTCTTCGGGCGGATCGCGGTCGAGCGCGTCCGCGAGCGAGTACAGGACCTCCGCGTCGCGCGCGTCGACCACCCCGTTGCCGTCCAGGTCGTCCATGCGGCCGTCGCGTGGAGATTCGTCGACGAATACGTCGGCGGCGTCGCCCCACAGATGGCGGCTGAAGGTGGTGGAGTTGCCGATCTCGCGGTTGTACGCGGGCGTGCGGTAGCCGCTCATGATCTCCAGGCTGTGGGCCGGGATCCCGTGCTGGTGCAGCGCATCGAGCAGCGCCTCGAGCTTGCCCAGCAGACGGGCGTCGACCAGCACATACTTGGGGAACTCTGCGCTCTCCTTGCACAGGAACTGTTTCAGGCGAAAATGGGGCGAGACGAGCGTGTCCGCGTTCTGCGCGGTGACCTCGATGAAGCCGGGCGGCGGGTCGACGCGCGCACCCTGCACCACGGCCGAGGCCGGATAGCGCCCGATCTCGTAGCCGTGCAAGCGCCCGTGGGTGAGCTGCTCGCGCGGCACCAGCACGAAGACGTTGAGCGCGATCTCGTCCTGCGCCTCGGGGCTCGCGACGCGCAGCCGCTGGAGGCCGGGCCGTGACGGCGCGCTGAAGGTCCATCCACCGGCCGGTGTCTCGCGCAGGCCGCCCGCGCCCGTGACCCGGAGCGCGAGCGGCGCGCCGGCGCGGTCCCGCGCCGCGAGCTCGAGCGTCTCCCCGGGCAGCACCGACGCGGTGGCGACGCGCAGCCGCGACGACACGTCGCCGTGCCGCAGCGCGAAGCGCGCGCGCACCGGGGTGGCATCCCAGAAGCGCCCGGCGTCCGGCGCGCCCGCGAGCGCGGGCGAAGCCAACACGAGCGCCGAGATCAATGCGCGGAGGAGCGTCGCTTGCATCCGATGGGGCCTTAGTAGACCGTGTGCGTCCGCAGTCCGCCAGAGAGGCGCATGGCTCGCTTCCTTCTCGCGCTCGTTCCGGCTCTCCTGCTGGCGCAAGTCGCCACGGCGCAGGCCGCCGACCCCGAGCTCCTGCGGGACCGCATCGAGCAATTGCGCGCAAACCCTGAGACCCCCATCGTGGGCGTGCGCCTGGCGGCCGTGCGCCTGGTCTCGCAGCTCTACGAACGGCGCGGCTTCGCGGCCGAGTGGAGCGCAAACACCTCGGAGCAGCTGGCGCGCGCCATCGACGCCTGCGAGGCCGACGGTCTCGACCCCGAGGACTACCTGCGCACACCGCTGGCCCAGGCGCGCAGCGCGGCGGCCGCCGCGAATGCGCCGCCGGACGCGCGCATCGACCTCGACCTGCTCCAGACCGAGGCGCTGGTGCGGCTGCTCTACCACTTGATCCTGGGCAAGGTCGACCCTTCGAGCTTCGATCCCAACTGGAACCTGTCGCGGCGACTGCACCTGAGCGATCCGGCGGCGTTCGTGCAGGGGATCATCGACTCCGGGGACCAGCTCGCGGAGCGGGTCGAGCACGAGAAGCCGCCGCAGGCGTTCTATCGCAACCTGCGCACGGCGTATGCGCACCTGCGCGAGATCGCCGCGGGCGGCGGCTGGAAGCCGGTGCCGAGCGGCCCCACGCTCAAGCCGGGAGTCACTGACTCGCGCGTTCATTCGCTGCGCGCCCGGCTCGCCGCGGACGGCGACCTCGATCCGAACGCCGCAGCCGGTGGAGGCGACCTCTTCGATCCGGCGCTCGAGGCCGCCGTGCGCGCGTTCCAGGCGCGCCACGGCCTCGGAGTCGACGGCAGCGTCGGCCCCGGCACGCTCGCCGAGCTGAACGTGCCCATCGTCGCGCGGTTGTCGCAGCTGCGCGTCAACCTGGAGCGCGCGCGCTGGGTGCTGCACGACCTGCCCCCCGAGTTCGTGCTGGTGAACGTCGCGGGCTTCGAGGTCTACTTTTTGCGCGACAACTCCGTGGTCTGGCGCGCCCGCGCGCAGGTGGGCAAGCCCTATCGCGCGAGCCCGATCTTCCGCGCCGAGATGACCTACCTGGTGCTGAACCCGACCTGGACGGTGCCGCCGGGGATCCTCGCCGCCGACATCCTGCCCGCGCAGCGCCGCGACCCGAACACGCTCGCGCGCAAAGGGCTCGAGGTCGTCGATGCGCAGGGGCGCGTCGTGCCCGCGAGCTCGATCGACTGGTCCACCGCCACGCCGCGCAACTTCCGCTACATGCTGCGCCAGCCCGCCGGCCCGACGAACGCGCTGGGGCGCGTGAAGTTCATGTTCCCGAACTCGCACTCGGTCTACCTGCACGACACCCCGAGCAAGGACCTGTTCGACCGCAGCGACCGCGCCTTCAGCTCGGGCTGCATCCGCGTCGAGAACCCGCTGGAGCTGGCGACGACCCTGCTCGCGCCGCAGCCAGGCTGGGACCGCGCAGCGATCGACGCGGCGATCGCGGCCGGGAAGACGCGCACCATCACGCTCCAGAAGCGCGTCCCGGTGCTGCTGCTGTACTGGACGGCCTGGGTCGACCGCGACGGCGCGCTGCAGCTGCGCCGCGATCTGTACGGGCGCGACGCCAAGGTCGCCGCGGGGCTCGCGCAGCCCTTCCGGATCCGTCCGCGCTGACGCGGAGGAGGAAGCAGCCCGAGCGCATGGAGCCGCTCGATCCCGAACTGGTGACCGCGCTGCTCGGGCCCGACGCCTACCCCGCCGACGCCCGCGCCGGCGAAGGCATCGCCCACGTGCAGACGCACCTCTCGCACGTGTTCCTGCTGCGCGAGCGCGTGTACAAGCTACACAAGTCGGTGCGGTTCCCGTTCGTCGACTTCTCGACGCGTTCGCTGCGCAACGCCGACTCGCTGCGCGAGCTGCGCCTGAACCGCCGGCTCGCGCCCGAGGTCTATCTCGGCGTGGCCGCGGTCACTCGCGGCGCAGCGGGCGTGCGCGTCGGAGCGCTGCGCGAGGAGCTCGAGCCCGCCGGGGCGGGCGGCGCGAGCGCGGAGCACGCGGTGGTGATGAAGCGGCTCACGGCGGGGCGCGACGCGCAGTCGCTGCTCGCGCGCGGCGAGCTCGCGGCCGAGCACGTCGACGCGGTCGCGGCGCGGATCGCCGACTTTCACGCCGCACACGGCCTCGGCGCGCCGGCGCCGTTCTCGGGCGCCGAGTGGCGCGACCGGGTGCTAGCGCCGGTGCGCGAGACGTTCGCCGACCTCGTCGCGAGCCCCCCGCTCGCCGCGCGCGCGACGGCTGCGCTGGCGCGTGCGGGGGCGATCGCCGCCGAGCAGTGGACCCGCTTCGAGGCGCGCCGGATCAGCGGGCGCATCGTCGACGGCCACGGCGACCTGCACCTGCAGCACGTCTGGTTCGAGCGCCCCGGTGAGCCGCCGCTCATGATCGACTGCCTCGAGTTCCGCGACGACTACCGCCAGATCGACGCGGCCGCGGAAGTCGCGTTCCTGGCCATGGACCTCGCGTACCGCGGCCGGCGAGACCTCGCCGAGCGCTTCCTGCGCCGCTATGCCGAGGCGAGCGACGACTTCGACCTCTACGGCGTGGTCGACTTCTTCGCCGCCTACCGCGCCGCCGTGCGCGCGAAGGTGGCGAGCCTGGCGGCGCGCGATGCCGACCTGCCCGGGGAGCAGCGCCGGCTCGCCGCGGAGAGCGCGGACCGCCACCTGTCGCTCGCAGAACGCGCGCTCGCACCGCGCGCGCCGGGCGCGGTCGTCGCGGTCGGCGGGATCGTCGGGACCGGCAAGAGCACCGTCGCCGCCGCGCTCGCCGACGCCACCGGCGGCGCGGTGATCTCCTCGGACCGCGTGCGCAAGCGCCAGGCCGGCCTGGCGCCCACGGCGCGCGGCGACGCCGAGCTCTACGGCGCCGAACGGACGCGCCGCACCTACGCAGGGCTGCTCGAGCGCGCGCTTCCGGTCGTCCGCTCGGGGCGACCCGCGCTGCTGGACGCGACCTGGGCCAGCGTCAGGCTGCGCGCCCCTCTCCGGGCGTTCGCCGCCGAGCACGGGTTGCGCGCCTTCTTCGTCGAGACCGTCTGCGCGGCGTCCGTCGCCCGCGAGCGCCTCGCCGCGCGCGCCCGCGCGGGCACCGACCCGTCCGACGCCGGCCCGGACCGCTACGAGCCCAGCGCCGCCGGGTTCGAGCCGCCGCGCGAGTGGCCCGCCGCGGCGCGGGCGCAGATCGCGACGGATCACCGCTCGTGGCGCGGCGACGTCGAGTCACTGGCCCGCAGGTTCGGCATCGATCTTGCGTGACCTCTCGTCGAACCCGAAGAGGAGGACGCAAACATGCTCGTTCGAGAGCTGATGAGAAAGGATGTGGAGAGTTGCCTCGCCGCCGCCCCTCTGTGTGACGCCGCGCGCATCATGTGGGACCGCGACTGCGGCTGCGTGCCCGTCATCGAGAGCGTGGAGAATCCGCGCGTGGTCGGAATCGTCACGGATCGCGACGCCTTCATGGCGGCCTACACCCGCGGGAAGCGGCTCCCCGAGCTCACCGTCGGCGAGGTGATGTCGAAGAGCCCGAAGACCTGTGCGCCCGAGGACCCGCTGGCCAGGGCGGCCGCGACCATGACCGGCGCGCAAGTGCGCAGGCTGCCCGTGGTCGACGCCTCCGGGCAGCTGCTCGGCATGCTGTCGCTGGCCGACGTCGCCCGGGAATTCGCGCGCCACCGCTCCGTCAAGGGCAGCGTGGGCGCCGGCGAGCTGTCCGAGCTCCTCGCCGGCATCTGCGCGCCGCATTCGCCGCTGGTGGCCGCGAGCGCCTGAGCGGGCGGAGCGGGTGCGCGCGCTAGACTTCCGCCATGCGGTCCCCCCGCGCCGCGCTCGCTCTCGCCCTGGCCCTGTTGGCCCTCCGCGCCCGCGCGGGGGAGCTGCCTGAGATCACTCTCACGCTCGACACCGTCGACGTGGTACGGCCGCCGGCCAGCGACCCCGGGCTCGGCTTCCTGTCGGGCAAGGCGTTCGCGCACGAGGGCCCGATCGAGCTGTTCGACGTGGTGTTCGTGATCGACACGTCGGGCAGCACCGCGATCTCGTCCGGTCTGGGGAAGAATGCGGGATGGCTCTCGCGCCTGCCGGGGGTCAAGGTGGCGCGCGCCGACAGCGTGCTGGGTGCCGAGGTGTCCGCGATCGAATCGCTCCTCGACGGCTTCGACGCGCGCGTCACGCGGGTGGGGCTGGTGAGCTTCGCGGGCGATCTGAACCCGTACTCGAGCCACGCCTGGGTGGACGCGCCGCTCACCAGCGACTTCCAGGCGATCCGCAACGCGCTCGCCGACCGGTTGCTCGTCGACCCGGAGGGTGGCACCGACCTCGCTGCGGGGCTTCTGCGCGGGGCAATCGAGCTCCTGGGAACGCGCAGCGCCGAGAGCTCGCCGCGCGCGCATGCGACCAAGAACCTGGTGGTGCTGACGGACGGCATGCCGACGTTGCCCGAGCGCGACCCCGTCGACGCTGCGATCCGCGCCGCCCGCTCACTCGAGAAGCGCGACATTCGCGTGCACGTGTTCGCAATCGGGCGCGAGGCCGACGGCGCGGGCCGCGAGATCGAGCCCGTCGCCGAGACCACGCACGGCGAGTACCACGCGGTCCGGGACCTGTCGAAGCTCGCGCCGCTCCTCGCCAAGATCCAGTTCCGTTCGTTGCGCGAGCTGCGGGTCACCAACAAGAGCACGGGGGCACAGGCGCTCCAGCTCGATCGCGACGACACCGGCGCGTGGTCGGCGCTCGTCCCGTTCAAGCCGGGGGTGAACCAGATCGAGGTTGTCGCCATCGCCAGCGATGGCCGCGAACGGAGCGTCGAGCGCGACGTGACCTTCGGCAGCATCACCCTCGACGTCGAGCAGCAGGCCCGCCGCGACCGCCTTGTGCAGATGCAGGCGGAGGCGAAGGCCAAGGCCGCCCGCGAGAAGAAGCTCGCGATCGAGCCCGAGCAGCAGAAGAACTCGAACTAGGCGAAGCGCGCGCCCTCGACTCGCAGCCAATCGCCCACCGCGAGCCGGGAGCGCGCGGCGATCTCGGCGACGCGGTCGGGTCGACGGTCCAGAGCCCAGCGCACCAGGTCGAGGCGAGACAGCAGTCCGAGATCTCGCAGGGTGGCGTGCAGGGGCTCGAGCGCCACTCCAGTTCCCTCGGCGAACGCGGCGAGGTCGGCCCGCGCGAAGCCCTCGCCGCCGTCGTCGGCCAGGATGCGCAGATAGTCGAGATGTGGAACGGGTCCGACTCTCGCGCTTCCCCAATCCAAGAGCACCGGCGCGCCACCGCGCGGCGGAAGGACGACGTTCCGCGGCACCAGGTCGCAGTGGGCGAGTCCGAACTCCGTCACCCTCTCTTCGAGTGACTCGACGCAGAGGCGCAGACGCTGGCGATCGGCCGGCGCGTACACGCCGAGCTCGAGCAGCGGGTCGTCCGGCGCCAGTCGTGCGGTGTTGTAGCGCACGTGGGCGCGCCAGGATGCGGTGCAATCGCGGCCGAACCGTCCGAAGAGCTCGTCGGGTGCCTCCGGGTCGAGCGGAATCCGATTCACCTCGCGAGCGCAGCGTCCCAGGGTCCGCCACAGCTCGGCGCCGCGCAGTCGATCGCCGCCCTCGCCCTCCACGAAGCTCTCGACGAGGAAGGGCACGCCCTCGAACGTTCCGACGCCCACGAGCTCCGGCACGGCCAGACCTCGTCGCGCCGCCGCTCGAAGGCACCATGCCTCTTCGCGGAAATGATCGGGATCGAGCGGGTTCCTGCCGAAGCGCACCACCCAGCGCCCAGCTCGCGCGACGTCGATCGCGAATGCGTGGTTCACCGAGCCGAGCGGGCGGATCTCGCGCGCCGCGGTGGGGCGTGCACCGAGCCGGCGAGCGATGGCGAGGGCGAGCTCTGCGTCTCGCGGCGGAGTCATGCAGCAGAGGCTAGCGCGCTGCAGCGCTCGGGCTGCGCGCAGCGCGGCCGCTGCGTTGTGGCGCGCGAGTCGGCGCCGTAGGGTTCAGGTCATGGCGAAGGCATACAAGGGCATCGGCATGGAGGGCGTGATCGCGTCGTGGTATGCGCGGAACACGCGCGGTGAGTCGCGCGGCTACGCGAAGGTCGCGCGCGGGGTGTCGGAGCAGCTGCCTGACGGCGCGCGCGTGCTCGAGCTGGCACCGGGTCCCGGCTATCTCGCGATCGAGCTGGCGAAGCTCGGCCGGCTGCGCGTGACCGCGCTCGACATCAGCCGCTCGTTCGTGCGCATGACCGCGGAGAACGCGCGCGCGGCAGGCGTCGAGATCGACGTCCAGTGGGGCGACGCCGCACACATGCCGTTCGGCGACGGCGCATTCGACTTCGTGCTCTGCCGCGCGGCCTTCAAGAACTTCGCGGACCCGCTCGGCGCGCTGTCGGAGATCCACCGGGTGCTCGCGCCGGGCGGCCGCGCCTCGATCTTCGACCTGCGCCGCGACGCCTCGCGCGAGGCGATCGAGGGCGAGATCGCCTCGATGCAGCTGTCGCCGCTGAACCGCTGGCTCACGCGCTGGACCTTCCAGCACATGCTGCTGAAGCGCGCCTACAGCGGCGAGGATCTCGCGCGCATGTGCGCGCAGAGCCGCTTCGGTCGGGGCGAGATCCGCGACGACGGGATCGGCTTCGAGCTGCGGCTCGCGCGCCAGGCCTAGGCGGCGCGGACCAGCCGGCCGGGAAGCGCGCCCGTCATCTCGCCGCGCCGCGAGACGATCTCGCCCGCCACGATGGTGGCCTCGTAGCCGCGCGCGCGCTGCACGAAACGCGCGCCGCCCGCGGGCAGGTCCTGCACCATTCGCGGCGGTTCGAGCTGGACCGCGCCGAAGTCGACCAGGTTGAGGTCCGCGCGCTGGCCGACCGCGACCGTGCCGCGGTCGCGGAGGCCGAACAACTCCGCGGTGTCGCGCGTCATGCGCCGGATCACGAGCTCGAGCGGCAGCGTCGGCCCGCGCTTCCGGTCGCGCGCCCAGTGCGAGAGCATGAAGGTGGGGATGCTCGCGTCGCAGATGATGCCGCAGTGCGCGCCGCCGTCGCCGAGTCCGAGCACCGCCCGCGGGTGGAGGAGCATCTCGCGGATGGGGTCGCACGAGAGCTGGCTGTAGTTCAGCACCGGCACGAGCAAGAGCTCGCTGCCGTCCTTCTCGAGCAGGCGGTCGTAGAGCACGTCCTCGACGTCGCGGCCGCTGCGCCGCGCGATCGCCTCGAGCGAGGCCTCGTAGGGCGGCTCGTACTCGGGCGGATCGCCGATCGGGAAGGTCTTGCCGTACAGCGCCGCCAGCATCGACGGGACCTGGAGGCGCTCGGCGAGGATGCGCCGCTTCACCTCCGGTTCGCGGAGCCTGGCCACGCGCGCGTCGAGCGGCAGCGCGCGCAGCGGCTCGAAGCTGGGCCGGCCCGCGAACGGGTGGATCTTGGTCTGGTGGCCGATCAAGAGGCCGAAGGGGCGGCCTGCGACCTGCGGGAAGACCTGCGCGCCCTCGCGCACCGCGGCGGCGGAGACCTCGAGCAGCTCGCGCCACAGCTCGGGCGCGGCGTCGAACTGGAGCATGGCGAAGGTGACCGGCCGGCGAATCTCGGCCGACAGCCGCCGCATCCACTCGATCTCGCGCAGTGGCCCCGCGATGTCCTCGCCGGCCGCGCCGGCGCCCGCGACTTCGAAGATGCCGCGGCCCAGCTCGCCCAGCGCGCGGCCGATCCCGAACAGCTCGTCCTCGGCGGCGAAGGTGCCGGGCACCGGCTCGCCGGTGATCGCGCGGTGCACGATCGTGCGCGAGGTCGAGACGCCGAGCGCGCCCGCGGCGAGCCCGCCGCGCACGATCGCGGCCATCCCTGCGATGTCTTCGGCGGTCGCGGGCTCGTTGCGCGCGCCGCGTTCGCCCATCACGTACGCGCGCACCGCGCCGTGCGGCACCTGCGTGCCCACGTCGACCGCGAAGCGCCGCCGCGCGAGCGCGTCGAGATACTCGGGGAAGCTCTCCCACTCCCAGGCGATGCCCTCGTGCAGCGCGGTGCCCGGAATGTCCTCGACGCCCTCCATCAGCCCGATCAGGAAGTCCTGCTGGCCCGGCCGGACCGGCGCGAAGCCGACCCCGCAGTTGCCCATCACCACGGTGGTGACACCGTGCCACGACGAGGGCGCGAGGCTCGGGTCCCAGGTCGCCTGGCCGTCGTAGTGGGTGTGGATGTCGACGAAGCCCGGCGTGACCAACAGCCCCTCGGCGTCGAGCTCGCGGCGCGCTGCGCCGGCCACGCGGCCCACTTCGGCGATGCGGCCGTCCGCGACCGCGACGTCGGCCGTGCGCGCAGGCGCGCCGGTCCCGTCCACGAGCGTCCCGCCCCGGATCACGAGATCGTGCGCCACGTCGACTTCCTCCTCGCTCGCAGAAGCCTACACCAGCACGGCGCGGATAGAATGGGGCGTGCGGAGGTCGCGATGTTCCCGGACTCCTTCACCCGCTGGATGTACAAGGGGCAGCGCCCGAACGCGCTCGCGCAGTTCCTGAACCGCGGCTCGGCGATCCTCCACCGCCTGGGAGTGGCGCCGAACTACCTGGTCACGCTCGAGGTGGTGGGCCGCCGCTCCGGGCGCGCGATCTCGTTCCCGCTGGTGATGGCCGTCGTGGACGGAGAGCGATACCTGGTATCGATGCTGGGGTGCGAGGTCGCCTGGGTGAAGAACCTCGATGCCGCGGGCGGCCGCGCCGTGCTGCGGCACGGGCGCGTGGAGCGGGTGCGGCTCGAGCAGGTCCCGGTCGAGCGCCGCGCGCCGATCATCCAGGCGTATCTGAAACGCGCACCGGGCGCGCGCCCGCACATCGCGGTCGACAAGAACGCACCGCTCGCGGAGTTCGAGGCGATCGCCGGCGAGATTCCCGTGTTTCGAGTGGTCGGCGAACGCTAGCGCGCGGGCGGAGGCCTACTCCGACTTGCGCGTGGTCTCGTACAGGAACCAGACCCGGCGCTCGGCCTCGTCGATCCAGACCTCGATCAGGCTCGCGGTCGCCACGTCGTGGTGCTCCTCGCAGACGTCGTGGGCCTCGCGCAGCCGCGCGACCAGCTGCTGGTTGTCGTCGCGGAGCTCTGCGAGCATGTCCTGCGGGGTGACGTAGTCCGCGTCGTTGTCGAGGACGCGCTGCAGCCGCGAGATCTGGCCGATCGAACGCAGCGTGGTCCCGCCCAGCTTGCGCACGCGCTCGGCGATGGGATCCGTGGTCGCGTACAGCTGGTCCGCATGCTCGTCGAGCAGCAGGTGGTAGTCCCGGAAGTCGGGCCCCGAGACGTGCCAGTGGAAGTTCTTGGTCTTCAGGTAGAGCGCGAAGAAGTCGGCGAGCAGCGCGTTCAGCGCTCCCGAGATCTCCTTGGTGGAGGCCGAGCCGAGGCCGGTCGGCGTCTGGAGGGGCGCCATGCGACGGGTCTTGGCGTCGGACTTCGCATCTCGCTGCGGCATCGGGAGGGCTCCTCTTGGAGTGGGAAGGTGTGTGGCAGTTTGAACCGCCAGCTATGGTAGCGCCATGGCAGATCCCACCCCCGAAGAGCTTCCCCAGGCGCTGGTCAACGCGATCTACACCATCTTCGGCGACCACCACGCCCGCGCGGTTCACGCGAAAGGCATCCTGCTGGAAGGCGCATTCGTCCCGGACCCGCGGGCCGGTGAGCTCTGCCGCGCCCCGCTGTTCGCGGCGGGCCTGGTTCCGACCCTGATCCGCTTCTCCAACACGACGGGGATCCCGACTCTCCCCGACCCGCTGCCCGATGCCAGCCCGCACGGGCTCGGGCTGAAGTTCCGGGTGCCGGGTCACCCGGAGGTCGACGCGGTGGCGCACAGCTTCGCGGGCTTTCCGGCGCGCAATCCCGCCGAATTCCTGCGCTTCCTGCTGGCGGCGGCAGCGAGCGGCGCCGAGGTGCCTTCGCCCAAGCCGATCGAGAAGTTCGTGAGCGAGCACCCGGCCGCGCTCGCCTACGTGACCCAGCAGAAAGGGCCGCCCGCGAGCTTCGCGACGCTCACGTACTACGGCGTGAATGCCTTCCAGTTCACCAACGCGAGCGGCGTGGCGGTCTTCGTGCGCAGCCGCTTCGTGCCCCGGGCGGGCGAGCAGCTGCTCGATGCGGCGGCGGTCGCGACGCGCGGACCCAACTACCTGCACGACGAGATCGCGGCGCGGCTCGCGCAGGCTCCCGCGGTACTCGACTGGTGGGTCCAGGTCGCAGAGGCCGGCGACGCCGTGGACGACCCCACGGCGGCCTGGCCGGAGACCCGGAAGCTGGTGCGCCTGGGTGCGGTCGAGGCGCACAGCGTGATCGTCGACCAGAAGAAGGCCGACCGCACCTCGTCGTTCTCACCCGGGCGGCTGCAGGACGGCATGGCTCCAGCGGACCCGATGATCCGCGTGCGGGACGCCGCCTACGAGCTCTCGTTCCGCCGCCGGCAGTAGGGGACGGGCGCGGCTAGCCGGCCAGCCGCGAGAAGACGCGGTCGGGCGAGTCGGCTCTCGCGTCGTCGCCGAGCATCGCCAGTGCGTCGCGCACCTTCTCGCAGGCGGCGGGGATGTCGGCGACCTTCTGGCTCTGCAGCTGCTTCGGCAGCAGCCGGTCGACCACCACCTTGAGCTGGGCAGCGGTGACGTTGGCGGCTTCGAGGCCTGCATCCATGAGCGCGAGCTGGAGCGCGCCGCGCGCGTTCCAGCGCTCCATGCCGGCGGAGCGCTCGAGCGCTCCCTGGGCGGCTTCGAACGCGGAGCTGGCCATGCCTACACCGTCGCCAGCGCGCCGGCGCGCGCCGAGCGCTCGACCCAGCGCGTGTACGCGGAGGGTGGCATGAAGATCAGCACCAGGAAGACCGTGTTCACGATCCCGCCGGCCGAAGTCACCGTGACCGGGATCGGATCGGTCCCGATGTTCGCGCCGATCGCCAGAAAGAACGCCGACACCGAGATCCAGGCCAGCGAAGTGAGCCCCGAGAAGCCCCAGAGCAGGAAGCGGTTGGTGACCACCGCGTCGGCGAGGCCCAGCGCCATGCGCTTGCGCATCATCCGGTAGTAGCGCATGTCCTCGAGCGCGGTCCAGACGTAGGAGAGCATCAGCACCAGGACCATGGCCGCGAGCGGCGTCCGGGCGCGCGCCGTGTTCTCGGCGACGCTCGCCGAGACCAGGAACGCGTGGGTGATCCCGATCCCGGCCCAGACCAGCACCGCCGAGCCGAAGGCCGCGCTCCACAGCGCCCAGCGCGCGCCGGGTCGGAAGACC